>Ga0209671_1000339_pt1 | contig 28986 bp, 18 predicted proteins | sample WorMetHERISLAND2_2_FD_187401 | JGI IMG/M metagenome (GOLD analysis project Ga0209671, IMG submission 187401) | Marine gutless worms symbiont microbial communities from Max Planck institute for Marine Microbiology, Germany - Olavius geniculatus... | ecosystem: Host-associated > Annelida >...
TTTCTGGACAATAAAAAGATTTTCCGACAGTTATTATTTTCCGACAGCCCAAGATTTAGGGAAGGGCAATTCTCTTTCCTACCTTTCTCCGGATCACGACGCCACCGCCCCCAACGTCGAACCCGTCCCACGTCAAACTTGGTTAAGAGCAGCATTTCTCTAGAGATCTGAATGACAGATGACGACATCTGTGTTTATAAGCGCCCGTAGAAAAATTTTCAGGAGGGAAGGAACAAAAAGGTCGAGGCGCATCAAGCAACGAATAGGTAACTCTTTCCCCGCTTATTAAGGAGTCTGGGGAAGTGTCGTAAGTTCCCCAAACGTGGTTCGCGTTGTGGAACAATGACTGTCCCCTGAAGTCTTAAAAGTTGTACGCATGGTTAATACTTTGAAGTTGGATGGATGCTCGTCACCTGGCAGGTGAACTGTCTCGATACGTCACCAGCCATCCAAGTCAACTCAGTCTAGCCATCCCTCCGTGAGCATGCGCAATACCACCGACATTTGCGGGCCTAAAAGGCACACCGCGCTATGCGCTAAATGTGGTATCGCGTTGTTTGGTTGAAAGCTGAGAAAACGGAGATCAGCGCCACCATATGGGCTTTATGTCTCGATAATGACTTTACGTTTTGCATAATTATAACTTATTTCGTTTCGAAATAGTAACGATTGTGGCAGCTTATGTTCAATGTTAACTTAATTAAAAGCATATCGTACGTGAAGACTGTCTGGTGAAACAGAACTAACATTGTGCTTGGAATAGCTATCGCCGCGATGACCCCATGGAGTGAGTCATCAGTGGTCAGTGGTCTGTTCCATGATGAGGTGAACGTGTTTGTTCTTTCCGCAAGTTTCGCATAGCCGCAGGTCTGCCAGGTATACTGGACGCGCACCGACTGTCAGCCCTGAGGCACGCTGCTAACTGGCCTCCCCGCCAGAGGTGCTCCGATGCGTACAGATATTTGCAAACATCCGCATTTTTCGCGGATACGGATACGATACAGATACGGATACGGATAATCTGCCTTAGTCTTTAAAATAAAATTCCAAAATTTGTCGAGTCGAGTTTCGGGTTTGGAGTTTTAAGCCGAAAACGTAGCTCGATACCTAACGTTAACCCTGTACATTAACTCTGACCCTAACCGTAATGGAGTATCACAACTCGACAATTTTTGGCTAAAAAGTCGAGTACCGGTACTCGCTGTTAGATGCATCGTCGAGTTTTGAAACTCGACGACGCATCTAACATCGACTAGCAGGAACTTGAAACTTGAAAATCAACTCGGCAATTTCCTATCCAAGTAAAAAATACATCGCGCTTGCTCAGGCGCAAGTTCGCAACTCACAAGTGACACTGACTTCAGCAAAGTATATACGGAACGTACTGTACATTGCATTTACTTATTTAGTTGCTTGCTTACGTGTGAAAACGTTCATCCGTTGCTGCTGCTTACTTAGTTTGAATTTTAGCAGGGCATAGTTTTTTAGAGCAAGGTTTTGTTTTTATTGCCTATATAGTTGACAGTTGGTGAAAAATTGGTGCACGGTTGCGGATAGGATACAGATAGGCCGACCGAAAAGTGATATCGGCGCACCTCTGCTCCTAGAACTCACTCAGGCTACACTCATTGCCGCAGCATCCCGCAAGCCTCCATCTCTGCCTGCTGCTGAATCTACTGCTGCTGCTGCAGCTGCTGCAGCTGCTATTTCTGCAGCAATCAGCGGCATGCGCATCGCCGACCATTTTCTGTCTCCTCGTCTGCTACTGATTAAGTCAACCGTTACTCTGACCTTATTATCCTCCGCTTCCCCTGTGACCTTTTGACCTTTCCACGCTGTCCCTAACTGCTGGTCGGTCTGCCGACACGAACATGACTTGTTTATCGACCGAATTATTTGCCAGAACTGTGGCTATTCTGTTTATGCCAACGACGCCTTATTGCAGCAATAAACAGAATGATGTAGAGATAAAGGGCGTAAAAAGTTTGCAGTGTGTTCGATAACAGAGGTAGCCAGCAAGATAGGCTATTTAAAGGACCGGGCTCAGCTCGGTGTACAGTATCAGACGTAACTGGGCTTGGTCTCCCATACCCACTTGAACGTTCACAATATTTTTACACATAAAGTAAAAACTGGCAAACCACATTTTGTCAACAAAATGCATCAGAATGCAACACATTACACGTTGGATTTTAACCCAAAAATGTTACTACAATATACCCGGATTTCTGTTTTCTTTCGAAGGAAAAAAAGAATTAGCGCATTATAGGTAATTTCTTTACGTTATGCACTACACAAGTTCACGTTTTACTTATTTATTCGCTAAAATGAATGATAGAGGTTGGGAGAAGAATATTGGCAGAGTCATTATACGTAGGCCTGATGCACTGCGCGAACTGCAACCGTATGTTGTCTGTCCGTTTGTCCGTCGGTCTGTAACGTTAGTGTACTGTGGCCTTGGCTTGTATTACTTGGAAAGTCGACTTTACAGCTTACATGAGTATTAGTGCATTCGCTCATCAGAACCCCAACATCGGTGAGTTATCTCGGAAACATCCGCAAATTTCGGCGAGAATAGTGATGAGTGGCTGTTTTCAGCAGAAAACTTGTAATACCTTAGAAACGGTGCAGGATAAGACCAACGTTGCTACAGTATAGGTGATTTGAACGGTTCTTTGAATATTACGCACTCGGATCCGCCAGTGGTTGATACAGCATGTAGCTATACAATGAATCTACTGCGGGTTAACGTAGGCTACGTGAAGTTTGTGCGCTTCAGTTTTGCTGGGTTGATCACCGTTGCAGTAGTTGGCGGTGAACCGGTACACGTTCTGTCACGTGTACATAATACAACAGACTATGCTTGAGTATAGGCTATTTCAGCTGTTTGGTAGGCCTATACTGCGGCGGGCGCGTGGCATCACTAGAAGTAGCCGGCACTAAGGTGTGCTAACTATCAATCAATCAAATTCCTCATCACTCACTCACACGTGTTATTGCTTACTACTCGGCGCCGCAGCTGCACCTGTCCGCTGCTGTTGCTGCAGCTGCTGCTGGCATTGCTACGGGGAACGGATGCAGAAAGGCGCGTCGTACGTAACGTAGTGTAACGTACTTGCGCCGTAGACTACATCTGTGCAGCTGTAATTGCAGCGGAAGGGAGAAGTCAGAAGCGTGACCGGCGCCGACATAAAATTGTGCCTCGCAGCTCACTGTTACTCATGGATGACGCGGAGGTCATATATCCTTCAGGAAGTTTTGCTTTAGCTGTCGTTTGATACATTTAAATATTTTAAAGACATTCATTTATAGTTTTAGCGCCACGAGAAAACGTTTAATTTTTCAACTCTATACTGATAGAGTGTCAGACCACAGCATTTTCAGTTTGGAGTTCGAATCTCATCGCGGGTCATTTGCAAACATTCTCTGAACAAGTTGTTAATCTGCTCTGTGCTCAAGTCAATTCAGACACCTTTTGATAGCTGAATGGGGCATAGTGGAAAGTAGCTTATGAGGTAGACGATGAAGCCTAAACGTAACTAAACAGAGCAGTGGTATGTCTGCTGTCTGCAGCACGTATGGGTCCACAAAAAATTCGTTAGTGCAGACAGTGGATGGCCGCATAGTACGAGTGCGCTGCGGTATCATTAGCTCATATCAATCAGCTGCCACTTCCGACATTGTAAAGCGTAAAGCGCTTCTGGTCACGACTCATGAGTCTGAATGTCTGAATGTAAGAGCGCTATAGCAGGCAGTGGCGTCGAGGCAGGGAGGGGGGTAAGGGCAGTTTGCCCATTCAAAATTGTTGGTTGTCGAGAACTTGTTGAAATATCTTTTTGTCCGAAAATTTTTGTCCTAAAATGCCAAATTTGGGGTTGTAAAACCTGGCCGTTTGGAGTAATTTAAAGGCAAAATTCAAGTTTTTTGCGCCATGTCGCAAATTTGCAAATTCTTGCCCTGCTTACTTTATTTTAACCTACGGCGCCTTTCATAACAAGTAGTCGATATTTAACTTTAACATTTATTATAGGCTAACCGAGAAACACAGTGACGTACGGTGGCTGCAGTGCTGCGATGCGTGTTTGTACGTGAAGGTCTGTGCGAATAGCAAAGCGTCAGAGAGCGGTATTGAAAGTGGTGACCTCGTCCTAGCAATCAACGGCGTATCAACACAAGGCCTCACCGACACCGAGCTGTCTCAGCTTGTCAACTCAGCACAGCACCGACTTACACTCCAACTAGCACCTGCCAGGTGAGGCTGCAATGACGTCATCTGTCAAGTAATTCCAGGCAACTCAGCTTCCTATTCTTAGTGGAGCGGGAAATGAGTAGTAGCCTACGGGCTACGAAGTGAAAACCTTGTGGCTGTGTGGGGCGATGGTACAGTAGGCCTATGTTTGATAGCTGTGAACTCGGGTCCTTTATTGTTTGCTGACGCGGACAATGGATGGCCGCATAGTGCGCTGCGGTATCATTAGGGCATGCCGATTAGCTGCCACGTCCGAGATTGTGAAGCGTTTCCAGTAGCGAGTCTGACTCACACATGAAGCGCTATAGCAAGTACCGGATCTTTACCTTTTACCTTTTAGTACAGGTGTTTTAGTGTTAGGTGATGTGAAGGTGACACAGACACGCAGATGATTCCAATTATTAGAGCACGAACTGACGTCTGAAGCCGATGAATCCAGCCGACCTAGTTTTGCTTATACACCGTAGATCACAACAAGGTGCTTCCAAACTTTTGTCAGTATCTTCGCTAAAATATTGACCGATTTTTTAAAAAAAACTTTGAAAAAATTCGAATGACATTAGTAAGACTAATTTTAGAAAATGTTTCTAATTTTGTATAATTTATATATTTATTATGACTGTGGTGATTTTCGAAGATCTGTATTTTGCAAGGTAGTGTAGCGACGCAGATAAGGTGTGGTGAGATATTTAGTGATCATTTTTATTGCAAATTCACCTGAGAGATTGTCTGTGAAGTAAAGATTTTTAAAATCGGTTAATATTTAGAGAAGATATGAACAAAAGTTATAGGTGACATCTTGTTTATAGTCTGCAGTGCGTGTGCCTCATTCATATTAATAAGTTATCGTATTTGAATCTGATCGTAAATTTATGATGCAAAGCGATGTCTTTATCGTCGTCGTCATCAGCTTAGGCTTGTGCTTAGCAAATTGACATGCATGTTGTTATGACGCTGACAATAAACTGCAAATTTTATAAGGACAATGAGTACATGCGTTGATAATTAATTTGATGGTATTTAAATGATGCTCTGTTGTATGCTATTTTTACGAAGACGTTCATGCGTGTGTTGTAGGATATTCGGTGAGAACGCGCCAGGTGGTGGCACACAACAACAACGGCCAGGTTTTTATGAGAGTGCTTGCGACGATACTCTTGCTGTTGTTTGTTTACGTCTGCATCTGGTTTTATTGCACCAATCTGTTTTTTTTACTTTTTTCCCGATCGTTTTACGTTGTTTGTGTGCAGTGTACACTAAGCCTATAGTGGCTAGCGGAATAGTGGTGAATCGAATGTCGAATAGCGTAATCACTGTAAGAATTTTGCAGGAACAGTGGGCAGTCACAACATTTGCAATAAAACTAAAACAGTTTTAGGTTTGTTGCATGCGACTTTGTTTTAGTTTTGCCGCACGTCTGTAGACGCCATACAAGAGCTTCGGAACCTGGACAAAATAGGCTTATAGGCGACTGCTGCTAGAAGATTTTTTATTGTCGTCTTCACGTCTTTTTTACCTTGAGATCTCTGGGCTTCCTCGGCCGATCGCCCTGAAACTTTGCCGCACGATTGAAAGTATGTCCTGTTTTATAATTCAGGTGCCAAAATTTGGGGACTCTCTTCATCCATATATGGGGGCCACAAATGTGCAAAATTGCACGCTGAGCGAAAACAAATATTACGAACTTTGGTCTACTAACAAAAAAGTTACAGACGCGCATGTCATCCCACCCAAGATCAGCACTGCGCGTGCTGTTTACACTAATGCAATTGTAGGGGGCCACGGGACGTTGCTAGGAGCGAAATTTCAATTGCGTAAATTGTCTCCCCAGTCGGACTTACGGTCCGAGACGGTCTCGCTTTGGGTTCTGTCCGCAATCTAGTTATTTATGATTATGCTAATGCTGCTGCTGCTGCGCAGGTGGTCAGGTGGTCAGTAAGAAAGCTGCTAAGCAGGTCAAGTTTAATCTCCCACCGACAACCACTTCATCATCGACACTTATCAATATTGTCGCAGATGCCGGTGATGCTCAGACAACAATTAGCAATGGAGGTATCTGCCATCTGTGTGCTGTCATTTAGCATTTATGCTTAAAAAAAGTGTACTCCGGTTACAGTTTTGCGAGAAAGCAGGAACGGAAGAATAATTTACTTTTATTTTTGTTTCGTGACATTTTGCTTAATATTACGCAACAGCCTGAGTCCGTAAAAAGAGTCATTTTCACACACCGGATAGTACGCTTACAGTAAAAATATTGCATAGTAACCGACTAGATAGAAATAGTTTTGTCTCAGTAAAATTTTGACAGCAAACAGATAAAAGCACTGTTATTTTTGACGGTTTAATACAAATTTTAAGGATGGAGATTTCAGCGACGGATGGCAACCACAAGCACAGGAAATTTTAACGTCTTAATACTCTGCTATGACGAAGTAGTTTCGGTGCTCCCGGTTGTGTCGCTAACAAGCGGTTACTACCTGGATGGGACAGGTAAACCATCTCGGTATACATGTATAGCCAACACTGAGGTCAACTCAGCCTTCCATCTCTCCGGGATAGGTAAATCGAATCTACCTACTGCGCCAACCGACTAAACTCGTGACTGCTTGGCTGAGGTTATGGCAGGGCACGTTCACCTGTGTCAGATGGCAGGTGACGCTCCGTAGGTCTGGAGAGCTATACCATTCAACCATTTAACTACTGCCACGCTGTTGTAGGTTCGTCGTCGATGTCATACCTGGCTCCGCCAACTCGCCAGCGCTCGCGCACTCACGCCAGGGACAAGGTTCTGACGCCGTTCAGAACTCGGCCCGCATCCAACGACGAACACACCGATCAGTCTGATATTAACACCGCGTCCGAGACTCCTCTCATCACAGAGACTGCAGTGACGCAAGACTCTGCGGAGATCCGGCAACAAGCATGGAGCGAAACGGCTGCGACCGGTACGTTAGCATCTCAACCGATCGAACCCGTGAATAGTCGCCTGCCAGATCAGAGATTTGGTGGACAACAACCTGTCTACCGTCCTGTCACCGGTCCAACAGCTGTTGGCCCGGTAGACACCTTCGTCATCGGTGAACTAGTTGGGATTGATTTTAACCACACAGCGCCCGCTGCCGATAACCACAACCAGATTGAGATGAGATCTGCCGATCCAACTCAACGTGGTGGTAGTCAGAGAATTCCGATCATAGTCGAGAACTACGACTCCAAGGTCACAAAGGTAACTAGTGGATCGTCAATGACGTCATCAGTTAGTCAGAGTTGGCTTCCTATGACTGCACAGTCATCATCGTCATCATCATCATCAGCAGCAACAGCAGCAGCTGGCAGCAAGGGTCCAACAACAGCTATGAAGCCTGCTCCTGGGATCCGACCAGCGGTAGACTCAACAGCACCACAGCATCACGTGACGTCACCGGTCGTGACGTCATCGGTCCAGCAGTCCGTACTTTCTTCCGTATCTGCTGCGGTGAGACAGTCTCGTCCATTCAGTCCGACGACACGCGTTGACGATAGACCGTGGAGTCCACGACACGGCAGCGGCACCCAGTCCACACCCGACCACGAGGATCATCAGTGTCAACACTCGACGTCGTCGATCAACTTTGTCCCCGGCTCCAACCAGCCAGCCCCCGCCGTACAGAAGTTCACTCCGGCGGGTCAAAGGTCGCTTAGTTCTCCTCCTTCCATCAACCCCCAGTTTATTTTCTCTTCCACCCCAGGAGTTGTCGTCCGCGTTCCATACGTCCCAACGGTCGGCGGAGTCGTGCGATCCGGTGGGAGTTTTCTAGGCGGTGGAAACGGACGCGTTCTACCGCCCAGTCTTGCCGACCACGCACAACTAGATACATCACAGTCGTCGACAGCATCAGGTTTGGTAGTTATCTTGTTTAGCTTCAGTGATATCATTAATGCTTGCTTGAACTGTTGACTTATTTCACAAAATGAAGAAATCCAACCACTGCCTCTATGAACTGTTGACTTACGCTCAGCATTTTTATAGCCTTAGTGCTTGTGGTCATGATTTTGTGCCACTTGTATGTTTTTTTTATATTTTAGGCCTATAGTTGCTCCAAATATTATTGTTGCTTTTTAAATATTATTTTTTGGTTATTTGTTGTATTGCTGGTTTGCTACTCTTAGTGTGTGTTGTCCTCATTTTTTAATAAAATATCGTGTAACTGTGTTATCAGCAGCAGCAGCAGTAGCAAACAGTGTTTCGTCTCCAATCAGTCAGCAGACTGGCAACGCAGTGTTGATGACGAGCAGTAAAACTGTTTCTGATGCACCTGCAGACTCAAGACCCTTCAGTCCATCATTAAGTCGTCATATCTACGATCAGCCTACAAGTCCGCCATCAGGCTATCGCAGAGTCGCGGCACCAAACCCTGACTCTGTGAAGAGTAATGCTTCTAACGACTACCAATCGTCCCGTATCGCCTCGAATCAAAACAAACCGTTCGGCGCTTCACTACAAACGCCGGCAAGTCTCAGCACTAACCGAGCGACGTCAGCCGAAAATGGTGCGGCGAGCAGTTCTAAGATCAGTGCTTCAGGAGGTCACATGACTCAAGGTCAACAGAGGTCAGACGTGTATGGTGGTACTTTTCGTCCAGAAATGTCGCAGGACAGTGGAAATGTGCGTTTATTCAGTGCGGGCAATGCCGTTGATCGACCAGTGGAAGCAGCACGTAATGCTAACCAGAAATCAGATGATGCGTTTTTCTACCAAAATCAACCACCAATCTACCAGCCGTCTGAGGCTTCTGCCATGTCTCAAGCAAGACCTGCCAGTCTCCAGAACAATCAAGGACCATTTGTGAACTACCAGAGACCTGAGCCTTTTAACGTGTCAGGTTCTTCACAAGTTCAACTTTTTGGTCCTCAAACCAGTCAAGTACCAGCTATGAACTACCAACATGATAAAGTAAACTATCAGAAGTCTGAGACTTCTACCATCACATCACAGAGATCTTTTAGTCCCGAGACTAGTCAAGTACCCATCACGAACTACCAGAGGCCTGAGACTTTTAATATACCTGCGTCATCGCAAGCTCGACCATTTAGTCTTCAGACCAGCCAAGTACCGGACATGGTCTACCAAAGTAATCCGTCTATGAACTACGAACAGTCTGGAACTTCTACGATGTTTGGATCATTACAAGCCCAACATTTTAGTCTTCAGAACACACAAGTACCATCCGTAAACTACCAGCAATCTGAGGTTTCTACGATGTTACAAGCAAACCCTATTAGTCCCCAGAACAATCAAGTACATGCCATGAACTACCAGCGGCCTGAGACTTCTACTATGGCAGGTCCATCACATGCCCGACCTTTTAGTCCTCAAACCAATCAAATACCAGCCGTAAACTATCAGCCTCGGCCAGTAAACTACCAGCAGTTTTATACTTCTGCTATGTCAGAATCACCACAGGCTCAACCTCAGAGCAGACCTTTCCCACTTTCGAACTATCAACCTCAAACAGTAAACCATCGACATCCGGTGACTTCTGACAATGTCATGCCGGGTTTAGTTCAGACTAGACATGTCACTCCGCAGCCAAGACCTCAGATCAGTCAGGTAGCATCTGCGAATTACAAATCACCTCCACCAAACTACCAGCAGTCTACCATGCCAAGTTCTTTACCACAAGGACCGCTAAGACCTCAAACCAGTCAAATGCCAGTTCCGAATGTCCAGTCTCAGCCGAGGGCCGCTGCCGTATCGGCTCGATCTCAAGTCAGACCGCTCGCTCCACGCGTGGGAGTAAAACAACACGTCCAGCGATTTTCTGCGCCCGGTGGCACACCGGTAAACAACAGATATCCACCGCCACCGCAGCAGTTTGGTATTAGACAGGGCGCACCTGCCGTGACGTCACACGCTAGTTATGACGTCAGAGATGTTCGCGCTCAAGGCAGACCTTTCAGTCCACGAGATGACCGGTTTGTTCAGTCTCCCTCGCAGAGCAAAGTTCAAGGACAGACAAGGTCACCGTCCGCACCTCCGATCGGTTATTTACCTCCGGGATTTAACGCCAACGTTGTGCCGTCCCTGGAACAAAGGCCATTCAGTCCTCGGGTGGTAGCAGGGTACGAGCTACGAATCACAGAGCCAGGAAATAACAAGCACGCTCTAGCGGAGAAAATATCATCAGCAGCAAACAAGCCCATAACACCGACAGAAGTCAACACGAAGCTGACAGATAACATTGACACCCGTGGACAGATGGCAGCTGATAGTCAAGTTTACAATACGCCGAGAAATCAAACACAGTATCGCAATGATGGGCCAACATTGGAGTCAATGGATAACTATTTTGGGCAAAAGACAGACAATAGATCTTTTAGTCCTCAGGGCGATCAAAGAATTGGACAACCTGCTTACCAATCTGTTACCAGTGCAACTTTTGCTGCCCGAGGCAGTTCCGTTGGTCAAAGAATTGAGGTTAGACCTTTTAGTCCACCAATAGGTCAGAAAATTGGACAAACAGTCCACGGATACGTAACTAGTCCTTTGACAGGGGATCAGAAAGTTGGACAGCCAGTCCATGCTTCGATGACCAGTCCGGTGTCAGGGGATCAAAGATTTGGTCAGCTGACCTACCGTCCTATCGGGCCTACCACTCCAACTGTTGCCGCCATGGACAGTTCCGTTGAACAGAAAATTTACGGTAGACCCTTTAGCCCAACAGGAGATAAGATGTTTGGACAACAAGTCCTGAGTCCCATAACGAGCTTACCATCAGGAGATCAGAGAGTTGGTCAACCAGACTATCGACTTATTACCACCTCAGACATTGCTTCTGCAGACAGCTCCGTTGATGAGACAAGAGACAGCAGACCGCTCAGTTCATCATCTGTCACTAGTCTCAGCCAGTCTGCCATAAGTCCAGCCATTTGTCCGTTCTCTCCATCGGTATCAACCGCATCGCACCAGAGACCGTCCAGCGCTCCAGCGACTGGCGGCAACATACAAGGTTACCGTCGCATCTGTTTCTCGCCGATACCGCAGTCATCACACCGGGCCAGTCCCGTGCCACTGATGATGTCACAACAGCTTGCCGGCTCAGACGCTAGCAAGGAGTCTCGCGGAGGCATCTCGGTGTCCGCTGCACGTCTGGTGTTCACTCCAAGACGTGGCTCTGACGTGACAGCCGCCGGGCCTCCGTACCTGACGTCATCCGGCCCTGCCAGGACTCAACTGAACGTGCTGCGAGAGAACCAGGTCTCCGACTGGAAGGACAACCGCAGACCCGTCGTGTGGATACCTTCACCACCGCCACCACCTATAACCACTGGTCGCTCGCAGTCACTCGAGCCCGTCTCAGGTACAGCAATGCAAAATGTCCTTAATATAATCAGTCTCTTAATATATATTCATATATATTTATATATATTCATAATTATAATTAGTCTATCTCTAGTAGAACAAATATAACGGCTGCTAAAACATTTCCGGTATGTTGAAATCGCGGCGCATTCTGGTAATTCATGGCTGGTACTGATTTTTACATTTGTTTTCTTACTTTAAGTTACTTTTTAACAAGATTAACAGAGAAAAAATATCTTAAAAACTTTAACTACACTAAGATCAGACAGATCAACTTGATGGTAATTGTAAACTTGATCGGACAGCTTAGTTTTTTTATACGACGAGCAACCGAAATAAAAAAGCTGAATTTTGATAAATCTAGGCATATAATTGTATCAGCTGCACGACTTCTGTATAATAATAATGCCTACAATTGCATGTAATTCATGTTTGTCTACAGACTACACAGTGCTTTAGTTTAGTGTTCTGCAACATATTAAAATATTGAGAACGTTGGTGCGTTACATTTAGATAAGTTGCTGTAGTTGTGATGGTGTACACGTGGTGAAGTAGATCGGGACTTGGACAAAGTGGTCGAAGTTCCCAACTCGACGTCAACAGTTCTGCGATTGTTTGGTGAAGGAAAATCTCTCGACTCTATCGTCGGCTCTACGTCTAGTGGTAAGTAGCTTGCTAGTTCGTTATTAAACTTGTTTCACATTGCCAGACCAGCAGTAACGTTTTGTAGAAGTGTGTGGTCAGCTTGAGCGATGACGTCGTTTGTGACACTCGACGTCTTTGCTGATGAGTGATGATGTCCATTTGTGCATGTAAATTTTTTGTCTGTTGTATTTAATTAAATACGTTTATGCAGTTATATAATTTTTGGATAACTTAAGGTTAGTTGGGTTTTTTGGTGTTGGCAATCATACATTATCCTTGACTGTTACTGATTGATTCGCTGTTTGTCTAACTTAGTTACAGCCGTAGCAACGCCGACACCTGCTGTAGACCCCGTGACTAGCAACCGGCATGACGTCACACGGCAGAGTCCCGTCGTCATAGCAACGTTACCTGACTCCGTCCTGCATTCCTTGACAACTAATGACATTTCAGCGCCCCAACGCCCACTGACTGAGGTAACTATAAATTTGTTTTTGTTTTTATGTTTGGCAATGAGATCACGTTTTGCCTCTGTTTCTTTGTTGACTTCTCTTTCTATATGTCTTTCTCTTTCTCTTTGAGTATAATTTTTCATGTAATTAGGCCTATCGTTGAATTTTAGGGTTTTTTAGAAGTGCAGACTTTCAGTCAAAAAACTGTTTATGGATTTTGGAACTTTTGTTTCATAACGAGAAGTGTGTCACCAGTAAATATTCTGTGTTGTATTAGGCTAAACAACCTGTCGCCAGCAGGATGACGTTATCAGACAATATGGCGGACACTAGACGTAAAGTACCAACAGTGAACGGATACAGCGCAGGATCAGGTAAAAATTTGACTCTGTAATCAAATATGTTGGCCCTAAGTAAAAACGCAGTTTTATGCAGCAGTGCCTTCAGCATCACCGTTTTCCGATTTCTTACACTGAAAGAGCTCACTGGCTTGGGTAAATTGAATTTGTGTTAAATTGAAAGTAAATTCGTTGCAAATGTCGTTTTTGTTAGGTTTATCACACACCATAAAGTTGTTGATAGAATGTCTTTCTAACTTGCAAGTTTTCGGAAATTAGTCTTGTAACTTTTAAGAATTAAACTTAAATAGATTATTTCATAACGGGCGGGTATAACAGTGCAGACACTGCAGTGACTGAGAAATTGGAGAAAAAAGTAGGTTAATGCAAAATAAGCAAGTCTTGTGGTGAATGGAGATTTTTTTGCTGTGTGTAGCAGTGAAGGCAGACGTCTCCGCAGTTGCTGCTGCTGTCGCTGCTGATGCTGATGAGAAGAAACTGAAGACATCTTCATCACTAGCGTCCAGTGTAAGCTGGTCTTCAGCTGCTGCTGCTGCTGCTGCTAGTGACGTCATACGTTATCAGTCATCAGCCAGTGAGGCGAAGCATCAGCGCACTTCGTCTCTGGACGACTCAAGACTTACAAACGTGAGTTTGACGCTTCAGTTTGTCTTTACAACATAGTCCACGATGGTTTCCGTTCAACGCACTGCGCGCAAGTGACGCAACATACGCAACTAACGCAAGAAAGTACGTAACAAATCCAAAGGACAAAACGCGAATAGAAGCTGTCGTCGGGTTGCATGTGTTGCGTGCGTTGCATTGGATGAAAACCACGCTTTAGTTGTTTGTGGTAGATTTAACCATTCAGTTTTTTGGCCAGTTTTCTCAGTTACTGCACGCTTCGCCGCGCCTTTGCCACATATTATACAGTCCACAGAAAGAGCAACTGGTTGCTTTATATAGGCCTACGTAATAACTCTAGCGTTAACTGTCAGTAATGTCTGACTAAGTGATGTGTTTTTTATCATAACTAATTGATGAAAAGTAGTTCTCAGTTTGTTCTGACCAATTAAAAAGATATGCATTTATCCATCTATCTATTTGTTTTAATTACAATACGTCAGGTAGCATAACACAGAATACGCAACACACAATAACACACGGCAAAACGTCAGCCAGATTTCAGATAAATGTCTATCCTTTAAACTGCTAGCTGATTAACTGATGTCCACGATGATAATGATAGTAAGGTGATTAATAATCATGTGCAATGATGATTCTGTATTCAGACTACCAGCATGTCGTCTGCTGAGCGGGAGAAGAAAGAGTGGTATAAACACGCCTACAACGTTCTGCATCGTCCCGCCCAAGAACAACGTTAGTCCGGCAGTCCGCCTGTTTTCTTACAAGTGCTGCTGCCACTTGCCATTATTACTATTTTATCCTTGAATTTGACCCTGATTCACAAAGTCATGCTTGTTTATTTCGTATTGCCTGTTGCCTGTTCGTATTGCCTATTGTCGACTACTTTGAAAATTTGTTTGGCTGTTATTACCAGAACTACGCTACTGTGCAAGTTGCCATAATTAAAGGCATCCTTGACGATATTTGTATTCATTAAACATTATAAAAATGTATTGATTGTGAATGTGCATAAACTGATAAGACTAGCACGTGATCGCTTGTTGACAGGTGACGAAAAATCTTCGTCGTCAGGGAGCAATACCCAGTACGTATATGCATAAATTATGTTAATTTCTTTCACTCTTTCACAGCTCACATTACAGATAATTATGGTAGTCATTGTCACAGTTGCATACATTTGTTTATTGTAGGCCTACGTCATAATTGCCAGGATGAACGAGTGGTTGCATGAGTTACATTAAGTCAACATAAAATTACAAATTGAAACCGAAAAAAGTGTCCATGTGTGAAAGAATGTTTGTTGTTCGTTGATAGATCAAAGAAACACAGTTATTATCCTGGCAGGATAGAAGACTATGTACCGGTCAGTGAATACACAGTCATTGCCAACAGTTTAATCTTTATGTCGTAATGAAACGGTTTCTCTGTGCAATTCCAACGGCCTGAAGTCATCGATTTAGGTCGGTTTGGGTTGGATCAGTGGAAGCAAAAAAAATCACAGCGTCAGTTGAGTAAAACGTCTTCAGTAGTTTAGATATGAGAATATCTGTCGTATTTATCAAGTCTATAATTATATTTATAATCTGGAATGTTGGGCGTGGTGTTACCGTGTGTATTTTGTTAGGGTCAAACGCACATTGCACGGTCGCCGGCACCCATACAAAGGTATGTCCTTTTGTCTCTCACGTGTCATCTTGGCAAAGAAAAGAGGGGCCTGCTCTTTAATTTTAGCCTGCTTGAAAACTTTCTTCGTGTTGGAAAAGTTTCTTTTAAAATACAACATATAGGGCTGGAAATATCACATTTTAAGGAAATTAAGGAGTAAAATTATAATTTTAAGCAAACATATTTTTTCTGTCAAAAATTTGCAGTTGTTTGTCGAAAACTCGCAACATTTTACTCGTAACTTTTTTTTTACCTGACGACACCATTGACTCCATTCACATGTTCGTTTGTCTGTTTGTGCAAAGATAACATTTATCTCTGATTTTTTTATCTTTTAGCTATATAATAGCAGAAAACAATGACTTGGCAATTGCTGCAGCATTTTGCTTTTTGAGTTGCACTTACAGCAATAATGGGCTTTGAAGTTTGTTATTATAAGACAAATGTAGTTCTTTTATGATAAATGTAGGCTTATATGCATCTGATCATTTGGTTAAAGTTCAGATCTGAGTGATTTTTGAGTTTTCAATATCTATTTTTGCGTCTGTTGTCATCTGAAAACGTCTCTGTCAAACATTTTCTGTTATAAACCTCACTTCTTGACTTACTGCTTTTGTACAAACAACTATAACTTAAAAAAAAATAATGATGATGATGATGATAAATTCAGGTCGTGGTCACATGACAAGGAGAGGCCGGTTTACGCGGAGAGTGACACAGAGGTCGAGTATAGCCGTAGACTCAACGTGAGGTCCATTTCACCTTCCGTCACCAGGTCATCAGAGGTCGTTCAAGGTCGTTCAAGGACACTTCAGAGACCACCTGCTGCTGCTGCTATTATCTCTACACCTGTTGCTGCTGCTGCTGCTGGTCGTCATGGTGATGACGCTGAATTACGTCGTCAGTATCATCGTAGACAGACGTCACTACCTCACACACCGACCTCCGGTTTGTTTACGCCGCCATTTGGTTAATAGTTAATATAGTTTAATGGTATAGCTCTTCATAGGAAAACCGCTTTAGAGCTACGGAGCGTCAACTGCCATATGAGATCACACAGACGAGTGACGACTGGCAGACCACCTGTTAGACGACACCATTTATTACTGCCCGCGAAAGCAACTTGTGCTACTTGCGCGTAGCATTTAACCTTGAGCAAGGTTTGACGAGCTTGTTTTGCTAAATGAACACTGCTGGTGTACGTTACTGTTGTTGTGATGCTGCAGCGCTGACACCTAGCGACTACGCTCGACATCGTGATCATCGCGGCTACGCGACGCTCGACTACAGGCGACATCTGCCGAACATCGACCTCAACATTTCGGTAAATGCGCTACATTGTGTGAGGCTAGGTGAGGTTCCTGACCCCGAAAAGAAGGAAAGATTTGGGGGCCGAACCCGCACCCAAAACATTCAACTGCAAATTGCTGCTGCCGTGGCGAGTGGAAACTAAAAGTTGCTTGGACTGGTAACAGCGATTTCGCCTCTTACCAAATTAATTTGAACTTGTTGCTGTAGTAGGTTTATAATGGTGCCTGGATGAACTAAATGACACGCATCTGGGCCGTGGCACATACGTCTGAGTAACCGTGGTGTAATCTGCACCTGAACATTCGGTAGTGTTGAAGCATGACTAATTATAATAACAAACACAAAAGTAATTTGGTAAAAGGCGAAATCGTTTTTCGTTTTTATTTGCCTGATAGAAGAAACCTCCAATTTTGGAGAAATTTAAGGCAACGTTGGAATTTTGAACATCAATAATTTGCTTTGTCGGAAGTTTGCAACTGTCTGTGTGAATTCTGTCGAAAATTGCACTTTTCTGCTCTGTCTATTTTTTTTATCCAAGGCGTCAGTGATCTTTCTTTCAGACACAGGTAAAAGATGACTTCCTTTCATTTTTCTGAATTCATACCAATACTGTTGTAGCACAAAATGTCGATCGATTGTGATACTAAATCGTTTGTTGCTGATGGTGTGTAGAATAGTGGTTACAGCAGCACGTTACCTCATCAGTCAAAACAACGGACTCAGCGCCATCTACCGAATACGTACGTCAACAGCTATCTTTACAACATGCAGATCAGTCGTGTTTTACTCGCTAATTATTATAGGCCTACGTTACATTAGGACTAACTCAACGAGTTTTCACATTATCTTGATTGGGGAGATTTACTTGTAAATGAGTTCTGCAATTGCTGTTAGTAGTTAACGTGTAGTTTTCTTAGTTCTAAGAGTCGCAAATTTGCGTCGCCTGACGTATTTTTACCATATATTCGGCTGCTATGTTACATACGAACTTGTTTTCAGTTGACCGTGCTAAGGAAATTATGATCAGCGCCGATCAGGGAAGGGGAAAAGGGACGGGAGGGAAGGAAAGGGAAAGGCAAGAGAAAAGGAAGTAAAGTTTCGCCATTTCTTCACTCTTACTTACTTACTCTTACTTTGACCTGTGGTCGGTCAGTGGTAGGCCTAATGCGAGTGTCTGTTGTGACTGTTGTTCAGGGCGGCGGAGTCACGTGATGATTATACGAGCTGGTCACGTGACGACTGGCTGAGGCTTATCAACAGTGCCGCGGACCAGCTGCCGTATAAAGTCACGGACAGGTACTTGCTGTGACGTCATCATTATCTGACGTCATCGCCGACATCGTCGTGTAGCCTGAATGATAATCATTTTCACGGGTCAACGAGTACGTGGCAGTTCAGAAAAAAATGCATAAAGTTTGCGGCGCTATAATGTCAGAAGATTGCCGATGTTGATCATGTGCAGCAATGTTTGAACATTTGCTGGGACATGATCAGTCAAGAACTAATCAACGGTGCTATTGAACCATGGTCTAAACTATCGTCGGTTGTTTGTTAATTTTTTTCTAACTAATGAATGTACGGAGCGTCATTTGCCATACGTGTGCTATTATACCTACCACTCGACAGAGGTGAACAGCTGAACGCCCCCGCCTCAGCGTTAGCCAGACAGAACGGTAATCGATTTACTTATCCCGGAGGGATGGAAGGCTGAGTTGACCTTCGTGTTGATTATATACCGAGATGGTTTACCTGTCCGCAGAAACTCACCCATCCAAGTGGTACTGTATAACCACTTAAGAGCGTTTCGACTGGGAGTCGAACCAAGGACCTTGCGATTGCAAGTCCGACGTCTTAACCGTTACACTAGGGGATTTGTGTGTTCCTGTGTCTGTTTGTATCAGTGTGGGCAAGAAGCGGTCAGCATCAGCATCCGCCGCAGCGAGTAGCACCAGCACGAGTGCGACCACCAGCGCTAGTAGTAGTTACAGCAGTCAAGCCTCGCACGACCTCGGAATCAGTCAGACCTCTGAGTCGCTGGTCAGACCAGACAATGTCAAACGTACAGAGGTTTACGGCAAAGCACACGCACTCTACTCCTTCCACGCCGACCGCTCTAACTCCAGGTAGTACATTGATAATTGTTTTCAATTAATATAATTATAATAGATTAATAAATTCATATGCCACACGATATCAAACGCACAGGTAGTAAATAAATTAATTGTTAATTAATAAAAGTACGGTCGTTGTTGTCTACTTGCTTAGTCTTCAATAGGCTTGTCTTTCTTCGAAAACTGCGTAGGCTCTATTGAAAGGCAAAACTAAGTATGAAGTAATAAAATAGAACTGTTTTACGTGAATTCGTTTGTCTATGTTGTTTTTCCGTTGTACTTTTTGCTGCTGAATTATTCTGAGTTTATCCTAACAATTTGCTAAGCGTGTGCTACGTTTGAATGTGTGAGTGTACGGTACTATCATTATCAGCGTGATGACATTTTGCACAGGTGTGGAGAATTGTTGATCTTTAATGGGCCATTTTTAATCCTTGCGTAAAATTTAATTATGCCATTGATGACGATGATGATGATGATGATGTTGATGATGTTGGTTGCTGAAGTAGGGAGCTTTCGTTCCGGCGCGGAGATGTTTTGCATCTGATGCGGCGACTGGACAAGAACTGGTTTGAGGCCCGACTCCACGGTCGTGTTGGCATTGTGCCGGCCAACTATCTACAGGTAGACCTGTATGTCTGTTACTGGATCTGTCATCATCATTTCAGTCAAGACTGTATGTGTGTTAATGGCGATAAATTGATAATGAAAGAACTGGGTTGAAGCTGAAAAAATTGGCACGAACGTTTCCCCAGCTAAGAGCATCTGATGTGCCATTTTTTTTGGTTTAGAAAGTGAGAGTCAGCGAACGTCAAATAACTCACCAAAATGACTCATATCTCGCGATATATAGTCACAGTTGTATTGTGATCTTATTCGCAGTCTGTGGACGATTCATAATGACGTCATGCGTCCGTGTGCACATAAGGTGATGAGGTCAGTGGAAGAAGCTCACACATTGGCTACGTCACGGCTAGGACAAGCAAGAGCAAAGTACAACTTCACCGGTCAGACCGAACTGGAGTTGTCATTTCGCAAGGTCTGTGGTAATAGGCTACGACAACATGTAGTAGTCATTCACATAATACACTGTGTCTGGAAAAACAAGTAATTTGAGCAAAGCTCACGTGACGCGCGATAGCAGCGTTCCTGCCATCTTGGCAATCAGTGTAGGCCTACAACAATAAAATAATAATGCGTCTGGGAAAATTACTCAAATTTGAGGCCTCAGTACGGCAGACTCTTTGAATTTAAGAAATCAAAACTTAGATTGTTAAAAATGTACGTTCTATGCTAAAAATTTTATACGCAGGTTGTCCATGTCTACCTCCAGCCGCTTTGCCGCAATTTACTTTTTAAATGTGTGTCACAGCCCGAAATTGCGAAAAATTCACGAAAAACCACTATTTTGGAGGTTCAAGGTCATTCAAAGTCATTGATGTTGACACTCCTAAGAAACTCGTCACTAGTGCTTGTTATGATATGCAGCATGTCTGTGCTATCTGCAACTGTTTTCATGCTAGACGAGCCAATATCAGTAAAATGACCACTTTTTAGAGGGGTACCCTTTTTGACGCTCGCGTGAGCAGACCTCCTTGAACCTTGGGGGTCGGCACTTGGACTGCTAAAATCTGCGTTTAATGCTCAAAATTTCATACGCAGGTCGTCCAGGTCTATCTTCAGACATTTCGTTGCAATTCACTTTTGAAATGTGCGCTCAGCCAGAAATTGCAAAAAATTTACTAAAGACCCTTTTAGGGGCTCAAGGTCGTTTAAGGTCATCGTTGTTGATAGATCTAAAAAGCTTGTCAACAATGCTTGTTATGATAAGCAGCATGTGTGTACCTATCTGCAACCGTTTTCACGCTACACGAGCCAATAGCGGTGAAATAACGTCTTTTAGAGGGGGTACCCCCTTTTGACGCTCTCGTTCGAGGGAACCCCCTCACCCAGCGGCATGAAATTTTGTCACAAAAAACTAGAGTCCTTACAGCAGCTCACATTGAAGATTTTGTGATCCTAGCTTGCACCGTTTTGACACAATACAGCAGTATGACGGACGGACGGACGCCCAGGCTGTGGCTAAGACGCGCGAAGCATTCTGCTATCGCGCGTAAAAAGTAATCCGCTAGGCATCGTTCAATAGAAATGTCAAATATGAATGAAACTGAATAAAATACTTCAGTTTTAAGCTATCGCCAGTTTATGTTTTCATAAATAGGCCAAGCGGCATTTAATATTGTTTTGCTGTTTAAAGTTACAATTTTTGCAAGAGTACCTCGTGATTTTGCACATTCACAATCTTATAGTGCTGTAACGAGTTACGAGTACTGGAAACAACCAAGTCCATCTTGTTGTTTGTGACATCGAGATGACCTAAACTTTATAAGCAAAGTCTGTAGTTTTTTTTTTAATTCGTGATAGTATTAATTACAGGGCGAGATGTTGGAGGTGATTCGTCGAGTAGACAGTAACTGGTACGAAGGTCGTCGGAGTGGCGGCAGCAGTGACGATAGGGCTCAGGGAATATTTCCCATCAGTTACGTCGACACGCTGGTCGAGCCGCAGTCTGCCATGTCCACTCCGATGTCTTCACTAGCCGCCAGCCCTCTACCAGGTCAGACACTGATACTGGCGTCATCATCGCCATCACAGAAAAGTTGGCGAAAAAGTGAAAAATGTTCACTGGCAGTTTCTGCTATGACAGTAACGATCTCTCTCCCCCCCTCTCTCTCTCTTGCTGCATGGGCTCACTGCCCGTTGGTGTCCACGACACATTTCACGAAATTAGTCTATTTCATCCTGTCCAAGGTGGCAATCGTCGTCCGTTTATCCGTTTTTGTTTTATTACAGTAGCTGTAGGCTGTGTAATTTGCGACTTTCAAAATGTCACAGAAATACTGAATTGTTCGGCATCCATCTCGGCGCCCCGATTGATGGTGCTGCCACTTCGTTCACTACAAACTTAAGCACTGCTCACAGTTGCAGTGGTAGTACTTTTTTGCTTGTCTGTCTGTCTGTCTGCAATTCTGTCTGTCTGTCTGTGTAGGTTCGTCGGGGCAGGTTTCGCCAGTGAGTACAATCAGCGGTCCAACGCGTCCCTCACCGATACACTTCGATGACGTCGACGTACCCGATGACGTCATGCGTGACCTCACCGCCGCCATCCAGTCCACCTACGGACGTCACGTGACCTCACAGGCGTCACGTGACTATCACGTGACCTCTGACCTCGACCCGCACCAAGGTCAGCGCAACGTCCTCGAAGAGCTGAGCAACAAACTGAGGTCACGTGACCACCACACAGCCGGAGCGGTGACGTCACATGCTGACAATGACGTCATTAAGCCGCAAACTTCTGGTCACCGCGACGACGGCGTCCGCAGCGCGGCCAAGTATCCGCTGTCAGTGGTTGTTTTGCATCTAATTTGCATTTGTTAGTTTATCTTTTAGCAAGCTTACGTTCAAGCGTCTGTAATAGGCCAAATGCAATTTTTTAGGATGGCGGTAAGTAAAAATAAACTTTTAATATGCGTACAAAGCAACAAAAATAAAACGAAATACAATGAAATGAAAGCCCGAGCGTGCAGCTTTTATTTTATTTTATTTGAGTTTATTTTATTTTTTTTATTTTTGTCTCTCCGTACGCATCTCAAGAAGCCTCCTTTAAAATTCAGATGAGAAAACTAGCCTAGTTTACCAGTCCTATTGCAATGTCGCTATAGTACAGGTAATAACCGAGTATCGAGAGGTCATAGTCGGATCAATTGTAGAAAATAATTACAGTTCGTAGGAAACTTCGCCAGATAGGAGCCGAATGAAAGTGTCGTTAACAGTATCATTATGTGCTTCTTAGATCACAACGGGTTTGGAACCCTGAAGAGTACTATAATGTCGTTGTTGTCGTCGTTGTTGTAGTTACCGGGCGGTATACGACTACAGTCCACAGAACGACGACGAGATGCGTCTACGCGAGGACGATGTGATTGAAGTGATGGAGCAGTGTGATGACGGGTGGTATGTTGGCCTGAATCAACGCAGCACCGAGTTTGGCACCTTCCCTGGCAACTACGTCGAAAAAGTCTGCTGGTCAGTTGTAGCAGTAGTAGTTGTTGTTGTTTTACATGTTGTTGTTGTACTTTTACTAGGCCTACTACTACCATTAGTAGTAGTAGCAACAGCAGCAGTATTGTGGATAGCTCTGTATAACTAAATTCCAAAATGCGAGGTCTTCCTCCACACAATTGAGAGCTGGGTAAAAAATCTAAAAAAAAATTGGTGCAATTTCGGTTAATTTTTGACTTCGATCGCGAATATCTGCAAAGTGGAATAAGTTATCGGTAATTGGAAAAGGTGTTCCAAACCACAATTTCGGCTCCCGCGTAATACTTTATTATGTAAACTTCGATCCACAGACGGCGAAACGTTGTTGTTGTTGTTTAAACAGTATGAAACAAACGAGTTTTCGGTTTGTGTTTGTGCACAGAGATTGGTCACGTGGTTAGTCACGTGGCTGATGGGCGGAGTCTTAGCGAGGACATCATTGTGACGACTACAACCATACTCTGTTGGTTGTCATCGGCAGCAAATAAAGATAACATTCGACTGAAATCAACAGAGAGCGAGCTATAAGCGAAATGCAGCGACCGTTTGCAGCGCGAACCTGCAGTGTCAATCATCATTGTTCGTTGCAAGCGCATTGCGGCTTGAAACTTTGCTAGAAAACACGCGCATAAAGACGGACTGACCTAATGAAGTCACATATACGAGGGGCGCTCAAAAATTTCGTAGCTTGACAGCGATATCGTAAGTAGAAAAGTAAACGGGGCGAAAAGTTACAATTTTCCAGCAGACGCTGCAAATTTTTGACAGAATTTCCGCAGACAGTTAAACATTTCCGACACAAGAGATTATGGGTGCTCAGCTTTTTGCTTTTGTCCCAAAACTGCCCCAAAAGTGAGGTTTTCAGCTCTAAAGTTTGCATTTTTAGACAACATTTTTTCGAGATTTGTCTTGTCTCCCTTTCCCACTTGACACGACTCCGCTGTAGCATGCATATGTGACCTAAAAGATACGTAAGCCGACGTCATATCTTGTCACTTTTCAACATAGTATCCTGTAGACCTAACTAAAATGCACTTGAACCCGGATTCTGCTGTAGAAGTAGCGTTGATATTTGTCTTTTAGCCAGCCATTTGTCTTGCAGATTACGAGGGGCAACGGACGTGAGCAGCACAAAAATTATTGTCCACGCAGTTATATTAGCTACGAACTTTTTGAACGTTTCTCCTATCCAAGGTAGCTGCCAGTTGAACACGTCAAATCTGAGTTTAAACAATTTACTGTTAATTGTTATGCCTATAATATAAGAAAATATGTGTCACACATTGGCGCTAACAATATCTTATAATATAAGTTTAACTGCGGTAATTAAAGGAGTTGTTGTTTTTTTTTTATTTTTACTTTGGATGTTTTATTATGCGGCCGTTATATATGCTGCGTATTTTTTTTGTTTTAACTAAGTGCAATAATATTTCTTTGTTTGCGGGTTATACTTATCAACAAGTGAATTAATTATATATTTAAGTGTCGTTTTTGAATTGTATTTGTTAATCTCACTTTCGTACGCTAACAGGTAGTCTGATAACAGAATAATAAACACATTTTGTAGTTTTTCTATTCTGTACGCGCATAATCGTTTAGCGGTAATTGCTTTTCGGCATTTTTGTTGTAAGTGTTGTGTCGCCTTTATTGATGTTGTCAGACTGTGTTTCACGTGACTTATCAAAGACATCTTCTCACCCGTCGCTGTCTTTATTTTATTGGCTCGTGACGCCGCAAGCTGTAAGCGACCCTTATTGTCGGTCACGGCGTATAGGTCCGTCTGTCTGTAGACAACGTCCGCGCTACGCTGCAAAGCTTGCATTTTCGCGAGTTACGTCGCATACCCGTTTATTATTGTAGCACTAACTACTGAGTATAATCCGATATACAGTAATAAATCTGCAGCAAAGATCTAATCATATTTTAGCAACAAACGTTGGCGCAGTTGTACACTATAGTTGGCACTAGCTACTGTTATTCGCTGATTAATCTAAGGTTGTTAAGCGGCCATCCAAGTAAATCGCAATACAAGTCTTGCCTTGCCCGTCTTTCCGTCCGTACCGGCGCCTAACTGTAGACGGCATAGAAAAAAACAACTTTGGTGTGAACGTTTCCAAGGGCAGGATTAGTTGGTGTGTAAATTTTAGTTGAAAAAATCAGGGTCAGGGTTAAGATTATAGACTGCGCAACAGTGTACATTATTTCTGTGCTATATCGTTTATACATACGTTAAGTCATTCACTGTTACAGTGAAGAATCACAAGGACGGCCGCACAGTGAGCTTATGTCAGCACTGGGCTGACATATTTTATGTAGTTTTAACCAGCGCCACACGTGGCGTGCATATACCGCGGTTGCTATCAATACAATACAACACGTTGTCATAAATTTATCCCGACAATGCGTTGGGCGCTTTATTGATCCATACACGTCTGCACATGCGTTGTTATTTTAGACCTCTTGATGTATTCATTGATAATCGATATACCACTACAGCTACCAGTTATAACTGTTCATAATTCTGTTAACGACAGTCTGTTATCGTTAAATAGTGGTGGCACTTTAGGTCATGGTCCCGATCCAGGCATGTTTTTTCAGGATTCCCTATTTTCAGTCGTGCTTTCTGTGGACAACCAAAAACAGAACTTTCTGACCACTTTTCGGTTTGTAGCGATATATGCAGTCAAGAGATTATCATTGCAACTAGCCAGGCCTAATAACTATCGTGTAATGATACAAATAGCTAATTTTTAGAATAAACAACTGAGCAGAGAAAAAAAACCATTTTATTGGTGACAAAGCGCTTTAATCAATTTATACCGTCAGCAGAACGATGGAAGTAAGTAAGACAAGATGAGTTTGCGAATGTTATGAACACGATAATTAGTGGGCTTCAAGATGAAGCCGCAAGCTTTAAAATAAGCTTACCTTTATATATTTACGCATCACAAGCAGCGGCTTTTGACGCTATGGGGAACGTGAAATAACATTTAACTGTAGGCCCATACAACCTGTTGGCATGACTGCTTTGTAAAACCAATCACGTGCCTTTCAGCTGTGCCCTGCTTTCCTGCAGGTGCTAAAATACGCTATACGCAGTCTACTCGTTACCTATATTATAATACCTGAAATACCTGCAAATAAAAAGCGCAGGTAAGCTAGATGAACTTGATGATTAAAGTGGATAACATTGGTGACAATGCATGTTTTCTAGGTCTATGTGATAAATAAATGAGCATTAACTAAAATGGTAAATACCAGTGTTAGGCATGAGTTAACTCAAATGAGTTTAAACTCACGAGTTAACCTAGTTACTGTGAGTTGTGAGTTTGATTTAATTCAGTATGTGTGTGAGTTGTGAGTTTATTAAGTGTCTAAAATCAACTCACTGCAAGTTGGCAGTTTATGGTTAAATTTACAGATCCACCAAGGCAACAAAAGTCTAACTGGACTGAACCGATTATTTCCGATTATTGTTGCCGATACAGAATTGTTCTCATATCTCGCAGATCCAGATCTGTTGTTAGCAATACTACACATATCCCGCAGTTTAACCCACTACGGTGGGTTACTGCGGGATATCTGTCCCAAAGGGACACCTACTTTGACGGTACATCACAAAATAAGTCATTGATTAATTAATAGGGGCCTACAATAGTGCCATCATCCACTTTAGCAGAAAGACTCAAGCGGACAGATTGAAACTTTGAGATGCAACTAACTTTTGTATGCAAACTTTAAGAAATTTCTGTTGCTGAAAGCAAATATGAAACACCACAGAAAATAGACTGTTATTAGAAAAAGTATAAGTTTAAGATTTTTGTTTATTGACTAAGTGGTTGGTTAACTGAGAAAGGAATATTTTGTGGACCACCGACAAAATTTTAGTACAGTCTAATTAGCTTACTGATTTATTGCTTGAGTTAATTTGTTTTTGGTGAATTTGATTTAACTCACTACAAAGTAGGTGAGTTAAGTTTGAGTTTAAACGCATTTGGTCTGCATGATTTGAGAGTTTCATTTAATTCATTTTCTATCTGAGTTATCGCAACACTGGTAAATACCGAATAACTATGACCGGTATAGGTTCAAATTTTAGTTGAAAATATGCCATGCAGAACTTGCTCATTAATCTAAAAACTGTAAATAAGCATTAAACATTAAAATGCTGAAAACTACAAAAAGAACACCAGCAATCGTAAAAAACATCTGAGTCAAGAAAATGTCCAGTAGACCTTGACGTGCCTTGGCATTTTTTTGCAAATAACAGCCTATACGCGGCTATCTCCAGTCACATTTTCGTGATGGGCGCTAAAAACACGTGTATTGTTGTATTGTAAAGCAAAGTAAACCTAGCTTACGTAATAGCAAGGTCATTCAAGGTCGCTGATTTTGGTACAATCGAAATGCACATGCAACTGAATTTCTATGAGTGATTGCAAGTTGATCCGTCTCAACGATGATGCACTTTTTGCACATTTGCAGATTTTATTTCACTCGTCCATCTCATATTATATCCTAAATTTGGGTATGTTTTTTTCTTGGATTACAAGGTCAATGTTGGGGATCCAATGAGCGAAAGTTTTAAGCTGTGTACTTACAGCGTAGGCCTAATCTAAAGTATTTCAACCTGCACAATCACAAATCATCAACGTTAAAGCTAGACACAGAAAAAAAAACAAAAATCCCAGCTGTCGGTAGGGTGGAGCCGACCGCACTGGTTGTCACTGACCTTGGACGTCATTTAAAGTCGATGATTTTTATTTTATCTGAAAGGGCGTATGCAACTTCCTATTAATGATTAATGGTAACCTAAGGTGTATCATACCGTTTCCGAGATACGACCAGTTTTCCGTTACCATAGTGCATTATGACGCTTCAAGGTCATCCAAAGTCATCGATTTATATGTCATTTAAAAGCCAGTGTGCAACTTTTTATTAGTGATCAATAGCAACCTAGGCCATATCTTGCACCATTTAGCCAAAATACATCCGTTACAGACGGACGACAGACGGGCGGACGACAATCATGATAAATGACCGACTTTTAAACTTACACTTGAGCGGTCGGCCCAAAAACGGACGGATAATTTAGCGTAGCATATTGTGCGTTAAAACTTGTTTGCTTACTTGTAGATTAGCATGTTAACAACATTTTCATTGCGTTTCTGGTTAATTTGCAATATATGGCGCTAAACGTGCTTTGATCAATCGTTTGATTTTTAGGTTGTATGTTATGATTCAGCAGCAAAGCGGTGAGATGAAAGAGAATAGCATTCGTGAAGACGTTGACGTAGCTGATGATACAGACGCTGACAGTGTACTCTGGCATTTATTCGTCTACATCGTTTACTCGTCGTTCCTGGGTCTTCTCGTCTACGTCATCGTTATGCGCTTGCTGAACGTCGTCGCTGGAACAGAGGTTGTTGAGTGCGTTTGCGTCTGGGATAGAGTGATCAGTGATGGGCAAACAATCAAATACTTTTATTCGAACTTCACTATTATCAGTGACAATGTCATGGTAATTTTGCAACCCTTTGCTGGCAGCAAAAGCTCGCGTTAACGGAAAACGGCGAACTTTCGTACCCTATGAACACATTTTTATTCGGGAAACGGACAATCGCCTGCACGGACATCCGCCCGCACTGTCAATTGGCCGTATGAACTATGGCCTGCTTCCGACGGGGAAGACGCAGAATAGGACAATGGCCCGTAGGGCGTAGACAAACCAACGCGATGCTTGCGTTTTGTATTGTAAACTTAATTCACTGCTGTCACAGAACCTATATGAAATACGCAAAAGTGCATTAACCTAATAGTTTTTAAAGCATAATGACGAAGTATGTTCATTGCGTTATCGTAGAGTAATCGTATTTATATTTTAACACAGTATTTAAAAAATTGTCTCAATTTTTTCAACAGAAAAGACGACTTTCTTACCGTAAATCTATAGCAAAAGAGTTAAAGGCTACTGCGAGAAAATGTAAACCACAGTCTACTTAGCCTATATACCGTGTAAGTTTATCGTGCGTGTACTTAGCCGCGTTGATTTATCTCACCACACGCGCCACACGTATGTATTGCGTGACGGGTAACTTAAATATATAATTCTAGCAGAATA
>Ga0209671_1000341_pt1 | contig 28959 bp, 15 predicted proteins | sample WorMetHERISLAND2_2_FD_187401 | JGI IMG/M metagenome (GOLD analysis project Ga0209671, IMG submission 187401) | Marine gutless worms symbiont microbial communities from Max Planck institute for Marine Microbiology, Germany - Olavius geniculatus... | ecosystem: Host-associated > Annelida >...
GTCACAAACTGTCACACCTACCGGACCCCCTCTATCCCTCCCCGCAGCGTGACGTTATTATTGAATGACCCCTTACTTACATAACTTATTCTTGTCCTGTAGTCACAGATGCCGACTCTGCTACGAAAGTTGTCAAATAGGCCTAGTGCTGCCACTGACAGCTGGAAAAAAATGACTACCGATAAAACATTTATGTAACATTGCTAACTGCTTGCCGGTGAAGTGATTGTCACCGTAATAACCACAGCACACAACGGTGCGTTGTAGTGTACTTGTTTTAACATCAGCATGGTTGTTTTAGTGCTGACATTTATTGTTTTAAATGGACTTAACTTGGTTGCATTGTTGTTACAACACTGTTATGGGGTGTTCACACGATCCAGCAAACGTCCAGCAATTCACTTGTATTTTGAATACATTTGCTGGAAATTTGCTGGATCGTGTAATCAGATAAGTGAGACTCCGAGTTTTTTGCGTAATTTTACTAAATACTGTCCATTTTCAAAATTTTCCAGAAAATCTGCAGTAAGAATTATCCCACCACTTGTAGGCCTAAATTATAGCGTTGCCACGTTCCCTTATGAAGCGTTACAAATGTCAGAAAATCAACGTGGGACTAAGTGGATAAGGCTTGGATGCTGGCGAAAGTAGACATTTTAAAAAACAACCGTGATGACGCTAATTATGATAAATCGCATAGGCTTGAATTGTTTAAATGTTTGCATATTATCATTTTGCGCAGAAAGCCTAACTAATAGGCCTAATGGCACTGACTAATAAAATTTTTCATTCGCCATGTAATTGTAACAATGGAATAACTTTGGCTATGTTTTCTGATATTCGCATTTTACTGAGTATTGTAGTGGCACATTCAAATCACGGTGGCAGTGGTGTGGATCTTTGGCAGGCTAGTAGGTTCATTGCAAATTTTCCTAAAATGTTCCACCAAAGGCTGATCAGTCAATACCTGATAAAGTACATATAACAAGAAGTCGGCGTTTTACTTTTGACTCACGTTTCGGGATTAACGCTCTGAAGTCAACGGTTTCTGTATATAGGCTACGTATTGTGCGCGCTAAGAGTTTGATGATTTTCTGCTTCGCGTGATGATTCGTCAGAAGCAGTACGATGTTAAAACAATATACTGTATATATTATGTTGCGTCCATTTATTGCGTTAATAATCCAGTTTGCTTTAGCTTCAAGCGTTGAGTCGTGGTCTCGTGAGCAAAGCATGCTTTTGCTGCCATGGTGAAATAAAGTTTTTAAAGCTGCTTGTGTTATTCAATTTTTTGTAGCCTAATCGTGTGCATCATTCTATTGAGACATTCAGTGCTTAAATTGCAGAAAAAGCGGGGGAACTCTAAAGCCTTGTTCATAGCGACAAACGCAACTCAACTCAACTCAACTGGCCAGGTGAGTTGGGTTGAGTTGAGTTTGTCGCTGTGAACATGGCTTAACAAGCGAGCGACGACGAAGATCGAGACGGCGAAAACGTTGATGGGAAGATGTCTGGGGAGGAGGCCGACAAAGGTCAGAAGAAAGCGTCGTAACCTCTCCCAGCGGAATCTGGGGCGGCCTTGTGTATTTTGGCCATACAATTTAGTTTCTGGTCACATTTAGTGACCTTTTCAGACCCCGAGAAGGGGACGGGAACGCCGTTCCCTTTGAAAAAAGTGGGGGAACAACGAGTTTTCCGGTTTTTCCCCTCGCGTTACATTTCTAAATAGTTTGCAATAATTATGTCACTTTGGCCAGTTCCATAAATGCAGCATCAATTGCATGTTACATTGACGTTATAATTTACCCACGATGAAAGAAATTGCAGATAAAAACGACAGATAGGCAGCGCGCCGAGGAATGATGAGATTCGCATTATAAACAGAGCGTTACATTAGGCTATAGTCACAATAGTCAGTGCGCAATGCTGGCACGAATAATACGCCTTGTGGGTGGTCTCCGTGATGTGACGACAATGCCGTTGGATTGCCTGATTGCAGTCGTATTTAGCTTGGGTAAGAGCTCCGGTGTAACCGGCCTCTCGGGGCTTGTTACTCTATACACAGGCAGAGCTCGATAGATGGCGCCATCGCTCATATCAGCCGTCGTATAACTGTCCAACTCATTCCTGAACGGCTAAAAAATAACAAATAAAACAAGAAATTTGAGCTAATGCTCACGGGACGCGCGAAAGCCTATAGCAGTTCCTGTTTGCACACTCTCCAGGCATTTCATCGCGACTTTTACAGGGGGTACCGCTCTTTGATGTCCTGGTGCGCAGGTTTCCTTGAATCTAGAAAATCGAGACTTGAACCGTTAAAATCTACGTTCAATGCTGAAAATTTCATATGCAGCTGGTCCACGTCTCTCTCAACTGTTTTCGGCGCAATTCTATCTTGCAATGTGTCTCGCAGCCCGAAATCGCCCAAAAATCCATAAAACCCCCTATTTTGGCGTTCAAGGTCATTCAAGGTCATTGAATTGGGCGCCAATGGAGAGCAAGTGTACAACTTCCTATTAGTGATTAATAGTAACCTATGCCCTATCTCGCATCGTTACTGAGATGCAGCGACTTATTGGCCAAAAATCGCAAATTTTGCCCACCCCCTCTCATTTAGCGCCCTCGTTCGGGGTGACTTCCTTCGAATTTATGGAAAAGCTTTACGGTTCCTGAAACTGGAGTCTTCCGGGCAGCCGACGGTAAAGATTTGGTGATCCTAGCTTGGACCGTTTTTGCCTGATTCACCCGTGTGACGGACAGACAGACAGACGGACAGACGGACGGACAGAATTGCGATGGCAGTAGCTGCTTTCGCGCGTAATTATGTATAATCGTTTATACATAAAACTGCCGGTGTGCGTTCATACTTTTGTTTATTTGTTTATTCAGTACAAGCCTAATGGGCTTAACTAAAATGACAATATGAACGTAATTAACCAGAGGGCTTTGTTAACCATTCTTTATTTACGACACAAAAGACGTATTTTATTTATCGAAACACCTCGCCGTCACCAGTATTTTGGGTGATTTTATTTTAGTTTATTTCGAAAAGTGTACAATAGGCGAATTCAGCTTAGTTAAGTTTATTTCTGCAGCATTGTACACGCCTTAAGTGTGATAGGTTATGTTACCGTACGAGCGCTCAGCAGATGCCAGTAGTCTACTGAAAATATTACAGCTTTTCGAATGTAAATTATTTAAAAGCATGATTATCTATGCACATTTTGCCACTTTATTGTGGATCTCATTAGCTTAGGCCTATTTCACATAAATTGTCTTCAGCATACAGCCTGGCATTAGCATTTGAAAAATATATGACAGAGCAGCAGACTAATCTTGGGTTAAATATTACTAAACTTTAATTAATTATCCGTTAAGCCCTGTTCATACTGAACGAACTGAACTGAACTCTGTTCTGTCATTTTGTACACTCCTTAGTGACACATCCTTAATCCTTGCAATGCAACAGAAATCCAACAGCTTGATAAGTTTACTTACAGAAGGTTTGACAAGCGCGTCGAAGAACTTGTGTCTGTTCGAATGCGTTGTCGACCGGACAGTCAGCGGTATCCAGCGGGTGTTGTCGAATAACACCGGATACTCAAGTCGACTCTGTAGCCTCAGGCGCTCCAACTGACTCCGGCGCGCACTGTCAGTCTTCCTGGCTGGCATTGGACTTTCCGTGATGTCATACGGCAAAACTACCAGGGCATTGGTAGAGGCTACAGAGTCGCAATTCGCACTATCTACTGATTCGTTTTGATTAGTTCTCAGGGTGTACGTCAGAGGTCGCCACTGACCCAGGAATCCGGCGTAGCGGGCACCTTGAGATGTCCACAACCTACATAATTTTGTATCCACCGCTTTTCTGTCTCCTTTTAGCCCGAACCCTATACTGCTGTTGTTTTATGACACGGATATTACACCGATATCATACGATACAGGGAGAAAATTTTATCGTGCGCTTAAAACTGATCAGGGGCGGCATTAAACGAATTAGAAAATATCGATAAGCTTAATGAACGAATAAAAAACTTAACATTATATCTGATAAGCACAGAAATCCGACACTTATGCGTGAACACTGCCATGTTGCTTAAATGACAAATATCGCTAGGCCTACTTACTGATGATGCGATAAATAGCTAGGCCTATAAAAAGTTGCTCAGTAAATCGTTTTGCATGAACACAAACACAGATTGTATTTGCTTGGTTTGACAAACCGCAAATGATATTGGCAACTATGCCGAAAAGTACAATAATGATAAAATGATAACGATAGCAATGTTGACTGTTGACGAAGCAAGAATGATGAAGAAACGGACGCCATACCTCACGGATCCGTCAGTGGAAGCGGTAAAGATGATTCCAAGTGTGTCGATGTAGACGATCTGAACGACTTTCAACAGATGTGCGCGCCAGAACACAACCTTGCGAACGAAAAATTTTTTTTTAAAACATGCATAACCGATGGTATATGTCGCACTGCCGACGATAGAAATGCAGGATAGCCTATCATTTATTTTATAGTGGACATTAGTCGGACGAAAGAGCGATAGGGCATCCGGTCTGTGACATATTTTGCTCTAACAATTGTTAACCTCGAGTAATTCTCCAAAAATGGCCAGTTAACAATAACAGTAACAGCAGGCCTAAATTTTAGCGACATACACCACAAAAAGCAATGCTCCTGTTATAAATAACGACAAAATTGCCCGAACTTACAAAAAAACCTTAGTTCAAGCCGTACAAATGTTAGTTGTTTTTCTAGTCGAGGCCGTAGTAATTAAGCAAATAAGGTAGGTTTTTATTGTTGCATTAGCAAGAATAAGACTTATATTGTTAGATTTCATCACATGCAAATGCAAAATTAAAATACACACTACACAATACAAAATAAGCAAATACACACTGATTTAAAGTATCGAATTAGTGCTAAAACAGAACGGGAAACGTAACGCAAGCCTACATCCTGTTACAGCAAAGCAGACCTCTGTGATTTTGTGACGGGAAGGTTCGTGCAGCCGACGCGACAAGTTAATATTCCACAGAGTGAGGTAACCTTTCTGATCTCCACTGATAACTAGAAACCCGGATTTATTCGCTGCCAGAGATGTGATTGGTTCGTAGTTCTGATGATAAACTTCCGTCAATAGCTCACTCTGGAATATTTACAACATTATCAGCATCAGCATCTGCGTTTCTGAAAACTGTGTTTAAAGACTACACATTGGTTGATTAATTGAATGAGTGACTGATTGATGATCATTATCGTCATTTTAGTGTTCGAGTAAGCCACTGTCTAAAGTTGAGTACGTTAGTCTCGTTAGTGTTGAACAATCTTAGAAATTTGCGTCGAACTGAGTAAGTATTTTTTCCGTTTACGAGCTATTGCTATTTAGAAAAAAAATTATCCATTGCGTGTAATGACTTCAACCCTTTAGCTAAATTTAAGCGTAAAAATAAAAAAAGTTAGATTTGAGCGACTATGTACATTTTTAACAGCATTTCTCGTATTCAGGAAACGGCTAACAAAGCTACTGTATGTCTTGTCGTCTCTCAGTTTGTTTGATGTCACGTGCTTCAGCCTACAATCTTTACTTGCTTTAAGCAACTGTAAATTTAATGAAAAGGCAAAACAAATAAATCTTTTGTGTTTGGACAGCTGCAAGCAAAACGTCACAAAAGGGAAAAAATGATAACAATGCATTTTATGATCCATACTTGTTACATTTAATTGTATTTTATCTTTATCTCATTTGATCCGTACCTCCTATCGTTTGCGCTTTGCTTTTTGGCATAGTTCGATATTAGACGTATATTGTATTATATCACGTCATATTGAACTGCTGACTTAGCCTACCTTGGCGTTGCGAAATCGAATGGTGTTGTCGGCGTGGCTTGTGACAACGATCCAGTCTACCTGCCCAGGCGTGCAATCAGCCTCATCATCAGCAGCAGCAGCAGAACCAGCAGCAGCAGCAGCATCACTGTCTGCAGCGGTATCACCAAGTGCTTGATCGGTGTCAGTAATTTCTTCCTCATCTTTGCCGTCACCGCGCTGGTATTGACCGGAGATGAAGCGAAGGCTAAGCACAGTTAGCCCTGCAGATGTAGATGACACTTTGATCGCTTCTTCATCACCTGGCGGCCTCTCAGGTATGTCCGGCGATAATTGGTTTTTACTTGTTGATCTATCGCCTGTCTTCTGCAGCCGTATCCTGCAAACGGCAGGCAGAGACAAGAATTATTCAATCATCACATGACATCATGGGTCACAATGCCGTGTTTAATTTAGCATCTTACCAACTCCATTTGCAATAACAATGTCGCACGGGGAGGGCAAGAGACAATCGTCCCCTTATCAGCTAATTTTCTTCTGGTCAAATAATTAACTTCTGAAAATACAGTATTTGCAGTTAAAATAAAAATACAAAATATAAATTTGTTCGTTTATATAATTAGTATTATTCCGACGCAGAATAAAATTTATACAAACACTGTGTACGGTTCAGATTTTGCGAGATCCCACACAATGACTTCACCGTTAGTACATCCGGTGGCCACCAGGAGACCTGATGACGTCATCAGCATATCGGTGCACGTGACTTCGCAAGTGGTCAACAGCGACTGTGATTGGACGCCGTTGTGTGACGTCACAGGGGAACCCCGTAAGCCCTGCGACGTCACCGTCATCGTCGTAATGACGTCATGGATTTCCCGGAGCACCGGCAAGTTCCATGATTTACCCGAGTCCTGCAACATCGACAACATAGGCTTATTCCGGACATTGAAATATAAAGCAAAAACCCTCCTACTAGATAAATTAAACATTTTCATAAAATGACTAAAAAACTAATTTAAAAAAATAGTGACATACAAAATATTAAAAAATGTTTTACGATTTTTTTTTGGAAATCGATGTGTAGTTCAGTAAGTTGTAAAACAGAATTTTATTTCAGCCATTTTTAGCCTACATTCAAGAGTATGGGCATTTTGATAAAAACGCAATTTAAACGCAAAAAAAAACAATTTAAATCTTATATGAAGCTTCAATTATTAATTAAGTGTTTTTATCAAGTTTATTTATTTTTGTACCGCCATACGTACGGTAAATAAAAATATGCACTGTGTCCGGAAAAAGTAACCCCCTAGACATCGTACAATAAAAATGTCAAATCTAAACAAATTAAAATAAAATTATGCACGACTAATTCCCAATAAATTAGTAAAAACATCACCAAATTTCGTTTTAAAATATTATGTCTAAGCAGAGTTAGGAATTGTTGAATATCGATAACAAAATATCACCGTTAGCAATATGGCGTTGCATAAGTAAACCCTGCGGTTAATGTACATTTTCGTAACTCCAACAAAAAAACACCCGATTCTGGCAACATTCCGCATTAACAATGCATTGTTTATTTGCAATCAAAATGTAAAATTTTAAGTAAATCTACCACAGCAAACAATAGTTACAGCAATACAGCAACTTTTGTGAGGTCATCCCGAAACACTTCAGGTTTTGTTTGTGTCTGACATAAAACCTGAAACAGAACTGTTTTGGGGTCACCTCATATAAACCACTGTAACTATCGTTCGCTTTAGCGGTTTAACTAAAATTTGGCGCCTTGATTGCCAATGGATGTCGCATTATTGATGCATAATTTCGCTAAAATTTGGTGTTTTTGTTAAAGTTACAAAATTGTATAGTAACCCCGGGGTTTACTTACGTAACGTCATATTGGTAACGGAAATATTTTGTTATCAATATTCAGCAATTAATATCTCCGCTCTAAAATAATTTTTTTCAACAACTTTCAGCAATTTCTTGGGGATTAAGCGTACGAAATTGTATTTAAATTCGTTTAGATTTGACATTTTTATTGTACGATGTTTAAGGGGTTACTTTTTTCCGGACACAGTGTATATTGTTTATTGAATTTGCAAAGCAAGTTATTACCGACAGCAGAATGATGCGATGTGAAAGTACAACGACGATGATCTGTCTGTCACAGTAACCAAGACCAATAACGCTTGCGCAGCGCTCCCTATCTCTTCGACGATCGTTTCCACGTTGTCCCAGAGCGGCGCTGCAGAATGTCTTCAGTTCCTGTCCGGAGCCCACGTCCCAGACTCTGACTGAAGTGTCCTCAGCACCGGTGACTAGTCTGTAGCCGCTGGGGTCAAGACAGGCTGCGGTCAGTTCTATCCCGGGACCGTGGATGTCTGGACCCATGCTGTGAAGGGCTCTCCCCGTCTCGACATCCCACACTTTCAGCAGACAGTCGCTGCTGCCGGATACGAGCTGGTTCAACTCACTGTTGTACAGCAGCTGCAACAACAACGACGACGAAAACCGAAGTAATTTAGCAAAAGGCGGAATCGCTTTCTTTGCTTTGTATTCATCAAATGGCAGCAGCAATTTGCAATAGCATGTTTTGGCTAGAGTTTCCAATTTCCTCCTGCACTGGAAGTCAGAAACCCCCGTCTAACACAGTGTATCAGTAAACCCCACAAGTGTACCTGTCAAATGGCATTCAAATCCGTCGAATCAGCTTTAGCAAAGTGCGCAAGAGTGTCAGACGACAGACAAACGACAGACCACGCTACGGAAAATCGTGCAGCTGTAGGCGAAATCTCTGGCGCTAGAGCGTTAAAACGAAATCTGCGAAATGCTACCCAGTGCATCAGTGTCTGGTTGCGACGTACAAATAGAAAATAATTACATAGACTTAGGTCAGTATGAATTTGCCAGAAGATATGCGTATTTTGTGCAGATAAATCAATGACAATAATGATAACGCAATTTAGATAAATAATAAAAATGTTTGTTAATTAAGTCGACTATTTTAAACATTAAAATGTCATTTTGTTTAATGTTGTTATCAGAGTGAATTTATACTAAACGAGTCAATAAAGAAAGAGATAGTACAACTAGAAAACGCTCGTGAGAGTGCATATCTCCGCCAAGTGAAATGATTTAAACATTACTACTACTACTACTACTAGTCTAGGTACTAAATCTACAACTAATACTACGCCTACAGCTTAGAAGCTTGCGGGTATACCCTACAACAAGGAAAGGGAAAAGAGAAGAAAGAGCCGGAAATTGTCTCTTCGTCTATCTGGCACCGTTATCAAAATATGGCGCCTCAGAGATAATGAGGTTGCGACCTTGACCTTTCGGGGTCACCTGACGTTATCGGTCACCGTTATCGTTATCGGTTATCGTTATCGGTATTCGACTGGCGGTGGTCGACTTCCTATGGGTGGTCCATTGCGACCATGCGTCTATCTGGCACCGTTGTAGAGATATGGCGCCTCAAAGTACATGTACACACACGCGCGCGCACACACACAGAACGACGGACAGAACGTCCAATCTCTTAATCTCCTCCAATGTTCACTACGTTCACCTTGGAAAAGATAATTATATTACAATATGAAACCGACCACGACGAGCGGTCTGTCGTGCGTGTGTGGTATCTGAATGGCAGCTTGCGCAGCTCGCGACAAGGGCAGAACTTCAATGACACTTGAGCCTGTGATGAGTTGTTCATGATTGGAGTCGTACAGCATTGACTTGATACAGCGCTCACCTGGCAACTCAGTCAGGTCACCGATCACCTGTATTAACCAGCAATTAATCCACCAATCAGTCGATCAATCGATAAACGATTTATACATTGTGTTTCAAATACCGTGTTCTATCAAATCGTTGCCAAAGTGTGACCGATTTTCGAAACTTTTTCACTGATAGACTCGAAAAAAATTGCCACAAAAATGTCATCAGACTAACCAACACACCTGAAAAGTGTTGCCACAAAGCGACATTCTTTTCAGGCACGATGAAAAGTTTGATGCCGGTTTTGTGGCAAATTTTTTTCCGAGTCTATCAGCGAAAGAGTTGTCAAAATCGGTCACACTTTCGCAACGCTATTTTAAATAATGCAAGGATTGGTTTTTAAAACATAACGTATGCATATAGCCCACTACCTGTGTCAGCAATCAAATTATTCAGCTCACCTCTGATCAGATGTTTTACTGTATATTGGATCTAGCTCATCAGTAGCTAGCAGAATAAATCGAACAGAAAAGTGCATTCTGTAGTCCAATGTTTTAACACAGTCAGAAAAACTGAGCCAATAAACCATTTGCCGACGAATAAAAAACTGAAGTAAAAATGCGCGTTTTTATCACAGCTCTGTTATCAAATAGCATTATTATAAGCCTACAATATTGTTGTCACCTTATAATACACTTGGCGTTTGCAATAAAATCTTGGAAAATAAGCACATGGAAAAGATTTACCGGATACTGACCGCCAACGAACTTGCTCTTAATTTTTAGGCCTCAAACGAATGTGCGTTATTTTATCAAAATCTGTTAATAGGCTTAATTTTTCGAGTTGTTTGAGAGCAAGACAAACATCAAGACAGACAGACAAAGACAGACAGAGACAAAACATTAGGCCTACGTCTTTCTTTTGATGCATTTAATAAAAATACGATGTCGTATCTAGCTTTATCGAAAAGGTAGAAAACACTAAGCGACCAGCAGTAGTCTACCTGCAGCATGCTCAGAGTGCGTATATCCCATACTCTGATGACTCGCTCCGCCGATAAGCTGACAATATGAAGATCAGTGTCATTGATGACAATGTCCGTGACGGTGAAAGTATGACCGACAAGTCGAGCTGCCGGCTCGCTGAGTATTCCACGATTCCAGACTCGCACGATCTTATCCGATCCGCCCGTGGCAATGATGTTAGCCGTAGGACTGAAGTCAAACGCGTTTACGCCTTTAGCTACTGAAGCCGCTTTTGCTGGTCTGCCGTCAAGCAACCAATAAGTTAATCGATCAAACAAGTAATCAGTCAGTTAATCATTTAGTCATCTTTTTGCCATACCACTGAAAATCCGTTGAACATTAAGAAATTTATCGATTAAGTTTGGTGTGCCACTTTTTGGGACACAGTCTACAACACTTTTCACTAATCAGTAATCGAAAACTAGTTTCAAATCAGCCATAGCCAGCGATTTCAGACGTTAGAAATGAAACCCGACCAAAATATTGCGAAAGATAATACAACCATTTTGGTTACTCTGTCTATAATTTAGAAATGTTTCTCTAGGTCTAAGTCGTTAATATTAAAGCATTAAAAAGTCAAAATAAAAATGGATAAAAAACGAAGTAACAAAACTAAAAATTATAATTTCTCCTGAAAGCGTTCGCTAGAACAGCACGTTTTCAAATGTCGTTTGAAAGGTGCAGACACAAACTGCAACAATATGTTATTATCACTATGTTAACTGCGATACTCAAATTCATTTAAGGCCAAAATATTTAATATTTACGTCAAACTGTTTGTAAGCCAGTATATATTTAATACATTTAGGGTGCAAACCTGTTTTCGACGAGTGCTTTGACAGAGCAAAGAACGACGGATGCAGTATCACTTGCGCAGCAAGAAATGAAAGAATCAAGCTTCGTCAGATATTTTATCTGCAGAAACATCACCAAATTGTCCAATAACAGAATATCGATAGTTTTGCTGCGACGTTGTATTACGTCACTACCTCGTATGTTAAAAACATTTGTTATTTCATAATAGAAATGCTACGAAAACCTAAAGTTATTAGCGATCGATTTGTTTGTGGATTACTATGCTGCACTAAAGTAATAAATAAGCTATGTCAAACATAGTCCTAACATGAAAACTAGACAACTTGCAAACTATTCTCTTACCTTAATGACCGAGCTCGGGTGAAGTTTTCTTCTCTTTGGCAAACTGTCACAGATAGCACACACTGTGTTACAAAATTTATCTGTACAGAAACAGTGTAAACTAAATTATAGGCCACATCTGCATCAGTTACTTAAACCTAATTATCCGCTAACATATTCAACTGTTTACTCAATTTTTTATCCTATGCGGGACAAACGGGCGATAGAATAGCCTGAGTATCAGTTTCGGAGGCTACGTAGGCCTCTATAGTTATACTTGTAATTTATGTAAAAAAAACTGTTCAGTTTATAATATGATATAAGAGTAACATCGTGGTTGTAGATATAAAACAGCACAAATCACAATTTAAGAATTCAAACTTTACCATTACACAGTCAGCAAAGTTCTTCTGACATCGTGTAATAGTGATGTTTAAATTTTTAAATTGTGATTTGTGTTGTTTTATATCTACAACCACGATGTCACCCTTACACCGTATTATAAACTAAACAGTTTTTTTACATAGGCCTAAATAACTGTAATAACTGTATACTGTAGGCTATGTGACACTTGTCTGCTGGCGTCGTCATGGATACTATCAACTTTCACTAAATTTAACGACTCAAATCCGTTTGTTTTGTCTCTAAACTGTACACTTCGCCAGTATTTTATTTATTTTATTGTGCGTAAAGTAAAGTTAAAATTGTTTCTATCTTGAAATACGGGCTACTTTGCATAGTTCTATGGATTTTCTATCAATTTACGTTCAAAGCGAACGGGTGTCCTATGTCGCTTTTAAGCAGCTCTCGAATTAGGCGATTCTGTCGTTAACTTTTAGAATGTCACACTAATCTAACGTCTGATTAGTTAATTATAGCAATGCTAGAAAATGTAAAAATATTTTTGTTGCTAAATAGCAATGATTTTTCATATATTTAACGTATGATTTTTGCGGGGGTGCGTATGTGCGCATTCGAATAATTGCGCACTGCCGATACCAAAATAGCCCGACCTCGAACCCCTAGCTGACGCAAAGATCTTCGATATATCTCTCACATAAGCCGAGTTCTGACCCATTTTGTCTCAAGTTTTGTTGCCATGGCAATGAGTGTCGCTCGGGGAAAAATTTGTTTGGCAGCATTCGATGGCCCATCCCCGAAAACCCTCCATAGATTTCGCATATATCTCTTTCACAGACCGAGTTATAGTCAATTTTGTGCCAAATTTCGTTGCCATGGCAACGTGGGTCAAACCGGGGTAAACTAAATATAAATGACACTGTTAACCATACCATAGAACCAAAAATTACGACTCTATCTTATACATAGCCGAAGTTATGACGGTTTAAATCATTTATTAATTTTCCCCATAGGCGCCATTGTAATTTTTCATATTTTTGTGTCAAAATAGGTTGAAATGTTGAATTTAAATTTTGTAAACCCCAAAAGGCACTTGCTTGCGCGAAACCGCGTCATATGAGCCATCGTGCGTTAAAATTAGTTCAGTCGTTTTTCCTGTAGAGGACGGCAAGAAAAAAAGGGAAGGAAAGGCACAAAAAGTCATGCAAGCGTTATATTTCACTTATTTGTGGGGAAGCCCCCCGTAAACGGATTTTTACCAAATTTTGCACATCAGGAGATATGCTAGATGTAATCATTTGTGCAAATTGTGATGTGAAAAAATTAAGGGGTTTGGGAAATACGGGGGGTCAAATTTTGGAGTTTCCCATTGAAATGGCTGGTCACCCTTACAACAGTGCTGCGCTACTGCGCAGGCTGTGATACACAGCGACAATGCTTTGATTTCATGACTTAATTATTTGTTTACGAACTGATTTATTTCGCAAAATATTTACAAAAGCTTACAACGTGAGAGTCTTTGGGTCGATGTGAATAATTCTTCGCTCTTGTCTGGTGGCGGAAAATCCCAGTTCAACGTCGTTCCTGGATTCCGACAAGTCTTTAATGTCAAGCGACATCAATGTGACATTGCCCTGATCATCTCCGTACAACACGGCGTCTGTCGGCTGTATGTTCTCGTGCTCCGTCAGTCGCACGTGTGATAAACAGCGCGGTGTGTGTTTCAACGGACTGATCAGATGCACGTGCTGTACAAAAGAGACAGAACAATGTTAACAAAAAAACATGCTTATTCGCCTAACATGCAGGAAAAACGACAAATAGGGACAGAAAAACAAAGCAGTGGAGTAATTCTGCAAATGTCAAAACTTTAAAATAAATGCAACTGTACTAATTAAGCATCAACGAAACAAACTAAAAAATCGTTGCGTGATGAACAGTATTGTTTGCGAAATTAGCTATATATATAGCACATCAAAAGCAGCGAAAACTACAAGGACTCGGAGAGAGCAAACGTTCGCCTAGATACAGTAGGCCCTATCTGTTTTATTTCACTTACTGTTAAACTGAAGCCGAGTTGCGATTTCCGGCTCAAAAAATCGCTCACTATGTACGTATATTGTAATGTAAATATAACTGAAGCAAACTAGTGTCTGAAAACCGAAATGCAGAAAACTGTTGTTGTAGACAAAAGCCGACGCAAAGTTTGCATTGGTGGCATTATGCTTAGGCTTTGCGCAAAGAATATGCGGCAAACTTGTATAATCTCACGGAAACGTTTCTGTCTTTTTGTTTGTGTATGTTTGTTATTCGGTGTTTGACCCATTTTACATCATATTCTTTTTTTCATGTTACCACTGCAGTGGTGGTGAAACATACAGCACAGTTATTATAAACCTGGTTCGTGCCATTAGCTCGAATGTCTACCAGTCGAATGCTGGTTTCAGAACAGATGGCCAATCTGCGTATTTCCGGCATATAGTCGCAGTCGGTCACCCATGCCTTGTCCTGTACAGCGTCAATATACATAAATCATATTAAATCGTTGTTAATTTTTTGCAAACGTTTTTTTTTCTTTTCTATTTAATGAATCCAAAAGAGTGGGAACGCTATTAGCTCCAGCGGTTTCGCGGTTTCCCTTAATTTCGGCTACTGTTTTAAAAACCACTATTACCACTTATTTGTGATGCTGTTCAACGTATCAGATGTTTCGTACATTCGACAAAGAAATTATTAACGTAACGTATCGGTACGGAAATGTCACAGTGACGCGATGAACAATGTGTTATCGAAAAACGTTAAAAGCCCGTTTACATCGGCGATACAAAAGCCGAACCATATGGCATTACAAACCTTTAGCTGTCTTGACTTACCTCAATGTCAAAACAGGACTGAAGTTTTAGCTGTAAATACACATAATCCGTAAATTACCAATATACCAATAACACCTAACTAGCTGATTAACGAAATTAATTATAAACGGCGAAAAACAAACAACACGTGCACAAAAAATAATTTAAGAGGTATTTAAATGGTAATTCCCACGTACAAAATTTTACAATTTAGTTTCTGCTATTAATACTGCTGAAGCTGCTGTTGGCTGTTGCCATCTTAAACATTTTTTTCTTTGTGTACTATCGCACTGAGCGCATTCGAGCTGTTTTGCACTTAACACACTATATAAATTACTCACATGTTTATTTACTTATTAATTTACCTAACTATCCTACATACTTGCTAAACCACGAACCAGTTTATTTCATTTATTTGCAGACAAACCACACATCGATCAAAAAGTTTACAGCTAGCCAAAACTGCAAATCATCACAGGGATTAACCACTTGGGTGATGCCTGTGGTAGAAAAAAAGAACGATGCAAATGACGACGATTACGTTGTTTGTCCAGGTAGAGATGATGCCTCGCTGGGAAACGGTGAGGTAACAGTCTAGTTCATGAACTCGTCTGATTCTCATGACCGTATCTCGGCGACGTCTGTAAGTGCCGCCAGCCTCGCCGACTTGACGCTTTGCACTCACCGCAAACACACTCATTGACCCTGCCTTGTCGGCTGCTGCTGCTGCTGATGATGATGATGATGGCGAAACATTCGTCTTAGCAAAAGTACATGAGTTATTGTAGCCGAATAGCTGCAGAAAAACACATGCATCACTAGCATCGTCACCCTCGAAGACGAATTCAGACATTTGTTATGCATGTTGGGTAAAACAGTGGCCCGGGAAAATGTGTTCCCAGAGGCCAAAAAAATGTCGCACAGCAGCGCGACATTTTCTAGTGTGTGTGGCTCATGCCTTAAGTAACGTTGCATTAATTAGAAGAAAATACCGGCCCTCAGCGGAAAAGAAGATTTGGGTCAAACATTCCAGTTAAAATTTCTTTTGTAAATTGCAGTCAAACCAATAGCGGATTATAGACAGCTTATCGAAAACTAGCAACGTCCTATCCAACGGTACAATTGCCGAATGCTTACAAAATACCCCCATCTAAACGACGTTGCATAATGCAAAATTATTTAGTTTTTATAGTATTTTCGTTATGCACGATTAGCGCTAACTCTATTGATACAACACCTCGCTCCAGTCGTATTTTTCGTCTGGATTTGTTGAGATTTTCTGATAAATTTGTTTAATGTCCTGACTGCGAAGATCTTCGCCGAACAGCAATCGTACGGCGTCGCAGAAGTCTTCGAATCTCACATTATCTGCAATACACACACCACACACAGTTAACGTTTGCATTTTTGATAATCGTGATCGCGACATAATATTCTGGTTCTATTAAAATGTTTTAATTGGTTAACTGACTAAGTAAATAAGTAAGCAAATAAGTAAGCAATTTATATAATATAACAGTCACATTAAAACACCCATATTATAAAATCATCGAAAACAAGTACAAAACATAAACACAACAAACCAATGAGATAACATGTAAGTTTAAGTAACATAAGGTAGGTATGCTTATACAGAACTCTGACAATAAAATTCTTTTTCGTTAAACTCGCACCTAACGAATGTCAGTGTAAACTCATGTCCTCACATTCGTATTGTTATCGATCCCGGAGGCTCTTTGTTGAGTGTGTAAATATGACGAAGGCACTAATCAATATATCTATTTATGCCGATTGACGTACAAGGTTTGGCAGAATCCAAGAATGACGTTAAAGTAAAAACAGATGCAAAGCAAGACAGAAAAGTTGAGAACTGCAAAACCTACTGGGGGTTGCGGGCTTTTAGCCTCAGCGCTTATTCCGTTTGAAACTCATTGTTATATAACTGCATTCGCCAAACTTATAAGCACCTTTAATATTATGGTGATCGGAAAACTAAACTGCTTTATATTGTCCACGGTAAACGTAAACGCTCAGGATAGTCTTTGCCATTATGCTCCTCTAATTTGTTACCTCCGCCAAAGAGGTAATGTTCTTGCCAGACTTTGTTTGTCTGTCTGTGAGTCAGCAAGATAACTCAAAAAGTTATGGACGGATCTTTGCGAAATTTTGAGGGCATCTCGGGAATGGCAAAAACTACCAGTGATTCAATTTTGGGGATGATTCGAAAGGAATCCTGGATTCTGGATCACTTAAAATTTTTCGTTACCATTGCTTTCAATGGGGCACAAGGGAAACCGCTGCAAAACCGAAGATGGTGCTGCCACCTAGCGAACAACATTGCTTTGGCTCAGGGGTGCGGGCTCTGACTGTTTTCCATTTCTTTATGCGACGTAAATGGCGCTATACAAAATCTGTTTTAATTGATTGATTCGTTGCTTACCGACCTGCTATAAACTGTCGCCGTTGGTCGGGGCTCAGGTGTAGTTGATGACGGCGTGTGATGTCGTCCATAAGTCGTTTGAACTGGTTGAGATTTTGCTCGAACGACTGGGGAGTAAACGGTCGACTGAGTGACGACGCGTGATCCCTAGATGCATGGTGCTCTTCCGAAATCATCGTCTGACATACACTGAAACGCTGAAACATTGAAACGACTTCAATGCTGCAAAACGATGTGTGAAATTGTGCATCATTTTCTATTCAAATCTAAACAAAATATACTCGCTCATGTTTCTGTAAAGTTGCTTTGTACACTGGCTATTGTACGTACCAGAAATCGCACTGCTGGAGTGGGCAAGCGAGCACGCAATGCGAGCTTATACCACTCCAGACAGTGAGGTATCGTACTTAAACCACGTTTATATTGCCTAGATTTTACAGTCGTTTGCTTTATGACGCACGACTGCAGCCAAAATTGTGAAACCTGTAGCACTGCGAGCTAAGCGGGGTGTAACTTTGTACACTGCAGCTGTTTTATACCCCGTTTACACGATAAAGCTGGCTCGACGAGCCAGCTCGATGTTTGCTCGATACTTGCTTGATGTTTGCTTCATGTAGGCTATGCTTTATGCATGCTTCATTTTTGCTCGATGTTTGCTCGACGTTTGCTCGATGTTTGCTTGTTCGTGTAAACGGGGTATTACGTTTTGTGCCTGCGCGGAAAAACAAAAGTTAGCCTAACTGTCTATACAGAGGTAAAAAATTGTATACAGTAGGCCTATAGTTCAACGAACAAGGTGCATATTAGGTTCAGCTTACATTATTTTGACGCGACTTACGTTAGCGCTAACCTACCGCACGTATGCACGCACACGGCTGGAACGTTGCATTAATACCGTATAGCATTCTGTGCAATTAGCCCATGTGCGACTTCAGGTTAACGACATGCAAACTGCATTACATATATGGCGCCATGACAGAAATCTTGGGGAGCAAAATAAGGACTAAAGTGTGGCGTTATATCGCTCACTAAGCCAACTGTGTATTTTGCAGCAGATTCCTAATTTTAACTGAAGTTTTTGTAGAGACGATATGCAGGCTGTCCACAGTTTCAGAACAGGTCAACAGTAACGTCTGTAAGCTTAAGTCTTAGTCGCAACTTTAAGGCCATGCCCCCTGTCCATTTTCCTCGACCTTCAACTATGATTTCCCAAATAAATTTCGTACAGTTTGCGGCGAATGTGGCCCGTTCATAAACCGGCGTGCAGTAGGCCGCTATTACCAACGTATATGGTTTTCAAAACGATTAGGCCTATACGTTTTGTAGCATTCAACTTGTCTTGAATCTAAACGATATGGCTCTTTTGCAATTAAAGTCCCCTCTGCTCTCCATCAAACGGCTGCTCGGGTTATAATAATAAACGACGTGAGCCAGTAATTAATGGAGAAATATTCACGGCAAGGCGTGTGGCACAGAGAGCATGCCACAATGTTTACAGTGGTTGCTAGGCAACAAACGACCACAGAAGCAGTTGCTTGTAATGTGTGACAGAGGACACACATCAATCAATACGTCAACGATTCAACGCTGTCCATTCTGACCGTATCGATTGACATCACCAAGCTATACCGCTAGCAACCTCAGGTCAGCGAGGTCGCTCTGGCGTGGCGACACTTCATCGGGCGTACCTAGCTATCAGCAACAGATGAACGAGAAGAATTTTTGACAAACACGACGACGATCACATTGCGACAGCACCGATTCATAACTGTTCTAAGCCAAGAACGCAAAAATTTATGTAAATGATAAAAAAAATCATTTATTTTCTTTTATTTTTCCACATGCTAATGCATCATAAACGAAAAACATTGTTTAGCGCTCAGCAATTCAGATTTCTTAGATTGCACTCGCTAATGATGAAAGCAGCTCTTTTGCGACACCGCTAGTTCAAACCACTTTTTGTACCAGAGTTTTAATTACGTGTATGAAAATAGTATGTTTAAACCACAGAATTACTGAGAACTTAAAACGTACGTAGCTGCGGTGTGCTATCATAAATTCGTTAAAACGTAAATTTTCAAAGCTACTGCGAAACAAAAATTTTTAAATGTGAACGTATGCAGAAAAATCACTCACGGCTTTGTTTGCAAATGTCTAAACTCGCAACACCGAATTTGTCGAAATTTCAATTAAACCTTACAAAAGTTGAAGTACTCAAGTCACGTACGTGCGACTGATTACTGGCGCTAACTGGCTGATAGGCATTGCATGCTGGTTGGTTGCAGCAGGTGCTCGTTGCTATGACAACCATCTCGCTCTGACCAATGACAATCACCTCATCCGTGCCGCCAGTTAAGCGTGGTTTCCATCCAATGTAACGCACCCAGCGTAAGCAACGAACGCAAAAATGTATGCAGCCAACGCAATAAACGCAAAGCAGTACGCAAAAAAAAACGGAACGAACGCAGCTGGCGCATCGATCACAACGCAAAGATGGAAGCGGTCTTTGCGTTCGTTGCGTGCGTTGTGCTGGATGGAAACCATACTTTAGCCTCAGCGTCTGCTGTTATTTGCTGTCGTGTACGTCTATAAAAATACTGGCAATATCTATCTCGGACAGATGGCTTTTCGTAAAAAAAATTATTGACAATTTCAAGGACATTTTTACTAAAGTGTAAATTTACGTTGCCACATTCGCTGTTTTAAAGTTTCACATAATCTGTTCACAGTCAATATTTAACTAGGCCTATGTCGAACTTTCACTGAAATTAAAAAAACACTTTTAGAAAATTTCGAACACTTTATGATATTTGAAACAAGTGTTTACTGACCATCTACAAACGCTCGTTTTTACTGCGCACTGATATTTAGGCGTGCAGTGTACAACAGTACAAAGATTCGAAATTGTCGAATCTTACAAAAAATAACGACTGATAGCTGTTTACATTACAGATAATAATGTATTAATTAAGTTAGTTCATATTCATTCACAGCCTCACCGATACAACACAGCGACAACGTTTACAACAACACAGACACCATAAAGGAGGGGTCAAACTGGACGACCGTCCGGACCGCCAGTGTAACCCCTCCTTAATATTTGAGCACCATGACCCTTATCAGTTGCGTGACAGTAATCACTGAATGTAACAGCGCGTGTTGCTTTTAATCAATCGTTCGTCGTATAAATGAGCATAACCCGGTTGATCATTTATCCCGCTCGAGTCAGCAGGGGTCAGCACATCACGCGGTCGACCGTGCTGGCTTGCGACGTTTTTCTGATCGCTAGCGGAAGATCTTTGACGTCTGGCGGGAAAGAGATCTTTGCGGGTGTTCTTCGCTGCTTTGTCCTCGTCAGTCGACTGTTTGGCTGATTTCTTCGCTTCTAACATCGTCAGCTCGTGAACCTATATAACGTGTAGTACACAGGAGAATGAGTTGTTCCGGGAGGAAAGACATTAAACCACAATAAGTAGTCCTACAATCGATTAATAAAATTAAATTCGACGACACTGCAGATGAGACCATTTTAGCATGCAAAACTGTAGAAAAAGTGCAACTTTAACATTAATTTAAAAGAAAAATTCTGGGGACATAAACTTAGGCTGCCGTCTGTGGTCGGTCACATTCGTGCTTAAACCGTTTGACGTCACGTGGCAAGTCACGTGGCTTGCGATGTCCAATGACGCATTGTGTAAGATTGTAAGATGGGAGTTCGAAACCCAAAGGAGTAAGGGAGATCTAGGGAGTCAAACCCCTAGCCAAAACGTGAAAATTACGTAACACTAGAGCCAGATTGTCGGTCTTATGCTGCCACCTGGTGGACTTGCCGTAGTGATTCTGCATTCTGCCGAATTACTTTAGTCCTTGTTGTACAAACCATGCAAGATTCATTAATAAACAAAAAAACGAATTATGTGGAAACTGAGTATATGAAGTACGAACGATACGTAAAGGTGTGTACAGAGCGACGTATTTGAACTAAACTAAACTGACCAATCAGCGAGCAGTAATGCATTCTGCTTGCCCATTGGTCAGTTCGGCTCAGTTCAGTTCAGATATGTCGCTGCGTACGCGCCTTAACCTGTGCGTTAGCGTCCAGCCAGCTGCGAGCTTTGGCCTCGGCCTCAATGACCATCTCTTTGATACGATCACTTTCCTCCAGCAGGACACGCAGCGATTCTTCAGCCGCCGACTCACCGCAACACACCTTCAGTACCAAACGAACACGTTATAATTAAGGCTAGAAAAAACTAGGTCTTTCAAAGAAATTGTTTAGGTTTTTAGCTTTTTGGAGTTTTTATGTTTCTTACAGGTTTTATAAAGTTTTAAAAAAACTTTTAACGTTTTTTTCTGGCTTAGTGTCAATAAACACCGTACACAAAATTACAACCCAGGGAAACATCTTACACACCCTCTTACGAGCGAGAGAACGACATAATGACGTGATTGACGTCGTAACTCAAACATACCGATTAAGATATAAAATAAGATATGAAATAAAACAAACAAAAAAGTAAAAAAATCTAAAATTGGATTTAAATTTTTTAGGTTTTTAAACTAAAAAACTAAGTTCTTTCGGATCAATTTTTTAGCCTTTGTTAGGGGCTATAACTTTTTAGAAAGTATAGGGATGTGCAGAGCGACATAAATAAACTAAACATTTCAGCTCAGTAACTCAGTTTTACAAAGCGAACGAACAGTGTGGATGTCGTCAGACCTGAAACTGAAGTGTTTTGAGGTGATCTCACAAAACCGCTGTAGTTATTATTTGCTTTAACGAATTAAACCAAAATTTGGTGCTTTGCTTGCCAATAAATGGCGCATTGTTGACGTAAAAGTTTGCAAAAATCAAACGTTGTTTGTTGGAGTTACAAAAATGCTTATTAACTGAAAAGTTTACTTGTGTAACGCCATATTGGTAACAGAGATATTGACCCCAAAATCTTTTGAAGCCCCGTATCTCCGTATCCGTGCAAGATAGGCACTTGGTCATCATTGACCACCAGTAGGAAAGTGCCCACGCCGAGTCCGATGGTCACGTGACCGATGACGTCACGTGACCCCAATAGGTCAAGGTTGTGACCCCGATATCTTTGGGGCCTCATACCTCCGTTACGGTGCAAGATAGATGCATGGTTACAATGGACCGCCAATAGGAAACCACATATGGCGAGTCCAATGGTCACGTGGCCAATGACGTCACTTACCCCAAAACGTCAAACTCGTGATCCCAAAATTTTTGAAGCCCCGTATCTTCGTATCGGTGCAAGATAAACGCATGGTCATCATTGACCACCAATAGGAAAGTGCTCTTGCCGAGTCCGATGATCACGTTCCGATGACGTCACGTGACCCATAAAGATCAAAATCCTAACCCCAAAATATTTAAGGTTCAGTGTCTTCATGGCCGTGGAAAGCAGATGGTTTATAATTGACCATCAACATTAAAACTTTGTTATTGTAATAAAACAGCAAATATAAATGTACAAAACATCAGTTTATACACTTGTTAACGGCGACATGCAATGAGTGACGCATCGAAAACAGCAAAAATCATAAAAAGGTGATATTATTCAAAGCACATTGACAGTCAGATGATGTGATGGTGAGTGATATCACTTTTTATGATTTTTGCTGTTTTGGATGTGTCACTCATTGCATGTCGCCGTTAACAAGTGTATAAACTGATGTTTTGTACATTTATCGCTTATACAACAGCTTGCTGCTACCACACAAGCCGTGATTCTTGCTCACGCCTACAGGTCACACCAGCTGAAGACCGATCATGAGCATCTATGGCTTAAAACGCGTGTTTCCGCATAAGGTAGAACCGTTTGGGGGTCTCGATAATAAAAATAATGTTTGGGGTCAAAACTCTCCAAAAACATAATTTTCGGAAGCCTGAACAGGCATTTAAACCAAATTTGCGAAATTTTCGAATCGCGATATCTCGAAAAGTACGGATTCGATCAACACGAAAATTGAAGGGGAATTTCAGGTGCACCAGCAAACTTCGTGGGTGGTCCAACATAACAAATTTGCAATTCAAGATGGCGGAGGCCGCCATCTTGGATTTTTGCACAAACAGCAATAACTCAGCCGCCGATTGACGCAGATGAATGAAATTTTGCAGTAATGTCGTCGGGTGCTACCAGAAATAGATCGTTTGGCCAAAATCGACAAAAATAATAAATTTAAGATGGCGGCGGCCGCCATTTTAAATTCCGTTTATCGCTCATAACTTAGTAGCTATTGCACGCACTTGCACGAAATTTCATATGGGAGCTAAGTTTGACATTCTACATGTAGTTATGCCATAAAATCGAACAAAAATGAAATTTAACATGGCGACAGCCACCATTTTGTATTTTAACACAAAGCATAACAAATCAGCTGCCGACTGAAAAAGGTTAATAAAAGTTTGCAGGAATGTGGTTAGTTGCTACCAGAAATAAATCATGTAACCAGAATCGAGAAAAGTAGTTAATTCAAGATGGCGGTGGTCACCATTTTAAATGTCGTTTATCACTTATATCTGCTTTTTCACCCATCTGCATGAAATTTGGTATGTAACTAAATTTGCGGTCCCGCATAGAGTCTTGCCATTATGTTAAACAAATAACAAAATCCAAGATGCTGGAGGTAGTAGTAGTTGTTGTTGTTGTGTACAAAGTAACTGTTCAGTGACCTTTCAAACTTTAATAAAACCGCAAATATTATATATGAAAAAACTGCAAGAAATTCATTTAATGTTGTATAAGCGCTGATGTAAAATGGCAAAAATCAAAAAGTATAAGCACGAACATTATGTGTTAGCTTAGACATTTATATCTGGCCACTGGGAACAGGTTAAATGTCTAAGCTAATACATTAGTTCGCCTTATACTTTTTGATTTTTGCCATTTTACATCAGCGCTTATACAACGTTAAATGAATTTCTTGCAGTTTTTTATATATAATAAAATGAGAGTGCCGAGAGGGTGGTATACGAGAGACTATATATAGTAAAATGTTGTTATCTACGGTGTCAAAGGCAGCAAACAGGTCGAGAAGGCAGAGACATGATACTTGTTTTGAGCAGAAGGCATTGATGAAATTATCGTGAATTTATCAGTTTCATAGAGCAATGTTTACAGTAAGCAGACTGCCAGACTGGTTGGAATTAGTTTAGATGACAAGTCTCGTTAATACTCTATAGTGATCTATCAACTCTACTTTTATTTGGCAACACAATATTCTTATGCTCTGTGGTGTTTCTAGTTGAAGCTTCTAACATGCTGGGTTTGCTTGGGTTGATCAGGAGATAAAGGCTCAGCTGTCTGACATCATCGAGCCAGACTTCGGTCTGTTGGATCAGCTGCTGAGCCTCGCCGTGCTGACTCGTCGAGACGATGATGACATTCGCAGTGACAGACGAGCGGCCTGGAGAAGAAGTGCAGCTCTGCTCGATTTGCTCACGTCTGAGAACAACTGCAACTTGCAACATGTGGTCATGGTCAATCTTATCACTCAAAATGGAGGTCAGAATAACAAACAATTACAGGGAGCGGCAATAAAAATCAATTTTATGCCTGAAGTTTAATACTTTTAAAATTGCAGTTCATATTTTCGCGAGTTTTGCTTTATTTACTAAAAAAGGATTAAGGCTACATACCCAACAAATTTCATTATATTAATTCATTCAAGACGAAAACCAAAGTTTTATTTCTTTGTCCTTAAGGCGCCTCAGGGCCAAAAGCATAATCTCGAAAACCGTAGCCTATCACTGACTTTTTGGCCGTTATTGTCAACTTTTGTATTTTTATTAAAATTTTGGACAATTTTATTGTTGTTGGCTTAAACTTTAGTAATTGCATTTTTGTAATGAATGATCTGTAGTAATTGCGATCATTTAACTTGCAGCATAAAAGATCAATTATGATGATTTCATATAGGCCTATCGTATGTTGTGTCTTTATAGGTTATTATCTATTAAATACATTTTTACAGTTCTTCGAACTTGGCGCTGTCAATGTTTATTTTTTTAAAATTTGGGCTCACGCTCTAGCAAAATAACGAGCATGTGTGGTGCTTTTTATTTCTTACAAATTTGCTACAATACTCTGCAAAAAATTAAGCAAAACTTGCTGATATAATACAGATAGTGGTGTAAATTGATCTGTACAGACATTGGTGCAGAATTCGGTGACGTTCGTCCATTGGACGCAGCTCGGATGCATTTACTGGCTTTCGATGAACTGTTGGATTGGATTTACGATTATGATGATGCAATTTTCACTAAGTTTGCTGCTCTCGGCTGCATCACAGGGCCACAATGGAAATACTTGGTGAACATTCCACAGCAACGTGACCGCAACGACAAACTTCTGGAGCTTCTGACTCGTAGAAGTATTGCCGATTTCCAGAACTTTATCACCGTTCTCGCCAAAGAGCAACCCTATCTGATGAAGCTACTGGTCACAGATGAAGGTGAGGCTTCACTGATAAGACGTCTTTTTGTAAATTATTACTTTAAAAAGTCATAATAATTACGGACTGACTATTTGACCGGCAACCGGTACGTACCCTTCAAGCTATTTGACCGATGAAAACGAAGATGAGGCAGCTGCCTCGTTCTCGATCTGCCAACTGAGAGTTTCAGTTCTACAGTTTATTTATAGCTCCATAAATATTCAATCGTAGCCCCTGTGTGGCGGCAGCAGTGTCATACGGTGTGATTAGCGTAGGTGTTAGTGACTAAAATTAGTGTTAATATTATGGTGTAGGATTTAGGGTTAAGGTTAAGGTTAGGGTTTCGGTTAGGTTTAGCCTTTTAAAGATTTACGTGACAATAATGCACAACAAAAGTAAGCGTTCAACACTGGTGAAAAATTCGACGCTCCTGCAGGCAAGTACGAAACTTGCTGACTGGCGATCCGTGATGGCCTACTTGCTAGGCTTGAAGTCGTCAGTTGGCCGGCTGCCGCCGTGTCCCTGCGCCGGTACGACGAGCGCCGGTACCTGCGTGCCCCATTCGATGCTCGTTCGTACCGGCTAAGGCTGTTCTAGGTGGTTGTTGGTCAAATATCCGGCTCGAGAAAACCGGATATTTGACTGGTCAGCTGACAAGTATCTTGTGCCGTGTGCCTGACTATTTGACTAGCAGCCGGTCAAATAACCTGTAGGCTATCTGACGAGTCAGAACGAAAAATTTCAGTCGCCACCTAACGAATAACATTAAATATAGTGTACGCGCTACTGACTAGAATTCGCGTCTGACACGGTTGTCGTCCGTCGTCACAATAACCATCACGACATGTGTTTATGGCATAGAATTAGGGTTAGAGTTAGAATTGAGTTTAGGGTTTACCACGAGACCGCAACAACAAACTTCTCGAGTTCTCAACTTGGCGAAGTGTCGCTGACTTCCAAAAATTTATTAAAGTTCTCGCCAAGGAACAGGCATTTTTGGCGCCTTTATTGGTGACTGATGAGGTTAGATACACCCGATAAAGTTACAGTAAAGGTAAAAGTCACCGTGCTTGCTAATGTGGCTGCCTGTATACGAATCACGGTCGAGACTAAAAGTGCTTTGCATGCAGAATAATTACTGACATCAGCTAATAATACCGCAACTTATTATGCCGTTTATGCGACCATTTATTGCCCGTACTAGCAAACGATTTTGACTGCGGTGCAGCACGCAGACATACCACCACTACAACTAGCCACAAGCTTTGCCTCCGCAGCTCGCTTTTTGCGCGCGAGAGCTAGCATAGTGTCACGACCTAAATCGTAGTATCCTATATGGGTTTGACATCCCTATCAAAAACTTAGCAAAGAAAACTAAACTCGCAGCCCGTGTGGTTCCTTCATGCTGGGAACGCCGGCTCGAGTCAAAGTGCACCAGGTTACAGCAATTCTGTAAGCGTCTTACACGGCTGTCGTCCGTCGTCGCAATAACCATCATGACATGCGTTGAGCGCGATAGTCTTCTAAGCTAAAAGCTTGTTTTACATTGTATGGTATTTTTCACAGTTAGGTCATTTAGGTGTTGCATACGTAATTACGCATACTTGTCAAACTATCCCCAGTGCGCATTAGTAGTTTATAGTGTTCAGTGTCGCATTATATGTACTCTCATTGAATGGTAGAAGAATTTCCGAACTGAAGACTAGTATCAAGTTAGCTCTAGCCTAGCAGTTTTTTCTTCCAACACACATGGGTATTATAATTGTTCATGCAAATACAGTATCAGTATTTTGTGTACATTTGGCTTGTGAAAATTTGTCACATCTTTGTATCATCAGCCCACCGACGCTGCACAACTCCTGCCTATGCCCTTTAGATTATTTCTTTTTTCTCATCTTGTGCTACAGATAGGCTTCCTTACCACAGAACGAATTGGCAATAACACTAAAATTTAATGATGTTGTTGTTGCCGTGATGAATCTGTAGTAAGTTTTTTTTATAGGCTTACATGTCTCATTAACCAGAAAAAGTATGTTGGCCCATCGCCTCACGTAGTATGCGGCGGCTGTCCGCTTAGACATGCACAACCTTAACCTTTGACCTTTTAAACTGAAAATTGGTGAATGGTTACTCCTGCCCTGGAAAACATTTGCACTAATGTTGACGTTTCTACGTTTTGGTTGTTTTCGAGTTAGAAGCCTTGGTACGGGACAGACAAAAATAAACGGGCAGGACCGGTAGTGCGCTTTACCAAGGCAGCTGCATAGGCTAATAAACACATTGACAGGACATTATTTTGTGTTCTGTTGCAGCGGTTGTTGGTGTGGCTGCCGAAATGGATGACTCATCAGTTTGGAACTTGTACCCGTGCCCATACCCGTACCGCAGACAGAATCGTGTCACAGTGGAGCTAAGTTTCTGCAGATGAGCAACATCAGCTGCGTCAGCAAGTCGATTAAGTCGATGAGATTCTGCGTAATCTCGGTTTGGAGACAAGCCTGGTAGTGATAAGGCCGGCGAACTAACCGTTACTCTGTACTTCGTCTGTACCACGTATATGTTGGTAGCTTAGTCACCAGCCTGTCTAAATACTGTTCACTGGCGTAGGCCTAGTACTACAGCAGAGAGTCCCAATAAGACACCCCACAGTGCTTTTTCCATCACTAACCACTAACCAAACTGTCACAGACGTGCCATAAAACTGATACACATTACACGTACTGCATAGTTTTTGTTAACCGTACCAATCATGTTTTCATTTATTTTCTTTCTTTTTCTACCTTTCCATGCTAACAGGTTGACACTTGAATTTTGGCAACAAGATATAGTCTGTCAGTGGCTATGCACGAGTACCAAAAATTAATGACTGATTGTGTGTTAAATCACGATAATTGAGGTTGTCAATTAGCATCTGAACGAACAACAGACAGTTTATACCACTTCTCTGCTGTACGAAATCTTTATTGTTTCCATCCTTTGTGTAGCTTTTGTATGTTTATCTTATCTGTTTATGCATTCCTACATTTTTTATGCAATAAAATAAAACTAAAATAAAATTTACTTAGGGGTCATACAATAATTATGTCACAGTATTTTGGGTCAATTTTAACCCCTCCCTCCCTC
>Ga0209671_1000342_pt1 | contig 28955 bp, 12 predicted proteins | sample WorMetHERISLAND2_2_FD_187401 | JGI IMG/M metagenome (GOLD analysis project Ga0209671, IMG submission 187401) | Marine gutless worms symbiont microbial communities from Max Planck institute for Marine Microbiology, Germany - Olavius geniculatus... | ecosystem: Host-associated > Annelida >...
ATAATTTTTGTGCATAAAAAAAAAACAATAATAATGGGCTGTTTTGTTGCATGACTGTTTGCCGGCCACTGACTGCACGGACTGACGATCGTACCCACCTCTGTATTTCGTAGTTAATTTTTAGGCTCCCTCGGGAACGGAGTACTGAGGGTAAAAAAAAAAATAATAATAATAAACTTTCTTTTCCATAAGTTATCGGAACAAAAATTTAACCAAGTGCTGCAATTTAAATGATACTGTATTTAATTTAGCCTAAACATGTTATATGTCTATTCTCAACAAATAGCAAAATTAAGAATCTACCTGTCGTAGCTTGGACATAGCATCTGATGAAATAAATTCATTTTTAGCGAATCTCAGAACGAAACAGATCGTCTGAATGTCCGTCTGACCAAGATCCTCCTCTGGTAAAATAACAGCACGAAATATCTGTACCTCCTGAAAACGGTCAGTACAATACAATCACAGCACGCATTTATGTTTGTCAATTAATCAAGTACATGCAAAGTTATAAACACAAAGTCAAATGCAAGCACTAGTAACATGATACGAATTACAATTCCAGACAAACCATTATCATTGACAGCATTCAAACATTGAGTTCATGTTCATATTCTGCCCCAAAATTACTGTTGCAACTGACCAGACAGAAAAAAAACGTCAGCAAACAAGTTTCAGAAACCAGTTGACTCATTTCATGTGCAACTACTCAGTTGCTCTGGCTAGTATTAAGTTTATAGTGTACGGGTATGAAAAGAAGCACTCCCCCCCACATATCTTTTAGCAAATTTTTGTAAAAAAAATTGTAATTCGAAGATAGAGTTTTGTTTTGTTTACATTTCTGCCATCAATCAGTTGGGTGATCAGCGTTCCGTCGGACTTCCTGAAGTCCAGATTAATGCTGTCCTGTGTCGTGTTCGCTTCTATAGTCTCACGATAAACATCTCCGCCATTATTGCGCACGTTCACTACCAGTTGACAATTTGCAAGAAAGAAAAATACACTAAAAAGAACAACACAGATTGTACACAAAGGCATCCTACAAAGAATACCTAATTGAATTCTAATAATATATACAAATGATGTCGTTTTTTCAATTTTTTAATTTTGTTCTTTTTACTGGAAAACTGCGTCGTAAAACTTGAGCCGGTAAAAAGCAATTTTCTCATGCAGTTTGCCATTTTCATGATTTTTTACGTATAGTCGACTCGACGCTGCAGCCTGCAAGTTAGAAAATATGGAGTAGTGAGCCACGTAGTATCTATGGTATGTGCACGATCTATGTAACGTACACAAAACGTACACAAAACGTAAGCGAAACGTACTTGCCATCTGACCAATCAGAGCCTATCACGTGACCTCAAGCAACCAATAGCTAGCAACGAGATGTGTTTACACAGCACATACGTCACTTACGTCAGCAGGACTGTGTCAGAAATGAGTAGTTTTGTTCATATATGATAGTTTCTTTTATTTATTTGGGTGAGATAATTTCAGATTGGACACTGTATTGTATTAGTCAAATATTGGACGCTGACTTTTTGTACATTTAAACTTATAAAACGGGGTTATTGTGGCAGTAGTAACTGGTGTCCGTTATCAGTTAGCATAATGGCTGTCGTGGGAGCCGATTGCGTGTATCTGTCTGACGAATGTGGTTCGCAGGAAGACGTGCTCAGCCTGTGGTCCGACTCGTGGTCTGTTGGCGATCCTGTCAACTTGCCCGATCTGAGCGACAGCGAGGACTGCAAGAACATTCTGTGGGCAGATGCGATGGTGCAGTCTACTACGGGTACTGAAAGTTTCGGGGACAATGGCGACTGGCTGTCGGATCTGTTGCAGTCGGCCTGCCCTAACAACATAGCCAGCAGTTCTGCTGAACGTCTGGCGTCACCTGTGTGTGACCCCAGTGTGCTGTCGCCAACTGACAGTGGCCATCACAGCATTTCATCATCCACTGCCGCGGTCGAGTTCGTTATTGCTGATCAGGATGCTAAAACTGATGCTATTCTTGAATCATGCGATGAAACTACCATCGACTCGGTCATCCTAAAGGAGTTGAATAACAACAACAGTGACGACCATGTTGCAGATTTGGCTGCCATGTCTCAGGACGTGCCAGTGTGCTGTTCACCTCAGGAGTGTGATTATGATATGAGCTCATTTGAACTAATGGAGTACAAAGGCGACGTTATGTCGGAGAGGCCAAAGCGTGTTGCTGCACGTCGGGCTGAAATTGCATTTGTGAGAGAAGACAGTGAATGTGATGATTCTGATGAGGGTGATGATGATGCTGGCAAAGTGTCTCGTTATTTCCAAAGCAGACACCAGTCGCGTACTGCTGAGATAACATCGTCTCGCCGTGGTCGCAGCCGTGCCACAGAATTCAACAAAAATGCGCTGAATGCTCGTATAAATCGTCAGAAAAAGAAAGCATACATTGCATCACTCGAGGCACAGAAAGCACACTTGCTGAGCGCGAACAAGCGCCTGAGGTCCGATCTGTTAAGCCTGGTTTCACAGCGTGATGATCTCGTGAACGAAGTGGCATATCTGAAGTCGGTGCTGACGAATGACAGTGTGCTTGCAAAGCTTGTTCAGAGTATAAATGGTCCTCCGCTGAAGCTGTCGTCGAGGTTTAACAGTACTGCAGAGAAGTGGAGACGTGTCAAATCACTGGAATCGGATCACAACTACGGACCAGCACCTACGAGCAAGCTCAGCGGAGTGAAGCCAGCGGCAGGAATCTGTTTACACGTGACAGAGAACCAGCTGTCGATGGAACTGTGTCATCGCTGTGCTCGCATGGCCTGTGGCGATGGCAGCGACAACAGCTTTGATCCGTGAACTCTTCGTCATGTAACATTCAAGTGGACTGCTGATTACGCAGAAGACTGACGGAGTTTAGATAAGGTGGTTATGTAAACCTCTGCTTAACACTACTAGCATCAGTAATATTTATAGCTTTTCACATAGATCCTGCACATGACGATGCATAGTTATTCAATGTAAATACACTGTGTAAATACATATTCAACTTTACAAGATTGACCGGTGTATTTTAAGAAAAATATTGCATATTGGTTGAATATTGCTCATGCAAAGTCTGAATCTGAACTTATATTGGTGAAAGTACTAAAATAATGTCTTGAGTATTGTTGGCTTGCATTTGTGAATTTGAGCATTTGTGAAAGTGAGAGTGCAGTTTTTGTGTTCTTCTCAGTGCTTGTATATAATGATCTAGCTGTTACTGTTACGACTTTAAAGTAAGGTAATGCTTGAGTCTGTTTTCAGAATGTACTGGTGGTTACTGATGATGAATACAGACCATAATGCAGAGGGCCACAGTGCAGTCTGTTAACTTTGGTAAGGAAACTCTTCAGTACTTACTTGCTACTTGCAGGACATTTAGCTAGGCAGATATTGAGTCTTCTTTAATGTCTTGACTATGGCAATATTTCAGACAGCCCTAGTCTGGTTGTGCATTTTAGTCTGTCTCTGCCTGTCTTTTGGCTTCTGATACAGACAAGTGCGTTTGTCAACAGTCTTCTGCATTTGTTAATCTGTTTTTTCTTTGGTCAACCTTAGTGTCTGTAGCCACTTGTATACCCGCTAATACGAGGCATTCATTTATTTGTGTCAGCTGCCGAAGAACGACTTTACATTGAAGGTGGAATGTTCCGTAAACTGTACATAATTATATCAAGATGTGAGGAAATTTGCAGCAGTTGGTTGAGAACTATGTTGGGCTGTTGTCAGTACTTTGTCTAGTTATCTGATGGTATTTGTTTGAAGGATCTGTCAGGCCAGGCTGATAACTGGATTGGATGATAATGCAGACATTTGCAGGTATTTATAGACAACTGTAGTTTGATATTTATAGTGTACTGTTGTACCAGTATGTGTAACTTCAAATACTGTTTCCATTCGTGTTGGCTGCTGCTGAAATTTTGAACTTTAGTTGTGTATGGACCTATGACTGTGTCATAATGATTGATCGTGTGCTGTGCTAGTAGGATTAGCTGCTCAGAACAACTTGAACACTAGAAATTTCAGGCAAAGTCCAATGTGAGTCTGCCGAGCACCGTAAGTCTGATTGGGGGAAAATTTGGGTGTTAAAATTTCCCTGTTGGCAAAGTTGCATGGCTCTAACTCATATGCCTTTGTATACGCAGAGTGCGTATTGTTGACTTAGGGAAGGTCAACATGTGTGCCTATAATTTTTTTGTTTGTGGGCCAAAGTTCACCAGTTTTTTGTTCAATGTCGGATTAATTGCCCTTGATAACACCATTTTTTGCTTGTAAATATCTTTATGTGTTTTAGAGATATTCGGACAAAGTTGAAAATTGTTGTAAATTGCACCTAATTTTGGAGTTTTTTGCCCTCCAAAATTTTAAGGGGGCAGTGCCTGTTAAAAGTTGTACCCGAGTTATCATCCCCACCTAGTGGCACGTCAAGTAGCAATGTTTCACGGGGCTATTCCCCGTACCACATAGGTTATAGATGCACATTCAGTGAATTTTAAAGCCAGTTTTTGTCCCCTGTTTGAAAAAAAATTTTTAAGGGGGACTTCCATCCCTGGTGGGGTGCCCTGGCTAGACTTGGTCATTCTCTAGCATGAGTAAAAATTATAGGGTGCAGCTCTTCTTATAGACTGAAATATGATCTTATGATAAAGTCAATTTGGGTGGGTATAATTACACATCTAAATCTGGGTAGTTAGCGGACCAAAGTTCACCAGACTTTTTTCGCCAAACGTGGGAGGAATCATGGTAGAAAATGTACTTGTTTAATTTTGATTATCTTCATCCGTTCTGGAGATATTCACCATCAAAGTTTAAATTCGTTTGAAGTCGTGCCAAATTTGGCATGTTTTTGGCTCCTTAATTCTTTTGGGGGGGAGGGCCCCTCAAAATTTTTGACCAGCATTATAAAATTTGGTCTAATACTGATCGTCATGCAAAATTTCATGTCAATTGGCCAACGGAGCTCGGAGATCTTGAATTGAAATAAACAAATTTTAAAATCTGCAGTAAAACGTAAGTCCGCTCTGAAAACTGTCGTTTACAGGCGGACTAATAACAGAGTCTTAGCATTTAATTTCATGTACCATTCTAGTGTTTCAAAACTCACCATTTGTTGCACATTTAAGGGGATGACACAATTGATAAAGTCAATTTTGTCGGCCTGTTATTGGCAAACACACAATCTAAGTCTGTTATGTGCGATGCAAAAAATCAGCACTTTTATCATCTGGAATATAAAACGTTGTAATTTCAGCGATAAAATTCGCCACAGTTCTAAGTGATCAGCATTCATTTGTGCATAAGTCACCATGCAAGTTGTGAACAAGTGGCAGAAATAAATATTTATTTTAGTTTCTTGTTAATTGTCAAAATAATATTTATTTTAGTTCATTAGGTGTAAAATCTTTCTGACTTGCTGCTGTGTACAGCATTCGTGAAGCCAACATATGAAGATCGATAGAATCAGCCGAGCCATGTGATGTGGTTCACTATCTTTGTCAGCCATTTTTATTGGATAAGTGATCTACGCCCAACAAAGTTGGCCGATTTTATGGACTGTGTGTCATCCGCTTTAATTTGAAGGATCTTGATTTTTGAAACATTCTGGTGATGAGTGTTGAGTGATAACACAGGTATTTGGATGTGTAGTTGAATGATACCTAGTAGCATTCACGAATTGTGTTATTTGTTAAATTGGAGTTAACTTTCTAGAGTGGATTGTTGCTTTGTTGCAGTTACAGCCTGCTTCATGCATTTGTCATCTGTTTTCTACTGACAAGACTACACTAACTGGATGCCACTTGGGCGCACTAAACCTCTTGTCTACTGTATTTTATTTTTGGCTGTTTTTTTTGTTAATGATTTGCACCAGCATGCTGCCAGTTCAGTCTATCGGGCTAGAATTTAGGGCCTGGGCAATTGCCTTTCTTCTCCTCCATCTCTCTACCATGACACCGCTGTTTGACAGTCAATTGTCTAGGCCTCATCAAGCCTGCTGGCCTCTCAGACTGTGCGTTGTTTTTCCGTAGCCATTTTGCTTGGCTATTTGTATTGTACATGTAGCATCAGAAGTTCTACCTGTGTAATTTCATTATTGATTTACTTGTCCGTGAGGTGCATCCCATAAACTGGTTACAAAATTGCATGCTTCGGTTAATTTTCAAAATATGACATCTATCTTTTATAATCTTTTAAGTGTTTATCCAATCTACCGGCCAGTTTTTGAATGCGTGATGCACAAAGTAATGCTGGCTGCTGTCGAAGCTACTCTTTGCACCTCAGTATCAGATGCAAATTTTCACCCTTGCAGCATTTTTTATCGGTCAGAAAACAGTAGTCACTGGGGACCTAGTCCATGCTCGGTGTACTATAAAGATTTACACCCGTCTTCAGAAGCAAATTGCCTACAAAATGTGTATCTCAAAGATTTTTTTCACATTCAGAAAATGAATAGAATGATAGCATTTTGGTAACTTGTGTATTAAGGTCAATTTGTCAGTTTGTCATTGATGGGTTAAAGGTAACCCATAATCTGTGATGCAGCATTGCTGTATGTATTCAGCATCTATTGCTTCATTTGCTAGAACTATATGCATGTATAGCTAATTTAGTGTACCAGTGATATTGGCGTCTGCCTAAACACCACAGATCACCAGAGATGGCAAATATTGTTCAAGTTTGTAAGCTTCAGATCTTTTATGTAGAGAAGCTATCCTGGGGTCCCGACCCCTGGGGCCCCGAGGTTATGATTTTCTACCCCCTGATACTCCAGGGGTTAAAGTATGTGGATGGGGTTGGTTTCCCTTGATGTATGGCACCACAGATACTAACCCTAGCCCTAGCTCTAACTCTGCAATGCCATTACTGGGGTATATCGATCTAAAGTTTGAAAATTAAACAATATCTGCCATCTCTGCTGATCTTTGGTGATCTGTGTTGTTTAGGCAGACCGGTAATATTGTAATGTACTGATTACTGAGTGATGCAGAGACGAAAGTACTGTACTACTATTTGCCAGTTAGTAAACTGGTTTTAATTATTTAATTGGTTACTGGCTTACAACTGTGAAGTGTCGTATATTGTTTTGTTGTTAATTTCTGTGTGAACACATGGCTTGTCTTAGCTCGAAAAACTTAGGATGTTAGCGTTTTGAAAGCCTATCTTAGCTCCTAATTCTGTCTAACAAAATGCATTTTTAAAATGTTGATATCCAGGTAGTGTTGATTCTTGGTTGTATGTTGAACCAGAAAACAACTGATGTGTTTAATTTAAACTCGTGCTTGAAAAAACGTGTTTCTTTAGAAAAACTTGCTGTGCTAGTGTTTATTATATAAAGGTGATAACGTTATTCGTTAGGGAGTTGAAATTCTCTTTTAGCATGATGGTTCCTTATTACAAGAATGCTGAAAAAATTTGCCGAGACAGGAGGTAAATAACCTTTTTCAGTTTTTTTCAGTGAATGAGTGGCAACAAATGCAATACTACATACTTAAAGCATGTACTGAAATGTAGCATCCAACAGTTTTTTATGTGGGCGGTAATAGAAGTGCAGTGTGAATACTAGCCGTCACTAAAGTAACCAGAATTATGAACAATCTGTGTTCGTCTAACATCAAGTAGCAGTTATGTGAACAGTGTAAAATTTTGTTTAGAACCTAATACTTCACAGACTAATAATTTTAGGCCCTGTTCCCAGCTAACTTGACCGTTAACGTTTGAGCACGGCACATGCAGCTTGTGGCTCTGTTTGCTCAGTGATTAGGGCATTGGACTCGTGATCAAAAGGTTGCAAATTCAACTAAGGCAAATCTTTGAATTTCACACCTATGTGCCTGCGCAGTTGCAAGTAGTGTAGTGGTTAGTATTGAACTTTAGTTCCTTGAGCAAATTGTGTGCTCAGGTCAACTCCTACTCTTGCCTTTAGTGGAGTGATAGTGCGGTAGTCAGGGCTGAAACCAAAAAAAACTTGAAAAAATCTGAAAAAATAAAATCTTTAAAACACCTACGTTTTTTTCCAACCCAGTCGGTAGTGTGGCTGTAAGATGTGCCATAGCCGCGCGATTGTTTGCCGGTGCGGGCAATGGATAACCGCATAATGCACCATGGTGTCGTTGCCAATCAGCTGTCACTTCCAACCAATATTGTAAGCAAATAACAAACTACCTTTCACCGTTCGTTAAGATTGGCATTAACAAATTACGGCAAAAAATATACCGCGGTAAGCATGGTGATTTCACGTAGTTGAACAATGGTCAATCTACCGGTATACTTCTTTTTTGCTAGTACACGTACCAGAACGTCGTCCAGAAGCAAAGCTAAACGAAGTCCAACCAATGTGCGAATATACACTTTCCTGTTAAATATTCTATCATTGTTTACTTTTTTTAGTTTGGATTTACGTTGACGACGGTGGATAATCAAATTGTTTTTATTGACTAAACTGTGTTCTGGCAGTTTCTTGTCGCTATTTTTATGTATAAATTTGTTGTTTCTGTGTTTATGTGCAATATTTGTGCAGCAGAGTGTTTTAGTAAATATTATTTTTAGATGTTTCAGTGGAACTTACTGGCCACACCCTATTTTGACAAAATAACTGGCAAAATGCACATGTTATAACATTAGCTCAGATATAGATTGCATTTCTGATCTCATAATGTGGTGATCATCGCAGCAAGAGATGTGGACGAGCGCACAACCTTTTCTCACTGGCAGAAATTGATGGAAGTATATTAGAACGTTTTTTTTTCTGGGATGGCTGCAGTTCGCTGTTCTCTATCTCTCCGAATAAAGCATACTGTAGTGTATATGACTGTAAAAGTCTAATTGTTTTTGTTTGGTATGTTGCACTGCAGCTGCTGTTGCTATGCTGAGTTTGCTGTGGTCGTATGTCTACTATGTGTGTCTGCGGCGCATGCTGAAGTGGTGTTTGAGGCTACTTACTGGCAAATGCGAGCTGCAGAGAGTCACCGAATCATCCCACACTACAGCAGCATCGCGTGTTTTCGCTGTCGGTCGGCACTTTATTTTTTTCATTTTGCTGCTGCTACCCAAGCCTGTTTATGTGTCAAGATCTTTACAATATTGTTCAAGATTGCTGTGTTGTGATAACCGTTTGCTTTAAAATAGGTCTACTTTTGCAAGCATGCTCTGACTCTTGCTGTAGTTTTTATTTTCTTCACTTTTATAGTTCTGTCATTTTTTGTTTGATTTTGTCTTCTTTTGTTACCTGTGCTTAATTTTAGCTTTGCTCCCATTTCTGCATCTTCTTTGCTTTGTGTAGAATGTAGATGGCTGTTTGGTATTCACTTTTTGTAACTAGTTTCTAATCAATTCGTTTAGGTAGGTTTCGTTTATCTGGTTTGATTACTCATTTGATTCAGTTTGTTTCAATTTCGTTCAGTAAATTTCAGTTGTATTGTGACTTGGTTTGAATGTGATTGGCTGAGTTACTGAGAGCATTTTATGTGGTCTGCTAGAGCACTCATTGCGTCATTCCAAGCACCAGCAACTCAGCCTCATTGTTCTTGGTCCTGATGATGATGATGATGTCAATGATGACGTCGATGATATCGTTCACATCATTGCTACTGTCAAGAAAGTTGACATTGCTGCCTGTCCAGCGTAGGTTGACTTTGCTTACATTAAACATTTGGTATTATTTTGGCAGCCATTGTTGTTGCAGAGGTCAATTATATCGGTATAAATTTAAACCGGAATTACTAGAAAAGCACAGTCTGCATCGAGACTTTTTTCTGGATTTGATTTTGTAAAAGAAGTATGGATAAAATGATGTTGAGCACTTGTTGTATTTTAGTTTATAATAAATGGTAGAAATGCCTATTTGTAACAATCAAAAAACAGTTTAAAGCATAGCCTAGATTTTGATTGGAAACAAGGTAACAATAAAACCACAATGCAGGTTTGGTTTTTGAATTTTCAGAAAAATGTGATTTATTTATAATTTGCTTCTCTTCTTTTATCTTGTATGCATGCAACTCCTACATTTTGATAGCTGAATTTAAGAAACTATTCTGTTTTTTTTCAGTCAGCAGCAGAATGATTTAAATGTAAGTGTAAGTTTGCTAGCACAGAGCTGATGATGTATGCATTACTGTCATGTCGGTGTTGTCTGATATTACACCAGCAGTGCATTACAGACTTAGGTCCGGTTTTTTCATCGCCAATCAAATTAAATTTGATCTCCGATTTACTGATCTCCGATTCACTTGATGTTCAGAATTGATCGTCGATCAACTGTGTTTCATTTTTTCTTGCATTTTTGATCTCCAATTACGTGATCGGTGATTAGCTGATCAGCCGTCAACTGAACTTACTTTATGCCAGTCTGATTGGCTGACAGCTGACCTCAGTTTGCAGTATTGTGCTAAATTACTCAGCATGCACTGCGAGTGGATGCTGTAATAGCCAGTAAACTTCGGCATAGCAACGATGTCAACGATGTCGTCTGCTGTCAAAAATAAATTCCATCGCAAATCAATATGGGAGTGTCTATCCATTTGATTTTTTCACAAAACATTGTACACAGTATAAATTGATCAGTAGTGATCGATAGCCATGCCTGGAACTTCGTGTTAATGTATAAATTACCAAATATACTCACTGGCGAAATGAGCGATGTTTCTGGTGCGAATAAGCAACAAACTGCAGATCGACTTGTTTAGTCATCAATTATCTGACTTGTTCGGCCAATATTCGGCCATCAACTTGATGGGAGATTTGATGGACGATTAGCCGCTAATTGGCGATGAAAAACGGTCATCGAGATGATCTCCTATCAAGTCTCAAAGTTGATCGGAGATCAGTTTGATCGGCCATCAAATGTGCGTGGAAAAACAGGACCTTAGCAGTGTATACATCTCTAGGTCAGATGGGAGATGAGCACCACCCCGCCTATGGCCCACTTCACATTTACCTACGGTCATGCTATGCTGTCAGTTCGTATCACCTGCTGCACTATGTGCCTTGGTCCTCTCTGTGCAGACTTTGGTGATGTATACACCTTTTTATTTAGCCTATGTACCAGAGCTCAAGATTACGTATTTATGCAGTTTGTTCATTGTGTGTGTACTGTGTAGGTTTGTGAATTCATTGAGGCTGTATGTAAGTCACATCGTTGGCTACAGGCGGCTGATTGTAGAAGTTGAAGCCAAACGTCGTACATTATACTCCTCCGACAATGAGGAACACGAGGCCTTATTGATGCAGGTCTGACATAGAATTGAACCCAAAAATTCAAGTTTGGGTTTGCTTTGATTCGGACCATCTCTAGTCTGTCATGCTCATTTTTTAAAATTGGGGGTAACTTATCAATAATCCACGAAATTTGAGTTACAACTTGTTGAGAAAAAAGAATTTTAGCAGCCTCTATTCTGATGCAAATCATGAGTAACTCACTGAAAGTTAAGTTGGCATTATCGGCGTGGTAACCCAGTGGTAAACTCTAGGTAAAACAAGACATGAAAATGAGTGCTTAATTTGATGACATTGACACTGATTTGTTAATCTCTTCTGTTGTCTGTTTATAGTTGTAACTATTTTTATCTTGCAGCTGTTGTTTTGATAACTGGTGAATTGAAGTTGATATATGTATAGTTAATATATATATGAGTTTATTTCGCAAAAACTCCAGACAATTAAAACTGATAAAAATGAACATCATACGATGAGTAGCCTAAGAACAATACATACAGTTAGGTGTACACACATACTGAAATAAATGTCAGGTTGACACGATGTCTTATACAAGATTGGATAATTCAGATTAAATTTGGTTCTAAACCGAAGTTTGGTATTATGTTCGGTTTTAACTTTGGTTTCAGCGGAAGCGTCCGGCTTAAAATCCTACTTAAAACCGGATTTAATCGTCACTTTAAATTTTGCATTAATTAGGTTTTAAACCGAGTTTTGGTTAAAAACTATAGTTTAAAACTTAGGTCTAAGCAAAATTTAAAGTCACCCATTGTATGTCTATCTACTTATGTCTGTTCAGCTATGGAGCAGTTTGCAGCCGGATCGGCCATTGACAGAGCGCCACAGCACAGCGTGGACTTCGATCGGCTTCCAAGGCTCCGACCCTGCGACCGACTTTCGTGGCATGGGTCTACTTGGCCTGCTCAACCTGCTGTAAGTAGCAAGTGTGTAACTTTCTCGGAAGCATAACGTTTGGGAATTTTTTCACAAGTTTGCAAAAATAGGTTGGTAATTGTCACAGTAGCAAGGCCACGAGGGCATCTGTATGAAATCATACCAGTATATCGGATTTTCTGGACAATGTTTTGAATAATTTGGGTTGAATATTGGTCAAAATTTTCTCTTTTGTTAGAATGCTGTGTGATTTTAAACTTGCAACAATGAATGCCATAACTAAAGAATTTTAATTTTTTAAAGACAACTTTAGATATATGTGATTTTTAGTTCGGAAAAAAATTGTAGGCGTTAAAAAAGGAAACAAAATGTTAAGAATAGAATAAGCTTTAGCGTTTCAGCAGCAATTTTTATTGTTGAGATCACTGATCTTGCACTTTACTAAACAAGCGCTGTTTGATTCAAACACCTGATCTGCCAACACAACAGCAAGTTTTTATTTTAGTTTATAAACTTCTGTTACTGATCTTCATTGTGTGTGGTGTATTATTTCATTATGCATTTCTCTGCTTTGTTAAGTATACATTTTGTATTTAATTTATTTGCAAATTTATTGTAATAAATGGTGAGTAGTTTGCATGTGGTGATGTAATTATTTGCAGGCATTTCAGCAGTGAGTACGGACCCGTGGCTCGCAAGTTGCTTTCTCGCTCCGGACACCCCCAGCACGGGTAAACAAACTCTGTTCGTATTTTGTTTTGTCCAAATAGTAAGTCGAATAATGTGTTTGTATTCCAGCATCTTTAGTCTCAGAACCACTGTCATAACTAGAAAAGCAGTCAGAGACCACAGACCTCTGCCAACGCCATGTTGTTCGCCAGGTGGCATCACCATATTCGGTTTGGCAGCGGTTTCCCTTATGCCCCATTTAAAGCAATGTTAACGAAAATTTCATAGTGATTTAGAATCCAAGATTCCTTCCGGATCAATCCCAAAATTGAACCACTTGTAGTTTTTGCCATCCCCAACATTCCCTGAAAATATCAGAAAGATTCTTCCATAACTTTTTGAGTTATCTTGCTAACACACAGACAGACAAACAAACTCTGGCAAAAACATAACTTTCTTGGCGGAGGTAAATATGTAGACTGTTTACTCACCATTTGCATAATGCAACGAGTTGACGCCATTTGAAGCCCGTTTCATTAAATATTCATCGTGCATATTTTAGTGGGTATGATCCACCGACCTATAGCTGCATTTTTGATGCCTAATGTGTTAGTGTTAGTTCATAGATAAGTATATTATAAATATGCTAATTCCATGCCCAAACCAGAGCATGAAAAAACAAATTGACTAGAATATTGCCTCAATACAACAAAACAAAACTTTTTTTCAATTTTTCGTCTGCCATGCCATGCCGTCAGCAGGTATGCCTAATGCGTTATTGTTAGGTAGGCCATCAAAAACGCAGCTTATATGATCTCAGCAGACGATAATGACGTCATGAACGTCATTACCATCTGCTAGCAAACCAGATTGTTTTTGCTATTTTATTTTTTTAAATAGCATATCATGAACTTTTGGATCATGTAGCTGTAACCTTAGGACTTTTTGTTGCGCAAACCAAATTGAGGATGCTTATAAGTCGAATGATATTTAATATTTATTGTGCATATGTGGAGTGGGTGTGGCACTTTTTTGGCTTCCGAGTTTTTGCTGAGTCCGTTATCTATGGTTTCTTATCTATGCTCAGAACTCAGCAGCTAGTCTCCCACACGTGACGCCTACCTGCTGTCATTGTATATGCTTATCTCACTATGTGTGTGGCGTGTGATTTGCTGCGTTTTATGTCTCTGTATGTGTTCTTGTACCTGTCTCTGTGTATGTGTCTTTATCTCTCTGTGCGTCTCTGTAGATATTCATTTGCAGTCGTCGGCATCAACATAACAAGTGTGGCGTGTAATTTGCTGCGTTCCGGAGACTTGCGTACACATTTTTTCAACGCCGTCCAAGCAGCGCCGCAGCTCACTGACTTTCATGATGTCTATGGTATGTCACAGATCTATGAGCGGTGTTCAGTAAGTTCCAGGACTACATGCTTAATACAACGACAGTAAATCGCACATTGCTGACAGTTATGTTACTTTTCAACATATTCTCACTGCAGTTCACTGCAGTGTTCCCATTGTTCTACAAGTTGGCTGGAACCCGTAGCAATAAGTTTTTGTTGGCACCTGTAGAAATTTCCGGACAAAATGCTGTGGAACATCTTCATCGTTTTTAAACTTAATGTTTTCATGTTATTCACTCTGAGGTCAAACAAATGAGAATTACTTGGAGCTAAGTCTGGACTATATGGCAAATGCTATAGCAGTTTCCAGCCCATCTCTTCCATGTTTTTAACCATCTAATGGGCCTATCACTCAGTGGGGTTGTGCCATTTTTAAGAATGACACCTTTCTGCGGCAAACCTGGTCAATTGCTGCGAATTGCTGGTAGTAATCAATCAGACAATAATACCCGGTAATGTTGTTCATTCACAGTATGTCTTTCAAGCAAAAAAGTCTGCAAGAACAACTCTTTAAGTAAACCAAAAAATCCTTCGTCTGCAGCTGACCGTTTTTGCCGAAGCAGTGCTCCAACACTGACATCATCACTAACTGACTAATGATCGATGCAAAAGCGGGCGAACTATTCAGATACTGTCAAACGTGATAAGGTGTCACTGCTCATTACTACAGATGATCTACAATAAATTTCAGCAATTTCTATGTTTTCTGCGACTAGAAAATTTTACGATTATTCTCTGACTATGCCAAACATCAACACCCATCATTTAAATGAAACCACAGTAAGTGATGTACAATAGTGGCAGTACAACTTCATAATAATTTTGGTATCTAACTGTCACTGTGTGCTTACTGAGAAGAGCAGTCCTGGAATTTATTGAACGCCCCTCGTATTAAGAGCTAACTTTTATTATCCGTATGGTGTATGTGACAGACCTATGCTAACTTTCATAATGTCTCCAGTGCTTAATGTTCTATGTGTAAACTTTTTCTGGCATCTAGTGCTATCGGAGTTCTCTCTACCCAAGCATGGTTTTTGGTTGCCAACTTTTTACTTTTTCGTAGTGCAGTCTATTTATAAATTTTTGCGTTGTCTTGCACAGATACAAACGAACAAACAGGCAGATGGGCGGATGGGCGGATGGGTAAAACATAATGTTGTCAGTCATTCTTTCAATATATTTATTCTATTATTTTGGCAAGTTTTGGTTCACTTAGCACCTATAATGCAGGACAACACACACATCTAGTAGTACGAGACTTCCCAGCAAATTTTTTGTAAAATTATAGATCCCGATTTAGCCAAAAATGTGATCGATATTCCGATCAGCCAAATTTTGTCATGATCAAAAATTTATCGTTCGGTTATGGCTAATGCCGAAATTTTCATCTGAAATGCAGCAACAACGCTAATTTTCTAGTGGTTCACAAACAGCCTTAACATTCTCTACAGGTTGCAGTACACTAAAAAGTCAGTACATGAGCAAATGTTTATTTCACCGCCAGAACAGTAGTCCATAATTGTCACGACAGTCGGCCGCATTTTTGGCAGATTTTTAGCAGCAGCGAGAATTTTGGTGGAATCTAGTGATGATTCGATATCAGGATTTCAATTTCGATACGATATCGATACGATATTTTGAAAATATCTGGATATTGATATAGATATTTTAAAAATGATAAGTATGTAAATCTTATACAAGCACAAGAACAAGACGTGAATGTTCAGCAAGGCAGTTTGCTTCACATACATACTAAAATGTGTCGGTGAACTTAAAAATTAACTATAGTCTGTTGTAAGTGTCATTACGACACTGTAGTTAGTTTGCTTCGGTTAGTTTGTCGTTTTCTCCATTTATTCTCGTTATTTTGGTAATGCAGTAATAAAAATGTAAACTTCTGGTGTAAAATATCGCGAAATATTGAAAATATTGTGATATATAACAGATATAGTGATATATCGAAAAATTCAATATTTTTTTGATGATACGTTACGATACGATAAATCGATATCAAAAACGATATATCGATATTTTCGATATATTGTATCATTACTATTGGAATCAGATATTCGGTTGTGGCTTGGAAGTCTTAAGTAGAGGTAAATGTGGTGTGTATACCGGTAGCTCTTAATAGGAAACCCTTTACAGAGCTATGGAGCGTCACGTGCCATATGGGATCACACAGTGTTAGCTGCCACACCTTAACCCTAGCCAGACACGCCGTTACTCAGTTTACCTACCCCGGAGGGATGGGAGGCTGAGTTGACCTTGGCATTGGTTATATACAAAGATGGTTTACCTGGCCACAGACAGTCAACCATCCAAGTACTAACCAATTGATGGTGTTCCGACCAGGGATCGAACTTTCGACCATTCGATTGTAAGTCTAACACCCTACTGTTAAACCACCAAGCCGCTTTTGTGTACGGACCACACACGGAGTGTGCTGTGTATCTGCATGTTTCAGTATATCTGTTCAACGAGTTTGACAAGTTCTGGTTTGCTGCAGAACCAGTGGACATAATGCAGTTTAACATCATCAAAGACAAGTTTGTCGCAATTGTCAGCGAACGACTGCGCAGTCAGACAGACACCCGGCTTACACTAGACTTCACGTCATCAGAGTTGTAAAAACGTTAGGAAAAAAACAATAAAAATGTTTTGCTATGTGTTTTATATAAAAAAGATAACAAATGTTTGTGAATGTGATAAAAACCTTGTCGCCATTTGTTACTTGTTTTGATGTACTGGCATTAACTAAGATTACCACTTGGAAGCAGTAGGCTCTTATGGTGCTGTTCTGACGTTTTTGGTAATTTTAAATCAAAATTCCTCTATTACGTGGGACAAAGTGGTTGGTGTCCCTCGCTTGCACAAAACTTTGAGGGGGTGTGTCATATAACTGAGGAGAATACACACACGGTTGCGGATTCCGGGAGGCGGGGCTCTCTCCTCTCCCCTTATTGACTGGATACATCTTATAACTAAGCGAAAATTTTGCACAAAAATGCATTATTCCTGCTAAAATTATTATTTTAAATTTGGTGGGAATGGGGTGCAGACCCTGCCTTTAATCTTTCACCCCTCTTTTCCAAAATTCTGGATCCACCACTGCACACACACACCCAATTTTGTCCCCCAGTGGATTATGAGCTGTTCCTAGTCAGCACAGTTGTGATAGCGATGACTTTATTGTGAAGATCTCAACTGTTGTCATTGTCAGCTTAACACTAGATGTATTACAGCATGGTGTGTTGTAATTCAAGCATTATTTGCTAAGTTGTTCGCGTTTTGGCAGCCACTGTTAAGGGAGGGTTTGAACGTTCATAGCTTAATGGTTGAGTTTTGGAATTGTTATTTTGCTGTTCGCTGGCAGTGTCAGCCAGTTCCAACGCTTGCAACGAGATTGGGTCAGGGACCAGTGCATTACAGTGGCCCAGCTGCGCACTGATCATTCTCCATTGCTGGCAGAATATCTGCACTGTATCGGATGCCGGGACTCTGCCACTTGTCCACACTGCAACAGCGCTGATGAGACAGCAGAGCACCTGGTGCTACAGTGCCCAGCTCACGACCAGGTCAGGAGCGACGTCTGGCCAGGAGGAAAGTTCAGTGTGGACCCTCAAAGCCTACGGGACTTTCTTGAACGGATCGGGGCGGTGACCCGCCCCCCCCTGACCGGGAATGAGAGAGAGAGCGAGCACGTTGGACCTGCGATCGTGAGATCGTTGACTCAAGTGGTCACTGCTTGGATGGGTGACTGCCGATCGGTAAACCATCTCGGTAATAACCAACACCAAGATCAACTCTGCCTTCCAGCCCTCTGTGGCAGAGAAATTGAGCACTTGCTTGTCTGGTTGAGGTTAAGGCAGGGCATGTTCACCTGTGTTGGGTGGCAGGTATTACTGTGTGATCCTGTATGGCAGGTGACTCTCGGTTTCTTTGAAATGGGTTTCCTATGAAAACTTAAAAAACGTGCTGAATGTCTGGCACTGTGTTGGTTTGGTGGTAAATAGCTGGGGGTTTAAACATTGACAGTGACAATGTTCCCCTGTTTAGAATGACAGGGTGGTTGCATGCTGAATCATTTGTCATTTAGCAAACAGTTGATTTGATGAACTACTTTTATATGTAGCTGACTAGTCAGTGTTTCGGCCAATGCATTTATTCAGACAGTAAAGATACTAGTCTGTGAACTGGCTTCAAATTCTTATTGATTGCCATGCATTTTGGATATCAAATAAACTTTTTGTAGTGCAGTATTTGTTCTGTTGTTATAGCTGCAATTTGACTTGCTCTTATTATAACGCTTAATTTTTATTAATTATTGCTATTTGTCATGAGTTATGGCAATAATTTAAACATTAATTGATTAAGTAACTCATTCATTATTATGAAAAAGTTTGGATGAAATATCTCTGTGTATTCTCCAGAATGGCTAAGTGTGAAGCTGACTGAAGCATTAGTAGTGTAATAAGTTTGTGTAGGGCCTACCCCCTCTCCCCCCCCGGTAAATGAAGCGAAAGTAGCAACTGTGGATACCTTGATAGCTCTCTCATCCTTATCCGGGATAGAAAGAAGAATGTTGCCAAATAATGTAGCATGCACAGTCAGTTCACTGCGAGGAATTCAGAAGCTGATTGCAGCTCAGACTCAGAAACATAGCTAGGACATTGCTGATATGTTCAGTATTGGAGAACAATAAGCACACCTGGCGCGAACCTGCAAAAAATGTCTCGACTAGACAGACAACACGGTCCGAGATTCGAGACAAAACCTTTGCACTAAGGCGAGACCCAAGATGTTAGACACACCCAAGTCAAAACCAAACATGAAATATTAGATTTTGTGAATCTGAGTCTAGAATTTGATAGTTTGTCGGCAAGGCCACAAACTGTACATCTTGAGAAAGTTTTTTGAGACTAAAACCACATTACAACACGTAAAACATATTGACAGCTTATATTATTGCTATTTTTTTACATTTACCTAATTGATTAAACGAGTACTCGTTAACTTACTTGCTGAGTACTCGAGTAATAAATTTTTCGGCACGCACAGCCCTAATTTTGCTTGTACCATAAATTAGATTTCTATGGTAAACAAAAACATGTATGCGAGTAGTGAGTTAAAATCGTTAAAATATGTCTATAATGTATGTTTATTGATCGTGACAGTTTAACTGTAATGAATATTTTATTTTAGTTTAGCGTCGGTGAAGCTGTCACTGGTAAGTTATATTGCAGAGTTCGTGCAGTGCGCCGGTTTGGGTAGCCTAATGTTTAAGCCTTTCAGTAGATTCATTATCTGAATTCTGAGCCGTGTATAACAAGGCTACGGTTTGGGGACTTGCCGACGAACTATCCAATTCCACACTCAGATCCAAAAAATCTAATTACATAGGGGTCGTCCATATTGACCTCGCGATTTTAAGGAAAAATTTACCCCCTCCCCCCTTTGTTGCACTTCGTTACCGTCTGTTACGTCACGTGATCGCTTCGACCAATAACAATTGACTGCCGGGAGCGGAACATCGCGGCTAGAGTCCCGGTTACTGGGACGGAATACACTAAATCACCAGCAGCCACTGCCACAAAAATATTGTGCTTTTATAAACTAGGATAAGAATGCACTTTGTGTACCATGTTTTCCTATTACAGTTCCTACACAGTTTTCACATTTTCACATGTTAATGTTTTGTGTTGTAGAAATTATAGTCAGGCTGTGGCAACATTATGTTGGAGCAAACATTGTTGTGGTTTGTGACGTTGTGTACAATTTACTCATTCTCTACAGAGATGACCGATGACCTCCATGATAGAGATGCAGGTAAAATCACACATTTAGTTCAATGCAACGCACATGTTTACGTTATCTTATTACACCTTTTTAGAGTTCTTGTGTTTGACTGCAGTTGCATAAATTTTTGAATGATATAAAACTTTTTTAAACAAATTAAACATTGATTTTATGAAAAAATAGAAATATGCGTGAAAAGAATGTCATGATTTATGAAATTTATTTTATTTGTAGATTTTTAGATGTCTTTTGGACTTGATTACTTTGAAACTTTGCTGTGTCAGTAAGCACTTCATCTCAAATTTGAGTTTTTTTTTTAAATTTTAGATATGTTTCTTGGTTTTGTGTTGGGTTTTAAACATATATTGTAAACTACTGGTCATTTTGTAGGTGGCTGTTTTATTATTGATTTATTGGTCGATTAAGGTATGTTTGTAACTTGTGATTTGGCTCAGATGTGCTACATCATCTTGGTCACTTGCATCCGTTTGGTAGCAGTGGACCATTTCATTCAGTTGATGTGGTAGACAGTTTTCCTCGTGCTGCTGATTCTTTTTTGCATTACGTGCAGCCACTACGGCCACTGAAAATGTCTGGAGCTGCTCGATTGTCATCTGCATTCCACAAGTGGGCAACTGATGACTATTTTCTACAGACTGTTGTCAATACGTGAGTTTTTATTTCGTTGAGAAAAAACAGCTTATTTTTATTCTAAGCCATCTCTCTTAATCTGATACTCACTAAGAACTGAGTTCAATTAGCTCATCGTTAAGTTTGTTTACAGATGAAAAGGTGAACTGAAAATTAAAAACTGGACAATTTCTAATTTTCAAGCATTAACGAAAATGCGTATTTATTTGTATTGTGGCTATCTGGTGTTAATCAGTAATGTTCTGATACACTTTGGTGTTAACTGCTGTTTTTGATGATCATTTTTTCCTTATCTGTTAGACTGTCACAAATGTTGGTTTTTAAACTAATGATGACACCTAAGTTAAACTTCAGATCATGTTCATGATTATCTTAGCATTTATTGTAACAGCGGGTGTTAAATTATAGTTAATTCTTTTTCTTGATGAAACATGAATTGATGTAATGTAAATAGCTTTGTTGCCGTGGAGACGAGCAAGAAAGAGAACCGAAGCAGTCCTCTGCAGCGTATGCATTTTCATGAGTTTCTAAGACGTTACAATTTCTCAGAGCACTATATGGTTGACGGCATTCCGCTCAAATTCAGGTTCCATTCTCCAGATTTTTAACAGAATGCATCAGTTTTGTGCCTAATTTGACACTGATTTTGTGCAAGTATAGTCACATATTCGTACGTTTTTGCAGCTCTTATTTGGCATATAGATTTCGGTTCATTGTATAGAGTTAATTCTTACAATATACACCGTGTTCCGTAAAAAACAGTACCTTGCATTATTTTGACATCTTTGCCTAACTTAGATCGTCAGAACTCTTTTCTGATAATATACACTGTGTCCCAAAAACTGGTACACCACGTTTGATCGATAACTTTGTTAATCCTTGACAGATTTTTAAAATTCTTTCACTGGCAGACTCTCTTGAAATTTTTTGATAAAAACTAGGATCCCACCATGGTGGCTGGCTAGTGTAATGGTAAGACGTTGGTTTTGCGATCGCAAGGTTGTTGGTTCAACTTCCAGTCAGGACTCTGTCAAAAGTGGTTACTTCTGGCTGTCTGCAGACAGGTAAACCACTTCAGTGTATAACCAACACTAAGGTGAACTCAGCCTTCCATCCCTCTGAGGTAGGCAGATTGTTGACTAGTCCACTTGCTTAACTATCAAAAATCACAAAATCGTGCATTTTGTTGATAAAAGCATGAAATTTTCAGAATAAGCCCACAATGATGTGTAGATTTATTCTGGATATGGTGCCAAACTTTAAAATTTTCAGAAAAGTGAAAATCCAACATGGCTGCCAAAACTTCATAAAACTTACCTACAGTCAAGGAGATTGGTGAAAATAATCGGTGCTAATAGCACCAAACTTTGCACAAATGTCCCAAATAACACTCTGACTTAGACCTTGTTTTACTGGGCTTTCAAACATGCACCGTGGCTGTTGTGCGTTCCCGTTTGCATTAGCAGGGCTTTTCTTGTAATGCATAATCAGCACATAGATCACTTTTAGCTTCCATCCCTCCAGGGTAGATTAATCGAGTATCACTCTGTGCTGTGAGTTCGCCTGTGTTGGGCAGCTAATAACGTTGATCCCTATGGCAGGTGATGCTCCATAGCTTTGAGATTGGTTTTCTGTTGAAGAGCTATACCATTTAAAGCTCAAGTCTTTAAAACTGAAAATGCATCACAGTAGTTTTCCTGACTGTTGCGTACATCATTGTGAATGGTGATCTATCTGTGCCGTGCGTTTAATTGATGTTCATAGATCTGATGTCATGCTACCTGGATCACTGCAATGCCCGCAACTCTACAATCAAATGCTCGTTGACATTGTAAGAGCAACATTCTATATAAAACTTGTCACTTGGCTGCTTTACGAGGGGCTTTCAGAAAAGTTTGTAGTCTGACACAGTTAACTGGGAGACATTTGCACATAGCAGTTTGTTACTATTAAACATCACAGGACTGCAACTGAAATGCACTTGATCTGGTGTTTTTACTAAGCTTCAATTTTGTTGTAGAAGATAGATTGATCTTTTTCTTTCATTCCGCCATTTGTCATGCAGACTCGTTCCTCATCATCGGAAAAATTCAAATGTGTGTCTTTTCATGAGTTGTAATTATAACCCAGCAATAAGTTGTGCAATACTTTTGTGGTACTAATCCATGACACAGTGTCGGTGATGTTTATAATGCTAACAGTATGTCTGCTAAATGCAGCACCTACGACAAATTAACATTAGATAGCTGACCTTATTAGGCTACAGATAGTACTAGAACTATTTACCTCTGCCAAGGAGGTTATGTTTTTGCCAGAGTTTGTTTGTCTGTCTGTGTGTTAGCAAGATAACTCAAAAACTTATGGAAGGATCTTTCTGAAACTTTTAGGGAATGTCTGGAATGGCAAAAACTAAAAACTACAAGTGATTCAATTTTGGGGGTGATCCGGAAGGAATTCTGGATTCTGGATCACTTTGAAATTTTTGTTAACATTGCTTTAATATCAATATGCTTCGCGGAGGTCTGCTCTCTCCGAGTGCTTTTCTAGTTTACTACTGCTACTATACTACCGCCACTACTGTGCTGTGCAGATAATGTGGATGAGTAGTGGTGGTACGTCATCAGTTGTTCACACAGACTCTAGCGACAACATTATCTGTGTCTTTCGTGGACAGAAGAGTTTTATTCTGGTCGATCCGTCCCTCCATGCTGACAAGGTCGGTCAGTTTGTGTGCTCAGTGGAAAGGTCAACAAAGGTTAAAGTTTGATAAGTTACATAAATTTATCAGTAGACAACTTTCTATTGGATTCCTGTTGATGTTTCGCAAACCACTGCTCTGCTTTTTTTCGGAACAACTGTCTGAATTAAGGAAAGCAGCAGTAGTGAAGTAGTTGTTGAAACATCAACAAGTGTCCAACTAAAGGTTGTCTGTTGATGAATTTACATAACTCATTAAGTTGTCATTTCAATCTATGAGTCTATTGATTCAAAGAAGGTTAAAGGCTGTCTATTGATCGTAGGTGGTAACTTAGCCTTGCGGTAACACTGTTAGTTGCATCAGTGACGTTACTCAACGTTGAGCCCGGTTAGTACTGAGATGGGTGTCCGATTGCGAGTATACTGTCTTCATATTTGACAAAGCCATCCAGGCTAACTCAGCCTAGCTGTCTCTTCATGGGTAGGCAAAATGAGTACTGGCGATGGTTACGGCCATTGCTATCGAAGAAATGGCAAGTTTTGCATAACAGTGTACTGATATATAAATTGTGAAAATTTTGTAGTCAAATATACTGATTCTTGTCAATTGCTGAACAACCCTCGTGTGTAATGTGAATGTCAGATTTTTATTGATCATCCTGAAGGAGGTTATTCCAGCATAGATGTTGACAGGTAACATAATAATCCCACCGCATTTTATGATTTTTAGCCGACCATACTAATGACTGTGCTAATGGTACAACCTGTCGTCCATCTGTCTGTTGTCTGAAATGAAATGTATTCTAGCTAAATGGTACGTTGTAGTGGGTCAGCGATGTTACCATTTGATAGGGCGTTGGCGCGTTTCTGTAGGCTGTCAACAGTAATCAAGTTGCAAACTGCAAAGTTTTTGCCAGCACTGATTCACTGAAAGTTTTTTGCTTATTTGCCGATACTGTAAGTAGTATAATTTTGAATTTTAAATAAGTAAATTTTAAAAAAAACAGTCAGTGTAGCGACATGCATGTTATGTCAGGCAGAGTACGATCTACTGTCTACTCCGAGTATGGTCGGCTTCCCTTGGTGACAACTGGGCTTTTATTAACTATACTTTTTAGTAAAATTATTAGATGTTTTTTGCATAAATATGGTGGAGGCTTGAGTTCTTATTAAGATGCATCGATGCAATCGATCGTTGAATCAAACAATGCGGCCTATTGCAGGGTGGATTACAGACTGTACCCAGGACTCAATGGTGTTGAATACTACCCTAGGGGTGTCTGTATGAATGTGTATTGTAGAGTGGACTATAGACTGTACCCGGGACTCGCTGATGTTGAATATTATCAAGTGTCTCTGTCAGCCGGTGACTGCTTGTATGTGCCTTACAAATGGTCAGTTTTTGTTGTATTATTATTTTATTATTTTTGTACCCCCGTTTGTAAAGATCTCAGGATTATTATTTATTATTTTTGATTTTTAATGTTCAGTGGCTTAAAAATTTGTGATAGACATTGCTGTTTCATTGGATTATTCTATGCAGATGTCTCTGCTGTGGATACCACAGGAAAACCTCAGCTGGTACTTGATTCTTAATATTTTTCGCAAACTAGTGAGTGCTATTAAGTCCTGATTGTATGGCAATTCTTCGTACTAAAATTTGCTAATATTAAATTCGAATTGTTGGAGTTATTTTGAAAGTGTGTCAGGGGCCCAGTTTTTGTTGAAACACACTGTGACGGTGTAGTTAAATTGTTTTATGACTGTTTGTGCGAACATTTGCTATAAGTTTAAACGTAGATGTTTGTTATGTAGTTAGATTATATTTTACTATAATGCATGGAAAGTTTGTTTGTCTGTCTGTCTGTCATACCCATCTGACACCTTCTGTATTGCACGGACCCTGACCACGGTGTTTGAGTTCTTGAGCCTTGGGTACGTGCGCCCCACCTTGCCCCTACCTTTTCCTAAAGGCAGCCTGAGGGAGGATGAGTTTCCAGGTATCGGAGTGGACCCACCCTTAGGGCAGGAACTTTTCTAGTGTGTGTAAATACAGTAAATGATAGGGCAGTGGTGATATTTGGAGGGTGGGTGTGGTTAGGATCCATCAGGTGCGTTCATATGGTAACAACATCGCTGTAAATGTCTGGTGGAGGCACTGCCTTAACGACAACTTGAACACACGGTCTGTTGATAACACGTGCCGACCTCTGGACATTGACGTCATGGGGTGTTCACATCATCACCATGACGACCGTGATGACGTCATTGATCTCTCGTTGACGCTGGATAAAGTGACAGTTCGCGGCAACAGATTGGATGGCAAGGAGAACGTTCAGTCACTCAGGTTGTGCCTATTATCATTATTGGGTGGAATCGCTATTGTAGTGCAAGCAATTCCACCTATTGCTACTCATTTTTCTGTGCCGTGGTTTGTCTGTCTGTCTGATGTCTGTCGGATTTGTACTCCTTGCTTATGCCGTTCAGCGGATGTAGATGATTGGTCCGCCACCAAAATTTTGCTAGTTGTTACGTGGAACATTCTTGGCCTCCTTGCGTTACCTTACCTTACCTACAGGGCGGATGCCACCAAGGCAGCATCCAGCACTCAGGCCACCAGGTGGGCCCATGGCGCATCCCCGTAAAGCCAAAGGTGGTTGTAGGTTGGTCGCTAGTAGTCCTACTGACTAGGGTGCCTAGCGCCGCCACATCCTGATCAGGGTCGCCAGTAGCCAGACCACCCACAGTGCCTTGCACCGCAACACTGTGGGCTGGGTCCCCAGTGATATTAGCACCCCCTTGAGCCGGTTAATGGGGGCCGTGTTTTGAAGGACTACTCATATAGAAAAATGGCAAAAATGTCCTTCACCCTTCGCCTGGGGGTGAAGTAAGGCTAAGGTTTCTCCTACCCATCGCCACTGGGTAGGGTATGGGGATGGTCAGTTGTGGGGGTATGGCACTACACGCGGCAGCAATTCGCACCCGGCACACATGAGCAAGCCCAAGCAAACCGAGCGGGGGGTAACCACCGCCCCCAGTGCCACACCCCACATTCGACCTTAAGGCCTAATCCCCAAAGGCCCGAGCTGGATTTAGTTTGACCCTGCCTGGCAAGAAGACAACCAGGCAAGATCTTAAGCCCCTCGACTGCGCCAAGGTACTGGCTCATGGAGGGACATTCTTGGCCTCTGTCTGAAGAAATTTTTTCATGCTCGTGAGTAATGTTGGTATATGCACCATCCATTTCCATGTCTGTGCTTCTGCAAGTATGGGGCAGAAAGTGTTAATCGCAAAAACATTTTTATTTGTGATTTAGTTAGATGGCATTCTTGACTCTCTCTGTCCGGCAGTTTACATATTTGCCTTTAGACATTGCAGAAGAATGTCATAATGAAATTGAGAACTAAAGTAACTGAAAAACTGTGGGAAAGAAAAAGAAAAGATGTTTGTGTGTCATGTTGTTATGTAGGGAGTGGTTTGCAAGAGTTTTGCATGATCAAGGTGCTAGCACGGATGAATTTGTCAGTCTTTTTACAAGTGTATGTTTGCTTTTCCACATTTCTCTTTATTATCTGCAGTATTTGTTACTGTTTGTGGTAACGACAGCAGCATTGTTTTCAGCCGAGCTATTTATTTATGCTACCGTATATGTTTTATCATTCTTATCATTATTGTAATAAATGTTTGCAAACATTTCTTTCATTTATATAAAAATGTTGTTTACAAACGTTTTTAAATTTTTTTCTAACGTTTTTACCCTTATGGTTTTTAAGTGTATGGACAACAGTTATTACTACTGCTACTGCTGGTACTAATGTATGTAATACGTAGTCTGGTGTGTTTAGGATGTAGCTGTTGATGGTATAATGTCACTGACTTCTGGCAACCTCAGACGACCATTGCATGAGGCAAGTAGTGTACTTATGCCCGTTTTTTGAAACGAGGGGTAAACCGGGGGTAACTCTCAATCAAGTGTTACCCCTGGGTTAAGCAAAAATTGCGTTTTTGCAACCGCTAACCCTGGTTTAAACCAGGGGTAACTCGCCGAAAGTTAACCCCGCATCATCGGAGGGTTACCTCAAGACAAGCAAAATGGTCCGCTCACTTCTACTTCGATCATGTTCGATGATGATTCGTTAATCTATTCGGCTGTCTAGTAATATTAATAGCAAATTTCAAGTTGCAACAGGTGTTCTGATTAAGTTCTTAATGAAGCCTAAATATTTGTGCTGAATCATTATTTTAAAATGACGTTTAATAATATGCTTTTACGCTTATTTCATTTAACGTCTTTTTTGTTTAACATCATAATTGAGATTGCTATAATGTCTGCAAAACATTTTATAGTCAGTGAATTGTTGTTTGCAATGCTGGAAATAGAAATGACCAATCTGCAATAAATCAACTCGACATTTTGCCAAGTCATGTGGTCGCTATCGACCAATCATATGCCGGTTTACAAAGATTGCCGAGTTACCCCAGGTTTAAACTCGGATTAGCTAACCCTGGGGTAACTCTCGTTGCAAAAATGCAAAAAGTTACACCAAGATTTAACCCTCCGATCTCGGGGCAACTGATCCGAGGTTTACCCCTCATTTCAAAAACCAGGCATTAGTCTTTCTGACCTGCTCAGCCAGTTGTGTGTCTAGAGTTTGATAGTCCGAAGGTATATACTGCAGCACGCATTTTCACTAACTCTGACCCCGACCATAACCATAACTCTAACCCTTATCTTAAACAGGCTACTTTTTGTTGAGAGGAAATGCATTTTGGAGATGAGTCAACGTCTGTAGAAGTACACACAGGGAAGAAACCTAAAACTTTCAGACTATCGAACCTTTCGATTATTAGCTGTCCCTGCTCAGCCAGGCACCAGTTTACACTGTGAGACCACAGATATGGTGCTGGTGCATCGTGTGGTGCCTGTATGTGCCCCAGCAGCACTGGTACTGAATCTACTGATTGCACCTTCTCACAGTGGGATGGCCAGGCTGAGTTGACCGGAAGCAGTTGATTTAATATTTGTTTAAGCACTGATATAAAAGTGCAAAAATCAGAAAGTGTACAGACACACAGAACGTTTGCATCCGTATGTTAGCAAGCTATGCTGACACCCTGTAGATAGAAGTTAATATTTCACGAGGTAACATAGCGACATGTTTTAGGTGCAGTGAAACGTTTAATGATAGTTTAGTTTCAGATTTTCTTTTGGCTCTGTCAGTGAAAATTTTTGAAAATTGGTCAGTATCTGGCGAAAGTATGGACAAGAGTTTGGTGACACATGTTTATGACTTGCACTGTGTATAATGTTAGTGATATGTTGACTGTGTATTTCTGTAGATATTTCGGCTGCTGGACAAAGACACAGATGCTCGCGTGTCGCTGGCTGAACTGACGCTGCTCACAGACGATGTAATGATCTAAGACATTCATAATGTGCAGTGATGTTGTGGCAGGCGGAGGGGGGGGGCGAGGTGGTAGGAGGGGGCAGTTGCCCACCCTGAATTTTTGGTTGTCAGAAAATTGTGCAAATATCTTCTTCTTGTTGGAAAATTTTCATTCAGAAGTGCAGAATTTGGGGCTTGAGCACATTTGGGGTTAA
>Ga0209671_1000343_pt1 | contig 28943 bp, 13 predicted proteins | sample WorMetHERISLAND2_2_FD_187401 | JGI IMG/M metagenome (GOLD analysis project Ga0209671, IMG submission 187401) | Marine gutless worms symbiont microbial communities from Max Planck institute for Marine Microbiology, Germany - Olavius geniculatus... | ecosystem: Host-associated > Annelida >...
ACTTGGCTGTTAGATGTAGAAGGTTTCGGTAAATAAAGCTGTAAAATTTCGTATTAAAATCCCAAACGGTTGCTGAGAAAACAGCGAAAAAATTTAGGGGTCCACTTTTTTTTGCCGCACCCTGTATATGTATACTTGGTCTTTCTTTCTCTTAACCGGACAAATTTTTGCCAACTTAATTTTTGCAGTTTGAAAGAAACTAAATGGTTTTTGTATAGTAAATATTAAATCAATGCTAGTAAAGAATAGTGTGTTACTTACAGCAGCTATTACTAGTAGAATAAGTGGTGACAATAAAATTGCAGCTATGAACACCATAGATGTTGAAACATGGCATGTCATTTAGTTTAGTGAACATTTGCCAAACTTTATTTGTTATTTCAGTTATTGGCACATCACTTGTACACTCAGGACTTGATTCTCGTGAATTCCTGCACTAGTCGTACCAAGGGAAGGATGTGTGCAAGGATAACTGACTAGCTGGTATCTTAGAAGTCTATAGCGAGTGTACCTTGGCTAAGCACAGAATTTTGTGCCGGCTCAGTTGGCTATTAGATGAACAATAAAATGTGCTTGCTCAGTCACCAGCAACAGCTTATATCTTGCCACTCAAAATTCTTAAATTATCCCTTAATAGGCAATTAGACTTGCATGATGACTTCACAGATTAACAATTATGAAAAACGAACAAAAAATCCAGATGATATTATTTTCTGTGTTAAGGTACGCGTGCATTTTCACAGCAACAGTAAACAGAAACACGGTGGCGGCGGCGGCGAGATTACAGAATATCGGTGCAGTATCTAAGTACACATACCATATGAGAAATCTGGCAAATATAGACATTATAGCACTTACTAACACAAGTCTGGTGGCACACAGACGTATGCAGATTGTGTGGCTGAACTATCATATATCACATAACAAATCACCCAATCTGTGCGTTGTCTTTCAAATGCCTTATGTGCAGGTTGCTTTAAGTAACTGATGACAGTGCAACAGTGAAGCTAATCAGGGTGCAACATGTTACAATATTTCATCAAAAATTCAGCCTCCTTTTACACAACAGTCATACTTATTAATTATGCAATATACAAAAATACTAATAGAAACAGCAGAGCATATCTCGGTCTTCAGCTGAAAAAACGATCGTCACTGACAACGCATCTGAATATAGTTGTATCTGACATTACATGCAATGCAGTTGTTCTCTAAGTCAGTTGACTCTCGCTAACTCACCAATAAATCGTTTGTCATATAAAATGATCAGCATCATCAAAAATAAGCCATTCAAATGCTGACTACATATTCAAAGAGAGAGACAACTCACTCACAGTGTGCTCTATCCGATGAGAAGTTGACTAATGCACACATGTACAATTACAAGTCGCATGTGATGTGACAGCTACAAATGCAGACATGCCAAGGTCAGAAGAGAAAATGTGTGAGAATAATTTCCTCCCTTCTGTGGCAGGCGAGCAGCGGAGTCCTCAAAAAATTTTGGCCAGTTGGAAAATTTTCTTCCACAAATACAATGTGGGGCTGAAAATCCACATTTTGAGGGACTATAAGGGCAAAATTGAACTTCTGGGCACCCACGCCTGCTCTGTCGGAAAAAATGCAATTTTTTGCACTCCAGCCTTTTTAATCCACAACACTCCTGCCCTTCCTTTCCCTATCCCCATTCTACTCCCAGCCTTCTCCAAAATTCAGCTAGGGTGCTGAGTGGGCTAAATGAAAGCTTCACAAATGTGGTCCAACACAGCCCCCGCCTTCAACACATTGTTATGTATTGATAAGATCAGAAATTGCACCTGGTGAAAGCGATTTTCCAACGAAAAAATGGACGAGATCATATCTTGTGAGATTCATGCGAGATGTGCAGAACTTGGCATGTATGCGAACAGCAACAATGCGACACCAACACAACAGAACATGACTGGCAATGGGGCTAACAGTAAAGCCACAGCAGCAGTGGCAGAATAACAGAGAGACGACAGCTGAACAGTCACACTTGCTCATCAGTGCTTAGTTTCTAGAAAAAGAGTTGGCGGTGCTGCCAAAATTCGAGATGCCAGAACTTGAAAACAAAAAGGCGTATACAACTAAGTTTGTGTCAACTTTCCTTGCGGAAAAGTAAATGGTGTGCCAATTTTCAGCTCAAAACGTCATCAAAGGTCAGGATTAGGGTTTGTGCTGTGTAGCTCAAGGCAGATGGGCATACAATGGGTGACGCTTTGAAAGCCTTAGCAAAACCTGATCTCACCCAATATGCTTGCACTGTGCTAACATATTTGTCTAGTTAACTTCGTTTCACTGAACCTCTTACACAAGCCACACAGTTGCGAGACATCCTAAGACACAGACGAGACTGCGATCAGTACAGGTATACATCAACAGCTGAGGTCCACATTGCCAGACAATGAGAGAAACCTGATGTTCCAGACTACATGCCAGGCAATGCGTATCACAGCACGAGATACAACGAAAGGTTTACAGTACCTCAGATGAAAATATACAAATGAACTCGCAAAGAAATCCATTTACTGCACAATGACATACAACTAACTGTCATACCACAGTGTACTTCAGTAACACATCGACAGCAAATGTCATTTTCCTACTTGTGAGGATTACAGGACAAAAGGCCAATAGTGATCCATTAGACCACAGAAAGAAAACTACTCAGCAGTTAACAACGAATGTGGACATAAAAAAACATCAGCTGCTACTTTGAGAATGAAACTACTGCACAGATCCAATGTGGAGCCTTCTACAAGCAGCACAACTTTTACAACTAGAAAGGCCATATGGGGTGTTCAGAAAACCGAAAGTCGGCTTGTTCGGTTTTTGGCAAAGTCAACCAAGCCATTCATAATATCAAATTCTGTAGTTTGTTTTCAACAGCAGTTGTGGACACGTTGCAGTCTTGAAACCCAAGCTGAAAGTGATACATCTAAATTGAAAGCTAATGGAATGCACACTTTACTTAACTTTGTAGTACGATTTTTGTAGTACACTTGTAGTGCTAACTTTACGAAAGAACTTATTTTTTAGCTGAAACGATGACATCTCTGTTGCTAGACTGTGCAGAAAAACTGCTATAACAAAGGCATACAACTTTTCCAAAGCCAAACCTTCGTAACTAAAACTGTGGTTTTTCTAACTCCAAACCAAAAGAGCAATCCATTCAGCATAGTGTGCTCACAGAATTGCATGATAACCTCAATATAACCTCAAACGCAAAAAAAGAATCAAAGATGCATACAAGATCATAAGGTTTTAACACTAACTTCGTTGATTTGGCATTGACATTACTACATCATTATGTTTAATGCAGTCTGCACACTCAATTAAAACTATACAACATAAATAGCAACGTCATGACACCTGCAGAAAAGCACAATCAAAAGAGCAAACTGAATAAAAGAACATATGGCGCAGTATGCATAACAACGTCATCGATTAGTTTGGACGTAAGGCCTAAGTCACGACTAACTACTTCCAAACTAGCAAGTTATCCGACAGCATACAAAACGCTGTCGTAGCGAGTGACTAACAACTACCGACGTAGTTGATGTCGAGTAGTTTGACTCTGGAATTTCCTGGCCAAATGCACTCTGCCTCAGCCGGCCTGCAGCTAAAAATAGATATGGTCTGACTTGTCATCTGCTGCAGTCTCGGGTGTGCTCGAGCCTAGTTACAGCTCCATGTGCTAAGTAAGAATGCGCGATGCAAATAAATGAAATTTATTGAATGTAAAAGTTTTATTCAGCAACTTTTAATACTGCAATTAATTTCAATAGTGTAATTGACTCGCCAGAAGTCTTTACGACGCATACGTGATTGCAGCTCCTTAGCGACGTTAGTTTACATTGACAACGACTGACTAAATATTTATGACAGGTTGCTGGAGTGACTAGCGTTAGTTTAGGCGTAGGCGTCTGACTAGTGCTACAACATCGTTATGCATACCGACTTAGCACTACATCCAACGTAAATCGATTTTAGTTTGGAAGTAAAGTTACAACGTTGTTATGCATACAGCCCATGATGACCATATATGTAAGCTGCATATAAACTAACGTACAACAATAAAAGAAATGCAACTAGAAAGGTATGGGTTGAAAGTGCACATGGCCATGTTTGTAATAAACTAAAGAGAACAACAACAGACAAGATGATAACTAAAAATACAGAGAATAAATGTGAGACAGTCAGCAGACGAAGACAATGACCAAACACATGTCATAAATCAGTTAACTACGCAACATTCACAGCCGCAGTTATCGGCACTGTTAAGCGACTACACATAGCAGATTTTTACCTTTAATTTTCCAACACAAATTTCATGGTTTATCCTAAACATCTGAGTATGAAAGTCAAGAAAGAAATGGGGGAAGATGCTGCAACTTGTAAGCAAACAATACTTTTGTTATGCTGCTTTTGTCTGCTATCCACTCCAAATACTGCCACTAGTACTTGAAATACTACTCATCAGTCTGTGTTACAAAAAAAAACAGCAAGAGAATGGTGAAATGTACAGTTTGTAAGATGGCACTGACCAACTACAAGTGACATGCAGCTACTGTAGAAAACAAAGTCAAATAAAGTGAAAAGATCTATAGAAGTCAATAGTGATAGAAGAGAAATTGAACTAATCTGTGTGATAGCAAAAAAGCCAAGTGAGTGAATGAGTAGGGTTTAACGTCCCGCCTGACACAGTATAGGTCATTGCGGGGATGACCTTTGCAGGCAAAACTGCACATACGCATAATAACAAAACAAAAAGTTTAACCTTTACAGAAAGTTTAACCTTTATGAAACATAAAACACAAAAATGACCTAAACGTAAAATTGTAAGAACTGCCGATTATAATTGTGCATATGTATCCATAATGGCAGTTCTAATAATCTTCCGCGTTATCCTCCAGACAGTCATCAATATCATAATGCTGTAGCAAAAAAGCTAAGTGTAACACAGTGGTTAATGATGTTAGTACGACAACATGCACATCATACACAATGGTGTGTGTATGATTAGTGTTCTGAATATAAACCATGTATAGGTAGGTACCACACACAGCAATGACTGCGCTAATATGTGTTGACTAAATGCCACTCAGCAGACAAACACACTTTCATTAAAAAAGTCAGCAAGAGTATTGATATCAATAAGTTCAACACAGAAAAAAGTCACAAGATATCATGAGTGAGTGAGTAAGTGAGTAGGGTTTAATGTCCTGCCCGACAAAGTATAGGTCATTTCGGGGATGGCCTTTCCAGGCAGTTACATCTTAGATGATTTTTTTTGGCCGGAACTGTCAAGGCATGGGCAATATCAGCAATTCTGACAGCAGTTAGCACAGCATGGTCAGTCCATCCGTCACAACTGTGCACCTCCTAAAGCCATTAAATGGAATGGGATGCTATTTTACAAAGACACTAACAATTGGATGGGATAATTTTGTACACATGCACACAAACAACTAACCGAAATAAATGCGATAAACTCATCAGCAAATATATGAGCTATGCCACAAATGATTATTACAGTGATGTCAAAAATGTCAACTGTTCACAGAACAGTGTAAACGTTCAGCAGTGATGGCAAACAATATTCGTTACCGTACTGATACAGCACAAACACAGCGCATACAACAAAATAACAAAATATTGTTTCCTAGTAATTGCTGGCAATGGCTACGACATGTTGCTATAAAATCAATGGCTACACAGTGTGGCATTTCCATAGACGAGCTTGAACACAAAGTGTAGACATGTGAACCAGGACATGCGGGACATAGTACTAAAAAGAAGATGCTAGATTTTTTACATGTTTTGCACTTTGTTCTGATAGGGCAATATTTACAGAATGCAAGAAAATTATCACAAAATAAGTGTACACTCATAGTAACTTCCTCAGATGGAGAAACTAAAGTAAAATTACAAACTATGAGCCTTGTCTTTCGATGGATTTTAGCAAATAATGAGGGATGGCATTGGCAGACCGATACACGCCTGATGCAAACTACCACCTTGACAGACAGATAGCAACGTGGGACAACTCAACTCAATAGAAACAACACCGGGATACAACCAACCAACCATCAGTCAGGTTGATCAGTCTGAAACAAACAACGCACTGGTGGATATCTGAAATCAAAGGCACACAAACTCCAGCAAGACGAACAGAAAAGCAGACCAATTACAGACACATTACCCAGCCAGCTGAGAGACACCACTTTACATGGCATACACCTTCAAAATTTGGACTATACAAGATGCGAGACAAAAAAAGGAGAAAAAGACTATTAATAGTGGCTTTTGGCTTTACATGGACAAAAATATGAAAATCTGTGCATAACTCTGCACAAATGAGTACAGAAATGCAGGAAAATATGCGATATGTCAACTTTTGCAAAATATGTGATGCACACTGTGCCTGCATGTTAGCACGTAACAGGTATCCACAATTGCCAGACAGACACATAAACAGGGCAGGTTACAATGAGAACGACAAATGCCATTGGTACAGCAAAAGTGCTTACACACAAATACCAGATATCACTCATACATTCATTCTGTGTTTAATGTTAGTTCTTATAGCTAAACAGCCAAGAACTCACTTTAATACCACCCAATTAATGCTGCCACAAAGTACATATCGGTACAGTATCTGCCTCAGAATCATCAGACTAAACAGCACAAAGTATCATCAACCTAAATGTCAACCACGTGCCATCGATATTCGATAGTGTACATTATATGCTTATGTACTGGACCTTCAGAAAGAACAAATAAGCCTTGCACTTTTGATTTCTGCCATTTGAAGTTGCCAGACATCTAGCTTGCATGTCGATAACTACCGAGTTTGCATGCCAGTGGTTGGCCACTCCAAGGGATTATAGCAATATGCCATTGCAGATATGATGGAAATGTCTGAGAATTGACTATGCTGGTGGTGGCATCCTTCCATTTCGCCTAATCCCATTTGGCCTGCATTTATTGTTGAAGTTAGGGTTAGGGATAGGGTTAAAAGTTTAAGGTCAGGGATTAGGCAAAATGGGACTCCGCTGGTGGCACCAACTTATGTCTCCTTCACCTGCTTGCTTACAAATGCAGATGAGTGACAAATTGACAATGAAAAACTGACTTTTAAAATAAACCACATGCAAATCAATGCAGAACTTCAGGTAACCGAGACACAACGGCGGTTGATCAGGTACAAAATAACTGCCCTTAGGATGTATTTCCTAATACACAATGCAGTAGAAAATGTCTGCAGAAAGTACAAAATGCTCACACTTGCTCTGTTGCTTTGTATTAGAAGCACAAATCTGTCAACTGTGGTACATATATAGATAACTCTGTAATCTGTCAATCAGATACCTCAGTGACCTGTCATCACACCTCAAAACAATCTGATCCTATTAAACCGAAATGTTTGCACTTGAGTCAGACGGGAGACATGACATAAGGAGCAGTTCACTTCTTCAGCCAAAAAAACGCAGATATATACGTCTCAAAAAGAAAATAAATAAATAGGAGCCCACTCAACAGTTCAGCTACAGACAGAAATGCAAGCATGTGCATTGTGTGTGTGTTTGTGATGGACTACTGCTGCCACACAATCTAACAATATGCAGAGATACTGCAGCCTCAAGCCACAGCTTATCCTACAGAAGTGACGCACAAGCTCAGGATTGACGTAAGATGTGGTAACAGCCAGTCAGACAGCTAGCAGGATCATAACGCACTAACCAGCTACAGTATACCGCACGCACAGATGCCACTCAGCAGACGTGATAACCACACTGAAAGCAGTTTACAACACAATGACTGAGACACAAGCACAGTGCGTACCACAGAGTTATAGAGTGCCATTTTGTGTGGACTTAATGACGGTGCCACGCTGGCGCACATTCACTGGACCATTAGTAACACGGACGGGGACCGGGGACTGAGTGTATTCCTGCTGCTTGTCATGGCCTGCCGACAAACTGCCGTTCACAGCCGTGGCGATGCCATTGCAATGTACTGACTCGGAGGCAACTCGTGATGTGAGATCTTTTGCTGCTGCAACCGGCGGACGCTTACGCCGCAGCAGGTCACTGCAGATCAGCCGCCAGAACAGAATGGCATTAGTAACCCAGAGGATAAATATAGCCACGCCTAGCAGGTATAGATAGACCTGAGCGACGCGATCATTCCACTGCGTCATCCCGTAGACAATCCACGCCAGGCCACCAAACCTACACGGCACGAAGCTGACCAGGTTAGCTGCAGCATTGGCTCTATACAGCCAGCCACGAAACTCACAGCGGGACATCTGCAGCAGCTTGCGTGCATGGAGGAAGATTGAATTGACTTCCGCAAGCAGAGCAATCACGTTGTACGCAATGCAGCGACATTGCACCACATTGTAGAAGAATATCCCGGCCACCTGCAGTCAACGTCATACAATGGGTGACTTTAAATTTCACTTAGACCTAAGTTTTAAACTATAGTTTTAGACCAAAACTCAGTTTAAAATCTAATTAATGCAAAATTTAAAGTGACAATTAAATCCGGTTTAAAGTAGGGTTTTAAACTGGACGCTTCCGCTGAAACCAAAGTTAAAACCGAACATAATACCAAACTTCGGTTTAAAACCAAACTTAATCTGAACAATCCAGTTTCAAACCTAATCTCCGTAATGCATCAAGATAGGCGTTTCTTCTTAAAGACTAGTCTTTAGGTTTGGTTTAAAACCAAAACCACTTAAACTTTCGATAAAAGCAGTTCTGTACAGCGTCTGAAAAATATCCTTCCAACCAATCACGCAGCAGTAGTACGGCTAGAGGCCCGCGGGCTATATATAGCACGGCTACCAGACTATATGAGGCTAACATAAATAGTGCTATTGAGCAGCTTTGCTGAGAGCCCCTCAGCAAAGTTACTGTACGCCGGGCCCGGTTAATACTGCGATGGGTGACTGCCTGTGGGCAGGTAAACCATCTCGGGATGTAACCAACCGCCTAGGTCAACTCAGCCTTCCATCCCTCCGGGGTAGGTAAATCGAGTACCGGCCTATCTGGCTGGGGTTAAGGCGGGGCGCGTTCACCTCTGTCGGGTGGCAGGTAACACTGTGTGATCCCATATGACAAGTGACACTCCGTAGCTCTGAGATGGGTTCGCTCATTAGGAGCTATATGCGACCTTTAACCTTTAACCTTTAACCAACCACCACGATCAACTTATCCTTCCATCCCTCTGGAGCAGGTAAACTGAATACTGGCCTGTCTGGGTGGGTTAAGGTGGGGCACGTTTGCCTGTGTTGAGTAGTTGGTAACACTGTGTGATGCCATATGACATGTGACACTCTGTAGCTCTGAGAGGAATTATCCTACAGACAGCTACAGATTCTTCTAACCTTTGTAACATGTCGGCCAACATTACATTGGAAAGTTACAACTAAACCACAAGCATCAAGTGTTGCAACATAAGATATCAGTTGTGCAATATTAAAAAACATTCAGCAGAATTACTACAAAGAATGCATGCTGGCAACAGCAATACTCACAGCGAAATGATGAGGAATTACAGGCCATAGCTTCATCATCTGCTTGTTGACAGCAATGTCAATGAAATCATAGAGAAAATATCCTGCACACACAAAGACATAATTCACTCAGTAGAACAGTGCTGCTATGACTTAGATATGCAACACCATTTCCACCGGACAACAGTGTCAAAGCACAAGAGTTGTAACAATGTTCCTGACTGGTCACCTCCCCTTGTAGAAAAAACATCAAAATTTTGCAACAAAGTACAAAAAGTTTTTACTATCAAACTTACTCAGTTAACATATTGGCATGACAAGAAACAGCTGAAGAATGCTAACCATATAGCCTGTGCCCGAAGCATAGCAAATGTGTACACAGCTTCTTGCTTATTTACATAACTTTCAATATAATGTAAACTTCCAACACTCCCCCCAAATACCTGCATGCATGTAATTGTGGTCAAACCACTAGTGTCATGGCTACTACTGATAGTCGACATCCTATCTAACGGTAATTACAGTACCATTGCTCTGATTCCCTAAAAAGTACCACTTAGCCACCATGCCACCATATACAGAGTGGGTCAAAAAAACCGGACCTGTTTAAGCATTGATAATTCAGCGATGGTTACCAGTAGAAAAGCCTGTGATATGTTAAAAGTTTTAGAATGTTGTAGATAAAAAGGGCGCAACTTGCACAGCAAATCATTTAAATATTCTTTGCTTATTTGCCTAATTTGCATAAATCTTCATTACCCCTGAAATTAGGCATTTGCTTGCACTCCCATGTGCCCAAGTTCATTGAACTCAAAAACTCACTGTCAAAAAGTCCACATTTAAACTTTGTGAATTATTCAATGTGGGGCATTGCAGCAAATGGCATGGTCACAAAATTTCAGTAACTGACCAGCTAAAACATGTGCTAATCGAATGCTGGGGTTAGCTGATCCTGAACACAACGACTCCAGCGATCGATCAGCTCCCTAAAAAACTGATGACGGTTATGAATACAAAAGCTGGGCAACTGCCTATGTTGAATTTCATATAAACTCAACGTATATGTTAATGACTGTTAATATTTCACTGTATGCTGAATGAAAATCTACTTAAATTCATGTGCTATGGCCAATTTAGCAAGATTTTAGGGGTGGGGCAAATTTGTGTAAAAAAAATATTTAAATGCTGAGACATGCAAGTTGTACATTTCTTCCATACACAATTTCAAAACTTTTGGCATATTACTCGCCTTTCTATCAATAAACACCGCTAAGTTATAAAAGCTCAAACATACATGTTAAATCCATGTGTTACAGTCAAATTTGGCAGAATTTCGGGGGTGACGAATATTTATGCTAATTAGGCAAAGAATATTTAAATGCTTTACTATGCAAATTTGTCTTTAGTCTTTATAGCATTCTGAAAGTTTTGACGTATCACACGTCTTTCTACCACTAATTATCGCTAAGTTATCAACACTCAAACAGGTCCGTTTTTTGACGTACCCTGTATATATTACAGACAACAGACAGACAGCCGAATAACAGTTCTTACAATAAATGTGACCAGTAGTATGGCCGGCTAAAAATTACAGATCTACCTTGATACAAAACCTATCGATTCTTCTCACCTGTTGAAAATGCCACCATCAAATACAGGTACATATTGTGGAATGCAATGAGATCAGTCATCAGTTCCGGGTACAGATAAAAGCTAAAACACATTGCAAAGTGTGCACACAGCAGTGAATACAGCAGACAAAACATACAGCATTCAAAACAAACAGTACAGGAAAAAAGTACTCTAATAACAAAAACAATTCTGCAGCTAATGCAGCTTTGCAAAATACAGCATGATCTTTTCCTATGATATGAACAACTTCTAAAGTTATGGAGTAAGATATTTATTTTCCATTATTATCATGGAGTCCCAGTGGACAGCCATCAGTTCTGCTATTAGGGAGTCTGCTGATAAGGTGGTTGGCAGAAGGCAACCTACACGCAAGCCATGGCTATCAGACATGACTTTTGACATCATACGTCGGAAGTACACAGCACGAAAGCAGGGTGACCACAAGGAGCGCAATCGTCTGAAGAGGTTGTTCGAGAAGTCGGCAAAGAATGACAGAGAACAGTTTCTCAATCGAGTAGCAGACGATGCCGAGGCTGGAATGGCTCGAAACGACCTACGAGCAGCGTATCGTGCTATAGATCGCTCTGTCTGCAATGGACGAGGAAGCCTCAAAGTTCGGCCTTCACGTTTCCTGGAGCAAAACGAAGATCCAGAACCTCGGCTGTGGGCCGGCACCTTCTCCAGTAGTAGTCAATGGTAACACTGTCGAGCCAGTATAAGACTTCACATACCTGGGCAGCATCCAAACGAGCAACAGAAATTCCAGTTCCGAATGTACCCGACGTATTGGACTTGCCGCTGGAGTAATGAAACGCCTAGACCACATCTGGAATCAACCGAATCTCACCATCCCAACGAAAATTCGTATATATTCCACATGCGTGCTGGCAGTTCTCCTCTATGGCTCAGAAACCTGGACCCTTACACAAGCAGACTGGAAACGATTGGACTCCTTTCACACACGATGTCAGCGACGGATACTTCACATTAGATGGTACGATTCCGTATCTAACAATGAAGTCTTACGCCGAACTGGTCTCCTGGCAGCCTCTTCCATCGTTCGCAAGTGAAGACTCGGACTGTTCGGTCATGTTGCCAGACTCACAGAGGACGTTCCAGCAAACCAGATCCTTCGGACTTGCTGTGAAGCACAAGATGGTGCCCAACCATCTCCTGATTGGAAACGCGCTCATGGTCGACCTCCTATCACTTGGATCCATCAGATCTGCCCAGACACGGGAATATCAGTGACCGACGCTCTACAGCTGGCAGAAGATCGCTCGTACTGGCGACAAATTGCAACGGCGGAATGCTACGGCTGAACGCTTCGCGTCGATGATGATGATGATTATTATTATCACTAATACTTTACTTAATATTGACACTGACAAAGTGATAAATTCACAAAAGTATGTAACCTGTAACCAACTGCAAACAGCAGTATAAATTATTATGAGATCAACGATGTCATGAAACACTGCACCGACAACACCATTCACATCGACTATGCTGGAAGAAAATAAAATCAGATTAATTTTGGAAAGTTAGGGTTACAGCTAGTTTTCGGCATTAGGGTCAGCAATGTGAGCTGATCATATATTTGGTGTACTGCCGATGCCGTGAACGTTATTTTCCGTCCCTATGGACGAAAAATAGTGATTTAGTAGTCTTATCTTCCATCTGTAGGTTAGGGTTAGGATTGGGGAGGATGGCTATGGGTAATAAGCAGATGTGTGGATCTGCAAATGTGGCAACGAGTAAAAGGCAGATAAAATCTGCGGATGCTAACTGCAGATGTGTGGGTAAAAGATGAATGTGCAGATAACAGTTGTCATGTACATTACCAGTCATGATAAAAATTGTTGAGTTTTTCAATCATTCGCTCCGAAATTAACTGCTGAGCGGACGCTTTATAGGCAGCGTTCGTTTGAAGTCTGCCACCATGAATTTCTTCACAGTTCACACTCTGCATAGCCTAGTCAACAGCCTAATTCCTGATCGCAAATTCGTCTAGGTATTTACTCAGAAAACAATTATCTGCTTTGTCACTTGACGACGACAATGTACAATGGCAAGATACAACGACGACGACTACGCAACTCATGACAAGACACGCAGAGATGATATATGATGATAATTGTCAGTGTACAACAACAATGTAGTCCTACAATGACGTCACGCAACGATGAATGACAATACGTGAGTTCATGTTTCGTCAAGAAGTAGGATTATCTTTTTTCTAATCGACATCTGCTTAATCTGACATCCGCTAAGAACCGAATCCGATTAACTTACTTCTTATCCATAGATGAACTGAAAACCGATTGGAAAGTTTCTAATCGCTAGGGATTAAGAAATTACGCCTATTCTTTTGCATTGGAGCTCTCTGGTGTTAATCAGTAATGCTTGGATTAACTTTGGTGTTAGCTGCCGTTTCCGATTATCTTTCTTATTATCTGGTAGATAATCGAAAATGTTAGTTCTTAGAAGAAAGATAACACCGAATTCTAACTTTAGTTCATGTTTCCGATTATCTTGGTATTTATTCGAAGGGAAAGTGTCGACCGAAGCGATAATCCTACTTCTCGACGAAACATGAACTCACGCAGTGGATGACAATAATGATGACTACTAAGTGCAGCAGGAAGTTACTATTGCACACCCAGATTTGCCAACTGAGGCCTACTTATTTTGACAACTTACGATTTTAACTTGAACAATATGCAACTGGCAACAAACATACTAACCAGCTCAAGTCCCACGTTCCAACAATCAGTGCATGGACCCAGGAAACAAAAAGATTGCGCCATTTCCACACTTCGTCAACATGCACAGACCTCGGACTGCCAAATCGAAGCAGAAATTGATTTAGCGACTGGAAAAAAACGACTGACACAGCGATGCCGGTATATCCGTAAACAAGAGGTATGGGCTCCAACAGCTCAAAATTCACCAAAGGGCTTTCCACCACTGTTTCTGCCGACATAGCGTTAGACTACTGGCAAGCACAATACTTGCTACTAACTCTAAAAACGTCCAAATTTACAAATGATCATACATTCCTCCTCCATTACGCCAAAACATAGAATAACTACAACAAAAACAACAAATTGATACCGCCTAAACACCGAAAGAATTTCAGGCTTGACCTACTTAGAAGTTAAAAGTAGATCGTGTCATCTTTTATAGTTCAGTGGTTCAGTCGTTTCACTCAGTCTGACGTCGCTGAAGTTGAAAATTGAAATACAGAGATGTTTGTACTTGTTTGATTTCTGACCACAGTTTCCTGGATATTGTAGCAGTTCGCACGTTCATATTGAACTACTGATATATCGATTTGGGTCCGCTATTCTGAGGGTTCACTATTGACTATCCCTAACACCATCCCTAACCAGTATGGATAATCACAATTGTACCTAGTATGGCTCAGATCCAGATCCAGATCCAGATCAGATCCAGTTCAGATCCACACATCTGCTTATTACCCATAGCCATCCTCCCCAATCCTAACCCTAACCTACAGATGGAAGATAAGACTACTACCCTAACCCTAACTCTAACCTGAGTACTAATTTTCGGAATAGCAGACTTTTGGAATAGCAGGTCAGTGACGACTTATCGGTAGAAGAGTGGCTTCAGGCAAAATGGCAAACTCAGCCCTTGGCTATGACAGCCTCTGGTTATGTTGGGCCACTGGGTCGACCCCAGCCTAAAAGCACTTCACGCTACTGTCATATTTCTAGATACCGTAAAACTTTGACCCCCTGGCCTCTGTCTGGGAGTTGTTTTTTCGCCCCTTTGCCGTTTCGACCCCTGGCTGATTCGCCCCTCAGCTTGGTGCCTTAGCGGTTAGGGTGTTGGATACGAGACCGAAAGGTCCACGGTTCAATGCCCAGTTGATGTGCTACCAAGTAAAGGCATTGTGCAAGTTGTTCACGCCTAGATGTCTGTGTAGGTGCAAGTGTCTAGTGGTTAGTGTCGACTCGTAATTTTCAGGTTGCGGTTCAATTCTCACCGTTGTCATTTGCAAGCAACCTTGAGCAAGTTGCTAACCTACTATGTGCACAGGCCAACTCAGCCTTCTACCCTTTGTGGGATGGGAAATGAGTAGTAGTTACGGGCTATGGGGTAAAATAAAGGTTTAGTGTGGCTGATTAGGGTGATGGTATGTCTGCTAGCTGCAAACCGTGGGTCCAATTGTTCATTCACTCAGGCGATGGATGGCTGCATAGTGTGCTGCGGTATTATTAGCTCATGCCAATCAGCTGCCACTTCCAAGATTGTAAAGCGCTTCTGGTCTTGAGTCCGTCTCGTGTAAGAAGTGCTATATAGCAAGTATATATAGCAAGACTTTACCTTTACCTTTACCTTGGATGATTTGCCGCCCCCCCTTGGTGAGTAATATTTAGACCCCTAAACCGCCACCATAACTGCCATCACTGAATAATTTTTTTGATTAGCCGCCATCGTGGAAAAGTTTTTGGCTAAACCGACTTAGCCATGATAAGATTTTATGCATAGCTGCCGGAAAAAAATTCAGCTAGCCGAATTCGGTCAAATTGATCTAACGCAAAGTAGTCGTTTAACTGCCTGTGTGCATTGCAGCAACGTCGTTTCATGTTGACCACCATCTGAAATAACGTATCTCACATGAGTTTGATGACAAGCAAATTTGGGAAAAGTCATTTCCCATTTCGAGTAAGGTTGTTCTTGTGTAAGGCCTATACTTAGGAATGAGCTCGTTATCAGTGCATGTTGTGTGCATGTTCAGCAATACCAAACTTGTATCGAAATGGCAAACGGTCGTCTATCGGGCTGGAAAAACTGAATTGATTGTTGATCATAATGAAAACTTTTTGTTTGCCATTGTAACAGAGTCCTATAATAAGCCCATTATGCCATTATGTAGCAGAACCATCTATTCGCATACAGCTTAATGTTGTTACTTCTCGACCTACAAACAGCGGACATTCTTTACTTTTCGCACAAAACGAAGAGGAGTATATGAGATGAGTGTAATATTGACGACCGACCTCTGTTCCTGGAAGAGCCTTCCTGGAAGAACTTCAAACAGCCGTAACTCCATAATCGTGCCAGATAGATGCACGGTCACTATGGACCACCCATAGGAAGTTGACCCCCGGGAGTCGAATGGTCACGTGACCAATGACGTCACGTGACCCCAAAAGGTCAAGGTCGTGACCCCATTATCTTTGAGGTGCCATATCTTCATAACGGTGCCAGATAGATGCATACGTTGAGGTATAACAAGACAAATGGCAACTAGCGTCATCGACCATTATTGCAAATTTTTTTCTCTCAGTTCCTAAAATAGAGGCAATATTTTATGAACTTTGGGGAGACAGGTTTTAATAACCATTTCGATGCCAGTCACTATTAGTATAATATTAAACTGGTCTCAATTAGACGCCGGGTCTAATACAAGCTGAAAGGAATGAAAAAGCTCTTAAAAGAATTCAAAATAAAATTTGCTGACAAGGAGTACGTTAGATTGATCACAATCTAATAATATTTCTTATTTAGTCTTGCATTTTTTATAAACTGTTTAGTAGATTGCGTTAAGTTTATTTTTTTATGTGACCTGATGGACAGATCTCTTTGACGACTAACTGCATAGCAAAAGCTCTGTAGTGTGCTTTTGTTTGTTAGCCTAAAATGGTTTGAGATACGAGGAAAGTACTAAATTCAAAGTGTAAGCTAAGGTAGCACGAGTGAAGTTAGACCTAAAACTCACCTAATGGCTAAATTAGCCTACAAGTTGTAGGGCCAAGCAACAACATGTGTGTGTAGTTGGAGTTTTTTTCACTTTTTGAGCTGGTGCTTTATTTACGTTTTTGCGTGGTGGCATCGAATCTGAACATCAAGTGTATCCACATCATAGTTTTAGCCTGTAACAACAGTGCACGTGTCTGTAAATTATAAACCATTTTATTTATGTAATTAACAATGAATATATTATTTCCTGTGTAGTTAACTACATACTGCTCAATTAGCCATTCGCAGACTATTAATTTAAGTTATCACACAAGGTTATTGAATGTACATTGCTATAGTTGGCAGTTCAGTTTTCGGCTAGCTGCCATAGCCACCAAATTTTTTTGGGAACCGGAAAAATATTCGGCTAGCCGGTGCCAAAAATTTTACTTAGCAAGCCAACACTTTTAAAAAATTCAGCTTAGGGGTCTAGTAATATTGGTTTAATGTAGACTTACTGGTTTGCTTTTTTTTGTTTACAGAATGACAACAACTACAGTGTATTGTTACTTAACTGAATTAGTAGGCCTAAATATTTCAATTAACATTATATATGACAAAAAGCTTGGCAGAATTTAGTGATCACAGCACAAAAACGAAAGTCAATTATCTCAGGGGCTCCATAGCAACAACGTTGCGAAGTGAAAAAGTAGCTAGAATTTTCTGACTGACACAATTTCTGATATAGCTTAATTCCAACAGAAACCTGCAAATTTCTGCATCAATCTCAATTTTGTTTTTTTTTTCCACAAATTGGTAATTTTGCCACAAATATCTCATTTTTTGGACTAGGGTCTAGGCCTAATAGCCACTACTGCATAACGTGTTGACCACTAAACAGTCACACAATTATTTATTCTCGTCATCATGCTACAAAGTATCTAGACATTGAATTACGTATTAGCATATATACATATTGCAGTTTATTGCCCTTGTACTAGTCGATATTGAATTACCAGTATTCAGTGGGGGTTGAATCATTCAAGCTAAAGAGGTGAATCAGCCAGGGGGCGAAAAAGCCAGAAGGCAAATGAGCCAGGGGGTGAATCGTCCAAGGTGAGGGGAAAAATCAGCCAGGGGCGAAAGAGCCAGGGGGCAAATGATCCAGGGGGTGAAACGGCGAAGGGGGAAAAAGCCAGACACCGTATCTGGGATCCGGTGTTTACCCAGAATCTGGCTTATGTAAGTACAAGTTACCTTGAACCCCATGGCCAAATGGTGCTTCATCGTATTTTTAAAAGAATCAGAAAACTGTCACCTGATATATGTGTTGCATATCTTAGTCATGTCTGGAACCTGGCTTGTAACTGAGACCTAGTTTCTATAGTACTTTAAAAGTTACCTTGACACCTGGCCTGTATTTGGGACATGACTTTTATTCAAAGTTCTGTGGTACCATAGTTATGGAAATGATTACTATTACATTTGTGCATACTTTTTGATGTTGCAGTTTGAGTGGCTAACTGAACTGTTACCATACTGGATATGTCTTGCTGTGTTCTGAGGATGATGTCAAGGTTTCCAACATTGCCGTAAGCAAGTTGTCTGCATGCTTTTTGTGTGTGTTTTTACCTGCGAAAGCAGCCACTGCCTTAGCACATTTTAGCCATTGCAATTCTGTCCGTTTGTTTGTTCGTCACACCGGTGGATCAGTCAAAAAACGGTGCAAGCTAGAATCACCAAATCTTCATCGTCGGCTGCCTGAAAGACTCTAGTTTCAGGATCTGTAAAGCTTTTCCATAAATTCAAATGCAGTCACCCCGAACAAGAGTGCTAAATGAGAGGGGGTATGAAAAATTTCCAATTTTTAGACAATATGTCTTAGTCTCAAAAACGATGCGAGATAGGATCTAGATTATTATTAATCATTAATAGGAAGTTGTACACTGGGCCTGGCTCTCGATTAGCATCAAAATCAATGACCTTGAATAACCTTGAATGCCAAAATGGAGGTTTTTATGGATTTTTTGGTGATCTTAGGCTGTGAGACACATTTCAAGAACGAATTGCGCCGAAATCGATTGGCAGTCTTTCGTGAAAATGGTTGCAGATCACAATTGGCATGCTGCCTATCACAACAAGCACTAGTGACAAGCTTTTTAGTCATATCAACATCAGTGACTATGAATGACCCTGAACTTCCAAAATAAGGGGTTTTATTGTTTTTTTGCAATATTCAGCTGTAGTGCACACTTCAGGAATTGAATTGCAACGAAATGGCTGGAGATAGACCGACAGTTTGCGAACAGGAACTGCTATAGGCTTTCGCGCATTTCGTGAGCATTAGCTCAAATTTCTTGTATTTATAGCCAGTTTCGCAAATTTGTATGTAGTCGGTATGTCTAGCACTTGTATCCTTATTTTAAACCTTACTAAGATGCTTGTTTATAGCGGAGAATTTTCTTAAAATATGCGGAACTTTTTGAGGCAAAGTATGTGGGAAAATGTGCAGAATTTGGCGCAATATGCGGCACATGTATGTGGCATATATGCTGCATATATGCAGCATATTTTTTGGCATATTTCTGGCATGTGCAGCTTCGAGTGATGGAGAATCATAATCATAATCATTAATAGACGTATTCTGCACAGTTTTGACATTTTCAATTTAATTTATTGAATGTCTAATTGTAAATACTGGTAATCGTTTGCTGCCAAAAATATTTAACGGTCTTATAACAATATTGGACAAGAAAATGCTGAAAAAATGTGATCGCATATGCGGAAATATGCGGCATATGTGCGAATATATGCAAATTTTTGAATACGCAGCACATGCGGCATAATTTTCGCATATGCGATTTCGAAAATGCCATTATATGTTGAAAAATATGTGATATGCCGGTTTTGGCAAAATATGCGATCGCATATGCAGTCGCATATTCGCATATAACCAGCGTTCCTACTTTACCTTACTTTATCTTCAGGGTGGGCAGGCTGTCACAAGCTGCAGCCATATCAGTTCAGCCAGTGTGCATCTACGAATGTAACCGATGGTTACAGATACTGTAAGTGGTTGCGAAGCAATAGATGGCTGTGAAGCCGAAATCGGCATTAAAACCAAATTACGTTTGCACTGGTAACATGCATCGTATCTTTCAAAGAGAGCTGGTCTGCACTTTGTTGCTTCAGGTTTTTGAAAAAAAATCCTTTAGGTCTTTGGAGCATTAAGCCCCACCACCATGTCAAGGTGGCAGACCATGATGGGGTAACATTTGTGTCACTATTTACAAGAAAAATGTAGCCCATGGAGTGGCAGAGATCTAGCCCAGTAACTATAGTTTCTGGCAATAATTAAACTGATGGATATTTGAGTTTCTTTTTTGATAAGAGAGCATCAAATAACATGCATTGTTTCTCTGCAGTAGCTGTTCTCCTCGTTTTAGAAGTGTGCATTTTCTGATACTTTGTGCAAATTCGTGCTGTCTGTTTTTGACTTTGCAGTCACCGTTTTGTAGGTCAGTATGGCGAATTGATCCATTGCAACGACACTTGGTAAATGAATCTTGTTGTTGTAATGTTACTACCAACTTCCATAAAACTTTGACTAGAAGCTGGATGTGGCATAAATGCCAGGTACCCGATACAGGCTGGGGTCAAGGCAACTTGTACTAATATAAGCTGCAGGCTTGTGTTTGAAGTTTTAGGGTAGGTGATAAAAGGATACTACCTTAAAACTGCTAATACAAGCTGGGTCTCATATACAGGGTGTGCCAAAAAAATGACCCAACTTGTTTTTGTCAGAACTTTGTCAAATCTCTACCAAATTTGATAATTTTTAGCATGCAGATAACCAAGACGATAGAAATATGTAAGGCACATTCGTTATCCACCTCACTTAGTTTATGTCAGCGCACTACTTTGTAAAACGCAGATGCTCCAAATTGTTGTATAATGCTCAGTTGTTATCTCTGTAAAAGTTCTAACAACTTAATTAAGCAAACAAGAAATTAAAGTGTGATTTATCTAGCATATTTATGAGTTTTTATAACAGTCTGCTTCCAAATTATCAGAATTTATGTCCAAAGTGTACACACTGGTTTAGACGTGATACAGGGGCGTCATTTAGGGGAGGGGGCTGGAAGGGTCTACGGATCCCCAAGGATTTATAATTTTAGATTTACTGTGTAAATTGTACCTTTGAAGCAGTGCTACTGCTGCAAATACAATACATTACGCAGACTTAGATGCCAAAGATCACTGAGACCCCCAACGATTTACTGAAATGACACCACTGACGTGATGCTATGGCTGACAGTGGCGCTAATTATCAACTGATCAAAATGCACACACTCATTCATGGATAAAATGTGTTTTAAGCTCATCAGTCAGTTATTTTGTTGTCTGCTGTTTTCAGCGTTAAATGTTTAAAACCACAAAATTAATCAATGCCATGGTGCCTTTTGTGGAACTGATATTGCACAAGAGAGCAATCTGATACTGATAATCATCATGCAATATAACAATTTGAAGCATCTGCGTTATTGCATTGACATAAATTATGTGAGGTGTACCTTACATAATTTTATCATCTTGGCTATCCGTGTGCCGAAAACTATCACATTTGACGAAGTTCTGACAAAAACAAGTTGGGTCATTTTTGGCACACCCTGTATTAGCTGGGTCTCTAATACATGCCAGGGGTCTGAGGCTGATGTTTTAATAGAAGCCGAGTCTCAAATAAAAGCCGGGTCCCTAATATAAGCTGGGTCTCCACTCTCCAATATAAGCTGGACATCCAAGTCATCGTTGTTGTAAGTGTATTAGCAGTTGTAGTAGCAGTGGTGATTAGTTGTATGTGCAGTAGTCTTATACACTCGCTCTAAATTGTATTGTAATAATAGTATTGTGCACACTGACCATAGAAAAAAGTGTATTACTCTGGTATGCCAGGTTGACAACGTTTTAATAGAAGCTGGGTCTCAAATATAAGCCGGGTCTCCAATACAAGCCGGGGGTCTAAGACATATGTTCTAATAGAAGCCGGAAGCTTCTTCTATTAGCAGTTTTACGGTAATTACTAGTGCGTTGCTGTTTATTGTGTGCACTGCAGTCGTCCTGGGGTAGACCACGTTATGCATTCTGTTTGTTCGTTTGTCTGTCACATAAGGGTTCCTTGCTTGTAAACAGCAAGGTCCAGAAATTATGATTTCAGTCGATCAATTTCACTGAATGTGAAAAGGCACTGGCATCAGAAGTTAATAAAGTAGGCGACGCAAGATATTGCAGTTTTCAGACAGAAGAGATTATTGGTGCTCAAAATTTTCATTTTCCTCCTAAATTTTCGAAAATTTTGCTTATTTGGAAGAAAATTTAGCTTTTTTGGAAGGAAATTTTTCAACACAAAGAAGGCTTTCTGGCAATTTTCCCACAGTGACCTTGATGCCAATGTCAAAAGGACTCGAGTAAGAGATGCGTGTATTGCACGCATGTTATCTGTAGGTGGTGGATCGAGCCCCAGGCAAGTTCCTATGTGGATGTGTTGACATGTGTTGATATGTGTTAATATGTTGACATACAACAGTTAATTTCAAGTTGGCTGTGAGCCACTGCTGTTATGTTGTCTCTGTTATAGGCTCCATTATCATCATTATCATCATCATTGTCATCAGCTGAATCAGACGATGAAGTTTTATTTTCACATGTCGGAGATAAAGGAGTTATTACAATGAACCGACCAAAAGCACTTAATGCTCTCACTATCAATATGATTCGACATATAACGGCACAGTTAAAGGTCTGTTTTATTCTGTTTGCAGCTAGAAGTCAAGTTTGTTATCCATGTTGTTTATTGTTTTGTTATTTGTTATTTTTTATGTAGCATCTGTTTGCATTTGGTTTTCTGTGTTGGCATACAATAAGAATAATGATTATAATAAACAAGTTTTGCTTTATCTGTAAAGTTAATAAAAATTTCAACATCACATCACAGCGATGATTGTGTCAGTCATACAGAGTGTCCAGCGTAGGGTGAAGTGAACATCTGAACAGCTGCAGTTACAGGTGACATCATGCAGCAATTTATTGACCTCATAGACTAAAAGTTTGACGGTCAAATTTAACATTGTGTTGTAGTAATTTCATTGACTGTTTCATGTTACTGATGTGTATGCAGAAATGGCAGCAGGAATCGTCAGTGAAATTGGTCATAATAAAGGGTGCTGGAGGTAAAGCCTTTTGTTGTGGCGGAGATGTGAGAGGTAACTGTTACATGGCACATTGCTCACTTAAATGCATTTTTTTCATTTGCTTATTTACTTAATTTCGGCACTTGTGGTTAGGAAAACAAACCTTATGATAATTTCGTATCGTGCAGGATATATTCTACTGTAGAAAATTGCTATTTAATTTATGTTCTCATCTCTCTCCAACACGTACTACTTTGCTGTCGGCTGTGTCTTACCAAAAGTGGGTGGCACATTGCATTTATTTGTGTTTACTGTAATGTTGCTTAAATTAGATGATTTCACATATTAACCTGATGATAAATATGTAGTTGACTGTAGATGTACAAGACACATGTATTCCACTGAAAGTTGGGGATCCAGTTCTTTGTGTTGGAGCCTGTTGGTGTTGTTGTCATGACGAGCTCGTTTGGCAATGCCAATATCGGAGGATAAATGCTCCAAAAAATGCCCTGAAGAGATGAGGAATTTCTAGTTGTTCTCGTTGTAAATGATTCCATGGTGTTAGAGCTCTGCGGAACAAAGAGTTTTATGTAATTGCTTTCAAAATGATGCTATGCTTATGGCCAATAATCAACGTTACAGTCAGGTAGACAGATAAATATACAGAAGACGTTGTATAGTGGTTACTATGTTGGACTTGTAATCACTAGGTGTGGGTTTGACTCCAAGTGGTTACTTTTTGGATGGGTGACTGTCTGTGGACAGGTAAACCGTCTTGGTATGTAACCTACACTAAGGTCGGCTCAGTCTTCCATCTCTATGGGGTAGGTAAGTCAAGTACTGGCCTGTCTGGCTGGGATTAAGGCAGGGCACGTTTACCTGTGTTGGGTGGCAGGTACGAGTAATACTCTGTGATCCTGTATGGCAGGTGACCCTCCGTAGCTCTGAGATGGGTTTCCATGAAGACCTATACCATCTAACCGTAATGTGCATACCATGGTAAAAACAGAACCGCCTGGTGAAGTTTTTGCTACTGACACTGACAGTTAAGACGTATGCGAACAGTTCAACGAAGCAGTTTTTGCACAATGGATACCATTGGCATGTCAGTTGTGGAAATGGCAGCAAACGGCTACTGCACATTTGAGCTTCTAAGTAATTTACCGATTGCCTGCATACTGTGAATGGCACGTATCGTTCATATACTTTGTTTGCTTCTGTTGCAGCTTTGACAGAATCTGGCAAAACGTTAAGCCCACTGTCCCGCGACTTCTTCCGTGAAGAATACACGCTCAATCATTTAACAAGTGAGTTCTGTGCACATATTCCACTGGTGTTGTTGCGCTCTGATTCTGTGCGATAAGCTGTGTCTATGGTTGATACAGTTTCTTTATTTACTGACAGAAACTTATTGAATCTATACTTGCACTTCTTCAGTCTCAGGTCAATTGTAGATTCTTATTTGTCATTTTCAGTGTTTCGTCATCAGGTGAGTAGTTTTAGAATAACCAGAAAATGTGTCTGCTCAGCTGCCCAGTGCCAACATTTTATGTGGCTGTCTAGTTTCCAGTGTTCATTTAAAGCTGCACAACACAAGCCCCAGTTATGGATTTTAAACGTAAAAGCAGCTACTGCATTCAGCGCATCTTAGCCATCGCAATTCTGTCTGTCTGCCAGTTGGTCTGTCTGTCACACGGGTGCATCAGTCAAAAGCGGTGCAAGCTAGAATCACCAAATCTTCACCGTCGGCTGCCTGGAAGACTGTAGTTTCAGGAACCATAAAGCTTTTCTATAAATTAGAAGGGGGTCACCCCAAACGAGGGCACTAAATGAGAGGGGCTAGGGAAAATTTGCTATTTTTGGCCACTAAGTCACTGTATCTCAGTAACGGTGCAAGATAGGGCCAAGGTTACTATTAATCACTAATAGGAAGTCGTACACTGGCTCTCGATTGGCGTCGAATTCAATGACCTTGAATGACTTCGAACGCCAAAATAGGGGTTTTATGGATTTTCTTGGCGATTTCGGGCTGCGGCGCAAGTCTATATCATTCACAAGGTGGCACCATAGAACTATTGTTATGCGATCCAGATAGAGAATTTGGTATTTGTGTATTAACTTAGCGTGAACGGCCCAATTTTCAGCTAAACTACTGAACCGGAACTACTATAGGCTTTCGCATGTCTCGTGAGCATTAGCTCAAATTTCTGGTTTTGTATGGGATTGACAGTCAAGACCTGAAACATGGCTTATTAGGACACTTGTTTCAACAAATATACAACAATGCTTATCAATGATTGCGCATCACTAACTAGTGGAAGCTGCAGAGGTTTGAAGTTTCATATTGAGAAGATTGTGATTTTAATTTTGTCTCTAAATTTTCTCAAAATAAACGTTTTCAGCCCCAGATGATGAAAATTTTCGAACAAGAAAGAGATTTTCCATCACTTTGCCATACACCCAAAATTTGGGGAGCAATTTCTCTTCCCTGCACCTTGCCATGATGCCAGCTTTGTATTGTCAAAACATTTCATACATACAGTGTTTGTATGTTGTCTGTGCCCAGTATTTATTGTTTTACTAGACATGAGTTTGTGTTAATTTTGTCTTTTTATAGGCAAAGTTTCCGTGCCATACATTGCTCTGATTGATGGAATCACAATGGGAGGTGTAAGTAGTGATGATTTTTATTCACGTCTTAATGTATTTTTAGTCTTTATTTAACAATGAGCAATTCTTATAATTTATGCATGTTTCTGCTTTTTCCCCACTCAGCTTTCTTTGAAGATGCGATATAGCTTCCTTGGCAACAAAAAATGTTTCAATATTTTGCGTGAGAGCTATAGCGCATATTAGCTATGGTAATTCTGTCCTGGTGTCTTGGTGTTTGTCTTGGTGTCTGTCACAACCCGGTACCGATCGGAGCTCAGGTGAGATAAAGACTTTTGGTTTTCACCATATGATAGCTTAGCGTTTTTTCTTGTGTTTTGTGACAAAATTTCATGCCACTAGATAAAAGGGGTCTCCACAAACGAGGGGGAGAAAGAGAGGCACCCCCTTAAAAAATGTTATTCTACCGTTATTGGCTCGTCTAACGTGAAAATGATTGCGGATAGGCACAGACATGCTGCTTATCACAACAAGCACTGGCGACGAGCTTCTTAGAAATGTCAACATGGATGACCTTGAATGACCTTGAACCCCCAAAATAGGGGGTTTTAGTGATTTTTTCGCGATTTCTGGCTGCGGCGTAATGGCTGGAGATAGACCAAGACAACCTGCATATGAAATTTTCAGCATTGAATGTAGATTTTAGCAGTTCAAGTCCAGACCCTTTAGGTTCAAGGAGGTCTGCACAAGCAGGTGTCAAATAGGGGTTCCCCTCTTAAAAAGTGGTTATTTATCTGCTGCTGGCTTGTCTAATGTGAAAATGCTGACATGCTGCTTAACATAACGAGCACCAGCGACGGGCTTCTTAGGATTGTTAACATTGATGACCTTGATTGACCTTCAACCTTAAAAATATTGGTTTTTAGTGATTTTTTTGGCGATTTTTGGCTGCAAAAGAGTGAATTGTGACGAAATGGATGGAGATAGACCAGGATTACCTGCGAACAGGAACTGCTATAGGCTCTCGCGCATCTCATGAGCATTGAGATTGAGAAATATTTTACCAACTACAACAGGTGACGATGAAGTCATGTTGCACAGGACCCAACGTCTTGTAATGCAAATTTTGGTATAGGGTTCTGAACCCCGGGTGAAGAAGTAATTGAAAAATTGCAAATTAAACCAACGTTTTATATAGGGATGGCATGAAAATTACAGGAGACAAGATAAGAATCACCTTGCATATGTGACACTGTAGAATAATTCTAACAGGGGAGGGATTGTTGTATACAATGGCAGCACTTGCCAGGTACAATTTTAGTCACACCAACCATATATTGTTGCTGGTGACACAGCGTCTATTGCAATTACATAGATATCCTTGCCAAACAGCATCTTTATTCCTTCTACCAGTATCAGCAGTCTTATGCATATGCTCATGACAAACAAGCAGGCAGACAATACCCTTGCTAATGTGTTAGAATAAAGAAACACAAAATTTGTATGAATATTTATACAGCAGTAACCAGTCTGCCTATTTTTTCAGCTCAGAGGTCAGTTAAATGGCTACACTGTATGTCATCATTGGGCTCACATTGTTTTCTAGCTTGCGATGAAATTCTGTGACGTACGGAATGGTAGAGCTTTCTCATGCTGTTTGTGCTAGGGAGTTGGTTTATCAGTGCATGGTCGTTACCGCGTAGCTACAGAAAGAACATTGTTTGCTATGCCCGAAACAGCCATTGGTGAATATTATGTTACACAATCTAATTATTTGTGTATTTAAAAAGTTATTACAATATTATGTTTTTTTTTCTTTTCAGCATTTTTGACAGTGTTTTGTAGCATATCTTGCTGAAACAATTCCAGTAAGTTCTTTTCTGGGGATCCTGTGTAGCTCTAAGATCGTCGAAGTCAAGGAAGCGCTTCATGTTATTTGAGGCAACCTGCCGCAAGGACTGATCGACAAGACTGTGAAAGTCTTCTCAAATTAAGTGAATGAAGGCTTGTGTTGGAGCTTGGAGCTGGCAGTGGACACTTCAAACACTCACAGTTACAATGAAATTCTGGCATCTGATCGAAAGTTATCTGTGTTGTTTCAACAATGTTATTGAATTGCTGTTGCAGCTTGAACATTTTTAATGCTGAAAAATCGATAGGCGATCATGGTAAAAAGTCTATAACTTTATCGTTTTTCAAAGGAATTACATTTTACTTGGCAGTTAAATGTAGAAGGTTTTTATTAAATGAAGCTGTAAAGTTTTAGATTAAAATTCCAAACGGTTGCTGAGGAAAGAGCAAAAAACTTTAGGGGCTACTTTTTTGCCACACCTTTTACACTGTCTCAAAATTAGCAACACCTCTACAGACAAGTTAGTGTAAAATCATTAATACCTGACAAATTTTTACAAAATGTGAAACACTCATGGAAACCATCATTCTGAAATAGTTTTTAAAGTTTGTGCTCAAAGTGGCCACCTGTAGCCTCGATACAGGTTCTTAGTCTTAGGCGAGTACGCCACTGCTTGATTGCTCTGTCAATAGCAATGTATTGGCGTAACCCTTATGTAAACAAACTATAACTTCACAATGATGTTATGCTGTGCACACACAATAAGGTGCAAACGACACAATAGGTGTGACTGTAAGCAGTGTAAAGACAGTGGAGTATACGATATTTTGTTGAAGCCCATGAACTACAAACTGAACTTGGTGTGTTTGAAGCAAGGGGTGTCGCTAATTTTGGGACACAGTGTAAATTGTTACTAGCCTATGACAACAGTTTATACAGGGTGGGCCAAAAAATGTGCCACTTTACTTTTGTCCATATCTTTGCCAATTATTGATCGATTTTCAAAATTCTTTCACGGCAGATAACACCTTGCCACAAAGCGGGCGTAGAGAAGGTGTACTTTTTTTTGCGGAATGCGGATTGTACCTAGGGGGCAAACCACCCTCTGTTTGTGAAAACAGTCATGGTCTGCTGTAAAAGGTTGTTATATATGGTTGGATTCCCTATACCCTCAGCAACAACGTTTAGGTGGACAATCTTCCCAACAAGCTACTGTAACTTGGCAATTCAAGATGGCGTCCAAGATGGCTGCCATGTTGGAAATACAAAAATGACCATATCATTACAACTGTATGACATGCTTTTATAACATGTCTAGTGTTAATTTATCCCTTTTATTTCAGAGTGATATGATATCTTTTGTAAATGGTACTAGTAAGAAAGTGAGTAAGTAAGTAAGTAA
>Ga0209671_1000344_pt1 | contig 28929 bp, 17 predicted proteins | sample WorMetHERISLAND2_2_FD_187401 | JGI IMG/M metagenome (GOLD analysis project Ga0209671, IMG submission 187401) | Marine gutless worms symbiont microbial communities from Max Planck institute for Marine Microbiology, Germany - Olavius geniculatus... | ecosystem: Host-associated > Annelida >...
GTCCAGTATCGCTTGGAGCCTTGGACTACTGAAAAACCATCAGCAGTAAGACGCACGCAGCCAGCTAGCTAAAATTAGAGATGAAAATCTAACCGTCTCAAACTTTTCGAGAAACCGAACCGAACGAAACGTCCGAAAATACAAAGACGCTAGCGGCTTCAATTATTATTGTATACATGCGAGCGGCATTTTGCATTTTTCCAAATGTCATGATAAACCAGAAATGTTTGCAGTTTTAGCTATAAGTTGCTCATTAATGAGTATTACGAGTACTACAGCGAAGTCGCGAAGGCAAGCGTTGAGCGCCGATTCTGACGGATTGGCTTCCAATGTCGATTCAATCAGCGACAAGCGGCGCTCTGTGGCGACTGCAGGGATTTGTATGAGATCGCGAGAGATCACTGTCATGCACGCGATAGGATAAGTACACTACAGACGCACCAGCATGTAACGACCATGCGGCTGCGTTAATGGACCTAATCCACCAGTTTTTCAGCAGCTACAGTGAGCATTGAGATCAAGTGATCAACTAATGTCACTTTCGCAAATACTCACATCGTTTAGCGATTGTCTGTAAAAATTTCGCAGTACTGGCTCAGCGGTGCGACACTACACATATAGCAGAGAGCGGACAGCAAGCTTCAACGTACGCAGCGTGACAAAACTTCTTGTTCCAGTTCGACCACTCAACAGTATCTTCAGAGTGGCAGACTCTTGTCTGTGGATAAGCACAAGTGGCGCCCTCAGACCAAGTAGCACGGCACGTGAGTGAGTGAGTGAGTAGGGTTTTACGTCACGCCCGACACAGTATAGGTCATTTCGGGGACGGCCTTTCCAGGCAAAATGCATGTACACATAATAACGAAACAAAAAGTTTAACCTTTACGCAAACTTTTATGAAACACAAAACCTAAAAAAACAACCTAAACCTAAAATTGTAAGAACTGTCAATCCAAAGTGTGCATATATGACTAACAATAATGGCAGTTCTAGTAATCTTCTTTCATATGCTCCAGACTGTCATCAATGTCAGAATGCTGTTTATTGGAGGACGAAGGGTATAGTGGCACGGCACGTGGATATTGTCACTGATAGCATGACGTCCTCGGAGTGCACTGAGGACGGACCGGCGCAACACTTACATTCTGCATTCTGCACTGGATCATCCATGGAGACCTACCATTTTAGCATCCATGCCATCATATAGGACTCCTTGGCTCATCTCTACCCGGCACAACCTGCACGCAGCGCGCCTGCCGATGATAAGCGTTCTCGAAGCACAGCAATCAACCATGAATGGCATGGATACTAGCATGCAAGTATGTATAGACCTAAGTTGATGATTCAGCACAACTCGGCTTGATCGCACGCAGCTGTGCGACTTTCCATGACACTTCATCGCCGCGGGCAGTCGCGAACAAACTCAGCAAGAGTGACTACCACTTTCACTCCACGCCATCATATCGACGTCTTCCTTCAAGCCTTCTCGCTGCAGCCAGCCTATCAGCGATGATAACGACAACGAAACCCGCCACGCTTGATAGCGCCACCGGACCAAAGTTCCAGCTGCTACAGATTAGCAGCGACCTCTATACGCTTGCCTGCCAGCGGCGTCGAGGGTCAAAAAAGTTGTGGGGAAACAGGAAATTGCGATTTTCCGACAAACTGCAGCTGCAAATTTCCGAAAAGGACTTTCAGTTCAAATTCTCACACTGCGGGTGTAGAAAATCTGAAACACAGGCTACATCTGTCTCCCTAAAAGAACTTAAGTTCAAAATGCACTCAGATTCAAATTAAGGAAGCAATGTAAAGTAAACTTAAATATAACACTTTTTTCGCCAAAAAAAGAAAATTTTTCAACAAGCTAGAATTTATGGGAGAAAGTGCCCCCCCTTGACACGAAGCTATATTGCTGGTTTCTGCTTGCCCACAGCGGGACGCCGTAACTGAAAACCGGGATATCAGGTCGACCGTCTCAAGAACGTTTCTCTCATCTTAACTGAACAAACAGATCAATGCTCAGCGCCATCGCAAACCACTCGCAGTCGCCGGCATCGAGTTAGATCACGAGTCCATGGTTAGATCAACAGTGAAAACAAGCGCAAACTAAAACACCGTACACAGGCGCAGATCGAGCAAATTCCGCTACTAATAACACTCGACGGGTCAACATAATGATCACTATTTGTTCTCACACTTGGCTATATTTTAGAGATAAGCGTATTAATCCGGAAAATCGGATCAGCAGAGCAGCCAGCACTGCCCGAACAGTCTTAAAACGCTGAATGATGCAAACATGGGCAGAGAAAAATGTCGTTTACTTAAGAAGGTGTAATCGACAAAGCACACAGAACGAGTACTCGCCAGATAACGAATTCACCCTTCCTTTCTCTGGGGCTCCTGAATCCAGTTTGAGGACCGGAGTGCGCAATAAGCTCCCCAACTGCCGTCTTCAGCGCCCGACCGAAAACAAAACAGTAACAGTGGAAAGACGGCAATAACTTTAGAGTCTACATGCCTTATAATCTAATGACAGGACACAATTTTTGTTCTCCAAAAAGTACAATCAAGATTTGAACTCCCACGTGCAAATACTCCCGCTAAGAACGACAAAACGTGCAGCATCTCATTTTCATGAATTCCGTCTGGCGATGCCCAGAAGCGACAACACTAACATGATATAGAGCGCGCTGGGTTAACAAGGCAGCAAGAACTGGCGTAGAAGGCTGGTTCAGTTATGACTGGATCATACGTTTCCGATCACCAACTCGCCACGGAGCGCTTCCCCACGAATGCTCTCCGCACTGTACCACGCGCCGTCTGCCGTCCGACCGACGCCGATGACAGATCAACACGCACAGAACACGACCAAACAGACCGTCCATATCCCAATCCCTTATACATGAGCCTCGCTAAATATACACACAGGACTCCACGGTCAGAAACACAGGCGACTTGTGTAGTGCCCGATCTCCCGCCCTGTGTCTCTGCATTCGACTCGTGATAAACGAACAAAAACTCAATCAAATGTTTGCTTGATCTTGTATAGCGATCATGACCTTGATCCTACGACCTTTATGATGCAAAAATATGATCTACACATCATAGTCTTAAAGGCTGCAGTGCACTATTGTGCAATATGCGATTTATCGCTATCTTTTTATCGGTTTTCCCCGTCATGAAAATGGTAAAACCGTTTCCCGTTTGGCATTTGTTCACGCCAAAAATGCGTGAAAACTGGCTACTCAATGGAGTTCGTACTTTTGTTACCGCAGCTCAAAACGTCAAAACAAATAATAAAATATTCAAACTCAAATATAGAGTATAATAAGCGCAATACGAGCTAAAATGTCCTTCATAATCGGCCAACATTTCGTCACTGGTGCATCGCATGACAACTTAGCGGACCGCAGCATTATAGCGACCATTACCTGGTATAAAAGCCAACGTGATAATTGGAAGACCGGGTGAATGAGCTGCTAGATTTTGCAACGAGGGACATGCGAACTGTCCATCCTCTGCTCGCTGTATCAAATGATGTAATAACTCAGCCATCAAGTCCAATCGAGAACCATTTTATCAATTAACACATTAACTCTTATCGGGCATAGATATCGGTCCATGGTAACTTGATCAATATTAATCACTGCAACTAATGTGCATCACACCTATAGGAAAGTCAATGACTGGCTGATGCTTCCTTAAGTTTTAAAGCGTTCAGCTAGCGTATGGTGAGTGAATTCAAATGGTTCAACGGGCACATACGTATAGCCCAGACCGACATCAGAAAATGTTCGGTGAGATGCTTACTACTAGCCTAATCATAGTCGACAATGTCTCATCGCACTAACTGCCCTAAAGAGTCACGCAAACACACGCTGAAAAGTGCACCCGAGTGAAACAAATTGATCTGTGACTAAACCACCAGTTATCATCTGTAAACTCACCATCTGCACACCTGTATCTGGTAGGCCCTATACATACGAGTATATGTCTACTAATGTTATAGACCGTAAACATCTAGACTCTTAAGCCGTGTTCATAGCGACAAACTCAGCTCAACTCAACTGGTCACTTGAGTTGGGTTGAGTTGACAAAGTGTTCATAGCGAGTTTGTCGCTATGAACAAGGCTTTAGACCACTGCCACTGCATCTGGCCTCCCTAACTTAAACTCTCAGCCTAGTTTCAGTGACTGTCGAACGTATAACCCTCTTCCCGCCAAAACCGAAAGTACAAGTATTAATTTCTCCAGATCCGGCCGGCACTGAAGCCGCCCAGATTGTTGTATCTCTAAATATTCATTTCTCTGACGCACTGCTATATCAAGCGCTTAACAGCTTTAAACGATTCGCAAAAACGACGTGATATGGAACACACTGAGGCATAAGAAGTCGGTGTCACTGTAGCGCGGTGGAAGCATAAGACATAAAATAGTCCACACCCAGTCTGCTAAGACTGAAACTGCACTGACCACTGACCAGTCCTGCAAACATGCAAACGGAGTTTTAACGGACCATGCTGTGATGCAGACGTCACATCAGTCGACTTACTCCGAGCAGATCCATTAATCGACAGCAACGCAGTCAGCCACGCATGCATGCCAGACCGTTGCAATATCGAACCGACGTCCTGACACCGGACTGCTGGTTCCATTAACGTTGTCGTCGTCGTCGTCGTCGTCGTGTTGAACTGGTCATCACTGGACGTCACCGGCCGCGTAGAAGTCGCATCGATTACCTACCGCCTGCTCGCCTGACTGATTGCGTACACGCCGCCGCCGGCACTACCGCTCCGCCCCGCCCCGTCCCACCCCGTTCAGCCCTGGCCAGGAATAAATGGATTAACAGCGATCGGTTCGACTTCACCACAATAACAGAGCAGCTCAACAGCCACTCGGAGATGTACATCATGTCGCACGTCGCAGCAGCAGCAGCTCAACAGAGTCACTTGCCAATCGCGCTCAAAATGCAAGACCGGAGGAAGACCAAATTTGTTAGCAAAAAATAACGTAAAAACAAAGCCAGAGTGCAACGTTTCACACTGACCACTTTTTTAGTAAGACTCGCTTTTCTACTCGTTTCTGATCTCGTTTTTTTTCCGGTCGTGCATTTTGAGACATTCAGTTGCCCGATTTAGAGCCGGTTTGAAAGCGGTTTCAGGTTCCTAACCGGTCAGTTAACTAATCAGTTGCGTAAGAGAGTTACGTTACGTAAGAGAGCTGTTTAAAACGCGCTCAAAGTTGAGCTTTCAGTCAACGTAAACAAATGATTATTAGCTAACCAAAAAAAACCGAAAAAACCGGCCCTTAGACAAGAAACAGACAGAGACACAGAGCGTAAGTAAATATAGACCGACCAGCGTCGCTGTTGTTGTCGCCGAGGCTGTGTGAAATGCCCGGGTTCGACTGACTGTGAGGTCTGGACGTGTCGTCTGACCGCGTCGACTGTACGTCGTCTGGCACGTGGTAGCCCGAGTAGCCGCCCAACGACGGAGAACGCTAACACACACAGAGACACACAGAAATGTATAAAAAAAATCAAAAATGTAGTGCAATGCACAGAACAACGGGCGACACGCCATGACTAATGCATCAAAATAGTGGCGTTGTGTATTTCTTACAATTTTTGCTCTTCCTGTTATGGTAGGACTGTTAAACAAGCATGTGTTTTTTTCGCCGTTGCATTCACTGCGGAAATGCGGACGAAAACGGAATAAAATTTCAACCTCTCGTCGACAATAAATCATAAAAATACGGCATACATCAGCGGGCTATGTCCACCACCGTCACGACGACACATACTTTGAGTCATGCGCGTAGCGTGTCAGTGAAGCGTCAATGACGCATTAAACAAATTACGAGCACCGTTCAATGCGGAGAAAGCGTCTATAAGGCAGGTGCAGTCGTAAAATAACCCATCTCGCCGAGCTGACTCCAAACATGACGTCAACGCAACTCGCAAAAAATATCACTACAATATATATCTGCCAAACAAAAATATGACCTATACTTCATCATCCTGAGCCAAAATTAACCTCTGACGCTGTGCGGATGGAATATTGTGGCGAATGAAAAATTGTACAGCTGAACTTTCAAATGTCACAAGTTACATTGTGACAATCGTTTCTAGATTTTCCTAGAAACGACCTAGAAGTTTTGTAAACTAGGCCCCACCGTCCCAGTTCTGCACAGGCAATACCGTATACCGATATAATCACGAACTTTCAGCCACGATCGGACTCCGATTATATAGTACACAAATGGAAAGACAAGTGACACCGGGGTTCAAAAAACTGCGTCGTCATCAATAGGCCTACGTTTTTAACAGTCCGTCAACAGTGACGCTAGGCTGTCAACTGCACGGTCCTCATCAGTCAACGTGATCGCGCATCATCACTCGTCCAATCAACCTGTATCCCGGCAGTTAAATGTGCCATGAACCCCTTGGATTAGGAAGTCCATGACTGTGCAAGACCGAAGTGACTCTTGCGTGCACAGAATGTGACCAACAGATTCAAACAGGACAGTTACAACACTGTCCGCGGGTGAATTTGAGCCGCTGTTTGCGGGTGGCGCTGACAACTTGACACCAAGCATACCGCCGCCCGGTGGTCGTGTCGTCCACTTGAACATGGCGATGAAACGACCACGACGACTACGACAGTGGCAGCGCCGCTCTGCCATTTCATCGCGGCCGGCTGTGTATCGTCTAGGATTTCCAGTCCATGCTAGACCTGGCCACTAGAACCAGGGCGGCGGCGGCGGGGCGTTGAGACTTGACTACCAGGCGCTCAGATCGACCGACCGACCAGGTGGTATGCGGAGAGAAGCCGACGGACCGACCAAGCGGGAGGTCTGCCTTCTCGGCCCGGCGCCCTGACAGCACACATGATTAATGGCCTCTCAACAAATTCCTTCAGAACCATCAAGGGCTGGCTGGCTGCGATGCGAGCGGCGATACATTCTATCTGTTGCAGCGGACGAGAGCGAGACTGAGCGCAGTGGGCGGGATGCCTGGATGCACAGCCAGCAAGCCGAGCTGAGCCTTCCTGGTCGTCCTGCGAACCGCCGCCGGCGTGGCAGTAACTCAGAGCGTTGCCGACGCCCGACCCGACGAAATGCTTCCTCGCCGCAGCCGTCTAAAAATACAATTCGTGCACGTTTGGAACGCGCGACAATCTCTGCCTAAAGAGTCTAGCGTTATCATCCATCGGTACCATACACCCAGCACCCAACATGCCGCATACAGCACGTTCACCTAGACGGCCAAATCTAACTGCAGAAAGTAAGGAACAAAAATAATACGCCTTGAAAATTCAGGACCACCCGCAAACATCGAGAATATCGCACGGTATTAAAGCTGCATGCTTGTACCATTCTGCTACCAACGATTCGATTACTATTTCTTGTCACTTAATTAGACTTAATGTTTAGGCTATACTGCTATTGACTTTGGGGCGTGCGTTACAACGAATGCAGCGAAAATGAAAAAAAAATAAAACGTATGCACAGAGTACAGAGAGAGTTAAATGCAGACCAAGGAAACGACCAAACATGCAGGCCAGCGCGAAAACCGACCGCGTGAGGTCACGACAAATGACCGAGACGGTGAGCTCTGTCGTGCTGGACCGGCGTATAAGTAGCTAGTTAAAAATAGATGTGCAGGTTCGCAAACGAGCGACTGAGTGTCTAGACTGTATACTCGTACAAACCCGCTATACTTCGTGTCCTTGACATACAGTCACTACTCGCCGTGCTCAACCTGTTAGCCTGTCTGCGTCTTAATTGCAGATTATATACGAACGTCGCCCACCCGGTTTTTATCCGGTTTCCCGTATTGTTTCAGTTTTTCTTCTATAATGACGTTCGTCAGCCACGCTCCAAACTCTGTTACTACTCTATTTTTTGATTCTCTAAATCCAGGCACTTGTTTCAGTTCTTTCATTTCAGTTACGCTAGAATAGTTTTTTTCAGTTTATCTGCTAAATAAAGCTGGCAGCTAATTGCTAGAAAGTTTTGCAGTGACAGTTCTATTCGTATTCGTCTGACGAGCAGCAAAAAACTTATATAGACGACTTCAGCTATAGACCTAACTGCAGTTTGGCTCAACACTCGCTAGCAGAATGTGCACGGACTCCTATCATCTAGAGCTAGTATTTAGAAGTTTGTGGTATAACCAGTTTGCTCTGGTCACAACCTGTGGCACTGATAGTAAGCGAGTAAAGAAATCTCTCAATAATCCACTGTAATCGAAATCAAACGCAGGGTAGACCGAACTTTGAAAATGGCAAAATATCAAAAACACTGACTCAAAAATGGACAACAGACTACTTGTCAGAGTGTATTACACATGCATCCGTAATAATTGATTAAGCCTATTTACTTAGTATGTTGACAGTTGCTGAGCCAGATAACGTGCGAAACAGACCAGCAAGAAAGCAGATATTCACTAATAGGCTACGGCCAAGTTGCGACATTTCGTGGACGTCTGCATCCCATTCTCTCCTTACATTTCACTGTAAACACCACGTCACTATGTCGATATCGATAAAATAATGTTTCCTTTTGTGTCGGGCGCAACGATGCACAAACGTCCGTCCGTTGTTGCCAGCATATTTTATTAATATGTCAAATAACGGAGCAACAACGGGCGGCTGCGCTGGTTGTTGTGTCAACGTAAACGCGACAACGCAGCAACGGCAACCACCTGTGGACATTAAACTGCCCGAGGAAAGATTTTTTTTATTTCAAGCTGTGTGCGTCTGGTCTGGCCGATCGTCTCCACTTTCATGCCAGGCTTTCACTCCGTGTAGGTCTGTCTGGCGACCGGTACAATTAAACACATGCTCGGCCCGGCCGGGCCCCGGCTCGACCTGACTTCGGCCCTGACGCTCAGTCGAAGTGCATCCAGCAGTCAGCCAGTCGCTGGGCAATGGTCGCCACTCGCCACTCGCTGCTGAATCAGCCACGTACACCGTGCTGATAAACAAACCGAACGGAACCGCTCGGTCGCAAAACAGCTGCCGCAGTATCGTTCCCTTGCTACGGCTGCTATACCGTGCTTAATGCTGATGCCAGCGGCGCCAACTGAAAACAGCTTGCCAACGGAGAACCATGCAACATCTTCCACATGGTTTCCTATAGGCGATTAAACAGACTAGTCCACCTGACTGATGATGATCAGGTAAAAGATAACGCTAAAATCAGTCCCACACTCGAAGTTTCCAGATTAATTTCCCAGCAAACATCCACAACCATGATTCATGAGCATATACGGTCAATTCTCGAATCAGCCTTATATCGATGCCACAAACTGCAATGCAACTGCTATGAATCGTGCACGTTGAAGTTAAGACTGAAAACAGGAGCAATACAGTAAACGTTCAAGTCCTAGCGTGGCCCAGTCGACTACTGCAGTGGCCGATGTGCGCAGTCGAATTGTCACGACAAACGGCGTGCACGGAGAAAAATCCGACGCAACGCGTGCGAAAATTAGCAGCAGCAGCAGCAGCAGTAGCACTTCAGAAACTATTAAAGCAAAACGCTCATCACTCGGTCGAAGGCTGGAAGTAGACGAGAGACCTGAGCCAGTAAGTGGCTGAGTGTGGGGATCACGAGAAAACGGTAAAACAGCGAGGCTCAGTGTTGGTTCACTTGGTTGTTATAGCTGGAATATCATCTGTTTATCCTTAGCCGATACCCATTACGACCAGCCGACTGTAGGCCTACGTGTATCCATGCGCTCAGCAGGTCCAGCCGGCGCCCGATGTACCACCGCCCTGTCCGTCTAGAGCTCGCTCCAGCGGTCCAGCCACGACAGAAACAAGATGATGAGCCGCCCACCCGTACGCCAACTGCTCAAAACTTCGACGGTCGATATTATGTATGAACGATGAATTTCCAAAGCCTGTCGCTGATACTGAAATTTGCATAAAAAGTCTGGAGACTAAATTTCCCGCGTAGCTGCTTATCTGGGTAACTTTATGTTCACATCGTGACGTTGACCTTCAATTTCTCCACACGCTTTAGTTAGTGGGTAAATATTACCACCTAGTTCAGTGTAGAGACTATGCATGCAACTTTCTGCAACTTTGTTGCTGGGTAAAACCCTATTCAGTAGCTTGTCTTGTAATCATGACCTTTGACCTTTTGAAATAAAAAAAAATCTAAACTGGCGGAGAGACAGGCATATAAGCAGGATGCATTGCGTGATGCAGCCTTCTATAGGATTATCGCGTAAAAAATCAAAGCGAGAATGCGTGTTGGGCCTGCTCCGCTATACGCGTACGACCTATGGTCGACCGACCCTGTGCCATCGCCGTAATAATGAAAGAGAAAGAAAGAGAGCTCTACGATAGCACTTGCAAGTGAGTCAAAATCTGATCAGTTCAGCAGCTCGTCTCGGCATGGATCCATCGCACACTGGCGCGTACGGTTCTGGAGGCCCTGAAGCCACATCGCCAGCCAGTCGCCAAGCTAACGTTAAGCGGCGTTAGTGTTTATCAACGGTCGGTCGGTCAGTCGGTTTTGATATCAGTGTTTAATCTAAGCGCTACTGCAACGCCGTACAGTAACGGCAGGTCATGTAACTAGGCCTATGCCGCTGACCTGCCGGTCATATAAGCTTTCACCGAACTTGCAACCGTTTGATATCGACAGACGCAAACTCTGCATAACGTTGCACTGAACACTTTTTCTACTGTATTAGATATATGTAAACGTAAAACACTGGGGGAAATGAATCAGGTAAATAAGCACTGGCTATTCAGTTGATTGGTCGCTAGTCTGAAGCGGCTCAAGTCCGAATTTATTTAGGTACCCTTCAGTCATAGCCAGGGGCCGCCATATCCAAGGTTCACCATAACCATGGTCCGTCATAGCAAAAATGCAATTTATTCCTGGTCCTAATCCTATCACTAACCCTAACCTTAACCCTATCCTTAACCCTCTCGCTGCTCAAAGTGCGAACTAGTGCCTCTTCGGACTTTCCCGTCACCATACGGCAGCGTTTACAACCAGCTGAGACGCTAGGAATGACTGACGACTGATATGCAGACGCCTCGCATCGGCAAGTTAAGAGCGGCAACCGTTCGCACGCATCTGTGCAGCACGCATGCCGACCGGTTTGATGCTATCATGTGGCTGGCTCTATATCGACACATTACTGGACTGATTCGGTCGAGCGTGAACGCCCCTAGGCCAGCAGCAGTCAATAGTGCTAACTGCTAACGTATGCCACCGCTATGCTGCAGCACTTTATTATCTCGCCCCATTCGGCTGCTGTGGCCCGCCATCCACGGCGACAAAAGGCAAGCGGCACTGCAGGACGCGCCTGCGCGCTTGTCAGGTAATCATTACCGAGTCACATTCAAAGTCGACGATCGATTCAGGCGCGCTAGAAGTCATTAGCCGATATAATGCGTCGGCTCGCCGTGCATCGCAGCGGCGGCTCGCCGGAAAAGTCAATGCGGCAATGAATACGACGACGGAACTGCAGGGTCGGTGGTGTGGAGGGCACTTGAGTCGTTCGTCGTAATGGTGGATGAATTCCCACCCCGAGCGGGCACAGGAGGCCAGCACCAGCACAGCGCGCGGTGGACTGATGTCAAAGTAAACCACCAACACTGCGACACGGCGCCGCGGTCGATCACCAGCTGTGCACGGAAGTATCCGCTACACTTCAGAGTCCGACCGACCAGCGAGCGACACATCTCCCGCCATAGCATCAGGACTCCTGCACCCGGTCGCTCGCTCGCTACGTCAAGCGGCCGACTGCATGCAAGCATTCCAAACTTACTGCACGATTCCAGCCCTGAACGTAGACGAATGATCCCACACTGCATGCAGGCCTACTACTCTGAAACTTGACATTACGGCTGTCTGCAGCCTTGGCGACAAACTGTTTTTAACTTCATAGCACACTGATTAGTTCAGCAAATGGTTCTGCTATAACGGATTACTAAGCTATTCCTATATCACGTGTCACGACGCCTTTAAAGTGTTATTTTCGACGCTATCTCTCAAGCTGAACATTGTTGCTATACTAACCAAAAGTGTTACAACTAGAAAACGCATTAGTGCAAAGCGACGCCAACTGCGCAAGTAATCAACGCAATCATCGACTATAGCATTTACTTCTCATTTTCAATTCAGTGCACAGTGACACTGGTGAATAGGGGCCCACTGTTTGACACGACACGTACAGCTGGCATCTTCTAGTTGGCCCATGCGGGTACCTGCACCATGGGGTATAGCTAAACTGCAACATCGCCGGCGTGCATTGAGAGGACACACACAGCTGCCACGGATGCATGGCAGCCACTCAGCAACACGCTGTGCGCTAATGTGCTTAAAATTACAAGTCAGAAAAACAGCATGAAAAGTGCATCGACTTCCACAGCTATATAACGTTCACTTTCGGCAGCGAAGGTCATTAATGCCAAAAGTTCAAATCGCATATTTTAAAAAAATGCAAGCACTGTAATAAGTGGAACAAGTTGGTAACGTTAAAACAACCTATGCATCGCAGACCGTGCATCGTTTACCACACTTATGCCACGGTTGTCGAGGGTCAGTAGTGTGAACCAGAACTTTCTTTAATCTGAACGCGATGACTTGACCCGTGAAGTTATCAATCCTTCTTCCACTGCAGACATATATAGTGCTAGAGATCATAAGCAGTACCTGTGTGACAGTGGAATAACAGTTTCGTAGGTCAAGGACACGAATTTTGACCATTACTAGTCAGCTTCAAGTGACTGATTATAGCATGCAGAGAATGGCGTGTTGACGCTGGCATACCTGGTCGTGTGGGCCGGGGATGTCTCCAGGCACGTGTCCTGGATGGTAGGCGCCAGGACTCATGGCGGACTTGCTGATGCTGGACAGTCCACCGGCACCGCCAGCACCGGACGTAGACGCCGTGTCTCGCTCGTCGACCACGAGATCGATCGGCATTTTACCCTTCAAACAGCTGATGTATCGATGACAGAAGTTATCGCAGAGTTCGTGCACCTGCACAGACAGCATCAACAACCACTACATCATATATACCCCAATCACACCGTGGTAAAATCAAACAGCAGCACGACAACAGGATGGTGTGCGTCTTTTCCAGGGCACTCTAAGGTGGGCCAAAAAAACTCGGATTATTTTTGAGCGTTGACAACTTGGCGACGACTACGGGTAGAGAAGCAGGCGTGTGATATATAAAGCTACCCAACGTATAAACAGCCCGGTTTAATATGACCCATTCTGCATCAATCAGTACCTTAAGCTACGTTGAGTTAGTTTTGAGTCTTGTACTTGTAGTCTGGAGAAAAACAAAGTGAAATATGTACCACGTGCAGTTATGTGCTCAGTTGGTTTAGTAGACCTTACATCATTCTGCTTCAGTCATCAGTCTGTCTACATTTCGTCTTCGTTCCTAAGTAGATAACTGAAACTAAGTACGCTTGCTGATCATATACGTCAATAATCTCTAAACGGCTGAGAATTGGAACTGGGATGACAGCAAACAGTTGCACGTGTGCGTGGATGGATAAAAGCAATCACGTGCAGTGATTCCCGCGTGACTTTCTATAGGTCCGCAGCATGGACGGTCCGGGCTCGACTCGACGGAATACAGTGTATATACACTACACAGACAACATGGCTCATGACTGGACATCATGAAACTAATCTGTCGCGGTTGACCGTGTTTGCATTCATTCAGTTGCATAATTCTGGCCGGTCGCGCTGGTCGTCGTCCCAGTTCCGCAGAACTGCGTCATCGTTTCCCCCAGTCCTCCTCGGAGGGGAGGGTTCTCCTCTGCCCCTCACCCCTCTCTCAGCGTTGTCGATGATAGTTGCAGTTGGTGGTTTCGTCGAATGGACGGGTGACGTTGGACGGCGTGACACGGCGGTGCACTGATGCTGGCTGGTCGAACCGAGACATTGACGCGCCATTCCAGTCTCACTCACTCACTCCACCGGGCATCCCTGCGCCACGTCGGAATCCCGACACAACGCCGACCGAGGGGGTGGGGAGCGAGAGAGCAAGGGGAGATGAGAGGAAGGGTTGCGAGGTCGGACGAGGTGATCGCGTTCGCATTAATGACCGTGCCGGTAATGACTGGCGTGATAATCCCAGCAATAGGCTGGCAGGCAAGCCGCGGCTACACACACGGCTACAGCAACTGACGTTGTTTGGTTCCACGAACAACTGCGTCAAGCGCCCCATGTCAGGGCAGATGCCTGCCAGTGCCAGCCAGACCGACCGACTACCGTTTACTAATTCCACCCGATCGCTGGCTCGCTTGCTGAGTCTTTGTTTGACACCCAGCAAGTCGCTATACTGCGTATGTTTGACACGCTAACAGCTCAGTGCAGTGCTCTTTAAGTACGCACGGCGAAAACGGAATGTGCTTCGTTGGCAGAGAATGGATGGGGTGACTGACTTACAGTAAAGCAGCTGATAACCGGGCTTTTCAGAAAATCACACCCTGACTTCGCCATCTGACATGAACAATATACTATTAGCCTTGAAGAACTGTATATAGTTCTGTTATTCTGGCAGACAACTGTGATTGACTGAGTGAAAGCTTGTGGTTTCTTGCTGCAATCAGAATAACGCTGCAGATGTTCCTATATGCAGGTTGTCGAACACGTGCAAGTCGAAAACTTCAAATGACGCCGCGCATGCCGTCCTCACATATCACGGCGACTATACCTCGAGCACGTAGTACATTCAGCTATTATTGAGTCCATGACTACTGTGAAAGCTTCTGTATGGATCAAAGGCACGGCTTACTGAATGCACAAACACATAAATGCAGAATAGCATTGAAATAAAAAAATGACGACCGTCCACAGTTTGGAAGTAAATTTTGACCAACAGTTTAAGACACAGTATTACAGTAGTTCTCTGTTGATCTCAAGTGGGGATATCTCCGACATCACAAGTGACGTCAGAAACAGAAACAAGTTTTCGACTAACAGACACAGACAGCAGATCTAACACGGCAATTACTGCAACTACAAAGCCACGAGCAACAAGGAGGTTTTCAGACACACTGTGCAGCTATAAGCAGTGAGATACATAAGCCAGGCAAGCTGCGTTACTATGTATATAGCCTCCAACACGGCTGATCACAAATAAACAGGCTGGGCACTGCTGAGGTTATGGCGTAGTACATTTTACTTGTCCATAATAAGCGCAAATCGGTCGTGTAATTTTGCTGGTGACTGTTAACATGCATTATCAGCCAGCAGGATGAGCGACACGACTAAGTCTGTAATGACGCTAGGTAAATACTAGCGCATAATAGCAGCAGCTGCGTTTATATGCTGTACCCTGCCAATGCGGCGAATACACATAACACAGCTGATACTGTTGATAAAAACAGACAGAGAGACAATAGTTTTCATACCTTTTCCAGCTCGAGAAGATGAAACCGCAATACTTGAATAGCTTGAATCATCTACAGCAAGCAAAACAGTAAGGACATCCACAAACAGTCACACATGCAATTGCAGGCCTAATAAGCTTGTAGTTCAGTAACCTATCGAGCTGAAATTAATAACCGTAAGAACATGCTTGCGTGACATTCTTACACTGTAAGAATATCCATTTGCAGTCAAATTCTAGCAGCATTCCGGACGAAACAGAAAGCTGGGAACTAACTGCCTTACAAATTTAACTATACACTAACTGATAATGCATTGTCTGATACTATGTGAATGCTGGATAGCTTTACACTTACTGAACGAATGGAATTCTATCAAGTAGAATTGGAAAGTTAAGTGCTAATCCATCTGTATCCTGGTGTAATAATAACACCTGTCAACGATACAATAAATAATTAGTTGATCGACTAATTGAAAATAACAGTACTTCTACAGCGCCACACGCTTCTGACTTCAGAGGCGCTTGACAAAATGCAAATGCGTCAGTTAAACAAAACGTGCGAGTCGTGAAAATTATGCTAGAATACGCCTAAAATGTTGCAACTTGCAACGCAATAATCGAACCTTATCGAAAGGCCGTTTCCATGCGCGTGTCGATGCAAGTATTAACCTAGACCGTGTGACGCAATGAGGTCGACAAATGGCCGACGGCGAGACAAAGGCATAAAAACACCGGCGGACAGGCGCAGCTTGCTGCTGCTGCTGCTGCTGCAGCTAAACGTGTCTAGCTGCTGCTGAACCACGGTTGACACATGAAACATCATATGGTAACAATTTTTGTAACCTAGGTCGAGCCGCGAGCAAGCAAGCAAGCGTTGAATAAGGTCGGCGTAGCCTGCGCCCGGCGGCAATAGTATCGCAGATAAAGCGAGCGACCGACGACGCTTATCGAAGTCGATGTAGCTATAGCATGACGACGGTGCTGGATGCTGACTGTTTGGGTGGCGTGCAGGCAGACGTCTATACGGTAGCCTACAGTAGAGCAATGGTGCAGTGAACGTCGGTTGGTCGGTGGGGTGACTGGGGTGCGTGGCTGTCGTGCGTCGCAATGCCAACTTGTTATGATCGATCATCGGCGCGCTTAGAAAGCGGCGGGCGTCGCAGCCGGCGACAATGGCAACAAAAACACGAGCAGCAACGACCACGACGACGCGGTGTAGCGGCGATCTCTAGTCCACACGTGCAGCGCCGACAGCCCGTCTCTCCGTCGGTCGCATCGGTCACGAAACTACCGGGCCGCATGCCATTCTTTGCTGCCCGGCCAGGCCAGCAGTCATGATCGTGCCCCGCTCCGCTCGCTGTCCGTCCTTTCATCGGACCCGGTCGGGCGCGCAGAGTTGAGGTCTCGGCCGGCGTGAAAGCGACCGACCGGGAGGGCGACAAGAGTTATGGCTGCGGTGATCTATAGACGGCGGCCGAAGCGTTCGTTGCATTGGGTCGGGACGTCAGCAGACCGACTATTGTCTGGCGGGTGCTCAGGGCAGGGAGGCACGTTGTCTGTCGTCTCGACTGCGTGCACGCACCAACGAGCGCCCTAGTCGTCGGTCGTCACCGAAAGCGCAGTTTATGGCGCTGGCTGGCTGACTGGCTCGGTGCCTCGCTGAACTGATCCGAAGCTCTCAGCTGCCACCGCCCGTCAGTCACTCACGACGCCGACGCATGCTTCTGCCTTTTTTGTCACAAACTGCGCATCAGCGACGTCGTGTTTCTAAAAGCTCGGCGCTTGCACGCGGTATATGCACACCCTTTGCGAATCGACAAACTCTGCACTTAATCTTAAATTTATAAGTTCCAGCTCGAATCAATCTTCATGCGCTGCCCCAAATAAAAATCGGTGCCGAAACCCAAACTCCGTGTCGGTCTGCAGCAGTGCACTTGTCGCACATGCCCTCTATAGGCCTACGCCAGCTGCACAGCGAGGCCATGGACGACATTGTTGTGCGACTTGTCTGGCCACGACGAATCAAAGTAGCCTAATGGAATTCGAGCTTAATTCTAGCGCGAATAGTGCAAAAATAGCGCAGAGCGACCTTACCAAGCTGTCAAGTTCGTGGTTGGCAGAAAAGAACGGCTTCTCGGCTTTGGTCTGCACACGACATCACATCGCAAACTGCTCGTTAATCATCTGACAACATCGAACACAAATCCATGATCTATCTGTACAAAAAACTGTTCTTTTCAGACATTTCTGCTGCTTGCTTTGATTACAGGTACGGGAGTTATGGAAGTCTGCCCACGCGCACATAACGTTTTCACACACCGTTCGACGTGTGATTCAAATTACTGCAAACTTACAGAAAGTAAAAACCATTGACTCAAACGCATAACTTCAGATAAACTTATACAAAATTAAATATTTTTAAAACAAGTCCACTATTGTCCATTCCGTGATTCGAAACCATGCACGTCAGCCAGCTTCTGCACGCCGACAAGTGCATACCGTTTGTTAATTGCTCAGCCATTCCCGCCCCGCAGACTCATGCAATACAATGCAATTGTGTCTCAATGTACCGCTGGTGATGCGTTTAAAATGCTATATGTATTCCGCCGGCGAAGTTGTCACTAGTAGGCTCCTAGTAGTAGTATAGCTGTTATTAAATGGACTGCATGATGTAGGCAACGGACAATTTGGCAGATGCTGCGCTGCCGCCAGCGACCGAGACAATTAAACAGCATCAATGAGCAGAGAATTAACGCTACAGCGTCAAACATGACGTCATGCCGCCAGCAGCCGCTGCAACAGTAGCAGTAGCAATTGGGCTCGCTCGCTAGCGCCACATACACCGCAAGACAGTCGTTTAATGCAATGCCGTCGGCGCCTGCCACACTGATATGACATGCACTTCAGCAAAACAGAATAATTACGCCCGCTATAAATACAGCATGCGGCTATGCCGGCGACTATCAGCTTAACTCGATTATCATGTCAATGCACGCAGAAACTCGATCTAGTGAACGGTAGCCTGTTTGATTTTTGTGAGAAAATAAACGTTTAATCCAGAATAATTTACAATAACAGCCTTAAGCTGAAGCTTACAGTCAATGTACCGAAATACGCTAGCTTTAAATTCCGCCGTATGTATCGCTTCACCGTGCTAGCCATTAGATACGTTTGTCTGTCTATGTTATTATTACCGGTCGAGGCACAGATTGCCCGTATCAGAGCGAGCAGTTCGCCAGGGGCGCTGCTGCAGCTTGCATCAACAAACAACGAGCCGCTATTTACGTTAATTAAACGCAGCGGCTCCAGCTAGACATCAGCAAGACAGACTTAATGTCCAGCTTTGCTTACAACACTGCCAGTGCATAGCTGCACGACAGACAGCGCTTTGCCTAAGCACCGACTGAGCTGCAGCGTTGAAGTTACAGCGTATTTTAAATATAGGACGTCCACACTAGATGCGTCTGAAGTAACAAATTAACAGCCGCTCAGCCAATTAAACGACTCGATAGCAACTGTTATCTTTTTATCTTCTTTAATTTACTTTCAAGGTGTCTGCTTTTCGCAAGTTTACGAGCGGCGACAGGTCTTTTCACGGTGTGAAGCTTAAACATTCTCTTTCCTTTCCTTTTCCTTTAATACATAGGCTACCTCTTTCTTCTCATATCACGGTTACCAAGCCAACCCAAAACCTTTATCTACTTTAAAAGTTACAATCCTAATTTTCAAAATTTCAAAAAGATGGCAACATCCTAAGTGCTTAGAATACCCCAATACCACCAAGCTGCTGCTGACAAGAGGCGATTATGCGGATATGTAATTTTCGACAATCAGGCTGATGTGGCAATTGCAAAAATTGCGTGCAATTTTGCACGGCCGGATCACTTGGCAGCCAGCCGACTGTAGCACGCCCAAGTGACAACAGCTCGGGGCCCGATACTTGTAGTTGGGCGCACCTCGAATCTAAAAGCGATGAAAGCGCCTCTGTGTTAGAACTAACGGCGAAGTGTAATCGACCGACGACAGAGGCAAAAGCAACAAGCGGCCGGCATCATTTTGATAACTCGTGGTATAGACACGTGAACTAACTGACGCCATGCATGCACCAAGGAGAATCCTATTTAACATCGTTCTCTCGATTGCGGAGGCAGGGCTGTAATAGTCAACCACATCATCCGTCACTAACACACGTAGTGCACGCTATACACTGCACTGACGAATTGCCAGCATCCTATACTCTGAAGCCGGCATTTCCGCCCATCAGGCCTAAAACAAACAAATACCCGCAATTTACGCTACCTGCAAGCGGAGCCTGTGGTCGGTATACATGACCGTGTATCACTAATAGATGTCGCTCAGTTCTACATCCGTGCCAATAAAAACTGTCCTATACTATGGCTTGATCATCTGTCCATAACGCTGAATAATTCGCCGACTACAGACATTCTACGACTCTGTAAGCGTTATTGATCATCAAATAAAGTTCATAAAAGTAAACCCCCATAGTTTCATAACAATAACTTGACCATAGTTGACCGATTATCGCAGTTCATTCACTGGCCGGACGATAAGCAGCAAATTAGTAGCCCAATACAGAGCGGTCATTAGAAGTTCTCAACAGAAACGACAAGTGTGTTATAAATGAAGGCGAATACGTCATCAGAAAGTTCTTATACGCCGTGAAAGCTTGAGAGAACGATAAGCTCCAACAGACATGCGCAAGTGGGTACTTGCCTTCTTGAAAAAGCAAACAAATTGATAGGACAGAGAGAGTTAAAGGTAAAGGACAAAAGCGCACAGGGGCCCACGGAAATTTTCCAGCGTGTGTCCATGCATGTGACTGTGAACTGTTTAGCGTTAGCTGAAACGACTTTTGTACCGGTCTCCACGCAAAGTGACAGCTACAACTCATTCAGTATATGTATGCCTATCTGTCTGTCTGACATGTCTCAGCTGTAACAGGACATGCGTAGAAACTCAAATTCCACAAGCTTGCGTCTCACGCAAACTCTGATAACAGTCTCGGCGCGAACGGTGATTAATTATAAAACTGTTCTACTAAACAGACACGGAAAAAACACGTGTATCGGGGCGACCTTGTGTGTCTGCATCATTGTGAGACCTTAAAACGGGTCATGCCCATCCGTCCGCCTGTCCCGTATGAAAAACCGAAATCGACAACTAAATGGAGAAGAAAAACCAAAATGAGCGCGAATGTTTCCTAAGACAGGAGTAAATGTGGTGCCAATGTTCAGTTCAAAGGTCAAAGATCAGATCAAGGTCACCAGACGTCAAAAAACTTACATCTGGCGTCAATGTCTAGGCCTACTTATGCCTCGCGGCACGCAGGGCTAGCAGTGTAAAAGTAAACCTTCGGTAGAAATCCAAAATAAGCAAGTGTTGTACTCTATGTAAATAGTTAGGGAGGACCGCATGATATGTCGACAATGGGCCTACAATGCCCTACATATTTTTTAGATGATACCGTTACTGATATTATTGCTGTATCATGAGATAACCTGATTGGCGAAGACGCGTATATCCTCGTTGAATGACTCGGACGAACAGACGTCGCCACCAGCGATGCGAGGTTCTCGCGGCGTGCACGTCGCCAACTCGCACTTCTCAAAGATGAGCGCCAGCAGCGGGAACAGAGGGTGCCTGCAAACACGACCAAACAACGTCGATCATCATCATAACAAATATAACAATGCATTATAATTCTATCGGCCAGTGTTTCAGTGATTAACGACAAAACCGAGGATTCTGAAAGCTTACTGGATGGCAGCAATAAAATAACAATATACAGGAGTTTTAATAGATTCAAAGGTCAAGATCATTGGACGTCAAGAATCTCTAGAAAATGGCGCAAATCTTGCGTAAATGTCAAGTTACGGCAATACGCGCGTCGCGCTAACCTTGGCCGACCGGCTCGCACACATACGGCGCCTTCGAATGACACTTTGTGGTGAATAAAAATGAATATAATGTGAAATATGAAACAGCAAAAAAGCAGAGCTGCAACAAATTAGTCTTCGTCCTTGCACACGCGCAATGCACATAAAACGTTATTTTTAAGTTTCATTCTCAAGAGCCTGTGCAGTTCCGCTATTTGCATTCGAAGCAAGAATGCCGCGCCATAAAGAATCGGATGGGTAAGTATACGCCGAGGCGACGGTGTACATAAGAAGAGTCAATGATATACATCAGGAGGAAATGCCACTAGTTCATTTATACCTGCTGTATCAGTTCTCACAAATCGTCGCCCGCGCCGCGCGGCGCTTTTTAACGCTACGTGCTGCGTTGAACGTGACGACGCCACGGCACGCTCGACTGCGTCAACTCAAGCCGCGTTGTGCAAATGCCACAATGACGCACAGACTGCTCGCAATGGGTTTGGTGAGAAAAATTGGGCGGCCGGCCGGTGAGAATTATATATGAACGTCTTTGACTTCTGCCTGCGCGTTGTGTGTGAGGCGCCACCGCGTCTCGACCGCGTTACGCTCCAAATACGTACCTCTTCTCACCACTCAGTCAGTCAGTCACCGGTGAGTCGTCTCTGCTCGATTACGAAATAAATGCACGCTCTAATGCATGGCATCTCTGTGTCGGCAGTCTGACCGGCACCGTCAATACGTAACGGACGGTGGACGAAAAAGGCGGCGACCGTGCTGCATGCATGCGTAATAAATCTGTAATTTAGGCCTGATTCAATATAAAGCACTGCCATGGGGCCTGAGCCTGTAAGCTGTCAATGCCATAGATTCCACTTCCACTACATAAGCCATGACGGTGCGTTAAGCTGAGAGTCAAAACGGCGCAAGATAGCAACGTTTTACAGCAGGAGCTCTCCACCGGAAGTTTTTGGGACACTTTTTTGTATTTAACGATTACTAGTTTCTTCTTTTCTTCTGAAGAAATTCCCTGCCAGTTACATTCAATCTTAAGTTTGCGATCGGACTTGACTTCTGACTATTATATCAACGCTACATTATATCAACGATCAGTCAGTCAATAATTCTACGTTTTTTTAAAAAAAAACATAAAACAAAAAAACATACGAAAAGAGACGGACAGAGAGACAGGCAGACAACAAGCACGTACACAGCAGTAACTATGATAACCATGACAAACTACAGACCCGTAGATGGCGTCTTTGTCGCGTTTGAGCTGTCCGTCTGGTGACGCGCCGCCGCCGACCAGCCCCGCACTGCCCGGGTACCCTGCACTGGGCGCCGGCGGCCCGTACGGCATGGGTCCGGCGGCGCCACACGCGCCAACCGACGGAGGATAGGAGGGCGAGTGATGGGCTGAATACATGCCGTAGTGCTGCTGAGACTGCTGCGGCTGCGACTGCAAGTCGTTAGCATCGTACTAAAGACCAACGCACAGCATCCGACAACAGCAACGCTATATGTACGTTAATCATCCCGTGTACACGGCCCATAACTTAGCCTACAATAGTCAAAGCAACCGTAGGCAGGCCGCTTATAGAACAAACGCTGAGCACAATAGCAGTCAACACATAAGCGCTCGATAATCTGCAGTCACTTCTACGCGTGAAAACAGAGAAAATATATTTTAATCGAGTTACGATAATGACAATGACAATGCCAGTTGGTCTCTTTTACCTTCTGATCTGCCGATATCTAAAAGCTTAACTGACTTTAGGCCTACTGACTTTCTCGCTAACGACTTAATGCATACGTATGTAATAACAGAGAACAAAAGCTTCAATATATTGATGCATTATTACCGTGTGACATGTGGACATAAATTTTCCAATAATCTTGCACAGTACAGTCGAGTCAAAGTAAAAACAGGTTATTTGTAACAATTATTCTGCATAGATCTATCGAAAAGCAAACAAACTATACATTAAGTTAGTCTATAACGTGTTACTATTAGCGGCCAAAACTTGCCGTGCGTATCAAGTGTTTGCATAAAATAGTTACAGTTCACTATGTGATTATCAACGAACGATCAGACGTTCTGTAGGCCTATATCTAGGTCCACGGTTCTGCTTATACAGCCGCCGGCCGGCTACAGCTGCTCTTGCGGCGTTCACGGACTATAGGAGGAGGCTGCTGACCACTCAGGCTAGATGATGGTACGCAGCAGCGCTCAATGTGGTTCTAATAAACGCATCCGGCGAGCGCGCGGAGTTCAGGGCCGGCTGGAACACACACGCAGACCCATGGAACTTGCAAGCTGTACAGGCAGACAAGACGAGGCAATGATAGTAGCTAGCCAGAGGCACCATCCATGCGCGAGCTCAGAGCAACGTACACCGCCGGCATCCAAGCGCAGACGCTGCACGTTGGGGGCCGTGGAGGCCGGTGCCCCAATTATAGGACCGCCCCCCCAAAAAAAAGTCTCTCCGGCCGACAATTTACCGGCAAAAATTCACCCCGCCCGGCGGCCGCAAGGGCGGGACGGATTTTTACGGGTAAATTGTCGGCCGAAGGAGACTTTTCTGGGGGCGATCCTGTAACGGGGAGAGACTGTTTATGGGATGGGCAATATTTTGATAAGAGGAAAACATATCAATTCTGCGATTGTTTGTCCACGGACGGATTTTTCATGGGGCAGACGTTTTAATGTGACACCGGCCGCCGCCGGCGATCGACACTTGGTTGTTACTTGCAAATCTGACTGGCGCCAACGTCATGGAAACGTCGATGTCCCAGAATGAACGCGAAGCATCCGCCACATCATTTAGACAATCTAAGAATGGAACATTCTTTGCCGGAAAAATTGTTATACACAGAGCGGTAATAGCGCGTCGGCTGACAAAATGACTGCGTGCGTGTGCATATAGGCTAAGAGAGAAAAAGGTCTCTCTATAGACTAAGAGTTTGACAAGAAGTTCGTCGTAGGCCTATACTGATAACGATGTAGCCTACATTTGCTGAAACTTGGAAGTACAATTATATATGGTTGATGGATACGCGCTGTTGGAATACTGATTCGCACGTGACCGATGACGCCACATAGGCTACCAGTATACGTTGTGATTAACTCACTAGTTTCAGCAAACAGATTTCTCACATTCACCTCGGAGCAATTTCGATTCCTGTATACATCTGTATACACTTTATAAGTGGCGACATAGATTTCTCAATGAACTTTTATGCCAGTAATTTAACATGAACTGCAATATTTTTTACAAACCCTTTAATTTGACTGACTTTGGCTGCGTATAGCGCTAAATGCGCCTTGGTTTTCCGATTAGATAATCAACCTGCTGATATTTTTTGGTACTTTTGTTTCATTTTTTTCTTGCCACTTTCTGTTACATTATGGCGAATAAAGAATCACGAATGCACAGAAAACGATATGCTTTTAACATTGCGGTAGGTCTATAGCGCAGTGAAAGCACACCAAACTTTTGGAAACAAGATGTTCCAATTTCTGGACTCAACTGAGTGCGATAAATTTGTGCGGTTTCTGTGAAGTCACCGGAAAATGCACTACAGCATCATCAAACAGCATACAGCTATCAACGAAGACTACTCATCGGAAAGTGTCCGTCTGACTGACGTACCCTCGGGGTAGACATAGCATCAAAGTAGATCAAGACTCGACGGAGACAGCAGACGACGACGAGGCAGCAGCTAGCACGAGTTTAAGTAAGTAAATCCTAGGAACAGTAGCGGTAGGGTCAGTGGCGACGGTGGCGATGTGCTGTGGACAACCCATCAATCATATCAACGGTCAGCAGCCCGCCGGGCACTCGAAGGCAAACACGACGAATGGCGCTAACAATAAACTTCTTCTCTTTCTGTCCGTCAGCTGCAATGACTTTGAAGAAAACGACGCACGAAGAATATAATTATAATGCACAAGGACGGTGTGCGTCGGGCGGAGTGTAGTGAACACACTGTACGTACAACGGCGGACCGCTCGCTGCGCCGTATGCGATCGCAAGCCTGCTGCCAGCAAACTTGTTTTTGTTGTTACTGCTGAGCCTGCTACTGCAGCTGACGGCAAGGCAAGAACTCACGCGCGCGGCCGGGCGCGAATCTGACAGCAGCAGTCTGACGGGGGCGGGTCCGCACACTCAAGCTGTCAATCAGAAGCGTCTTATCCAGTCAACGACTGACGTCGAGGGCGTGGCGGCGCGCATTCGCTCCTCGCTGTCACCATCAGTCGCCCCCGTGCCGTCTCGCGAGACGGATGACGACGACGACGGCGACGCTCTGCGGCGATTATTTGTACTACTCGCCGGCGACCGGGCGCTCGCTCGCTGGCTCGCTCTCACTCCACGCTCCAGCGTGTTGGATTTATGACAGACCCACCGACTACGCCACGGCCACGCAACACTTCGCAGCTGCGCCCGCGGCCGCCAGACTCTTCATATAGGCTGATCACGTCGACTACATCCACGTCAGCCGCCATATATAGAACTTCTGACAATCGCAGTACAACGCGCATTATATCGGGACAGTTTCATGGACAGTTTATGACGTCCTAGTCTCCGAGATACCGCCGTATACCGGTAACGTATAAGCTAAACGGCTTAACCGACGGATAGCGATGCACGGATCCAAGCAGAAAAGTAACGAATAAAATGACCAAAAAAAGAAACTTGTTGTTTTTATAAAGAAAAACAGAAAGAAAACGAAAGTAGCTTAATTGATACTGGACATTTTGCTCCTAGGCTCCTGTTGATATCGTCTGCTATAGCCCTACCTGCAGTCTTTTCCGACTCCTTCTGGAAAGAAAAGCGCCTGTTATAGCTTTAACATTTAGCTTCAATGATCATGAAGAAGAGATTTGAATCACGCCACAGTCAAACTGATTATTGAATTTTTGTTGAAATAGAATTAGGCCTATATGCTTTTAATGCACTGTGCACAAGTATTATCGGATTCCGGTTAACTTACCGTCCGTAGGCTAACTTGGATGCCATCATACTAGCTCGTGGATCAATTAATAATACAATACGATTATTACGTTCATTACAACACTGTCAAAACGCAGAACATTATGAACGACTAGGCTAGATCACGTATCCACAGACCACATCACTTGTAACCACTTCGTGTAGCCTACAAATTGCAACCACGAAGACAGTCTATAGTTGATGGGTATTGTATATATCATAGGCTACACTACTGAGTAGCATTGCTTTATTAATGAGTGGTCTCGGTGAGCCTCGTAGCGACCTCTTGCGATTAACTATAAACATACTGTAGGCTAAAAAGGCCACTGGGTAAACGGTGTCGTGATAACGCGCACGTCGTTAACTTAATGACTATCATAGGAATATCGCATGTCACATTAGACCTATGCATACTTTCAAACGTAAAAAGAGAAGCAGGAGGCCACCTTTATACCGTTTTTATACAGTAGACTTTCCCGCTGTCATTGACGTCTATCCCCCAAATCTGGAGTCAAAATCGGGCGCAAGTCCCCCCAGTTTTAGTCTCAAGTTCCCCCGCCCCCACTTTCGGGCTGAAGCCCTTTGGGCTTCGTGTTAAGGGTGTAAATTGTCCAGTAAAAATAGGGGAAAACTATGTTAAGGGCGTTGATTGCCAAGTGAAAAACAGGGGGGGGGGAGTAAAATAAACTATAAGCCTGCCGGTATTTGCTTATAATTTAAAGCGCAGCTTAGCAGTTAGCAACTTAGAACGATCTATTCCTGGGAGTATCAGAGCGCTGATGATGAATACGTGTCGAAAGTTTGGTTTTAAATTTAAGCAGAGATCAAAAACTCTCAAGCCTCTGATAGTCTATACCCGCCGTCGGTATGTCATGATCGGCAGCATGTAATTCGGTAAGCACCTCGCGCGCATTCACAGATTTTCTCAGTTGCAGGACAACACGCCGCTGTCGCCGGAGCGCGTGGTGAAATTAAGCGTCCGTGACGTGCATCCAGATGAACGTAGAAAAGCATGACGCCACGAGAGAGCGTAACGGGCGCGGATTCCGATGAATTATTAAATGACAACGAAGAGAAACTGGAAGCTGCACGAGCTGTGGAAGCGAGCGACCAGGTCGCGCGGCAGTCCTTCGAGGGTGCACTGCCTCGTCGGACGTTCGGTCGACGCCCTCTAGTTACAGCGGGCGGGCGACAGACGCTGTATTCCTGCAATTACGCCTAGCTCGCCTCGGTCTCGTGTCGCGTCGTGGTCGTCGCGGCGCCGCGTCGAAAACGAGGTTGGCGGCGACGAGTGGCGCGCTCGCGCTCGCGTCAAAAAGACTGCCAGATCTAATTCGGTCTGAGGTGGCGACGGAGTGCGGTTAAGTCGCAGGCACTGACTGAGCAAGTTGCATCAGCCGAGCCGAGAGACCGGCCCTGCAGCGCGTTATAAGAACGTCCGGTCTAATTTGGGCGTTGTTTCGCGACGTTCGGTGAGACAATGGAGGTCGTGCGCGCACTTTTCGTGCCCGAGTCTAGAGTGAATCTGCGAGTGAATATCATAGGACAGCGAATGAACGAATCATTCGTGACAACCGAGATATCGCAGCGCACTATCGACTTCTTACCGCGATGTCTGCCAATTAGGCTAAGATATTTTTCTCGATGAAGTTTTATTTCCAGTAATTTATACTATGGTATGTAAATGTCTCTGTTCCTCCTATGCCTTTTTAATGGATAATATGTAGAGTGCTTTGCGCCATGATAAAATGTGTTATTATTTTCCCTCAAAGTGCACCAGAATCCGTTCCTTCGCCGTAACCCTAATTAAGAGTTTCCATGTATGTAGTTGGATTAAAGCGAGAGACAACAAAAAAGGAAGAAAAACACGAAAAGAAAGCGTAAAAGGCAAGCAAAAATATAGAATCTGAGATAGAAAAATAGGCGACAGAAAAGAAGGAAGGTGAATCCCAATTGCAAAATTCTGAATACGTACTATTTGGACAGGGAAAAGGAAATCGTTCTCATTTTTTCCAACCTTGTTATGCCAGGCATGCACTGCGTGATCAGACTACCAGGCCAAACTGCTTAAGTATAGTGAGTAAGCTAGAAAGTGTGCGTTTATTTCATATCGCCTGGACTACTGCAACTCGATGTTCTACGACCTCACCGACGGTCTGATGAGCCGGCTGCAGTCTGTTCAGAATGCAGCTGCACGTTTTGTGTCGGGGGCTCGACGCTATGACCAGAACATCGAGTAGAACATCGAGTTGAGTATAGATGTGTCGTCAAACGGACCTGCAACAGCTATGGAGACAGATGTTTTGCTGCTGCATGTCAAAAACTGTGACATAACAGACAATCTTATCATGAAATAACTCAGTTTTCATTACAAAAAAAGACAATAACAAAAGAAAAACTACCCTGTAAACCAGACTTGTAGTACTCGAGTCCGGACTTGGACTCGAGTCCGGACTTAAGTCCGTTTTTGCTGGACTTGGACTTGGAGGCTCTGCCAGCAAGTCCTTTTTCAAGTCCTTTGTACCTACAAGATCGATAGCACTGTAACAGACTACTTCGCTGTGGCTTTTGTACCGTAATCGTTTCGCTTTGAAGTCACTAGTAACATGAATCTCATGCTGAACCACGTTACAGAAATCTGGGTTATCAGAAAA
>Ga0209671_1000346_pt1 | contig 28906 bp, 13 predicted proteins | sample WorMetHERISLAND2_2_FD_187401 | JGI IMG/M metagenome (GOLD analysis project Ga0209671, IMG submission 187401) | Marine gutless worms symbiont microbial communities from Max Planck institute for Marine Microbiology, Germany - Olavius geniculatus... | ecosystem: Host-associated > Annelida >...
ATAATTATGATATAATTGTATAATATTATAATTGTTATTATTTACTAATATAAAATCAGTGTAGTTATAATTGTGACGTGCGAATGTTGTTAGGTGTGCTGAAGAACTCGTCGGCCATGTTGGGTGTCTTGGACCTCGGCGGTGGATCCGTTCAAATCACTTTTCATTCCAAGGTTGATAAATGTTTGTCAAGTTTTTTTTGGTTTTTACTTTTTTTAGTATTTTATTTGCTTCACTGCTAGACATAGACTTCTAGACATTCACTTCTGGGCCTAGCCAGCATGGCTTTGTACTGGGAATGCAATGACGTTAACATATGATTTGTGTGACAACTAAATTTTATTTTTACATTTAAGTCTTTGACACATTTATCTCATGAAAAGAAAAGCTATAGTGAAATGAACCCAAAGATTTTTCTTGGGGAATGAGGTGTAATTTTATTTGTGGCCGGCTGCTTGGAAATGGACGAAATAAGCATTAGACTGCTAGAATCTTCTGCTGTTCTTTCCTGCTAGAACCATTGAATAGAATAATTTTAAAATTTTTTTATTATTTTGGTGAAATGTATTGTCTTGTGTATTGCTAGTATTAGTTTGAACGTACAGATGACATGGAGCAAATTGCTAGCTTCAGTCCACCTGTTGGAGCTGACGTCATAGACTTCTGTAGCACAAAATGAATGCACATTTTATCTAACATGGTTTGCAACAGCAGGTGGCGCCACTGTGACTGTGATGGCAGTGTTGCTGCTTGATTTATATTGTAAACGATATCATTATTATCTCTGCCAAGTGAACATAGCAAATGGAGAAAATAATGTGTTTGTCACATTTTGTGTCTGTTGAAATATTTTGTCATTTTGTCTGTGTGTGGCATGATGTCATGGTAATGATGTCAGTACATCACCAGCAGATTGGGTATTGTCAATGACGTCACTAGCAGCAATGCTATGCTGTACGCTATCAAGGAAAGAAGTTTAGTTAATTATTTTAATCTGCTAAGTCACAAAACTGCATTTAAATTACTTTACTGTGACATTGCATTCTCAAGAGCATCTTCTAGTTTTACCATGACTGTTGCAAATCAGATACTTACTCACATGATGTGAAAGCAAAAAGCAATATGACAGTACAGTAGACTATGTAGAATATGGTAGTCAATGTAATTTGGCTAATGTTGCCGAGGCTCTCATGTTCTAATCTTCATTGATGCTGTGGTGTTACAAGCACTGATGCTTGTGTGTTTGTACTATGTGCCTTTGTTATTCTACTTATGTGTACATTGTGTAGTCAGTGAAGCAGACCGATCGCACGGTTGATGTCAGCATCTATGGAGCAGATGAAACACTGTACTCGTACAGGTAAAACTGTTTTTCTAGTGATGTAGGTAGTGCTACCTGAGTAGCTAAATCTATGCTTTCTACATGGTGTGGCAAAAAAGTGGACCCTTAAAGTTGTTCGCTGTTTTCTCAGCAACCGTTTGGGTTTTTAATACGAAATTTTACAGCTTTATTTAATGAAACCTTCTACATCTAATTGCGAAGTAAAATGTTATTGTGTTGAAAAACGACAAAATTATAGACTTTCCAACATGCTCGCCTACAGATTTTTCAGCATTAAAAAATGTTCAAGCTAAAACTGCTACAGTAAAACTTCATTATAATGTACTTCTAGGGACCGGAAAAATCAGTACGTTATATCCGAGGTACGTTGTAACCAAAAATAGCACAGTTCATACTTTTATTAGCAATCCAAATACATGTATTTCAAATGCACCTATCAAAAGTCAGGTCGTACGTATGTGTTCATTTCGTATACAGTGTAGTCTGTACTCTAGGCCTACTAGGTTCATCTAGGCATTCTCGCTGTTGCTGACGCCCAACAGGTAACACTGCAAAGTGTCCAAAGCCTCCATAGCCTGTAGACGACCTGGGAGGTCAAGCAAGGTCAAGTCTCCCTCTTCTTTCTCATCTGATGGTGCAGCGCTGTCTGGCTCAGCAGGCGACATCACTGCAGCAACGGTGTCAACATTGGTCAGTTGCACGTTCTCATCGACGGTGCAGTGGCGTACTCATCAAATGTGAGGTGCAGTAACACAAACAGATGGCTACAGTCTAATGCAAGACAGTGTGAGTGATCTGGCCACGCCAGTGAATCTGGTAAGAGGCAGTTCACTGTTCATCAACGGATCAGATTACATGTACATGCCATACACGCCGATGTCTATTGGTATTTAATTGTTCTCCCCCTCTGGGCCACTCACTCAGTCACTGCATCCCTGGAACGCCAATGCATTGGGAGACTGGACGTCTGAGCGTGTGACTCGGTGTTTCTGATTGTGTTCATGCTCGCCGTCTGATCGCGCTGTGCTAGCCGTGTGGTCCATTCTACAGTCCGTTGTATGCCGAACGTTTGCTGGCCTGCGGACCGCAGGTGACGTCCGTAATAATCGAGGGTACATTATAGCCAAGTACATTATATCTGGCAGACGTCCTATGCTAAAGAATAGGAACTTGACAGGACTGTAGAAGTCAATACGTTTTAACTGAGTCCGTTATAACGAAGTTTTACTGTATTTAGTTTTCAAAAACTGGTTACACATTAATGCTGATGACATCACCATGACGTTTTGATAAAAGATTGTAAAATATTTCTCAAATAAGGCGACTGGAGGCTGGTGTTGTAGCTTGGAGATGGAGGTGAACACTTCGAACATTTGCAGTGACAATGTAATTCTGGCATCTGATCATTATTTAACTGTGTTGTTTCAACGATGTTATTAAATTGGAGTTGTATTTGGAACATTTTTGAATGCTGAAAAATCGGTAGGCAGTCATGTTAAAAAGTCTGTAACTTTGTCTTTTTTCAACAGAATCACGTTTTACTTGGCAGTTGGATGTAGAAGGTTTTTGTAAATAAATCTGTAAAATTTCGAAATAAAATTCCAAACGGTTGCTAAGAAAACAGCGAAAAACTTTAGGGGTCCACTTTTTTTGCCGCACCCTGTACAGCTAGGATGATAGTCCTACAGGTAGCACTTTACTCATGCAGGTAAACCTACTTCTGCTTGTACCTCTAATGGAATAATTCACTGTTTGTCCTGATCTAAGTGTATGCATATGTTACAAACAAATGATGTAGATGAAAAATAAGCAAACTGCCAATACGGATACTTGCAAAAGATATTGTTGCACTGACTAACTACCAGTGACGTTGAGTTAATGGTTGTTTTTTTTTACCTGAACTGTTATTTCTTGTCTTGTTTATCACACTGTCTGTGGATATGCTGTACGTGATTGCTGTGTGTAGCTATCTGGGACTTGGTCTGATGTCTGGGCGCTTCCAGGTGCTTGGAGGAGAACAGTCGTCTGATGGTCTGTAATGTTATGTCGGCTTGTACAACTCAAGTTTTGTAGTGTTTGTCCTGCTGTCTGTGGCCACCAATTTCATAATTAATAGCTAGTCATAATGCAGTACAGAAAAAAGTTTTCAGCCACCACTGTATCAGAGTGGCTGTAGTAAATATTTTCAAATTTTGAGTCATTGCAAATGCAGTATGACTACTATTAGTTTTTGTTGCATTTTGGGTTACACAGTATTAGCTGTGGTTTAGTTGACAATACAAAATACAAGCACATTTATGTATCTTCCTAGTTTCTACACTGGTCACCAAGCCAGTGGCACTACAGCATGAAAGGAACACAAGCAATAACTAATAGTACACTGTGGGCCATAAAAATGTGCCACTTTACTTTTGTCCATATCTTCCCCAATTATTAACCAATTTTCAAAATTCTTTCACTGGCACACTTTGCAGACAATTTACAATAATGTGATTATTATATATCCCACCACACTGTAAATTTGTTTCTACAGTACCTTGTGAAATATAAATGTAAGCAAAAACTAACGATAATAACAAAAAAATTTAGGTAAATGAAAAAAACGTTTCAGACCAACATTGCGATGCATGATTCGTATGACACTAGACTGTGTTATACCCACACAGTCTAGTGTCATACAGACCATTCACTGCAGTTTTGGTCAGAAGTGTTTTTTTAATATTACCAAAATGTTTGTTTGTTATTATCATTATGTTTTTTTATGTATGCATATTTCTATGATATTTCACAAGGTAGTGTAGAGACGCATTTACAGTGTGGTGGTATCAATAATAATTGCATTATCACGAATTGTCTGCAGAGTGTGCCAGTGAATGAATTTTGAAAATTGATCAATAATTGGCGAAGATATGGACAAAAGTAAAGTGGTAGGTTTTTTTAGCCCACCCTATAGTAGCAATAGTAGTAATAACAGCAGCGACAGTAGCAGGTCTGAAATAACAATAACGGTGGCAACAGTGATAATAATAATAGGCATAATCAACATTGATTTGTCTTAGAACATGATATGTTTTTTATGTGCAAAAGGTAGCTATAGTGCATATGAGAAATTTGTTTGTCTGTCCGTCTGTCACATCCCGGTACCAGTCCAAGCCCAGGTGAGATAGAGATTTGGAGTTTTTACTGTATGATAGCCTGGAGTGTCTAGTATTTCACGACAAAATTTCATGCTGCTGAGTGAAGGAATTCCTTGAGAACTAGGGGCAGAAAGAGAGGTACCCCAAAAAGACGTTATTTTACCACTATTGGCTTGTCTAGCATGAAAATCGATGCAGATAAGCACAGATATGATGCTTATCATAACAAGCACTGGCGACGAGCTTCTTAAAGATGTCAGCATCAGTTGACCTAGAATGACCTTGGATCCCCAAAATAGGGGGTTTTAGTCACAGTAAATTGCACCGAAATAGCTAGAGATAGACCAAGACAGCCTGCATATGAAATTTTTGCATTGAATGTAGATTTTAGCAGTTCAGTTCCCGACCACCTACTTTCAATGACACTTGCACAGGCGGGTGTCAAAGTAGGATGCCCTCCCTAGAAAGTGGTTATTTTACTGCTATTGGCTTGTCTAGCATGTAAACCCTTCCAAATAGGCACAGACATGCAGCTTATCATAACAAGCATTGGTGACATGCTTTTTAGTGGTGTCAACATCGATGACCTTGAATGATCTTGAACCCCAAAATAGGGGTTCTTAGTGATTTTTTTGTGATTTTTGGTTGCAAAAAAGTGAATTGTGATGAAATGGATAGACATAGACCAAGACAATCTGCGAAGAGGAACTGCTATAAGCTGTTGCATTAGCTCAGATTTTGTGTTTCAAAGTAGTGTGGATGGGTGTTTAGGAGTGGAGAGTGGTTCATTCTGGAGTTATTGTCTTCCTCCAGACTACACTGGTAACTGGAAGCATGGTGGAAAGAATCATCGGCTTTCGTGAGTACAGTTCTGCTCTTTAATCTCAGACTACTCTTCTAATCCACTGTCTGTTGCTGAAACTTGAATGGTAATATAACTGGACAAATGTGTCCACCCTATGTTGACATGTTATGCAGTCATCTAACTAGAAAGGCACAACCAAAAATCGGCGCCTGTTTGCATCAGTTATGATTTTTACACTTTTTGAGTTAGCAGCCTGTACATGACAGAGTCATAGAGTCATAGACCCATATTGCAACCTATTAGGTTGACCCAACAACATTAATATGACTGTTGCATTGGTTTTTCTGTTGATAATTAGTAATAGTTAGCCTATTCAATGCTGCTGAAAGGGCATGAAAAACCGGTTCTCTTTTGGGGTCCTAGCTGGACTCAGTAAACATGTCTGCAGAAATAGAATAGGCTGATGAAACAGAAACTTCTGTGAGCCGAGTACTTGACACTCAATCGTTGTGTAATGTATATTCTTTGTGTTGACATGTGCCTTGTGTATTTGTTGGATATGATTCAGTGGTATCCAGGATGGTACCTCGTCACAGTTTGATAGTTGTTACTCGGCAGTGCAAAAAGTCGTGCGTCGTTATCAGTTTGATCACCCACCTGAGATATCCCGGACAAGTTTCTATGCTCTGTCGTACTATGTTGATACCGCTGTCGATGTCAGGCTTATTGGTATGTGTTCTGTTTGTAGTATGGTAATAGTAGTGTAATGTAAACAAGGATTGACCCCCAAAACTTCCTCTTCTTTTGGGAGACAGTGCCGGAGTGTTACTTAGGGCCACATGAGCATCCGTTTTAAATGGCATCTTATTCCATTAAACAGCTTGCATGATGCATGAATGTGACGTACAGACAGACAGACAGCATTACAGTAACATGTGTCCAATAGCTGGCATTGCTGCTGCTTTCAGTGATGCTGCCTAAACATTTAAAAAGAAGGCATTTTAGGTGGGTGTGACTTTATGGGGCACCTTTTGCTATCAGAAATTATGTGATTTATAGACAGACAGACACACGGAATGTGAACTGTTTGTCGATGACATCTGTGACTGCTGGATTGGAACTATGAGATGAGCTGATGGTAGGGGAGACATGGCTGCATTGTAACTGTTTGCAGCAATGGCCTGGGCAAAATTGAATAATATACAAGAAAGGCCCAGCTAATGCAAAGGGGAACGGGCAACAGCGGTGCATGTTTGAAAGCCCAGTAAAACAAAATGACTTGCCAGAGGGCGCCAGACGACCGGCAGATAATTATCTATAGTTAGGGACCAACCGAATTCACGGAAAAAAATGCATGATTTCACGGCAGAATTTTTAAAATGTGTCAAATTTCACGGAAAATTCACGGGCCCCACAGACGTTATTTCGAGATGCTGCGCTATTGCAAACGAAGAAATTTCAGAACAACGAATATTTACTACACTAAGTCAAGACTCAAGACAGTCAATGTCAACTACTTAGTGCTGAAGTGCGACATGTAGCAAACAGCAACATCCGTACAAAAGCTGCTGATAAAACTCTGGAATTGTCCTAAATTAAACTAAAAGCGCTAAAATTCACGAAAAATCACGGATTTCACGGAAATCGGCGTTTTTCACCGAAGAAGGCCAATTTCACGGAAAATGTCACGGCCGTGAAATCGTGAATTAAGTTGGTCCCTATCTATAGTCTTCTACTTGTACTCACCAGAGGGCATGACCTGTCTCACTCTGTCAACGCTGTATCAGCAGGAAGTTGCAGATTTTCCCTACCCCCTCTCATTTAGCACCTTCGTTTGGGGTGACCCCTTTCGAATTTATGGAAAAGCTTTACCATTTCTGAAACTAAAGTCTTTTAGGCAGCCGACGGTGAAGATTTGGTGATGATAGTTTGCACCGTTTTTGACTGATCCACCTGCGTGATGGGCAAACAGATGGATGGGCAGACAGAATTGCGATGGCTAAGATGCGCTACAGCAGTACCTGCTGTTACATGCAAAAACCACATAGGTCTGCAGTGTACCATGCAGATATTGATAATAGTAGTTGTTGCTTTTTAAAAATTTTTATTAGTAAGTTGTTTTGGCATTATCAGCAGCAGCAGTAGTGTGAAAAAACATCATTTTCTGTCTGTCTAATTTAATTTGATTTTCTCTCTTTGATACTTAACTAGTTACCTGGTCGGCTTAGGTGCAAAGGTTGTAGTTATGTTTGTTGCTTTTGTCGTGTTGCTGTAGAGGACTTCAAACAAGGTGGCATTGTAACTGTGCAAGATTTTTATGATTCTGCACGGAAAGGTATGCTATTGCTTGTCTGTAATAATCTTTGTTGAAGTTGACAGTTGAAAAAATATATTTTAGGGACCTAGCCTAGCCTGCGTCTAAGTGGAAAAGGACCAGTTAAAGGGTTAAGGATTAGACTATTAGTCACTGTGCTGATGTTGATTGTTTTGTGTCAAGTGAAAACATGCTTAGTGGCTTTGTGGCTCAGGGGTTAGGGCATAGGATTTGTGATTGAAAGGTCGCATGTTCAACTTTCAGCTGTGACTTGCAGCCAGTCCACTATCAAGTAATGACCCTGCCTGAGTAGGTACAACTGGTTTAGTGGTTAGACTATCAGACTTGTAACTTTCAGGTTACGGTTTGATTCTCATCACCAGAAGTGGTGATTTCTGCTTAATCCCTTAATTCACTTGCACTCACCTGCAAGCGTCTTTGAGAAGTTACTAACGTAGTGTGTGCTCAGGTCAACTCAGCCTCCTATCCTCAGTGGGATAGAAATGAGTAAAAAAAAACACCCACTCACGTTTTGTTTTATATCTCTGTGGAAAATGTTTATATTTCTGTAGAGTTTTTAGGGTGCGTTTAGGAAGAAACAAGTATTCCACCAGTAAAAAGGTTAGATATTCTTTGCTACCAGTGACGTCATGCTGACGTCATATTTCCATGTTTATAAACTATGAGTTTTACCGTTGAAGAAAAACCTTTGATGAAATGTTTGCATGTTAGCAAGGGTTATTTAGCAGCAAGTTTGTGTAAGATGTATCTGGACAATACACAAACATTTAATATTGATGGAATAAAATGTTTAAATACAAAAATTGACATGACCGGCAGTATCAAGCCATTCGACTGATAGCAGGCAAGTGGTCATCCATGCAGTGACGCAGTGTGCGTATGCCTGCCAACATCAGCAAAGTTGAGGATTTTGCACTCAGCCAAGAAGATAAACCACAAAAAACAGTTTACAACGGAAAATTGTGTGAAAGATTGGCATATTATTGGGTTCAGTCAGCACACTGACCAATTGGTGTGTTTTAACATTCCACCAATGTCTGTCTTCAACGGTAAGATCCGTAATTTACAAACACGGAAATATGACGTCAGCATGATGTCACTGGTGGCAAAGAGTATCTAACCTTTTCAAGTGTGGCATGCCTGTTTACTCCTAAACATTCCCTGAAAATTTTATGGCAGTTGAAACATTTTCCATGGAGACGTAAAGGAAAACGTGAGTGGGTGTTTTTTTGAACACAGTGTAGATTACGGTTTATGGGATGAAGGCCTAGTGTGAAGCTGTGTTTGATGTAGTCTGTGCGCATCCTTCAAAGGAGAATCCGTTCTTCTGTCTGGATATGTGCTACATATCAGCCCTGCTGCATGACGCTCTGGGCTTTGACAAATCTGCTCATCTCATTGTAAGTCGATCATGAGCTGTATTAGCTGGTATACACTAGAGTTAGTAATGAGTATCAGATTATGAGAAGTGATGATTTCTGCTTAATCCCTTAATCCACTTATACCCAGTTTATATACAGTTTGCCAGGTAAACGTTCGTTGTTCGTATCTATTTCTTTTCACAGTGGACATTTTTTTTCAGCCTGGACAGAACTTTCCTATACCCTTTGACACCATTTTGCCAAGTTTTTAACAAGCATCCTGTTTAGTGTCTATCTGATAAATTCAGTGGCATCATCGCGGGGGCAGGGGAAATTGCCGCAACCCTAAATTTAAGCCTGTCAGAAATTTTTTTTATAATGTCGGAAAATTTTCTTGTGAAAAATGCAAAATTTGGGCTGGAGAACTCAATATTCTGAGGGGGGACGTTTAGGGGCAGAATTGAAATTTTGAGCACCTATAATCTCTTCTGTGGGAAATTTGCAGATGTCTGTCGGAAAATTGTAACTTTTTGCTTTTCCCTTACTTACTTAACTGATGATGCTGCTGAGTTACCTGTAATCTGCCATTGTAACTCTGTTCTGCAGCACTTAAAGGTCCATGGCCACAGTCAAACTCACTTGCACAATTTATGTGGATTTAAATTAGACATTGAACTCACATATGTAGTATGCTGATTTGAGCTTCATAAATATATGAAATTAATGTGTGATTTCAAACAAAATGCGGCATTACGTTACATTATGCGAAAAATTCTAATTTATTAGTTTTCCAGTGACGTCATCAGCCTAGCTCATGGGCATCATGAATATTAATGGCATAGCCTGTGATGTCATCAACTTAGGCTAGTCCATTAATATTTATGATGTCTTTAGGCTAGGCTAGTGATGTCACTGAGGGCCATCATGGCAGCATGTTTTTTTCGTCATTTTCGCAGATCATCGATTTCAAATGCAAATTTCTCCATGTTAACAAAACGCCAGGTGCCGATATTACTGTCAAAATTCTCAGAAAATTGTGTTCTTTTGGGAAAATGGTAAGTTAATTTTGGTGTCCATGGACCTTTAATCCAGTCAGCATAATCTATGCATTCAGCATAGCAAAAACACCTTTAGCTGCCATTGGCTCAAGTGGACTGGTTTTGATCCCAGTGATTATTGTTAGAGCTTAGAATTTTTTAAAAGTTTTGTTGATGATACAGTCAGCTTATAAAAGCCTTTGATAAGCATTGGTTGATTTCAACGGACAGGGTTAGTTATCACTGATTTTTGATGTTGCCAGTTGACTAACGTGGAGAAACACATAAATGCCATAATGTACAAATAAATGTAACATCACATATATTTATTGTGCTATGATGCTCAAATTCATTTCCTGGTTGATGTTAAACTAATGGTTGTAGAACATCTGAGTCACTTTATCTTATCTGTTGTCATCGTGCTGCAGTTACGGAAGAAAATTAAAGACATTGAAATCCAGTGGCCTTTGGGAGCAATGTTTGATGTCTATGGGCTGTTTCGACGAAGAACACCATCGTAGATATATGATTGTTTTTTATATTTGCATCATATTCATGTTGGCACATCATAATTCTGGCGTTACAGCTGTTCAGTGGCGCACGTACAAAATCGACAGATGCGCCAAACAAGCACTTATTGTATGATGAATTTTTTGGCCATCTTGAGTACATTTTTCATATTCTTATTTTTTTGTGTTACCTACTGTGTAATCCTTTTCCAGATGCATGAACGAGTAGCCGGTATATATTTAGAACATGCTGACTTGGGCCTGTATTTGATAGTACTGCATTTTGCTGTAGTTTGTCTAAGCAAATGCTGCGCTGCAGCAAATTTGTGATGCTTAAAGATATGATACACAGATCGGGAGTTTGTTTTTGCTACTTTGCTATTATTGTCTGCATGGGTGGAATGAATAATGTTCTTATCACCATGCATAATCCTAAACCTGACTTAAGGATCGGTGATAGCCAATGGTGCAAGTAATAACTGTACGTCTCTACAGACGGAAAAATAACATTTACACCATTGCACTGAACAGCTGTTAATGGTAACTGCAATCGTCGATTTTCTCTTCTGTTCAGCTTTAGTTGTGTATGACTGGTGTTTTTTAAACAGTTTTTTTTCAATTTCTGTATTTGTACAGTCTTCCTAGTTGCAAATGTTGGAATGGATATTATTTTTATACCGTGGTTAGGCAGCTGAATGGAGCCTGATAATGATAGTAAAGCATTTGTTTACTGTTGTTGGACAGGCTTCATCCAGTCGTGATCAACTCTTTGTTGACATATGTTGTATTAAGCTAAACAGCTTTGTTGATGTTCGACTTCCGATAAGTGCATTGTTATGATATTATGAAGGGCATTCAATAAGTTCCAGGATTACATCCTTAATACAACTGCAGTAAATCGCACATTTCTCACAGTTATGTTACTTTTCAATATATTTTCCTTGCAGTTCACTGTAGTGTTTCCATTCTTATGCAAGTCGGCTGGAACCTGTAGCATTAAGTTTTTGTTGGCATCCTGTAGAAATTTTCGGACACATGCTGTAGAACACCTTCATCGTTCTTGAACTTAATGTCTCCAAATGATTCGCTTGGTGGTCCAAACAAGTGAAAATTACTTGGAGCTAAGTCTGGGCTAGATGGCAAATGCTGTAGCAGTTCCCAGCCCATCTCTTCAATTTTCTTAACTGTCTAATGGGCTTATTGCATGGTGGGGCACTGTCATTTTAAAGAATGACATTTTTCTGCAGCAAACCTGGTCAATTGCTGTGAATTGTTGGTCGTAATCAGTTGGACAATAATGCACAGTAATATTTTTCATTCACAATATGTCCTTCTAGCAGAAAGTCTGCAAGAACAACTCTGCAAGAAAACCAAAAAACCAAGCCTTGTTTGCAGCTAACCGTTTTTGCCACGTGCAGTGTTCCAACACTGACATCATCACTAAATGACTGATGATCATTGTAAAAGCGGGCGAACTATTCAGATACTTTTAAACATGATAAAGTGTCACTGCTGATCACTACAAATAATCTGCAATAAATTTCAGCACTTTCTACGTTTTCTGCAACTAAAAAAAGTTTATGATTATTCTCTGTGTATGCCAAACGTCAACGCCTACCATTTGTATCTTTAATAATGACGTCACAGCGTGACGTCATTATTGAAACAACAGTAAGTGATGTAGAGTAGTGGCCGTACAACTTCATAATAGTTTTGGTTTTCAACTGTCACTGTGTGTTTACTGAGAAGAACAGTCCTGGAACATATTGACCCTCATAGTGACTGTTAACTTGTGGTGCTGTGTGGGCAGACTATTATTTGGGAATTAATGAAGGTAAATGAAGATACAACAGTTAAGCAGTGACTAGATGATAAATTGCTGTCTAGGGCATTGTGGGTTAAAAAGCAGGTTTGGCAGAAAGTTGCAGTTTTCTGACAGACAGCTACAAGTGTTCGACAGATATTACGGGTGCTCAAAATTTCTTTTTTTCTAGTAAATTTCATCAAAATAAGAAATCGATCATTTTAGCCCCATTTTTCTATTTTTGAATTAAAAGTCTTGTACAACAAGAAAATTTTTTAACTTTTTTTCCAACAGCCCAAATTAAAGGGGGGGGGGTTGGCAGTTGCCTCTCATTGCCGATGCAACTCTCACTGTTCGTTACTGTCTACAAATTTCTACGTTAGTCTTCTCGTGATTTGTCCATTTCTGCTGCCATCTGCTTTATGCCCTCCACATTAATTTTCGTATTTTTTTAAGTTCAGCAATAAGATGGGCTGATGTGGTCTATGCAGTTTTCATATAACTAGACCAGCAATTTTGGAATTCCTTGACATTGGACTTTCAGATCATTCGCTAACACTATGCCATTCAGAAGTGTAATCAAAACTGTACCGTGGCGTTCTCTGCAGCATATTACATGACGTAGAAGTTTATAGCTGCCCACACTGCAAGGGTAACGGCCCACTATAGCAAGGGCTGCCGTAGTGAAGGTCTGCCGTCAGGTAAAGGTTAGAGTTAGGGTTAGAAGTCATTTTGGTGCTAGTGGTGGTGGTAGCAGTAGTGGTGTGGTGGTGGTCATAGTACTTATTGGTAATGGTGTTGGTCGTATTGCAAACTTTCGTTCTGGTTGTCCCTTGCTATAGCAGTCCGGGATCACTGCAAGAGAGTGGTAAAAACAAAAATACTCATCTGAACTGAACTTATAACTGGATGTGGGTCTATTCTGCATACAGATTTTTACGCGTGAAAGCAGCTACCGCTTTCAGCGCGTCTTAGCCATCGCAATTTTGTCCGTCCGTCCGTCTGTCCGTTCGTCACACGGTGGATAAGTCAAAAATGGTGCAAGCTACGATTACCAAATTTTGACCTTGAACGCTAAAATGGGGGTTTTTATGGATTTTTTGGCAATTTCAGGCTGCGGGACACATTTCAAGAGCGAATTGCGCCGAGACAGATTGAGATAGACATGGAAAAGCTGCGAATGAAATTTTCAGCATTGAACGTAGATTTTGATGGTCCAAGTCTCGATTTTCTAGGTTCAAGGAAACCTGCGCACGAGGGTGTCAAAGAGCGGTACCCCCGTAAAAGTCATTATTTTATCGTTGTTGGCAAGTTTTTCGTGAAAATGGTTGCAAATAGGCATGGGCATGCTGTTTATCGCAACAAGCACTAGTGATGAGCTTTTCAGTCGTATTAACATCGATGACTTTGAAAGACCTTAAACTTTTGAAATAAAGGGTTTTTATTAGTTTCTGCGATCTTCAGCTGCAGCGCACACTTCAAGAATGAACTGTGATGAATGGCTGGAAATAGACTGACAGTTTGCGAACGCGCATCTTGTGAACATTGGCTCAAATTTCTTGTTTGCGCCGTTTCTTGTTTGTACTTGCATAGTGTTACTTCAACAGTCTGCCTTTTGTCAGTTTGGACTACATAGTGCATCATTATCGTCAGTTTTGCTTCCGGTTACGAAAGATACCAGCAACCAGTAGTTGCATTCTGCAGTTTTTTGTCTTCTGACTGCAAAAATTAATCAAAATTATTTTGATGAATTTTGATTTTTTTGGAGATTAACCGATTAAAATTTTTAAAAATCAATTGCAGCTCTAATTTTGTGATACATGATTGTTACGTGACAACTTGTCCACTGTCTGTTGTGTACTGTTGCTAAACGGTGTATCTTTGACATCTGTTTCTGTCTGGGTGGTGAAAATTGAGACATTCTGTCAGAGCAGAACTTTCACTGTACTTGAATTGTGACCTTTTTTGGCTTACTCTGTGAAACCTAAATTGGGAGCAAATTCCGGGAGTCTGGCCGTTTTCACCAATCCTGAATCCCGGGATTAGCAGCATCCCAATCTCGGGATTTCGGGATTACAAAAATTAGTTAAAGTTGTACTTTTTCGCGTGTTAAATGATACAAATTAAGAATTTTAGCCATCTGGTGAATAAAATATTTGATTTGCGCTAGAGTCATACTCTTTGCTGTGCATTGCAATTTGTTTGACAGTTGTCGTCACTCACTACACTATACCTTTTATAGGGACTTATATTAATCCTATGCATATTTGAGTCCATTGGGAATACCAAAAAGACGACCAATCTATAAGCCTAATCGCGAAACGGGATCCCGGGATTACAAATTTTTCAATCCCGAATGCTGGGATTGAGAATTCAATCCTGGGATTGCAATCACTAGAGCATATGAATTGGGGAGTCTAGACCCCCTTTGGCTTTGCCACTGCTTTTAAAAATCTCTGCGTTTCAACTTTCAGTTGTCATTAGTTCTGTTGCCCATGAGTTTTTTTAAAAACACAGCTTATCAGGTGTTTTCCAGTGTTCAGTGCAGCAGTGTACGAACCTCATTGCGGTAACTGCTGTTTGCACTGAATGCTGCAAGCGTTGTTTAAACTAGATGGCCACTTCCTAGTCTTTTGCATCGTTGTTTTCTAGCTTATGTTATTGACTGATATAGTTTATATTGTGAAGGCTATTTTTTGAGTTCTGTGTATTTAATTATTGTATTAAACATTATGAAACCTTGAAAGTCAATGACTTGACTTCTGATATCATATTTAGCCATTTATAATGTAGTTAATGAATAATAATTAACCGTAGGCCTATACTTGTAAATTGTCTGCCTAGTCTATCAGTGGAAACTTTTTTTAAAAAATCGGTCTGTACGAGATAAAGGTAGGCCTCTTGACAAGAGTTTAGTCGCATATTTTTTTGGCTCACAGTGTATATATATGGTGATTTAATAGTGATTATCATAATAGCTATAATTTTTAATATCAATATCATACTTCTACTCAGTGGTGTAGTATGTAGCAAATGGAGCAGTTGCTCTCTGCGATGCCAAGGACCACTTATCTAATTTGCACAAATCTCACTAGATTTTTTTGCAGTTACGAGGAGAGTAAGACAGTTTTCCTCTGGACAAAAGTGGGGGTACAAACAATTTTCTGCTGGCTTTGCTTGCAGATTATTTGTACTTCCACATTTAAATCTGGCGCCGCCCTTGCTTGCTTTTATTGTGTAAACTGCACTAAATTTGGTCAGTTGATTCTCAGGAAAGTAGACCTGATTAAAGTTGTTGCCAAAAGATCTCATATAATTTATTTTAAGGCTATAATGCATTAAATTCGATTTTGGCTGGGGAAGCTCACAGGCATTTTAGGTAAAAAAAACTTAAGGCGTCTTATATTTTTAGAAAGGAAAGAGAGGAAAAGGGGAAAGAAAAAAAGAAAGGGAAAAGGGGAAAGAAGGAGAGGAAAAAAAGAAACGAAAAATTAGGAAAGAAGGAAAAAGATGAAAGAAGGTATCGAAGACCATCTGGATTTGCACCCCTTTGTTCCTCTCAAAAAAATCTTAGCTACCCCACTGTTTTGTGTTTTTACACACTAAATGACTTCCCCATTTATCTGGCTCGGCCTCTGTATTGAAGAGAACGAATAACTTCCAAAGACTGGCTTAGCTGTGGGGTATTGTTGTTGTAAAACTTTTGAAGTTTTGATTTCACCGTAGCCTATTCACAGTTCTGTGCTGTTGGGAGTGGGATTGTAGGACTTCTACACTTCCTGCTGTATAGTCCACTTGCTTACGTGCCAAAACACAAAATCATACATTTTGTGGATAAAAGCATGAAATGACAGCGGCGATATTTTTTGCTTACTTAAATCTTCGGTTAAACAGTCGTAGTTTTTGAGTTCCATCTGCACTTGTCAGTGCGCGAAAATAAACACATAAAAACTGTTGTGTTTTGATGTAAATCAGCTGTTTTGCTGCAGTCAAGTGATTTATAAACATGACTGACATAAACAGCCTTGAGAATCAATTGAAAGAGGAATTCGAAATGTTTTCCATTGCGATCTCGAGATCGGATGTCATGGACAAGCGTAAGATACTTCCTATATATGCACCGTCTCGCGAAAACATGAGAGATCGGTTACGGGTAAAAAGCGGATTGCGAATGTGCGAATCTGCGGATATCGCAACGGGTAACTCTGTAATGAAGCTGCAGTTTATTAGTTAACTTATTACCTAACCCTATTCCTAACCTTGCCGCTGGCCGTAATCCTCTTTTTCTTCTTCGGCGTATGGTCAAACTTCAACAAGTTGGAGTTGAAGACTTCAGACCATTAGTGGTAGTGGACATGCCGGCAGCGCTGAGTGCAGAAAAACAAAAAAATGCAGGTACAGAACTAGTGTTGTTACAGTTTCACACTTGCCGAGGTCGCTCGGTTTTGGTTCAGTTTTGGGGAAAAAACGCAGTTCGGTTCTGTACGGTTCGGTTTTCTGACCAGCACCATAACCAGTGGGAACGTTGGGTACTTGGCTGCTTACAGACGGATGCCTGCTACATGTAAACTCCATGGGTGGGCGAGTGGGCGACTCTTTGCTGGGAGAGACCGGACAAGACAAGACTCAAGTGCGCACTAATGATGCAAGCCCTGGAAAACTTGACAGGATGGGATGGCATGTGTGTGTGTTAAGGACGGCCGTGAAAGCGTCAGCGATTGACACAGCTGGGAGGGCAAGTGAGCAGAATAGACAGAATAAGGTAAACAGACAGACACAGAGACAGGGGACATAGATCAAACAACAGGTGCAGAAAGACACGCATGCAGTCGGTCGGTTAGTGGATCACAGTGAACGATGTTGACCTTTGATTCGGCCTACAAACAAGTAGGCCCAACACATGCATGCTAACAACTTTCTTCATGCTGCGCACCACCACTACGTCAAACTTTGGTTAAGCACAGTGCCACAGTGACTGCGTAACCGCTGTAGTGTCATCGTCTATGTGGTAAACATCGCTTCACTGTCTGGCAATTATTAACAATTCACCTATGGTCTTATCTTCTGTATTCATTGCAACATCCCAAGCCTTACCCCTTACCCCCTCACATGCGTGGTGCAGCATCACCAGCACCCGGCGATCTGAACTTTGATTACAGCTGATAACACGTTAACACCTACCACGAGAGGAGTGGGTGGGCGAACAAGACTTGCAGCACCAGCACAGTCAGGACACTAGAGCTGCACTGTTTCGAAACCGCAAAAACCAAAACCGTCAATAGAGAGCCTAAAACTGCACTTTTTGATGTATCGATATTGCTAAAAAAGCCACGGTTTCAGTGTCATCGTCTATGTGGTAAACATCGCTTCACTGTCTGGCAATTATTAGCAATTCACCTATGGTCTTATCTTCTGTATTCATTGCAACATCCCAAGCCTTACCCCTTACTCCCTCACATGCGTGGTGCAGCATCACCAGCACCCGGCGATCTGAACTTTGCTTACAGCTGATAACACGTTAACACCTACCACGAGAGGAGTGGGTGGGCGAACAAGACTCGCAGCACCAGCACAGTCAGGACACTAGAGCTGCACTGTTTCGAAACCGCAGAAACCAAAACCGTCAACAGAGAGCCTAAAACTGCACTTTTTGATGTATCGATATTGCTAAAAAAGCCACGGTTTCAGTGCCGATTGCGATAATCATGACAACATTATGCAGAACTGAGTGCTGATTAAAATAGAGATGTGTCTCTGGCTCTTCACAGAAGGGTTATGTCTCTCTTTCAACATAATTGGTGGATTACCTTGTATGCTATCCTATCTCTAACCCTGACGTAACATCCGCAGATCCACACATCCTTCAATCTGTTTTTTTACCAGAGTCCTGCATGGCCGTAGTAATCTAGACAGATAGCTTTATGCTAGTCTTTGTTTGTGGATTTTTTCATGCTTTTACTAAACTGCGGCATCTGTCACCCAACATCAAAACTGTGAATATTGGGCATTGGACGTTTGAGGTCAGGGTTAGATGTCATTTTTTAAGTGTCTTTGACAGTGAGCTACGGTGTTCCACCAAATGTCCCGTGTCCAATATCCATGGTTCTTGACATGCATACAGCTTTCTTAGTTGGTGTCAGCTTTAGTACTATCCAGTAGTGTTGACAATTGTTCTTGAGCTTTTGTTGTATAATTACAGTTATTGCTGTTGCAGTAATACAGATGTGTCGCCTGTATCGGCTGAGCGGTGAGAGCATGGTCGAGGAGTGGGTTGCATTTTGCAGTACTAAGAAGTTTGACAATAAAAGAGTGACAATGGATACATTGGATCACCTGGAACGAGAAGTAACATTAGCATATGTGATTTATTTAGTTTGGTACATTAACAAGCATCCAGTTGAGCTGTAGCAGTTTTCATTGTTAAATCAAGTTAAGTTGAATAGTCGCATTTTTATGCTTGGAGTTGTGAAGACTTTAAGTTGAATTTTTGAAATATGCCTGTTAATTTTTTTCTGATTTTTTGTATTTCTGATTAGGCAATAGGCATTTTAAAAAAAATTAACTCTGAATGGTGTCTGAATACCTTATTTTATATATGTTATCTCTATATGCAGCTAATCATTTAGATATTTGGCAGATATATGTGTGCATTTGTCTGCAGCGCTTGAGCAAGTCATCCAACAAGCTCGTATCAAAATCGTCAACACGTGTATATACTGCTGACAGTATTGAATCACGGTACGTCATCTGTTATTGTAATAGTAGGCTTTAGTAGCAACAACGACAATGCTTATGGTGCTGTCATCATGGCACTGCTGTTGCGAAAGTTTACCTGATTTATTTGGATTAGTGGTCATCATTTTCTTCATTAGACTCTGATTGCAGCATATTTGTCCCAGATAGTCGTTGATTCCCATTCTGTGATTGTTTATCTGCGTCGGAAATTTGTTTCTCTTTTGATGCACACTGCACAGCATTTGTGCTTGTCATGTTGCAAAGCTCTTATGGGTTAAAGGCCACCCTGATACTATCTTTATTTGATTTTGATCTGTTTGTGTAGGGCCTGTAGGTTTTCTTTTTGTTTATAAAATTTCCCAAAATTACTTTCATGGTACTGTATAGTACTATAGATATTTGCTGCTTAGATTAGGATTACTGCAGTGCAGTCATTGTTACTGGTTGTCATGTGCTTGTGCATAAACTGCCGGACGTCATCAGTTAGTGTTTTTTTGTTGCAGTATCATGTGTCATTCATTGTTTTACAGAATGGAGCAGCAGGATGATGTCATTGATGCATACACTACGCCAACTAGCAAGGTACACTTTATAGTTGTATTACCGTTGTTTAGGCGGTATCACTCTTGCCATGTGAGTCTGCCTATTCCTCCGACACATTTCTCTATAGCACATCTCTGTTGTCTATCACATTTCTGCTTTAGCTTAAACTACTTGGCAGATTTGGAATTTTTTGGATGCCTTTTGGCGGGTACATTTGTAGGGTCCAATGAAATATCAGGTGGGGGTCCTGTCTACCTTGGAAAGGGAGATTTGGAGGTTGAGTCCCCAACCAAAACATTCAGTTGCTTCCAACTTGCAATAAATGACGATTTATGATCTGCCAGGTGGTGCATCAAATTGATCAGTGATTAGTCCCTGTTAATTGTCAGTTTTACAGTCTGCATATTTTTGTGTCAGATTAGATGTGGTTAATTTTTTGGGTTCAGTATTTGTGAGCATTTTATTGTGACTAAGATCCATTCTTTGTTGTATGTGTATCTGATGTCTGTACTGTATGAAATACAGCTATGATCAAGGCCCAAGGCAGCTACGGTGACCATGATGCAGTAGAATTATAATTTAGGTGCTCACTGCACTGTATTATTAGCTCACTGACTCATTGTTAGCATTGAATTTTGTTATTATACTCTTAGTATACATGATGCGGCGGCTAATCACAGTGTCGGGATGTGTTCAGCAAATGGTCGGGGAAATGTGCATTAATTTTACGCAGTGCCTGGGTATGGTTGTCTGTTACATTAATAAGTACAAAAAGCCGAGTGTCCGCTACAACTTTTCATGGTGGCTGATTGTGCTGTAGGTGGCATCGAAGAAGCGCCAGCACACGCCAGAGTCAGCTGTGAACAAACGTGGAGTTGGTCGTAGTCCTGGTTCAGTCTTCTCACCTTCCAGCCAGAACTCACCAGCAGCATAGTATGATGCTGTTACTAGTTCTTGTTAATGTCACTTGATAGTATGCTTTTTATTTTCTCTAGACTATGGCCTGCACTATTGTGATATCTTAGTGCCATGTTTTAGCTTTAATCTGTCTGATGAAAACGTAGCAGTAGTAGAAGACCCAGTGCGCATTGTTTATGGTGAGCTAATCACGGCGGAGCTACAGTGAGTGTTCAAATGGCTAGTTTGGTTGATTAGCTCGGTAGATGCTGACTGCCGAGTGGCAGCCAACCCACGAACTAAGCCAGTTAACTTGGGCCGTTGATTTATTTGAACATCATTTGCCATTAGTTATTACTGCTTGTCCTGAAAGCTGATACTCATTCTACTGTAGGCTAAAGATGATTCAGCGTCATTGGTTGGTTATACTGAGATAATCCCACTGTTAACTTGGACTCTTGTCATGTAGGCTGAAACCACTTAATCGAACCATTGACAGAATTATGTAGGTCATAAGTGATTCATTTGGTTGGTCTTTTCTGTGCAACGTGTAGTTTAAAGATCGAAGCATTGTTTTATGTTTGATGCTACAGCTCCACTCCATCTCAGAGATATGCCAGTCGCAGTAATGCCGGCGAGGTCGTCTCTTCATTCCCCAGCAATGTTGAGGGCTCATTGCTGAAGAAGAACTGGCGTGAAACACGGGAGATACCGTTGACCGTGAGGCTGTACGAGCAAGCTGATGCTCTTGTTACCCCGTACAAGTTTATGTTTCAGAAAACGGCTGATAAAGCATATGGTTAGCATTTTTTGCAGTCTGTATCAGTCATGTTCTAATTCTTAAACAGAAAGTTCACATTTTCGTCTCTCTCGTCATGTATTCATATTTTAACTTTTGTGTTGCTCATTTACTGGAGCAGCAGTGCCAAATACTATTGCAGCTAGTGCTTTCAGTTTTGTTTTATTGGCCCATTTTTGTGTAGTTATTATTTATTGCTAAGAATTGACGTTATAATTTGTTGTTTCCTGTAGTATTAGTTATTATTCATATAAGGTTTTCGCTTTCTATCAGAGTCTGAATGCATATGATAACATATTTGAAGCAGCATCTATTCAGTCATTTGGCTGTACGTAATCTGCCATATCTTATCGTCAGAACAAAGAATCACTGTGACTGTTGTCTGCCAAATGTAATCTGCTTGCAGTTTCGAATGAGATGATCTTTGAAATGGGAGAGAAGTTGAAGGAGGTCAGAGTAATGTCAGAATACTCTCATGTTGCTCTTCCTACCCAGGTCTGTGTGCCATTTTTTATTTCATCTGTGTACTTTTAGACAAATTAAATATTAGCACTTGGAGACCACGAAGCTTGGCAAGTCTTTGTATCAGTGAATAGTGCTGCCCTGTGTATGCAGCTGTAATCATTTGCAGGTTATTCATATAGTGATCACATGCTACTTGGAACGTGCTGGCTGAACTGCTGAACTGCTAAAACTATCAACAAATATTGCTGCTGCTTGCATGTTGTTTCATTTTTGAGTTGTTGATATTGGTCTTGATCAGGTCTAGAGTTTGTGTTTTTGAGCTCGGTGGTTTTTGCCTTGGTCTAGGCTGAGATTTATGTATTGTTTACTTTACGCCAATCATCCAATCACTCGGAATGTTTTATAGTGCCCAGAGTAGCCATAATTACTTTTAGGTCTACTGGTTTCTGGGAAACATTACTTGTAGAAAGCAGGGGTCACATTCTGAAAACTGTCCTGAGATCTTCCTATGCTAGGTGACTTAAGATTTCTTCAGAAAATGCCATTATTATTATGCAGCTTTCTTTTCCAAGTCAAGGCCTCAATAAATATTTTTAAAAAAATTTCTGAGAAGTTTTGAGAAAGTGCATCTTTTCCTAATATCTTTCTAAAAAAATTTTCTGAGATTTTTCCTACATTGTTTCGAGAATGCGTGTCCTTTTGTGTATTCTTCTTAAGAGAAGAAGTCTGATCTTCCTAGGAACATGTCCCCAGTATTGTGTCATATGCAGGAGCCTGTGACGGTCGTTGGTCGTATCTGCTGTGATGGCAACGGGAGACTCAACGCAAACTCATTGTTGATCGAAGGTTCTATTGAAACATGCGCCGGTCATCAAGTTCAACTTGATGTCTCAAATTTGCCTCAGTACTCTCTCTTTCCTGGCCAAGTGAGTTGTGCTGTTGTCTTTGTGTGGCTCTTCCGATAATTTTTTGTCTTGTTTTTACTTGTTTCTGTGATTTTTGGCATAATAATTATTTGCAGGTTTATCCATCATGTCAGTTTTTGTATTTAGATAGCTTACGTACTTTTGTCAGTCAGAGACTATTGCATTTTTGAGTTTTGTGATGTCCAATGGTTTTGTGTGTTAGTTATTTTTACACACGACAGCAGGTACTGCTATAGCGCATCTTAGCCATCGCAATTCTGTCCGTTTGTCTGTCTGTCAGTCCGTCCGTCCATCCGTCCATCACACGGGTGGATCAGTCAAAAACGATGCAAGCTAGGATTACCAAATTCTTACTGTCGGCTGCGTGGATGACTCTACTTTCAGGAACTGTAAAGCTTCTCCATAAATTCGAAAGGGGTCACCCCTAGCAAGGGCGCAAAATGAGAGGGGGGTAGGAATTTTTTTGCGATTTTGAGCCAATAAGTCCCTCAGAAACAGTGCAAGATAGGGCCTAGGTTACTATTAGTCACTAATAAAAAGTCATACACAGGCTTTCGATTGCCACTCAGAGCGGTGACCTTGGATGACCTTGAACGCCATATTAAGGGTTTTTTTATGAATTTTTGGCAATTTCAGGCTGTGACACAACTTTATGGCATTTGCAAGGTGTCGCCACGCAACTAACTCGTTATGTAGTGCAGATGGAGATTATGGTATTTGTATAATAACTTAGCCTGAACGCCCCAGTGGGCAGCGGGCCTTCATATATGCACTGCTGTCGCGAGTTCCCTTTTCATTAGCTCGGCTTTCTTGTTAATACACGTGAAAGCAGCTACTGCTTTAGCGCATCTTAGCCATCGCAATTCTGTCAGACGGTTCATCTCTGCATCTGTCCATCACACGGGTGAATCAGTCTAAAACAGTGCAAGTTAGGATTACCAAATCTTCACTGTCACCTGCCTGGAAGATTCTAGGTTCAGGAACCATAAAGCTTTACCATAAATTCCAAGAAGGTCACCCCGAACAAAGGCACTAAATGAGCAGAGGGTATGAAAAATTTGTGATTTTTAGTCAAAGAGTCGCTGTATCTCAATAACAGTGCGAGATAGGGCCTAGGTTACTATTAATCACTAATAGGAAGTCGTACACTGACTCTCGATTGCCACCGAATTCAATGACCATGGATGATTTTGAACGCCAAAATAGAAGTTTTGTGGATTTTTTGGTGATTTCGGGCTGCAAGACACATTTCAAGAGCGAATGGCGCCCAAATCAATTGAGATAGACATGGGGAAGCTGCATGTGGAGTTTTCAGGATTGAACTTAGATTTTAATGGTCCAAGTCTTGATTTTCCAGGTTAAAGGAAACCTGCAAACGAGGGCATCAAAGAGCATATTCCTTTAGAAGCCGGTATTTTTATCGTTATTGGCCAGCCTTTCGTGTTTTGTTGGCCAGCCTTTCGTGAAAACGATTGCAGATAAGCATGTGCATGCTGCCTATCACAACAAGCACTAGTGATGAGCTTTTCAGTCGTATCAACATCGATGACTTTGAAAGACCCTGAGCTTCCAAAATAAGGGGTTTTTATTGATTTTTGCGATCTTCGGCTGCAGCGCACACTCCAAGAATGAACGGCGACGAAATGGCTCGAGATAGACTGACAGTTTGCGAACAGGAACTGCTATAGGCTTTCGCGCATCTCATGAAAATTAGCTCAAATTTTTTGTTATTTTTGGGTATCTGATCTGGTGCTCCAAAAGTAACCGTTAAAAATGTATGTAAGACTTTGGCAATGTTGCCATCAGAATTTTTGTTATTTAAAGTTATGCCTATGTAGATTTTCCTTATTTTTGCAGAAAGCAAACTCACAGAGTGATAGGTGGTGAATTTCATGTCTCGCATGCGCACTTGCCATTTCAATTTTGCAGTTCATTTACCTTGTTAAACCTGTATTAGCTAATGTTATGTTTTATTCTTATTCTTCATCGATTTTTTGCTGGAGTGTTTTTTTCAAGACAGGTCGAAACTTTGTATTTTTTAGATACAGTTCAGATCGTTTTTTTGGCATTCATTTTATTTGGTAACCTTTTTATTCTGCATGTAAAGATATTTTTATTCAACGTTTGTTTTGTTTAGTGAATACACTGTGTCCGGTGAAAAACACTCCTAGACATCGTGCAATAAAGATGTCAAATCTAAACAGATATGAATAACGTTTCACACACTTAATCCCCAATAAATTCCTGCAGCTACTACCAAATTTCGTTGAGAAATATTATGTCTTACCAAAATTATCAAATTGTCGATAACAAAATACCTTCGTTACCAATATAGCGTTACATACTGCAGTCGCTCAAGTGGACGTGACGTTTGTTGATGTTGATGCAATCAAAATAACATAAACAATAACAAAATGGTGTTTTTGCAGATGATTGTGTTTTAATTAAACTTTTGAGGCAAAAGAAAGGGTACAGTGCTAAAAAGTTTGTCGCGGAATTTCCTGGCAAGTCATGGACGTTGTCAGGATTAAACAAACAGTTGCCTAATACTGGACACTTCACATTTTGAGGTGATCTCACAAAAAGGCACTGTAACTATCGTTTGCGTAAATAGATTTAATTGACATTTGGCACTTTGATTGCCAATAGATAATGCATTTTTGATGTAAAATTTTGCGAGAATCAGATGTTGTTTGTTAAAGTTACGCAAATGAACACAAGAGTTTATTTATGTAACACCGTATGGTAACGGAGCTATTTTGTTGTTGATATTTGACAATTACTAACTTTGGTAACAAATAATATTTCTCAATGAAATTTGGCAGTCGCTTCAGGAATTTATTGGGGATTAAGTGTGCGAAACGTTGTTCATATCTGTTTAGATTTGACATTTCTATTGCATGATGTCTAGGGGGTTCGTTTTTTACCGGACACAGTGTATAAAACATAGTTTTTGTGAGTCGTTCAGTCACGATGTCCGAACTGTGTTGTAAACAGGTTGTCGCAATGGAAGGCATGAACAGTTCTGGACGACGTTTTGTCGCTAGCAAGCTGCATGAGGTAGATTCTTGTAATGAGTTATCAATATTACTTTTAACACAATGTCATTTTTGTCTATAATTATGACAAAAATGTTTTACTTGCCATTTTATCTCCAATCCTACTTCTTGCCAGATGTCTTCTGTCTTTACTTTGTTTTTTTGACGACGGGTATGCCTGTTTTTAAAAAAAATTAGTTTTTTTTGTGTCATGTGCCTCAGATTGTTTGTGTTTTTGTGCTTTAATCTGTTATGTTTTCAGGGTATTTTGCCTACTTCACCAACAAATGCACTGCACACAAGTGGTTCGTTGAATGTTTTTTCTTTTTATGTTATTAAGTTGTCGCTTAATCACAGGCTGAATGGTAGCTCAAGCCTTGTGTTAACGGCGACTTCTCTTTCTTATGTGAAAGCCAAAAATTCGACCCCCCACAGAATCAAAACCCCTGACCCGATTGACATAAAATTTGGCGTGGTTGATTATGTTGGCAAAGGGACCCGTCATGCATATGCCAATCCGCTCAAGGGGGGCTTCTCCGCAAATGGGTGAAATATACGCAAAAATTTGTATTTATAGATATATGTATATTTTTCTCAACGCACCTACAGGTCAGACCCCTTAGGGGATTTTTACGCGCGATGGTTCAAACGACGCGGCCTCAGGCAAGGTTTAAACTTTTCAGGGCTAAAAAATTTGAAATTAATATTTAACGTATTTATTCAAAAAATTCCCAAAAATTACAATGGCACCTATGGGAAAAATTAAACAATTTTTTAAACGGTCATAACTTTGGCTGTGTATAAGACAGAGTCATAATTTTTGGTTCTAAGGCATGGTTTTTGGGAATGGCCAATCTAATGGTGTCATTCAATTTTGCCTTGGACCCTCCCTGCTTGCCATGGCAACGAAATTTGGGACAAAATGGGCTATAACTCGTTTTCTGCTAGAGATATATGCGAGAGCTCTGTGTCTATAGGGGGGTTTTCGGGGTTGGGCCATTGAATGCTGCCAACGAAATTTTGCCGCAACCCTCCCTGGTTGCCATGGCAATGAAATTTGAGACAAAAGGGCTATAATTTGGATTCTGTAAAAGATACCTCCAAGATCTTTGCGTCTAATGGGAGGTTTGGGGGACAGGCTATTGAATGAGGCCAATCTAATTCCACCACAACCGACCCTTGTTGCCATTTTAATGTCACGTGACTCCAAATGGTCAAGATCGTGATTGTAAAATAGATAGTCCAGATATTTCCGTAACTGATCAACTGTAGGAAAACGTTATTTTACCAATAAAACAGCAAATATAAATGTACAGAACATCAGTATATACACTTGTTAATGGCAACATTCAAGGACTTGCACATCGAAAACAGCAAAAATTACAAAAGGTGATGTTATTCAGCAGCACATTGACACACAGTCAGTGTGATGCGGGCAATATCACCTGTTTTTGATGTCAAGTCCTTAAATCTTGCCATTAACAAGTGTATAAACTTATGTTTTGTACATTTATTTTTGTAACGCTAGAATGCATTCATTGCCCTATGGAATGGTCATATAATTCATAATGTACATTGCACAGTGGCCCACTTATCTGCAAGATCAGATTGAATAAGATTTAGTGAAATGCATTTCATTGAAATGATACAGTGTATTGGCAGAATACAGTTGATACAATATCACATAGTCATGAGAAAACAGTTTGTCACATAATACTGTACCCTGCACAGCTTTATTTTGTTTGTGTTGAGAAGTAGTTTTGCTGAGTGACAGTGTATGTTGGGGTTTTTGTTGTCACTTTTAGGTCTTTTCTGTAAGCGTCATATTTTCAGTGGTTGGTTTTGACTATCTTTTCTGTTACGATTTGATTCTCACCACGAGTCATTGGCAAGCAATCTTGAGCAAGTTGCTAACCTACTCTGTGCTTAGGTCAACTCAGCCTCCTACTCTCCGTGGGATGGGAAATGCGTAGTAGCTTACAGGCTACAGGGTGAAAATCTAGTGTGGCTGATTGGGGCGGTGTTATGTCTGCTAGCTGCAAACCACGGGTCCAACTGTTCGTTCACGCGGGCAGTGAATGGCCACATAGTGCGCTGCAGTATCATTAGTTCTTGCCAATCAGCTGCCACTTCTGATATTGTGAAAGCGGTTCTGGTCGTGAGCCTGACCCATGTGAGGGCATTATAACAAGTACCAGACCTTTACTTGTTTCTCATTTTACGCTGTTTGCCATGTTTGTGATGGCATAGATGGCCTGAGTGTTGTCATAGCAGCCGGGCCATTCAGCACGTCAGATAACATACTCTATGAACCCCTGAATGACCTCATCAGCTGCCTCAGTACCGACTGCCCTCCAGATGTCTGCATCTTGGTATGTGTTGAGCAGTGAGCACACTTTATCATATACACGACTGATTAATATTCAACTGTTGACAACTTGATGGTGATAAAATGAACTGTGCACGAAAGCTGAAGTTTGAGATGCAGTCGTAATAGAATCAGCATTGCAGTATGACTAGGAGTCACCTATGGGAAACAAGCAGTAAAGCTAATATCTGTCTTATTTTAAGTATTTATCAGTTGTTAAGACTTCTGCTGTTGTGGCAACTGTGCGCATAGTTTTTGCTTAGTATGTGTGCATTTGTTAATCACTTTACTGTCGGAAATGACTGCTTTTCAGTGTGTCATTTGGTGTTAAGTACTAAGCTGGTGAAACCCGCGTTTTAAAATTTTTTTATTGCTTCATTTAAATGCCTACAGTCTTTTGTCGGATGAACAGTTTTACTTTTGCTGGAATAATTATGCGTTTAGCCAGAATTTTGTTAATGTAACATCTGTGCATAAATTCAGGTTGGTACAAATCGCTTCACAGAACACGCATGTCATATATGTAAACCTGTTTGATATTGTCACTATACATATACATATACATATGTGCTATTTTATTTGTTTTATTAATTGCAATATTTTGTAGCTTGGTCCATTTGTCGATGCCAAGCATGCCATTCTTGAGGTATGGCTCACATATATTATCACTAACTCATTGCTAACTTATTGATGGAGATTTTTTAGCTGTTTGTGTTTTGTTGGCCATATTTTGCAACTGTCTTTTGCTTGGCCTCTTTTTGTTTAATTTTCATTGTCTGTGGTTAGTTATTGCGTATTATAATTT
>Ga0209671_1000348_pt1 | contig 28903 bp, 19 predicted proteins | sample WorMetHERISLAND2_2_FD_187401 | JGI IMG/M metagenome (GOLD analysis project Ga0209671, IMG submission 187401) | Marine gutless worms symbiont microbial communities from Max Planck institute for Marine Microbiology, Germany - Olavius geniculatus... | ecosystem: Host-associated > Annelida >...
AATATTAATTTCAAATTTTTTAACCCCCAAAAGGTACATCCTTGCGCGAGACCGCGTCGTTTGAGCCATCGCGCGCAAAAATCCACTGAAGGGTCTGACCTGTAGGTGAGTTTCTGAAAAAAAGGTATATGGATAGCTATAAAAATTTTTGCGTATATTTCACCCATTTGTCGGGAAGCCCCCCCTTGGGGGGATTTGCATAAAATTTTGCATGACGGGTCCCCTCGCCGACTTAATCAACCCTGCCAAATTTTATCTCAATCGGGTCAGGTGTTTTGATTCTGTGGGGGGGTCGAATTTTTGGCTTTCCCATAAGAAAGAGAAGTCGCTGTTAACATATGGCTTGAACTACCGTTCAGCCTGTGATTGTTGTTTTTTTGTCAACTTTTTTTGTGTCATAATTGTTATCCATAACCATTATCTAGCAGTAGTCTAGTAAGTAATTCCACAGTATTTGTCGAAACTTAACAGATTATTAATAAGCTTTACACGATGATAAAGAACTGAACGTAGTAAGCAACTGAAATCTGTTAAATCTTTGAAGGGTGATGTTTGTCCTTAAGTAAATTGGCAGAGATGCTGAGAGACTTAGTTTTTCAGTAATAACTGCCGGCGTAATAACTTACAGCATGTAGCTGTAGTGAGAAGATGATTTTTACATAGAGCATGATTACTGTTTTTTTTATACATTATGCTGACAGTTTATTTAGATACTTGATGCATTTCACATCTGTTGAAAATCAGCCATGTTTATTGTCCAACTTCAGTTTTTTTTGTTCTCATTAGTGCAGGAGCAGCATCAGCTGCTGTATTTTATACAGTTCTGTAGAATTTTACATACAATGTATAAGTGCAGGACAACAATGTAGTGTGATAAACAGCATACATGATATTTTGTTTCATTTATCATTTTTGTTGACTTGCAGCTTAAAGTGAGTAACAGTTGGCTTGAGTTTGTGTATTACAAAAGAAATCTGCTTGTATCCTTAGCATTATTATATCCTTTGTCGTCTGAGTATTAGTCATTGTCAATTTTTTATTGGGTTTCCTGGTAGTTATTTGCTTTGAACTTTATTAATATCTAGCAGAAGTGGTACACTATGCGAACATTTTGCATAGTACGTCATCATTGAAATTTTTTCATAATAGTTCACTGCAGTTCAAAAGTCATTGTTAGATGTCTTACAAACAGTAATGTTTTTTTGCTGACAGGCACTTTGATAAAAGGTCATCTTGTTGAGTGTATTTGGGTTACATTTATCATTCTAGCTATATTTATCTAGAATTGATTTTGCAGCACATGTTGGTGAATTGGAGATTATTAATTTTTTGCTGTCTACAGACTCCTAACATGTTGATCTCATTGCTTCCAGACACATATGGAAAGTTTTTGAACGTATGAAATCTTTCCATTTTTGCAGCTAGAAATTAGATTTTACTTACTCAGAAAGGAAGTTTTATACAGTCAGTTATTGGTTGTTATACCCCGATAAGTATAAACAAACTATTAAAAATCCTGACATAAGTGGACCTTTTCTGATAGTGTTACGAATATCATTGTACGTGTTTTCGAATTGCTATTTGGCTTTTGTCATAAGCTGTTCTGTTCACACAATGTTCTATACGTTATTGGTCTGTTGGTGCTACAGCTGCTGTACCTGACAAGCTTCCTGCTACGATGTCTCGTGTGCTCACTGAACTGAGCCCAGCAATGCGACGACGCATCTATGAGTACTGTGTGGAAGTTGCGCGATCGACCAACACAGCATCACGCATTGCAGACGAGGACTTGACGCTCCTTGAAGACACCCGATGTACTAATTGCTCTCACTTTCTCATTATTTTAGTTGCTCATCAATCAGTCTAACTCCTTACCTTATCTTACCTCCGGGGTGGGCAGGCTGCTACACCTGCCCAGCACTGAGGCCGTATCAGTTCGGCTCAATGCGCTTCCCCAAATGTAATCATAAGGTTACAGGAAACGGCTATGAATCTGTGAACAGCTGTGAAGCCGTAGATAAACGACTGTGAATTTGTAGACAGCTGTAAAGCCGAAATCGGTGTGAAAGCCAAAAATTAACCAGTGCATGAGCAGGGTAATGTATCTCATCAGTTTTGGTTGGCTTTCAGTTGGCTCCTACCCTCCAGATTTTTAAAATCTTTCAGATCATCGAAGCCCCACCACCATGTGAAGATGGCCGACCACGGTGGGGATCTTTTTACTATTTTCTAACCATTTTTTTCAATTTGCATTTCCATACTTCAGACTTTCGGTAAGCGTTTGACATTCTGTTAGATCTGTATTCTGTAGTACTGGTAATGTAAAACTGTCATACTTATTGTCTCTCCAACTGACATTCTTTTTCTTTCCTTCCTTTAGCCTTAAGTCCATTGCATAGCCCATATCACACATATCCCAACTCTCGGCTTGTAGTTGCACAGTCTCATCTGTTGCTGGTTTTTCGTCATTTTTAGTTGTTTTTTATTCAGCAGCATAAGCAACTAATGAAGACATTTTTGGTTTCAAAGTCACAACTGGTGCTAAATTGTTGACCTAAGTTTAACTTTGCAGCTGGATGTGAAACACACGGCTTTACAGTTGTGAGACAACATTCTGTAGCTAGCCGTGAATGAGCGTATTTTGTTCAAGTGATATTTCTGGCAGTTTAATGCGAGTGGCTTTTAACTGTGTGCACTCACTTGCATGTAGCTGACCGACCGCTGTCAGCATTAGAGTTGAAAGCAAAGATGCGCGATATGAAAAGACGACGACAGTCATATCGCGGGAAGAGCACGCACACTTCCAAGAAAAACTATACTGAGGTCTTATTTCCCTCATTGGCGACATTTTTATCACACTTTCACTGCAGCTACTGTGTCGTCATTATTTTGTCATTTGATCATAGCAGCTGCTGCATTTTATTTTATCATCTGAATGCAGCTGTTCACTTTGATTGTGTGAGAATAAGTTTTTGTGTATGCATTAGCATAAGACCAGAAATGTACTTTGATTTAACTCATGACTGATTTTTGGAGAGCATTAAATGCTGCCTGATTTCTGTGACAGACAGACGGATGGACGGACGCCCAGACGATGGCTAAGACGTGCGAAGCATTCTGCTTTCGCACGTAAAGTGGACAAAAGTAGCAGTATCCATGCCAAATTTTATTGTGTTATCATCACTGGAAGAGTTCCACCCCATTCATCTAGGCAATGCAGAACAGCAGTCCAGTTAAATCACGTTGCTGGTCCATTGGCTATAATGTTTTCACTGACGGTTGCCATTTTATTAATAATCAGCCAAAAGCTGATACTCATTTTGCTGTCCCTTGCAGGGTAAAACACTGATTCGATGTGTGTGGCTGGTTATAAGTTGTTCAGCCACCCAAACCTATCTCAGTACTAATGGGGTCCAAAAATTTGCCAGTTATAAATAGGGAATGCATTCCCGGACCCCTTTTTTCATTCCTGGGAATTCGGGAATGGACATTTTTATTCCCGGGATTCCCGGGCGCCCGGGAATGACGTTTACTGCACTAATGCTAGCGCAGAGGCGCCCCACTGCGCTAGCATTAGTGCAGTAAACATTTCCCGGGCGCTGGGACTGTGGCGCTAACCGCGCTATGAAAAGCCGTTGGCCTAAGTAATTCACAAATGGAACCACACCGCGTTTTAATAATCGAATAATCATTATAGTTCACATGCAGAGTAATACGTACGTTCTATGGGTTTAGGCCTACGTTCATCAATTCTCAGTCTCAGACTCTCAGTCTCTCGAAGCAGATAGCGCAAAAAGTTCAGTGTATAGCCTAAATGAACACTGCAGTTTATCGTTTGTAATGTCAACGTCATAATCGTCATGATCGTAAAATGTTCAAGTGTGCATTCAGATATTCAGTTAGCACTGTTGCCATAGTAAGGTCGCAGAAAACAGAGTACATCCAGTGTGCAGTCGTCCAAGCGCGAACGCATCTTAGTACACAGTACTCCGGCTGCGGAGAAAGCACGCTCAGCTTCGACAGACGTCGGCGGTACTGACATCAGCCAGCGATAGACCAGTTCCAAACAACGACCACGTTTGCCAGTGCTTTGGAATACAGCCATTTCAGCCTTTATTGATGAATCCAGCTTTCTTTCAGCATCTTGAGAAAGCAGGGAGACATCCTGTGATGCCGATGCTGATGCTTCCACTGACTGGTGCATAGCCGCTTCTAGCTCTTGCTGTAGATCTACAGACTCGGCCACAGTGTCTTCGGCTGAAGAGCTGTCAGTACTGCCTCCAGCTGCTGCCTGCGTCTGTGAAGCTGACGTCGACGTCTCTGCTGGTGAAGGTATTGAAGATGGAAAGCTGGTCTATACTTCCTCCCTGCCGTGCATGCAGCGCGCGCCCAGTCTCCCGTCAGTCACTCACTCAATTCTCGCCCTCTCCATGGTCAGTCAGTGGTCACGGTCGCGCTGTCCGCCTGCTTGCTCTCCATCTGCATCAGCAATTAAGCATTCACAGCAGCTCCAGCTGCAGGTGGACAGGGGTGGAGGCCGCAGTGTCGTATATACTCCCCACTATAAAGACGGGCAGATGTCCGTGAGCTAGCACAGCACGCTGCTGCTATCACACCCGCATGCATGAGCCGTGCACATGCACAAACTGCTGGACAAGTGCCGGCTGTTCGCTGTTCCCGATTTCCCTCCCGGGAATCTAGCCGTTTTCATTCCCGGGAATTCGGGAATGAAAAAGTCCGGGAATCCCGGGCGCCCGGGAATGAAAACCCTAGTTATAAAGATATGAACTTTTGGCCTCTATATTTGTCTGTTGACACTTGAAAGTCTGTCGTGAGGAGCTGCAATAGAGCATGTACTGTGTCATTAGTAGACAATGTTTTAAACTTAAAACGGCTTATTGATCGTGCCTTTTCTTAAAGGCCAAGTCATGCCAAAAACGATATTGGCTAAATATGTGTAGTATGTAACACTAATTAATATAATACGCTTTGAAGTAATTTTCATAGAACTATGTTGTGACAGCTGAATGCACCCAAACATGCCACAGTGCTGATGACGTCACTCACAGGACACTTTGTTGCCAAACTGACATTTGCATTGAAAACATAGTTAACCTGTCGGTTTTTACTCAGAATAATGTCGCATTTATCATACAAATAGTGATGCATAGATGACATCAGAAATTACATCATTGTTTATTTCTTCACTACTAGAGTGGTGCGGTTAGTAAAATTATCGCAGTGCTGGAATATTGCAGTTTTAGTGGGTTAACTACTGATAAAAAATTGGCTTTTTGGGGCTGTTTAGCTGTAAATTAAGCTGCATTTGACCTTAAGGCAATAAAGCTAGTTAGCAACCCTCCTGCAGATGACATCACAGTTCCGAACATGGCTGAAGTCGTGAAAAGGGAAAAATAAGTACTTTGTGCCTTATTTTTAAGGTATTGAGATGCATTAGCAACCAGAAAATTAAGGAATATTGATGATTAGCATTTGATAAAGCTAACTAGCGCTTTATTAACAGTTACGTAAACTGGTTTACTATTGCACATAACGCAGACTTGTGCTGTAATTATGCCTTTAACAGTCACGTCACCTCTGAGATCTCTGATGGATTGAATGATTGATGAGTGTGTGGCATGTGTGCAGGTGATTCGGGATGTGCTGAGCAATCAGATGGAGCTGCTGGGTAACATCTGGGCTGATGAAGCATGCGAGATTGAACTGAAGAGACGACACGAGCAACAGGCAGCGAAGGATGCGACAACGAACCGACCCAAGTAAACAGAGTATCAGTCACATCGCTGCAGTCTGCAGATGATGTCAATTGTCCACACACCCTTATCATCTTGATTCTTGATCTTTGATTTCTTGTATCCCATGCAATGTTAGCAGCAACTGCAGCATGTAGAAAGATTCGTAGAGCTGCAGAGCATCACCTGTTTTGCGAAATAATGCAGTATTACCTGCCAACTGACAGAGGTGAATGTGTCCTGCTTTAACCCTAGCCAGGCACGCCGGTACTCGATTTACCTGCCCGGGAGGGATGGAAGGCTGAGTTGATCTTGGTGGTTAGTTATATGCTGAGATGGTTTACCTGTCCAGTCACCCATCCAGGCTTGGTGTATGGCAACTATGTTGATTGTACATAACGTGTTGACCACTAGCGCATGCCACCTACAACCAGTATGTGTTTATGCTGCACGTTACGTTGTCAGTGTTGCATTGCACATGTTGTAAATGCCGCTATTTTGACGTCTGCATTTGCTGCCTGTTGCATTTAGCCTTATGCCCTGTGTTGTACTTACATTTATACCAGCAGTATATTGCCAGTATCGAGACTTGTTGCATCGTGCATGCAGACTTATGTCGGTTTTATCAAAATTGCTGACTCTGTTATTTTATGTTCCTTATGTTCTTCTTCATTGCGATGTTTCGGTCTGGCAGTTGTTTTGTTGAAGAAATAATTGGTTTTGACTTCATTGTGATTGCCAGAAAGCATTCACGCAGCAGATCAGGGGACAGAAGCCGAGACCGTCACAGGTCAGAATCAAGGGAGACCAGCAGACGACGTAGTCGACGTTGCGATGATGATGATGATAAGAAACGACATCAGCGCAGTTCATCTCACAAGAGGAAGCGCAGTCGAAGCAGGTACATGTACGCAGACTTGTGCTGTAATTATGACTATTAGTGAAGTGCTGCGTGTGACTTAGGTTTATTATTATACTAAATCGTGAACTGGTTAGGTCCGAAAACTAGACTGTTCTGTCTTCGTTGGGCCAGTCATGTTCAACCTTCTGAAGAATGCTGACGTGTCGTAGGCTCTAGCCAGCATTTGGTACAACTTTTTGTTAACTATATACTGCTTTGCTATATTGAGTGTAACTTAGTGTATCAATATTTATTATTGTTAGTAAAAATTGGCAGATGATTTTATCATTGTCATCGTCGTCATAAAACTATGAGATTTATGTGATTGTTTTGTTTTTGTTGATGTTACTAGAAGTCGATCGTCACATCACAAGAAGCACAAACACAGCAGACATCACAGTCAGCACAAGCAGCAGGTTGATGAAGATAAATCCACTGATAATAGTCCTGCTGCTGAAACTGTTGCTGATAAGCAACCAGTATTATGATCATTGCACTGAAGTGACTTTCACTTTGACGTTTTTGAATGTGATTCTGTGCATGGACGTTTGATATACGCCTACACTGTGTCCCTAAAAAGCTTCCTGAACATTTTCGATTGTAACTTCAAGAAGAATTATCAGATTTCAGTAATTTTTTGAATGAATATTCTTGACAACTGGCCATCAAATGACTTTTTAATTTTCTACCTCACCCAATGTCTGTTTTTACACTACCTGGGAAAAACGGAAACAATAAAATATTACTTTTTTTATTTAATGCATTGTGATTACTTAATCAACATAACACATAAAAACACATTGTGTTCACATTTCTGACACTTTGGGTGACATTTCATTCAGTTGTCCATTTTTTAAAACTGCCTACAATAAAATTTGTGAGTTTTTTGCCAATAACTCGCTGTATCTCAGTAATGGTGCGAGATAAGGCCTAGGTTACTATTAATCACCAATAGGAAATCGTATACTGGCTTTCGATTGGCGCCGAATTCAATGACCTTGGATGACCTTGAACGCCAAAATAGGGGGTTTTACGGATTTTTTTCGCGATATCGGGCTGCGCAAGTTTATATCATTCACAAGGAGGCGCCACCATCGCCAACGCCACACGCGCCTACGGCCGATGTGTATTATGGTCCCGATGGGCCGAGTCCAAGTGATATGCGATTTTCGAAACTATAACTACTGAACTGGAAATGCTATAGGCTTTCGCGCGTATCGTGAGCTTTGCTCAAATTTCTTGTTTCCAAACAGAAATCGTTCTTTTCTCCAATTTTGGTCCTGGTTCACTGTCCGGTTTTGGAGAAAAAGTGTAAAATAAAAAAAAATAAGAAAAAGCAAAGTGAAAACATAAAGCCGATGTCACTTTTTCGTTACTATGTACGGACGGCCTAAAAACGTTGAGACCTATACTACTAAAATTAATACACTTCTGTGACGAAGTAATTGTAATTCTGTCTCGCCATGCAGGACATGCGACAACAGTGCATCGAATAGAGTAAAGACCAAAGTATAGGCTGAACGAGGCTGATTGTATGCCTAGCTGCATGGATGGCGTTGATTGCGTTGATTGCGCCGTGCTCATGTAACATGAATGGCGCTCATTATCTGTCTCGTCCAGTGCCTGGAAGCTTTGCCCGCCAGCTGCAGACGCTAGTCTTTGCGTCATTTGTTAAATACGACATCGTGCGTCGCCTCGATGACCGACACGATATACTGTATAGCCTATATGCGTGCTACTGATGCATTTATTCAGTCGACATAGGCTTGAGTCAGCCTCCAGCAACCGACCAAAAGTTCGCTTTTGCTGCTGTCGGCAAGCGAGTATTTCTGCCTTATGGTGGTGTCTAAGGAGGGGTGTCTGTCCCCTTGAACGACTGGAACAAGTTCCCCTCTATCCCTCCTGTCTCTGTTCTCATATTTCCCTTCCATAGCCTACGTTTCATTTGTTATTTTTCCATTTCCCCGTCTTCTTCGGAGGTTTTCCCGTTAATCTGGCTGTGAGAGAGTGACATTCCGGGCTTTTCTGGACATTGGCTTTCTTCATTCTGTTTACAACCGTTCGCTATACAGCAAGTCACCCATATTAATAATAAAATACTAAATTTTGAACTATCTGTGTCTGTTATTTCTAAGTAACAAGCACGAACCGGTCAGGCACACACGGACGGACGGACAGCGGGCAGTACGTATAACGCGGTCGCAGAAGTTAGGGGTGGCGCATATCGAGTAAATCAGATTTTATACTGCAGCGGCATCTCGGCGCCGCATTGGCGGGCCCAAGTCGTCAAAGTGATGCAAATGTCTGCGATGCTTTGCCTCTGCCTGCCTTCTTAATCTTGCACGAAGAAGCGAGTATGGAGCTACTGCTTGACTTTGTTTACGGTTTACGAGCAAGGAGTTTATGAGGTGGGCGACAGTAAAGGTATATCGGATTGCCGCACGGGAGGGTGGCAGCATGGCCCTCTAAATAATCTAATCTAGAGGGCTGTGGTGGCAGCCGGAGCTCGGGGAGACGGACGGACATTCCCCGGTGGACGTACTTTCAACCCCCGGGGTCGCGTGGCGGACGGGCGGGGGATTTCGGTTGGTTCACGTAGTGCTTGCAGCAGGGACGACATCAACCTGGTTTTGGGTACTGAAACATGGAGTCCAGCAAGGTTGTGTCCTGTCATTTTACCTTTTTAACATTTCAGAGATGGTCATAAGAGAGACTATAGAGGCATTCGAATGAGGGTTACAGATTGGAGGAATAAAAGTATCCAATCTGAGATATGTATAGATAGAGTGTTGATTGCTACATCTGCGCAGGAGCTATAAACACTATTGAATCGTCTGAATGTCATCAGCAAAAGATATGGCCTGTTGATAAATGTAGAAAAGACAAAAGTGCTGACCACCGTTAATGAAAGTTGTAATATCACAATCGAAAATCAGACGATCGAAGTTATGAACACATTTCTGTACCTTGGATCATTAGTTACAATGATGCAGAGTGTACAGCTGATATTCGTGCTAGATTGAATAAAGGACAGAACATTGTGTCATCTTTGAGAAAAATTTGGAAAAGTCATGACATCACCGTAGATACCAAACTACGCTAAAGACACTAGTGTGGCCTGCAGTGGCTACTTACTGATGAGAGAGTTGGACTTTGAAAAGATCACATGAAGACATGTTGGAAGCCTTTAAGATGAAAGCATTAAGACAGATTTTGCATGTATCGTGGACGACAAGGGAGACAAATTCGTGGGTCTTGGAACAGGCAGGTGTCAACAGAAATTTACTAGCAAATGTGGAAAGCAGAAAGTTGAGATATTTCGGTCATATCATGAGAGGCGAAGACAAATCTCTTGAAAAGGGTATCATTAAAGGGACCTGGCCCGGAAACTGAAAGAGAGGAAGACCAAGAACAGCGTGGATAGACAATGTCACTTCATGGATGGGATTAAAGCTTGAAGAGACAATCCGGAAAGTGGATAACAGATCTACGTGGAGGACGGCGATTCATAGTGCAGCCTACCCTCGATCGAGGACGGCTAAAGGCAAGGCAAGGCAAGTGCTTGTCTCCGAGATACCCCGCGTCCGAAGTCGTTATGTGTCGTAAGACCGGCGGTGGCGGCATTGCATTGCATTCTCTGAACTCTTTGAGTCAATCGACTCCATGGCATGGCCCACTCGGCGACACTCACTGGGGCAATACGTCTACCCTTTGCTGTCGGTCGCTGTGCTGCAGGACTTACAAAGCAATGCATTGTTGGACGCGAGGCGACGCAACAACATTTTGTGTCTATACACTTTGCCTTGCCTTGCCTTTAGCCGTCTTCGATCCGAAGGTAGGCCAAACTATGAATCGCCGTCCTCCATGCAGATCTGTTGTCTACTTTCCAGATTGCCTCTTTAAGTTTCAGCCCCGCCCTTGAAGTCACATTGCCTATCCACGCTGTTCTTGGTCTTCCTTTCTTTCTGTTGCCGGGCAAGGTGCCTTCAATGATACCCTTTTCAAGAGATTGGTCTTCGCCTCTCATGATATGATGGAAGTATCTCAACTTTCTACTTTTAACATTTGCTAGTAAACTTCTGTTGACTAATGGCGTTGGCGTTTTTATAGAATTTCAGTGTTTTGGGTCAACTGTGTACGGAGAAGTAGTCGATTACAATTAATTTTCGACTCGTTCTACCTCTCCGCTAACCGAAAGATGAACAGTCTAGAGTGTTGTAAATTATTGATCTACAAATTCTAAAAAAAGTCGTTGTTATTTTTGGTAAGGAATCTATTAGTCATTAATAAGCATTACTGTGCAAAGCAATGTTATGAAGCTGCGATGTGTGAAGATGAGGACAGTCAATTACTTGTACGGGAGGGGTGGGGGATGGAGACGACACTTAGCTCGCACCGCAGTGGTACCGTCCCGTCCCAATTTTCGGCTGCATACGTCGTGCGTCATGAAGCAAACGACGTTGTAGTTTAGGCCATCTGAGTGTGGTAGGCCTACATGTATAAGTACGATGCCACACTGTCTGGAGTGGTATAAGTTGGCACTGCGTGCTTTCGTAACACTCAAGCAGTGCGGTTTCTAACTAATACCGTGCGGCTATATACGGCGTTCGTGCGGCCTGGGCTTGCAATGTATGGATCAGTTCAATGGTTCGACGCTGCATTAGTTCGCGCAATTCACTCAGAGCTATAGGCGCGGCTGTTCGTTCTTCATGCTTTCGTATGGCCTCGTGCACGTCACACGCTGTGAATGAAATGCCAGTCTTGAGCACGAACTGTTCTGCTCTGTTCTCTTGCAGCCTACGTGCCATAACTCACTGCTATAGCCTGTGTGCGTAGTAGCATTTTATCACGGCAACATGACTGTGCTGCCGCCCCAGTCCAGTGGCGGACTGGCACCGTAGTCTGTATCATAGTTGCACGTGCGGCGCCCCGCCACAGACTACCGTATTGTCGGAGCGCATACAAGAGTCGGAATTATCAAGGCGGCGCCTCGTCAGAGATAAAAGTTAAAAAAGTCGAGACAAAAGTTTTTACGAATTGCTAGGATTCTGTCTTAGTCTAGTTTTAGTTCTACACCCATTTCCGTTATCTTAAAGAGACGTGTTCTTAAGATCTCAATAGTAACCATCTTTTTTTCTGCAGCGGTTTGGCCGCAATTTTGAATGCAAAGATCGTAGTATGAAATCAGACGTATGTTGAGTGATTTTGTCTTTGTTTCATTTCGCATCCAACATTTGAGTGAGCATGCGTATAGGCCAATACTGCAGTATAATATCTGGAGTGGACGAGCAGACGAGAAGTGTGGCGGTAATTTTCCTGACGTATAGGGCTACAGTAGTACACAGCAGCGTACAGTCAATTAGGCCTGCAGGTATAGTACGGGACATGGAAACGATGAGTTCGATTACTGCGATGAGTTGAGTTGACATGCGGCGTTCAAGCCATCACTGACAATGAATTTCACTACACGCAGCGGAAGTGTGCAATTGCTACTGTCTATGCGTCAGTATACCGTAGGCAAGGGGGTGAGTCCAGGTACCCCAGCCCCCCAATCCTCCAGACAAAACATAAACATACGTTTAAACTACACGTAATTTGCCAATTTGGTCAGTTTATTTTCCGAAAAATAATTACAATTGTTGCCACTAGATCTTATCTTTCAAAGTTAAAATGCACGAAATTCGATTTTAGCTGGGGCTCCGCTATATGACCCCGCTATGGGAGCCTACAGCTCTCTCCTAAACCTCCTAGCTGGATTTTTGGGGGTCCTGCTTTTAAGGGAAAAGAGGAAAAGGGAAGAAGGGAAGACAGAAGACGGAGAAGAAAGGTAAAAGGGGGAGGAATAACGAGGGGTGGGACGAAAGGGAAAGTGAAGAAGAGGGGAAGGGAGACGAGCCCCCATTTGAAATTTCTGGCTACGCCACTGCTATACGTGGCGTGCGTGCTAGGCTGGAGTTCAGTTCACATCACAATGAGTTGGTCCATCGGTGGGTCACGTGACGTCTGAGAGCTGTCATTAAGTAAGTAAGTGTTTGTCGAGCGAGCCTGCTATGTAGGTGTGCTGACAATGCTCTAGGCGCCCGCCACTCGAAGTGTTAGATAGTGCAGCTGATGCAGGTGTCCTTCAATGGTGTTGCGTAAGTCCATCTGCCCCGAAGCATTGACGCTTTCTCAGCTGCGCACACAATTAAACTGCAACGCCCAGTCAACTTTCTGCTTCGCCGTTTTTTCCCTTTTTTGCGGATTTAAAAAGAAAACTTTTTTTTGTTATTTTTGGCACGGGCTTGCTGTCGTATGTTTGTTCGTCTGTAACGGATGTATTGTGGCTAAACCGTACGTCGTGTCTAAGAAACAGTGGGCTAAGGTTGCCATTAATCACTAACAGGCGTTCACATATGCTGCCCTTCGGACACCGGCATACGGTCGGCCCACCCTAGCGACAGCTGGGCTTTTTTGTCTTTCTCTTTTGGAAACAGTTTCGTCTGCCCGGTACCGCGCGAAAATCAACTAAGCTTATTCCATATTCACACTGTTTTCTGCGTATCAAATGAAACGAGCAAAGATGCAGGCACGTGGTACCGACATAATAATACGGCCATCCGTCCATTTGCCGAGCATCTCAGGCATTGATAGTAAATTGGGTGATCGCACGAGCGACGATTAGCCTGCGCGAATTATGCGTAATTTTTTTATAGTTTTTTTTTGTTATCCAATGGGCTCGATTCTTCACTTTTTGAAGCGAAAATTGGCACACCGGTTATTCCTCTCCTGCGAGATTTTTGCACCAATTTCGATTCTTCTACGCCATGTACTTCACGAGTTAGGAACCCGTACGGGAGAGACAGACAGACTGACGGACCCACGGGCAAGACGCGTAATGTGGCCAACGAGGCGGTCGCATAACAAAACTGGTAATTGCTGCAAAAATTCTGTTGGCGGTTCACATAGCGTTGATCCGCGCAGAGCAGATTTCGCACAATGAATCCTGATCTACCGCAGTGACGTACCGAGGATCTCGGAGTGGGGTGTGGGAAGGGGTCTGAGGAGTGGGCTGTGCTTTTTTCCTAGAAATTTTTTTTAGAGTTTTTTCTGTGAAAATGGAATGTTTGGGTGCATTTTTGGCACTATCTTTGAGTAACTGAATAGGATATTAAGTACCCCCTATGGCTACGTCAGTGATTTACCGCATCTAAAAATGTTAGCAAGGCGCCCCAGCTGTGAGAGGTTGGGGATGGAGGAGAAGGCGAGAGGAGAAAATGGGTGGGGGCAGGGTCTGCTGATTAATGCATCGATTGGTCGGCGATCTGACGGATTAATTTAATCGTGAATGCTGGCCACTGATTGATCACGGCCCGCCGTCGTCAATTGCTGAGCACGTACGGCACTCAAGGCCGTGTAGTAGGCCTAACACGTGTTGGCTATTTCAAGCATCGATTCAACCCGAATGACTGACTGGTTAGCAATGCAGACAGACACGTCTAGTATAGGCATCCGCATAATTATCATAAATTATGTAGATTTATGCAGTCCCCGTTAGCCAGTATTTTCGTCATTTGGTGGGCAACGACGGCCTCCGATCCCCCAGACAAGACACAAGCACAAGTTTAAACTGCACTAAATTTGCAAATTTGGACAGCTGATTCTCAGGATTTAAAATAATAAAAAAAATTGTTGCCACCAGATGTGATATTTTAAACATACAATGCACCAAATTAGATTTCGGCTGGGACTGCTCCAGACCCCGCTCGGGGGAGGGCTTACAGCGTTCACCCATACCTCTCCTAGCTGGATTTTAGGGGGTTCTATTTTTAATGGGAGGGATTAGAAAAAGAGGAGAGGAAAGGGGAAGGAAGTGGAAAAAGTAAGAACGGGAGGAAAAGGGGACGGAAGGGAGACGAAGCCCCCAATTCACGTTTTTGGCTACGGCGCTGGGACAAGAACGCCGAATGTAAATATTCATTCACTGTATAAATGGCAGCAAGAGAATAATTTCACAAGGTATTGCAGCAACATGCAGAGGTGAGGTTAGATATGGCAGCATTTTCTTTTGCCTCTTCCGCAGTAATCAGGACATGCATAAATGCTCGTGCAGCTGAATGCGAATGTGACGAGAGGCTTCAGGCTCTAATTGATTGCGTCATTTCGCGCATCCTGCTGACGGACGGGTTTTTATTCGCATTTCGCAGCCGCGCGTCAGGCGATTAGTCCAGACTAATGGCGTATATGCTGCGGTGACTGTAAGTGACGTCAGCTGGCGCCATGGCAACGCCGAGACGCTGAATTGACGCCATAAATTCTGTCTCCACTACTTCGATTTGTTAGCCGATTGTACTTACGTAACGGTCGAGCTTATGGTACAGTTGTCGTCCGTTTGTCCGTCACGGATGTATTGTGGCTAAACGGTAAGTCGTAGAGGGTCGGCGATGGTACCATTAAATAGGGCGCTGGCGACTTCCTATAGGCTGTCAATAGTAACTATGTCTCCAGTTGCAGCGGTTTGGCTGCAGTTTTAATGTAAAGTTTCAAGTTATAAGTTGGAAGAAGTGAGAGGTAGGGCCAAGGTTACTATTAATCACTATTAGCAAGTGGCATATTGGCTGTCAAGTGACATGAACATCGTTGATCTTGGTATATGACATTGAAGATCAGTGATAATTAACTAGTGCGGTCGGCTATCCTAGCGACAGCGGGGCTTCTTGTTGTAGATCTGTTGTGCTGCTGCTACTGAGCTGCTTTCCGCAGTGCAGACAGGTGCCTATATAATATATAGATGCAAATCGGCGATAAATCGAAGCAGGTGGGGTTTCGGCCATGGCATGCGTGCGTGTACGCGGCAGGTGCTGTCGCCATGGTTTTAATCCGCATTAGCGCATAGCAGCACACGGTACAGGGCACACAGTCCCACTGACCAGTATACGTCAATCACGACACTTTCATAGAGGATTATATGAGCGGCCAACATAGCGTACTCGTATATAGGGGCGTGATGATCGCTTGTACGTCTGATTCGTTCACACGAGAGAGCCACATGACTGCCAAGTCTTTTGTAGAGTACACTTATAGCTTCCTGTCGACAGCAGCAGCTCGTGTCTTGTATAGACTCCAGTTCCGGCTGAGGGTAGGAGGCTGAGTTGGATTGGGAGAAAGAGGTGGCAGATAGGGCCACCGACCCAACAGCCGTCACACCGAACAGACAGACAGACAGACAATATGCGCTGGTATTACTTGCTCAATAATCATGCGCGCTGTTCACTATTTTTGACTAAAACATGGCACATGGCTTGAGAAGAAATTTTCCAACTTTACATTTTTGTGTTTTTAAATCCCAAAATAGCCAAAAACTGCTGCATTCTGCAAGTAATCAAAACTGATCACTTTTCATAAGTGTGACAGCCAGCAGTCGGTAAGTGCAGTACTGCAGCAATACTAAGGAAATAATGTGGATTATTGAGTGACCTCTAAACATGCTCCAAATTACACAAGTTTTTCATTATATCTTTTTAGGTAAGGTAGAACAAATTTAAACTTGTGAAGACTTATTATGATTAACTTGAATTTTTACCATTACTTCGTGGACCACCCTATAAAACAAGTTCGGGCCTATTGAAGAAACGCGGCGTTATTTTGCGTGCTTTATAGGTGTGGGCTATTTATGCTCACTTTTTTCTTGTGTGCTCAGTTTGCGTGTCTCTCTGTCTGTCGGTCTCTTTGCACTGCACTGTTTATGTTTTCTGTATTTTTTTTATATTTCTACGAGTGGTGAGTAAACATATACGTGTAAAATATATTGAATGTAAAAAAGCCCGTCTGGGAATTTTTTGTGCACTCTGAGCGTTGCCTGTAGGCCCTATTATAATAAGTGCGTCACTGTGCGTGACCAAACTCCGAACTTTGGCGGCAAAAATATTTTACAGGCCGAACACGTGATTTTTGATGCTGGACGTAAGAAATAATAAACGTAAGATAATTTCAACACGAAAAACGGGATAAGTAAGTAGCAGTATTTTCTGGCGTTCGTGTACAACTTGTTTAGTTTTCGTTTTAAGTTAAGCTCATATTAGAAATCTGCAAAATACGGTGGCACAATAATCTGCATGATACGATGTCACCAGAAATCGGCGCATATATCGAAGTTTTTTGTTAAATAGTTTATTATCGTCTTTACTGTATATTATTGCCTTCGCTTGATTTGAAGAATTTTGCCGACTTATACACGGGATAAAAAATAATAAGCGGCGGGCGTGACTATGTAATTTGCATACGACTACTGGCGTAGTCAGAAATGCAAATTGGGGGCACGCCTCCCTTCCCTCTCGTTTTCCTTCTCTCTTTCGTCTCCTTTTTCTTTTTCTTTTCCTTTTCTTACTCCTCCTCCTTCTTTCCCTTCTTTTCTTAGAAGTAGGACCCCCAAAATCCAGCTACGGGGTCTGGGGAGCGCTGTAAGCTCCCCAGCGGCGTATGGGGCGGAGATCGAATTTGGAGCATTTTTGCTTTAAAATATGAGATCTGGTAGCAACAATTTTTCATTATTTTCCTGAGAATTAAATGACCAAATTGGCAAATTTGGTGCAGGTTAAACGTGTGCTTATGTCTTGTCCGAGGGGTTGGGGAGGGGGCTAGGCTCGGCTATACGCCACTGCATACGACTGTCAATTTCGACCGTGTATTAGTTACGACGGACTGCAATGTGTGTGTCGCCCTGATAAGGCGCAACGCTGGTCATCAACATTGTACCAAGTGTGACCATGCCCCTCTGGGATTTGGGACATAATCCATAAGGTACAAATACCTATTCTGGCTGAATCAGTTTTTGTTATCAATTGACTGTAAAGTTACTTTATCTAAGGAGCCTTTATACGCTGAGCTGCGTTAGTTGTTCGCAGTATTATGCCATCTTACTGTTTTACCAGCCACTCTCGACAACTCAGCCTAGTCACCCCTTAGCGGGTTATGGAATTAACAGTGCATTCAGTTTAATGGAGTTTAACTCTCGCTGGCAAAAAGTGTCTAAAAGAGAATGATCTGTGCCAATTTGCGAAGTTTTTTCAACTTTTACTTCCTACTTTTTGGTCTCTTATCTGTACACTAGGTGACTGACTGATTAGATTCATTGAAATTGGCATGAAAGCAATAGCTCAGAGACTTCGTTTGATTGAAAAGCGAAAAAAACATTTTAGCCCATTCTGATACCTGTCGCTGTTAGTTATGATCAAGTTATTTATTTAACTGCTTGTTTTTCTTCCGTCCTATTACGGCCAATACAAGATTTTTCATAACGCATTTCAAACATATAGGCTACGTGAATGATGTTATTCGTATGTGTAGTTACGTATTTGAATGGTTTGTATTCTGTGTGTGCAGAAACTTTACGGCAGTATTTCAGTCGATACGGCGACATCGTCGACTGCATGGTCATGAAAGATCCGACCACAAAACGATCCAGGTACGAACCGTACGATAGAAAATAACGCAGCTATTAATATCCCCCCGCATCATTTCTGGCGCCCAACGTGGAACATTTTTCGTTCGCGTACAAGTTACGTTAAGCGCTTTGTTAAATGACACTGTAGACACGAGCGAAATGCTGTCATGGATTTGCCTTAATTACTTTGCTTCGGCACCCTAGTGATGGGTCAATGTATCGATTCTCTTTCTCAACGTATCGAAATATCGCTTCAGTTCGGTACGGACTCAACGTATTCGATCGTATTCGATTGGCATTCTTCTGCGGTCGTTCATTGCAGAAAGAGCCAATATTTTCAATCGCATGATTAATTACACAATTTAATCACCTTGCTGAAGATTTTATTTGCAGCGTTTTTAAATGTAACCCGCGTTTGCGGGTAACCGTAAGGCAGCACATCGTAGTCGTATTGTGAGAAAATTTTGCCTTTGTTAATATCGGTACTTTAACTGTGGTGTGGTATAATTATTGGCGAATTTTGTCAACGTTGAGCTGAATTTTAGACAAAAAACTCAGCTATATGCATTTTACTGAACGCAGATTAACGGTAAGCAAAACCCGCCATAAACGAAACATGCACGCGTTACTTCGCTGGATTAGTCATATTGTTTCAACCAAAGCGTAGGCCTATATGACCATGTATTAATAGGCAACTAGCCGACTTAATCATAATATAGTATTAAGGTTCATATAATTTGAACAATCTCTTTACATTTTAGGCCCAAATAACGAAAGAAGATTGAAATAACTTTAGACCAAAGAAGTAAAGTGCTGAAATCGGTGAGAGTTCATGGGCAGGCTTCAACGATTTTTTTTCTTTTACTCTATAAAAATGTAGGCCTACTTTTTGTTTATAATTCTTTGATATTAATATTTAATATAATTATTTAATGCTCGACGTGAAGATCATTTTATTGCTGTTCACAACTTCACATCACTAATAGCCTACTCGTAGCCTATTTCATGCACAAATAGTCGTACAGAGCTGTATATTGATATTGTGATAACGCTAAATAAAGAACAAGCGGAGAGGTCGCTACGCTCCTTGTCCGCATGATCTTTGCCATAGTATCGGCCTGCGGCCTCCATTTTCGGCCCCTCGGGCCTCAACTCGGCTTGCGGTCTCGATCTCGGCCTGCGACCTTATATTTTCGGCCTGCGGCTTCAATTTTCGACCCTACGGGCCTTAACTCCTCGATCTCGATTTGCGGCTGATGATGCGTCACCATAGTGGCGAGTGACGGCGTCTATATGACGTCACAGCCAATCGCTGCGCACAGCTCTGCGGCAACCTAATAGGTGTGGCTGCAAATTTTCAGTAAAAGTGAAATATTCTCAAACGGACGACTACTCAGCGTCATTTTATCTAGCCCATGTGTCCCGGCCATGTAGGACACGGATCTGTCTGCAAAATTTCGCGGCCGTACTTCGTGCCGCTTAGAAGTTATTGGCGGTCGCAACTCTCAAACAACAGTATAGATTCAGTTGCGGAAAGGCTCAATGGAAAGCTCAAAAGCTCACAGTATTTCATTATCTGCTCTCCGGTTACAACTTCTAAGTCACTGTGCAGTTTCCTTTACGTATAACTCAGTTTTTATTGTATGCCTCTTCCCTTCCTCTCTCCCTTTCTCCGTCTCTCTGTCTGTTTTAATGTGTTTTTCTGTACTCGTGAGTTTCATTGTCGTTTCGTCGGCCATTCTTTTTTTCGCCCCGCCGCGCGTTTCCGGCCGGTCTTTTATACGCCTATAATAGACTTTCCCTGATAAGATTTCGATCGTGGATAGCTGGTGTACTGAAGCTGCCATTCAGTGCTGCCTGGCTATACGATATCACTCTCTGTGTACAGGGTGGCCGAATAAAAAAAGTAAGCTATTGTAGTCTGTACATATCTTTTCTAAATATTGACCGATTTTTGCAATTTTTTCACCGGTAGACTTTGTACGAAATTTGCTGTTTAGTGGCATGCACATCACATTTATTATGTCGCTACATTACCTTGCAAAATATAAATAGCGGAAAATAAACAATAGTTACAGATGTGCAGAAGGTTTAATGTTAAAGTTTTAAAATATTCAACTGAAATGTTAAATATGAGTTAAAGTTAGCGTTAAAAATTTACACAATCGAAATACAATACTGCAGCCACCAACGATCATTAATGTACATTGAAAATTAATGCAAAGTAAAATTGTTTAAGTTATTTGAACAAATGTTCAATATGTCCTCCATTATTCTTGTATTTTTGATACTTACTTATTTTTAACATGTCAGTTAAATACCTACTTAAAAATTTACCATTAGACCTTCTGTCCATTTAGATATTGCTGGTTTTCGGATATTTATGTTTTACATGGTAGTGTTGCGACATAATAGGTGTGATGTGCATGCCGCTGAGTAGCAAATTTCTGGCAGAGTGTACTAATGAAAAAATTGTGAAAATGATCAGTATTTAGCGAGGATTTGGACAAAGTACCATAGCTTATTATTTTTGGGCCACTTTGTACGTGCCGGGCGCAACAGCCATTACAAGGCGAGGCTTAAGCCTACTGAATGTAATTGTAGTCATGTAATAGCGTAATTGAGAGATTTTGCTTTGAACCGTACACGAGCAGCGAGCTAGCAAAAATGGCATCATTTCGCAGTAGCGGCACCACGGCTTCTTCATGTTTTTGGGCTGGCTTTTGTTTGATTCCCACCTGAGATCAACGCAACCCCAGCTTTGTCAACTCCTGAAAACTTGGCTTTTCTGAAAGTCATGTTCGGACGTCATCATCCGACTTGGACATTTTATCATAACCTTGGAGTAGCTCTGCTTTTAAGGCAACTCTGATTGACTGATTGATTGAGAAGAGAATTTTGGTTCCAAACTCACGCCAAATTAAGACAATAATTGTTTTTAGTATACAAAAATTACCCATCGGCGTCTCTCTGCTGATGCAGTGAGCAAGCGAAGACATCGGCCTAGTGCTGCGATAATATGCGGCCATCCGCTCTACTATAAATACTCTTCCACTGCACTGCGCAACCTTAACCATGACTTTTGGCTATTTGAGCTGAAAATTGGTTCCCGTCATTGGTCTTTCTACGCTATGTTGCTTTCGAATCAGGAGCCCGTACGGATCATATCGACGGACAGACAGAGAGATTGTATGGACGGACGGGGAAGAACCGTAATGCTGCCTACCACAACGGCAGCACAGTAAAAGTTTGTGAGTGTCTTATGCCAACTCATAGTTAACACTTTGGTTTCCCGTGCTTTTCGACTAAATCACTAGCAAGCAAACGGTGAGGGTGATATCAGTCATTCTACAAAAAAACCGCCGGCGGGCAATTTTCGATAAAACGTGTATACATCCGTAAGCGCGCTTGTTTACGCCGTGTGTAATCATGCGACAGATGATATTACAGACCATTGCTGACTGTATTCTGTTCAGCAACACTTCCTGCCTTGGTTACCGTCATCGTCAGCTCAGTGCTCAACTATACTGACCCCGCGGACCCCGCAATGCGGGGGACCCGCGGGTCTAGGGGGCCAAAATTACTGTGCTCATTTTTGCACAGCAAAAACACAAGTTCTGATGTCGCCAAATGCGGTTTCTGGGGCACCAAAATGCTGTAAAATACGTTTTTGGCCGGAGGGCAGCCCCGTACCCTGCTGGGAGCTCACAGCGCTCCCCCAGATCCATTAGCTCAGGGGCGTCATTTAGGGGGTTGGGGTCCATGGACCCCCAAAATTTATGATTTTATTTTTTCCTGTAAATCGTACCTTTGAAACCATGTTACTGCTACAAGAACAATACGTTACGTAGACTGAGAACCCCAATGATTTACTGAAATGACGCTATGCTGTTTTAGCTGCATTGAGAGGGCATACTTGTAAGGGAAGGGATCAAAAAGGAGAAAGAAATGGACAGAAGAAAGGGGAATAGGACAGGAGGCGAGGACAAGAGCGCCCGGGAGGGGAGAGAACGTGAAGGGAGGGAAAAAGAAGGAGAGGGGTCTAATGATTTTTGCAGGGGGCCAAAAATATGAAGTTACGCCACTGCTAACTACATGTAGCCTAGTCTAAATCCAGCGGTAGCGGTAGCTGGGTCTGACGTTGCGAGTTAGCCAGGCATAGATAACCCAGCAGTTAACAGATAGACACTGCAAAAGGTTTCGAAAAAAACCTTTCAAGGCGGGGTTTTACGTATATATTGTAGAATTAGCTGCCTTGCAAGTTGCAACAAATGAAAACCCTGGTATATTATGGAAATGCAAAACTAATGACGCAAATTAGCTCAAAGAATACAAAGCATGACTACAATGTTTTGATTGCGTTTTCTGCAGATCTTAGCATATAGTAAATAAGTTAGAAAGAGAGAAGGATAAAAAGCTTAAAAGACGTCGCTTTATTTAACAATTAGTCACAATGCGACGCGATCTCAAAACCCGAACAAAAATGTCTTTAGCAGTCATTTAAACTGTTCAAAGTTAAAGTCAGCTTGTCTCAGATGAACTGCATGGAAGACTGTTCCACAGTCAGTCAGAACAAAAATAAACAGCGCATTCATTGGACACCTTTATTGTCACACACTTCATCATATTTGCTCATTAGCTCTACGAGCACTCGGAAAATGCATCAATACAACCTGAGCATATGCATAATAGGGTCACGATCACGGTCACGTCCAGCAAACTTCCAGCAAATGTATTCAAAATACACGTGCTAAATGCTGGACGTTTGCTGCCCGATTGCTCGATTTACGTCAAAGTTGTACATATGTTTTTACTTTTTATGCGCTACCTCGTGTCGCTACTCGAGACGCGGTCTAACTAATTGAGGAGGCGTACGTAGCACATCTGCGGCCACTGTGGAAGCCGCGAACGTGACGGATGAAGATTGTAGACGCAGAAACAGTGGAGTAAAATAAACAAGGGGGACGGCCTGGAGGCAAACCCAAATCTCAATTTTTTTGGTGAACAGTAGATAGAGGCTTTGGACAATCATTAAAATTGTTGCCACCAGATCTCATATTTCGTTTACCTGACAATGCTAGTATTTTTACTGCTGAAATTCATGCACTGGACATGGCGCTAGACATCATCCGCCGTACAAGAAGCAAAGATTGTGTGGTTTTCTACTGATCTTAAAGATCCTGAAAGATCACAACCAACTAATTAACAGTGGTAAATCTATAACTTTTTGCTGGATTCCCAGCCACGTGAGTATCCGAGGAAATGAAGATGCTGACGTCGCTGCTAAGGCAGGACTGGATGTCGCCATCTCCAACATGAGATTTCCAGTTAGCGATTTGTTAACTTGTGTCAACCAGTTGTGTGTTAAAGAATGGCAAGAACTGTGGAACCAGTGTACATTAAATAAACTCTACATTGTGCAACCAGTCATTGGTCACAATATCAGTTCATCACTAAGCCGCTACGACTCAGTCCTTATCAACCGTCTTCGAATTGGTCATACAAGACTTACAAACTCTTATCTCTTAAAGGGAGAGAGTCGACCGGTATGGCAAGCTTGCCATTCTCCGCTCACTGTCAAGCACATCTTGGTAGACTGCACCCGTTACAGTGCAGCACGTCAGATATTTTGGAGTGGACACACTCAAGGACGTTTTTGAAAATGTTGCATCTCGCAACATCATCGCTTATGTTAAAAATATCAACTTTTACAATCGTATATAATGTTGTTTCTACATTAGCTTAATAGCCTTGACCTTAGCAAGTGTTTTAAACTTGTTTTAATAAATACATTAACTGCTTTTAATTGCTTTTAACCATTTATGGCACGAAATAGCCTATTTTGTGCTGATGTGCCGCTAAGAAACTACTCGATTACTCACTCACTCATATTTTAAGACCGTAATGTACCAAATTCGATTTCAGCTGCGACTTCTGCGCTCCTCTCGACCTGCTAGCTGAAAGTTAGGGGTCATTTTTTAATGAAGGACCGGAAGAAAAGGCGAAAAGTGAGGGAGACGAAAGGGGAATGGACGGTGGGGAATAGAAATAGAGGTGCGCGGAAGAGAGGCGCTCCCCCAATTCACATTTTTGCCATACGCCACTGCACAGAAAACGGCATCATTTATGCACTGATTCTGTTTCTTCCGGTCAACACAGCGTCACTCGCAGTCGTACAGCGTTGATTTAACAACAAACGGAAATCTCAGCAATTTTACCGAATATAGGGCTAACACTATTCTTTATTGTAAGTCGCATAGGCCTAACCAAAATATATTAGATTATTATGCAAACGTTTCAAAGACGACGATTAATACTCGTATTTTTTTATCTCTTCTGGACCTTGCAGTCTGAATTAAACAATAAACATAGTTGATTTGATTTGAATACTTGCACACAGAAACGTTTTTTTTTACTTTTCTTATTTTAAAATATAAACTTTTCTAAATATCTAATGTATATTTCCAGGGGCGTCAATCTCGGGGCCGGAAATGGGCTTACGACGCTCACTCATATACTTTCTAGGCGAGGAAAGGGATATCTCACCCCATTTTCTACTTCACGCAGTTAATGCCTACCACGTCTCGACATTCGCCACTTCCTACCCCTCCCCCGCCCCAATATTGACGACGGATCGACATCGCGCGCCGTTTTAATAAGTATTATAAGAAATTTGAGCTAATGCTCACGAGACGCGTGAAAACCTATAGCAGTTCTTGTTCGTAAATTCAAACTGTCAGTCTATCTCCAGCCATTTTGACGCGACTTTTACAGAGGTACCGCTATTTGATGCCCTCGTGCGCAGGTTTCCTTGAACTTAGAAAATCAAGACTTGGACCGTCGAAATCTATGTTTAATGCTAAAAATTACATTTGCAGCTTGTCCATGTCCATCTCAATTGGTTTCGGCGCAATTCGCTCTTGAAATATGTCTCGCAGCCCGAAATCGCCAAAAAATCCGTAAAAACCCTTATTTTAGCGTTCAAGGTCATTCAAGGTCATTGAATTCGGTGGCAATTGAGAGCCAGTGTACAACTTCCTATTAGTGATTAATAGTAACCTAAACACTATCTCGCACCGTTATTGAGATACAGCGACTTATTGGCTAAAAATCACAAATTTCTCCCATTCCCATCTCATTTAGCACCCTCGTTTGGGGTGACTTCTTTGAATTTACAGAAACGCTTAACGGTTTCTGAAACTAGAGTCTTCCAGGCAGCTGATGGTGAAGATTTGATGATCCTGGCTTGCACCGTTTTTGACTGATCCACCCGTGTGACAGACGGACGGACGGACGAACGGACAGACACACAGAATTGCGATGGCTGAAACGCGCTGAAAGCAGTATTTGCTTTCGCGCGTAAAAATTGATCTGCAGTTCGTCTTGCGGCCAAAGATGCACTAAAATGTGAAGCGGTACCACCATTTTACCGCATGTCCCACACCATTTATTGCAGTCCATAGTGTTGTTCACCTCCGAACGGCGATAGCGATTTTGTCAGACAGCAGCAGCAGCAGCAGCAGCTGGCATGAGCTTCTATCCGTATACCTGGTGGGCCCAGCTTGCGCCCAGTGAAAAATGGATGAGGGGAGTTTTGTTAAGAGTGTAGATCAAAACTTGCCCCTTCCCCTATTTTTCACTAAGCAATGAATTTACACCTTTAACGAAGGTTCCCATTATTGTCTGTCCAATGCAGTGCATAGCATTGGACAGAGTATAAAATCACCTGAGCGTTCGTCCGTTCGTGCGTGCGTGCATCCGTCCAACATTTGAGGCTTCATATCTCCATAACGGTACAAGATAGACGCATGGTCACAATGGACCACCCATAGGAAGTCGCCCACCGCGGGTCGAGTGGTCACGTGACTGACAGCGTTAATTATTTAGTTATAATAATATCAAAGGATGACAATAACATTGCTGCTGTACAATTTAAAATTGAACATTTCGATGTTCTTAGTCTAAACAGCTCACTGATTATATTTATACGGACATAATACGGTAAACTATCGAAATGCGTTGGACAGACTCCATGTTCGTATGAACATTATCTTGTTTTACACTAAGCAATCTACACCCTTAACAAGGAGTTCGAAGGGGGGAGCTTGAGCTCGAAAATGGGGGGATTTGCGCCCAATTTCAAGTCCAGATTTTTTTTTTTTGGGGGGGGGCGATAGAAGCCACTGAGCATTGGCGGTAGGCTACACAACAGTTCGGCAGATCTTAGCAGTTGTGCTGATGAGCAGCTGCAGCGGTCGAGGTTTGGTGATTAATTACGATAACGGCGACGAGTAATCATCAGGAAAGACGCAAAGACGCAGCGCACTGGATTACGTTTGCGCCATTCGGGCTTCGCTTTGTGGTCGATAATTATGACGCCAGGGACTGGACACTGTATGCATATACCTCTCGTTTCCGCAACTTCTCCAATAATAGTTGTTCTCCAGTAGTTGTCGTAGTATCAGTAGCTTCATGGTAGTAAATGCAGTTTGTTGCCCCATTACCAGAAATTTTAGCCCATCAGAACATTTTCTTCTTTTCGGAGAAGTGAGTTCGAGTTTGGAACGATATGTGTTGGCCGAATGTTCGATTATCGATGCCAAGTTGTGACATTAATTGTCCCGGAAATAGTTGTACTGGGGCTGCCTACTCCTTCGAAATTCTTCCCACAGTTGATTTTTTTCGAATGCCAGATCGAAATCACGAATTTTGAGGGGGAACGGAAGTATTTTGGGATGTCGGTTTCTGCTGGAACTGTCCCGCCAAATTTTCTGGTGGTCGGCTTGCACCCCTCCGATAATTTTTATAGGCTTACTAATTTTGTTTTCGGAAATTTGCAGCTGTCTGTCGAAAAAATTGAAACTTCCAGCCCTCCCAGTTTTTTGCCCGGAACGCCGCTGCTTATACGCCTCGGTGTTTTTCCGCTGGTTTGGCTGGTCGGTAAGCATTACTTCGACGCAAAGCTCTTTTGTATATCCTGAATTCGCCAGTAAACAACAACTGACTATAAATGAGATAGGTATGATTACATGATGCAGGCTAATGCCCGACCATTCCTTGGTCTACCGTATATAGGCTATTGTTACTGCGGTCTGCTGGCTTGTCTTGTCGAACAGGAAAAAAAACTGCTCGAAATAGAACATACGTAAATGAAATCAAATCTTCAGCAAAGCGAGTGAGAAAATCAAGATCGTCGATTTCCGTTAGCATTGTCACGTTCGTTATCATGATTGTGATATAGGTCTAATAAGACACAAAGGGAGCGGCGATTTTTGCGCTTGTAACAATGCCGGTTTTTGGCTGTATAAAGTCTTAGGTCAAAATCAATGCTGTGGTCGCCAAGACCATTGGGGCCTATTTATTTATTTATTTAACATGATAATTTTACAAAGTACACAATTAAAAACAAGAAGAAATCAAAAGAAAGTAGATTCTTTATTTTTATACCGATAACAAGGAACGTCTGCAAATACTAACAATCGAACACGTTGAGTCCTTATCGAACTGAAGGGATGACGATACGTTTCTATATCCAAGATGTAGCCTAACGTTTTGCTGTAGTGTACATCGTATATTGATGCTGATTAGCATAGACTAGTAGTTAGTTAGCTGAGGGATAGTATGGAAGAATAGTGATAGCACTACGCGATTCCGTGCGCATGTGCTTCGAAAGTCTTTAGATTCGATATTTTTTGGTGCTAACATACTGTTGTGCATCTGTTATGTAGACACACTATGTAATTATCTTTAATCAAACGATTTAAAACAGTTAATAGACTAATAGCTGAAATTAGATCACTTAATTGGACAGTTCCTGGTGTCGATTTTAATTATTGGTTTACACAGTTTTGTATGGAACCGAATCTTACATGCAATTTTTGTCAGTTAGGTTACAGAATTTCAGAAAATGTTTTGTTCCAGCGGTATTTAAACACGCTTAGGTGTTATGTAGGTTTAGCATATAACCGTAGTTATTATAACAGGCGCGGATTTGGGGAGATAATTGCCCCACATTTTTCCAAGAAATGTCCAAATTCATAGAGTTCAGCCTTGAATGGCTTGAATTTATGGATGGCATTGTGTCACCTTGATCTGAGAAACCGGAAACGATTCTCGAAGCACTTGCTGCAGAAATACTTTTATTTTTGTACATTTTTTGCAAATTTTGGTACCCCCAAAAGGCAAAATCCGCGCCTGTATGTGTAGAGTTGCTGCTAGTTGTTGTAAATCTGTGTAGTTTGAGCTAGTTTGCGTTATTTATTGTGTCTTGCAGAGGGTTCGGATTTGTCAACTACGCCGACCCTAGTAGTGTAGAGAAGGCTTTAGCTAGCGGACCGCATCATATAGATGCTAAACGGGTATGCTGCATCTGTTGTTGTTGTTGTTGTCGCTTGCTTGCATGTAGCGTAGTGCTAATTTAGCTTATAATTAGCCTATACAGGATGGTCCAAAAAACCGGATCTGTTTGAGCGTTGATAACTTTGCGATGGCTACTCGTAGAAAGGCGTGTGATATGTCAAAAGTTTTAGAATGTTGTAGAGAAAAAGGACCGAACTTGCATAGCAAATCATTTAAATATTCTTTGCCTAATTTGCATAAATCTTCATTACCCATGAAATTAAACATTTGCCGGCACTCCCATGTGCCCGAGTTTATTGAACTCAAAAACTAGCTGCTGAAAAGTCTAGATTTGAATTCTGTGGATTATTCAGTGCGGGGTCATTGCAACAGATAGCATGGTCACAAAATTTCAGTAACTGACCAGCTAAAACGTGTGCTAATCGAATGTTGGGCTCAGCTGATCCTGAACACATTGACTCCAGCGAT
>Ga0209671_1000350_pt1 | contig 28861 bp, 24 predicted proteins | sample WorMetHERISLAND2_2_FD_187401 | JGI IMG/M metagenome (GOLD analysis project Ga0209671, IMG submission 187401) | Marine gutless worms symbiont microbial communities from Max Planck institute for Marine Microbiology, Germany - Olavius geniculatus... | ecosystem: Host-associated > Annelida >...
TCACATGGTAGTGTAGAGAGGCAGTTAAGGTGTGGTGGTATGTTTAATAATAACACTACTGCTATTTGTCCACAAAATGTGCCAGTGAAAAAATTTTGAAAATCGGTCAATATTTGACGAAGATATGGACAATCACAAAGTGGGACTTTTTTTGAGACACAGTGTAGTTTCAGTCATCGTTGACTCTTTCCCATTTAGCTTTTCAGATCTGTGGCTTCAATAACTCCCACAACCACCCATTTCTGGTTATTTTATGTTTCACATAACAGTTTCCCTTATTTCATTTCCCTTTAAAACATTTTCAAATTCTTTTTAGTTCATGTGCTAGATTAATGTGCTAAACTGGCAACTTGCCTGCCATTTTTCAAATGTGAATCAGTTATCATATCACACAATATCATACAATGTGCTTAGTGTATTTGAGAACCTGTTTTCTGGCTGAGTTTGTAGAGAAACGTTTGTCGTGGGTCAGCATGATCTTTCAGTGACAGTTGTAGCAGTGAGCCTGACTTCTTCCACTTCTGCATTAGCCACATACCTACACAGACCACCCACAGACACACCACAGCGAGATACATCAATAGACCACACAGACACAAAGGTCACACACATAGACAGACCACTCATAGACATACACAGGACTTATATGTGCTGCAGCTGTCACAATGTGAATGCAAAGTCTTTCCCAAGCCATGTTATAGGGCAGCAATGAACTCTGCTTTGTTAGCCCTCAGCCAGACATCAGTTAGCACTGCCAGACGACAGATATATACATGGCTAGTGCATTGTATGTTGTGCCAGATTACAAGGCATAAACACACAGTGCGACGGCCACTATCTGGACCTGTGTGACAAGATAATTTTATGTTTTTGCAGACAGTTACCCAACTACACCGTGGTCCATAAAAATGTGCCACTTTTATTGTTTGAATATTGTCATAAAACATTGGCCATTTTAATAATTTTTGGCACGCGACATCAGGAAAGAACTTGATGCAAATGACTGTAGTTTTAGCCACCTCACTTTAATACTGTCGCTATACTACCTTGTGAAATGCAGACGTCATAGTTTGGCCATATACAACAATAAATTCATACTGGATAGTGCACACGTCCGCTCAGAAATGGTTAACTGAAAAGTGACAAAAATGATTGGCAACTATTGTATCTCAAAAAGTCATACGAGTCACAGCACATTCTTTTTATTACAGCACGTGCTCAAAATATTCTCCTCCAGTGCAAATGCAAGCGACAAACGATGACAACACTCGCAAACAGCAGGCTCCACAACCTGCATTTCACAAGATAGTGTAGTGACAGTATCGAAGTAAGGTGGCCATCAAGTTTCTTCCTGATGTTGCACACCAAAAATTATTAAAATCGGCCAATGCTGCATGAAGCTATTCGAAAAATAAAAGTAGCATGTTTTTTATGGACCACAGTGTAGATAATAACTGAACACAGCACAGACTAATTTTGTTGACTGAAACGAATGCGTTAGCCACTATCACATTTGGCACGCAACAGTGACATGAAGCGTAGACTGTAGAGAAGGGGTGCAGAATAGAGTTAGGAAAGACGACCAGAAATGTTACGTATTATTCAGCCTTAGTCTTTTAGTATCAGGCCTTGGCCTTAATCTCGGCCTCATGACATCTGGCCTCGGGCTCATAGAAATTGGCCGCATGACCTCAAAAATTCACAGCTCAGCGCATTTTGTGGAGCAGATTGATTATAAACCAATTCGTGCTCGCACGTTGGATGATCCACTTGAAGAACTTGTGTTTCTGAACTGCAACAGCTGCTAAGACTGAAGTTTGAACTTAAGAAGTTAAGATAATATCTTAGGCTTGATGTTCTGACACAATAAGTGTCTAGCCTTGGTGTCATAGACTGTGGCCTCGGTCTCAAAAAAATCCAGCTGCCTCATTAACATCTGTATGGGTTAACGTACGCTAAAGGGTTAAAAGTAGCCAGACAGCAGCTGGGCAAACGCAACGCAGCAGCTAGTTGCCGCTCTGATCTGCTTGATTAAAGACGTGCGTGGTTCGCACTTCTTTCTTCATCAGTTTTGTTCAATTCTTTTCCACGGCCTGTTACCTTTTCGCAGATGCATAAATAGGAAAAAAGGGGGGGTACCATCCAAACACCCTTACACATCCCTGAAAACTACACCCTGAGTCAATGTACAACTCCTTGCACACTGCCACAAAAACGAAGCTGAGCAAAAAAGCAACGCATAAAGCTAAGCAAATCAACTAATCTGTGCAACTCACACCAATGCTAGAATGAGAGAGATGTTGATGCAGTCGAGTCTGTACTACTAACCCATGTTGACAAGGCCACTGTTGTTGAACAAAGTGCCGAGGTGAGGTCCGGACAACGAGAGAAACGTGTGAAGCTTTGGCAGCAGTTCGGCCATCGCGGAGCGAGACATTGCCGACCGAATGATCAGATTTCCCAACGAGTGACCTATGAAACTGTCACACACACACATACAGACATTATTCTTTCACACAGATAACTTACCAGAAAACAACAGTTAACCACTAACCAGTTCACTGAACCATGCAGAAAACCAATCCAAACTGTCACTTCGTTGAGTTTTAAAAAAATCAGTCATACACTTAATAAAATATACGAACAGCCTAGAAGCAAATTTTGACATCAGAGTACAAATAATGTGTATTTTATTATGCGACAATACTGGTGCCAACACGCTGCATTATACCCAAATTACAGACACAAAAAATTGAACAGCGTCAGACAGATAGACAGACAACCTGATACGTGATGGTTTGATGCCATACAAGTCAATATGGTACATGATCTCAGACACAAGACGATCGGTCATCACTTCGAAGTCTGCAAATGTGTCCGTCTGTATACACGCACCAACCAGCATCATCAGCAATGAGGGAAAACTCAGCTAAGAAAATTGCCTAGACAAAAACTTAGCCATGTCTAAAGGCATTTTCTAAGCAAGAGAAATGAACTTCACAAAAATAACTGAACCGAACTGGAAATTCAGTTCTGTTCAATGTCATTTGATCTGTACACACTTAAAACATTCATTCAAGGCATGTTGTACAAGTTATCACCCACATTAGCTAAAATAACAGCAAAGTGTATGGAATCTTGTTTATCAAAATCTAGCCAGGAACAAACTTTGCCAAATGCACATCCTAGAATCTGGCTAAAGCCAGACCTAAGTACACAACACAAAAATAGCCTCAGAGTATAATAACAGAAAAGTATAAATGAATCCTTCGTCATTAGGTTAGTCCAAGCCATTGCGAGAAGGTTGCATCAAATCATCAGGTAAAGAGGCGAAGACTAGCAAACAAACACACAGACAGACAGAGAAACAACAAATCAAAAGACATTGACAGACGGGAGTGACAGCAACCAAACACAACCTCTCTACCTGGTTGCGTTCAGACATAAGAAAGTCGAGTCGACCACCAGGTAATGCTAGCTCCAAGTATGTTCTAACCAGCCGCAGATCAGTACTGTTACCTGCCATACAGACAGACACAGCTGGTAAACAAAAACATATAAAGATATGAAAGGCAGACTTCAACATGAACACAGAGCAGTAACATCATCAGCTGTTCCACATCTCAATTTTAGCTTGCAAATATCACCAAATATCAGCACTACTGCAACGCATCAGGACACCATAAACGATGCACTGTACAAATGCATTTTGATTGACTTGATTGACGGATCTTGCACCACACCCCACAGCAACTGTACAGTGACCGCACAGCAAAGTTCGTTTTACTTTTGACACTCAAACTGTTTTGTACATATTCACTTATTTACTTACTGTTGAGAATGTAGCAATCAATCTATGTGCATTGTGCAATCAAAATCTGGACAAACAGTCAGAGAGTGAGACAGATGAACAAACAGAATGACAGAGAGACATACCATCAAGGCCATGTACACAAACAACCAGATGAATTCCATCATCGGAATGAGGAATGTCAGCCGGCCAGAAGTATGGCCACAACGACACCACCGAAGGCAGATCACTGAAAACCATCACGCAACAGTTACAAAAGTCGATATTAGGCTTACACAGATACTGGCAGTGGCGTCCGACCATGGGTACTGGCCAATACTATCAATGCCAGACCCAACAGCACAGCTGGGTTGTGCTAGCATAACAAAAACAAATCTATTCTGTAAACAATGCCTATCGAAAAGATCAATACTATTTGCCAAAATATACCAACAACAACAATTTAATAAAAGCTGAGAAAAAATGTAAGTGTTCTTACTTCTTTTTTTAACCCAAAAATTGTTCACTTAGCTCATTAGCGCATTAGAAGTTAATTTAATGATATGCGCTATATAAGTTCACACTTTACTTACTTACTTACAAGCTACTTCCACGTTACACTGGGTCAGCTAAGAGTGAACGTGTGACAGTTGCTTGAGCAGGATGCCCTAGCAACAAGCACCAAATGACAAAATTAAAAAGTAAGTAAGCAAGCAGCAGAGACCTGTAGAAGTGTCCGGAGTAGTTGAGCTGCTTGCGAAGCTTCTCCTTGGCACCAATGAAGTGAATCGTGTCGTCGGAAACCACGGAAATGAGACGACGTTTTGATGACGACAACGCTGCCACAGACAACGACTTCTCCATAGCCGTGCTGCTGCCACCGAGACGCGATCTCCTCGGATTATCAGTCGAGTCACCATTATCATCAGCATCATCATCACCATGCTGCTGCTGCTGCTGCTGATCTTGCTGCTGTTGTTGTGGTGTGTCTCTACTGAGCCGTTGTGCAATGTCCGACCCACTGACACCGACTCCGAAACGTTTGTTGTCTTCAACGATGAGCTCCATCAGAGTGCATTCGCCCGACAGGTATCTCTCGTCATCCGACAGACTGTCACTCGAGCTCGGGATCACGACATTCAGTTCATCATTCGCACTCCCACTCCGATGAGTGTTTGCTGTATCATTCCCATTCCCAGTTCTTGCATCATTCCCATTTCCTTTCGCTGTATAATTCCCACTCCCACTCAGTGGTTGTGACATTACCACTGTTTCACCAGCACTCGACATTCCTACATCTCCGTCAACAGTCAGGTCCGTGACAGACTTGCTGCCACTATTTGCCACGACATTTGGAAGACTTGTCTTGTCCGACACATCACTTAATGCCGCATCGCCCCCACTCTGGGCCTGTGGTTTTGTTGCTTCACTCGACACTGCGTCGTCTCCGTCTACCATCAGGTCCGCAGCAGACTCGCTGGCACTACTGGCCGCCGCACTTGGAAGACTTTCTGACTTGTCTGCCATGTCACTTGATGGCGCCAACGCTGGGCTAGAGTCTGCAGATGACGATGATGATGCCACATTATCCGCACTGCCAGCATCAGCAGCAGCATTAGTCTGTGATGTGGACGATGATATTAATGACGATGCTATTGCTGGTATTTCCAGGTTAAAGTCTGTACTGTCCTGAGTTGCCAGGTCTCTAACAGCAGCAGCATTAGTAGTTTTAGTTGCAGTAGTTGTAGTAGTAATAATAGTAGTAGTTGTCGCGTCTACTGTATTTGAAGGCAACGATGCTGGTATTACTGTGCTGGGCTCACTCAGATCTCCTTCCAGTACTACAGACGATGATGATACTGTCTGATCAGCAACAAAAAGAGCAGCGTTAGTAGCAGGGTCACCATCATCATTACTTTGTGAATCTGACAAGCCGATCTGCTCTCCTGTGGACTCCAATAGTGGCACCGACACAGCTGATGTATCACTATGCTGTTCTGTGGCTGGCATTAATCCACTCGCATCTGCATAAGCACCAGCAGATGTGGACATACTGATCACCAGGTTGTCGCCGGTGATGCTGGAACTGACGTCATTACTGTCACGTGACGGCTCTGTAACATCCGCACCATTACCAGCAGCAAAATTTGCAACCGAAACGTCGGACGTACTAATGACAGCAGTAGCAGCGTTTTCACTGATGCATTCTACATTGTTGCCCTGACCGACAGCCGTATCTGGGTCATTTCCTGCTGCTGCATCCAGGTCACAGCCTGTAGCTGGGTCGCTGGTCAACGTCCTATCTAGGTCAATGCCTTCAGCCATATATAGGTCATTGCCTACAGCTCTTTGTAAGTCACTGCCGATGGCCGTTGTATCTAGGTCGCTGCTGGCACTGCTGGCCAGACTGAAATCAGCATTTCTGTTGCTGTTGACAGTGGCTGCCAGCAGATCGTCAGAGTCAAAGTAGCACTGGGGTGTGGTGGCAGCTTCGTTACTGTGCTGCGCCACCAGCTGAGCCTTGCCCTGCTGGTTCAGCCAATAGGGCGTGAGCTCCGACTCGGACGAGCTGCTCTCGTTGGCTGCCGGTGTAAGTGTCGGCATGGACCCTGTCAGCGACGCAGATACATCCGCGGCATTGGCGTGTAGAAGTGTGGGCAGTGAAACAGCATTGAACAGCAAGCTTGGCTGCACGACGACCCCACTACCAACCAATGACTGTTGAGCGTGAGCGGAGTCAGGGGTGGTCAGCGTGCCCAGCTCGATGGTAGGCCGGTACACGATAGCCGAAATGTCGACTTTGCGGTAGCCGACGAGTGTGCAATCTGGCTCATCTGAGGCAATCAGACTCTCACCGGCAGCACGTCGGAGGGACTCTGGCCGAGGCACAGCTCTCAATCGAAGTTTACTGGACTTCTGCCCGACCTCACTGGACGCCACGGAAGCAACCGACAATCGACTGACACGAGAAATTGCTGAAACATGACTACTGCCAGAACTCACGCCACTGTTACAACACAATACAATGTGTCTACTTATTAAAATGCCACTGAAAGAACAAAGCACACACACACAGATTGGAATAAATGAGCTTATAAAAAATAAAGAAATACACCACAGTACTCTGTTTACAAAAATAAATTGATAGAGGTGTAAATAGTTGTCAGGTAACTCTGTTGGCTGTAGCATGTAGCTTTGAGAAGCAACTAAAACGAGCAAAAGTTAGTGCCGTATAGTTGGTTTGGATCTACCATGACTTTGTCCAATAGCCCACAAATGTATGCTCTGACAGTTGACTTACACATTTAATGCCAACAAAACATGATCCTTTTAACTATTTGCACCATACTCATTTGCATACATTTGCATAATCTTTCTAGAATACCAACAACTCATCAAGCAAACATCCAGCTACAGTGGTACGGATATTTCATTTAAACAAATATTCATGGACTGAGTCCCTCAGCACCTCAAATGCAGACATAATGACGATGACAGACACAATGACCTGTTAACCGTAGCTGACCGACGAAGCTCGACCACTGAGTCATCATCTCGCTGCTGACTGGCTGTTGCCGCTAGCAATGGGTCGGTGGCTGCTGCTAGCGACCGGATCACTTGCTCGGCATAGATGTCCTCAAAGATGATTGGCAGACTGGAAGCGTCACCATCCAGGTCAACACACTCGGCAGACAACGGTGGAATAAGCTGAAAATACTCTGCCGAACGAACAGTGTTGACTATACCGGCATGACCATGGACACTGAGACACAGACAGATACACCCTCACATATCAACAGAGACAGACAGAAACAGACGATAAACACACATACATTTGGCTGACAACGGAAAAATAAGCTGGAAATACTCCACGGAATGGACTGCACTGATTACAGTCATGTGACCATGGACAATGTGTGAAACAGACAGAGAGTGACTAAATATGTGAGTAGGGTTTAACGTCCTGCCCAACACAGTATAGGTCATTTCGAGAATGGGAGATGGACACACCAGAACGAACATACACACAGACACTCACACAAAACAAACCAGACAAAAAAAACATACAAAAAAAAACAAACCGACAAGACAGAATGAATCGTAAGAGCAGCATACCTGGGATCGAAGCAACTGATCATTTCTTGTTTCCATAACTCGTTGAAAAAAAATCCTTCAGCAAAACGTTTCACCTAAAGACAAACACATACATATCATTGCACTACATTACCATATGCGTAGATTCATGCTGCTACTGATCTGTGGTGGCATGACAGACTTAACAGAAATACTTCACAGTGTGTGAATGCTGGTGGCTAGGTCTAGTGGCAACAGTGTTGGTTGCCGTAACAAAATTACTCTACACTGAGCCAGGTTACTACTGAGATGAATGACCTTCCCAGGCCAACTCAGCCTGGCCATCCCTCTATGGGTAGGAAAATGAGTACTGGTGATGGTTACAGTCACTTCTAGGGAAGAAGCGGCAAGTTCTGCATAACAGTAGGCACTGTTACCAGGACTGGCGGCATACTGGCCCAGTTGGTTAGGCACAGACTGGCCAACCGTCTGACCGATTTGGGTTTGCTTAATTGGGTTCAACTCTCGCCAAATCAAACGGACAAAAAGAAGATGAGCAACAGATCCAAAAGTCTACGATAAATTTTCTTCTTTTTTTCTTAAAAAAGTGGTCACAATGTGTGAGTGGTCGTTTCTTGTCTGACAAACTGGCTGACTAAATGCAGTAGCACTAAAATGATGACTAACTAAGCATCATTCTTACACAAAGATAATTCAAATTTGGGACCTTTCCAGGACTTTTTAGTACCTATTTCATGACCTATTCTATCAGTCAAACATGACCACATAAGTAACCTTAATGGAAAAAAATGGTAACATGTCACTCAAGTATAATAAATATTCAACTATTCTTGCTTTTTCAGTAAATAAACTAACCATATTCAGCACTTTTTGTAACTTTTTCAGCACGAGTGGTGTGTGTCCAATCTCACAACTTTCTAGGTTCTGATTAATAAAAATTTCAAATTCAGGACTGTCCAAGTCTTATCAGAACCCATGAGTAGGAAGCCTGACAATTAGAAGGACCGTAAGTATCAACCCGCTGTAGATGATGTTCTTTGGCGAGATGATGAGTGATGATTTTGTTGAATGTGACCAGCTCGAGATACTGCATCCACAACAACAGATTCTGACCACACAGCGTCGATATATCACTCTGTGTCGCCTGGACCATGTCCTCTTCATCGATCGATGAATACCTCTGTACAAAGACCACACACAGACACATAGGCATGCAGGAGGGTAGGAGGCTGAGTTGGCAGAAGCAGTGCATTAAGATGAACAGCCTGTGCCCATAAAAAAGACCTGACTTTGAATTACTTCACTTATGCCTCATCACTGCCAATCAAACCAGACTACAAACTACTTCTCTTAATCTAGCTCCATTCCATGTTGCCATTTTCATCTTCCTCCAGCTATACTTTTAACTGCTGTCCACACATCTTTCTCCCGTTCTCTTCTCCAGGTTTTCATTGGTCTTCTCTTTCTCTATGACCTTGTGGTGCTCACTGTAGTGCTTGGCAATGCTGTCAGTCATCCTTTCTTCTTGTTGTGTGTCCAGCCTTTTCCATCATTCAACTGCTCTGTCACTGGTTCTTAATGAGTTTTCGTCCACAACTATTTGATTGTTACATAACGTTGCTTGTTTAGGTGCCTTGGTGGCTCAGCGGTCAGGGCGTTAGATACGAAACCAAAAGGTCCACAGTTCAATTCCCAGCTGGTGCACAATCAAGTAACAACTCTGGGCAAGTTGTTCACACCTATGTGCCTGTGTAGATGCAAGTAATTAAGTGGTTGGTGTCGTCTCGTAACTGTCAGGTTGCAGTTCGATTCTCACTGCCAGTCATTTGCAAGCAATCTTGAGCAAATGCTAACCTACTGTGTGCTTAAACCAACTCAGCCTCCTACCCTCCATGAGACAGGAAATGAGTAGTAGCTTACGGGCTACAGGGTGAAAGCCTATTGTAGCTGACTGGGGTGGTGGTATGTCTGCTAGCTGCAAATCTGCGGGTCTAACTGTTCATTAATGCGGGCAATGAATGGCCGCACGGTGTGCTGCAGTATCATTAGCTCATGCCAATCACCTGCCACTTCTGAGATTGTCGAAGCGCTTCTGGCCACGAGTTCGTCTCATGTAAGAAGCACTATAGCAAGTACTGGACTTTACCCTTACCTTTTACTTTTTGTCTGGCCAGTGCATATTAACAATCTTTCGTACATACTATACTTGTTGATGAAAAGCTATAATCAATTTGTCATTATCTATACGTGATGGTCCACAATTCGGAATCATACAGTAATACTGGTCTTACATCAGACTACACACAAAACAGAGTAAGGCTGTGTTAACATGGATATGAGTATGAGTAAGAGTACAGGTCCGGGTTTCCGTTTATGGCCCATAGAAGCTTCACTCGTATGAGTGGAGCGTTCACGGTCAATTGTACAAGCACATAACTTAACGCGTGTCGGCCATATTGAATAAAATCGAATCAAAAAATGCTTTGCCATTAAAACAACAATATTCCACTACAAAGTTACTATTTTTACAAACTGCACATCTCTAATGATGAATAATTTTACGATGACGTCAGTTCTGACGTCAAATATGCGCCACGGTTTTCATAAATTATATTATCGCTATTTACAAGTACTTTCTGCGAGTTGGACAAAACACCACCTGTGCAGAAACTACTCGTATGAGTAAAATTTACAGGTAACCCATAATCGTATGTATGTGAACGGCCGACATTGAAATACATGCAAACTCGTGTTTGCCGAAACTCGTATACGGGAACCTGTACAGTGCCAGACTCGTACTCATGTTTATGTGAACGCAGCCTAAACAGCATGACGATGATGATGATGAAGGACGAATAAACTTTAGGACATGAAGGACAAGTTGAAATATGGTACCTGACATTTGGCGACCATTTCTTCATAGCGAGTATGACAGTCGACGTGCTCTGATGACAAGCAAAACCACACATATCATTAACTGCAATTAGCATTATGGTTGGCTAATATCAGTATACAAATATTATTCCTAGTAATTGTTAAAATGTACAAGTGCTAATACTGGTTTCACATTAAGAAATTATATGTATCTGTTTCCAGCAATATTGAAAGCTTTCCTGGAAGACTTCAGTCATAATAGACAGATGTGGACAAATAACACAAAATGACATTTTCTTCTAATAACTAAAGCTAATCAAAGTCACATATCTTCAACAAAGAAGATAATTTAGATGTGGATATTCTGCAGATGACAGCGATAACTCAAATGACAGTCAGTAGTTTGTCAAAATCATCTTACGTAAATGGTATCTTTGAACTTAGTCACAATACATAGTTTCTGCATTGTTATTACCATTATCACTACTACTACTGCAATTACTAATAATAATAGATAAGTGGTGTCATATCAGACCAAGCTCAATCTGTTTAGAAGCGGGCAGATGGACAATGAGAGATTCGAATGATAACTGAAGACTTTCATAAGCACACAGCAGGACTCGGCAGATACGACGATGTCGATCAAATGCCTGCTGAATACGACGACTGACGCTCTACATAGACATAAGCAAACAGATATGCAGACACAGACAGAGATAAAAAAAAAAAGAGACAAACACACACACACAGGGAGACAGACAGACAAACAGACAGACAGACAGACATGCACAAACACACACAAACAGAGACAAAAACAGTCACACACCATGACACGGCAGATACAACGCCAGCTGAACATCTGCTAAATGCGACAACCAACATTCTACAAACACAGAGAGAGACTGTTGTACTATTCGCACCATTCGCCCTACCATACAGATTACAGAACAGAATATTTGGTGGAAAAAACCTAATCGATTGGCTAAGCAACGTCACATGTCACAACACCAGTGCCAGTGCCATGTCCTATAGGGTGGTCTGCAATGCTTACATGCTGATAATCTGAAAGACTGAAAGTCAGGTAAGTTCAATAATCCAAAGTTGAAGACTGCAACATGCATTTTCACCAACCCTAACCCTAACTCCAAGACACAGCTGACAGTCGAAAGAAATGTGAAGATTAAGTTGATGTCTGTAACGCCGTATAAGCGGATAGAAACATTAAAGCTTGCAAACTACCTTCACGTCCTTCAAACTATCAAACCTTCGCACTGTCGAAGCTGCATAAATGTGCAGAATAGCTGAGTGGATGGTAAGTCAGTGCTACCTTAGAGAGGGGAGCTGACGATGGACGAGAGAATTCCGTGGGTAGCAACGTTGGGTCAGACTTGGCTGAGACAATGCCAGAAAAACCAACACCGGACCCCGACTGACTCTGTCGACTGCTCAGCACATTGGCATTTAAACTGAACATACACACACAGACATGCATACTTGTGAGGACTCCGACAGCAACTGCCAACTGTGGGGACCCAAAATCCCCCAACATGTCCACACTGCCTATATCACAAATGGATATGACAAATGCAACTGGATCTGTGCTAAGGTTACATCTACTTTTCAAAAATCCAACTCTGGAAACTAAAGATAACTAAGCAAAACCCATAAAAAAAGGGTCATTCGATAATTAAGTTACAAAACAGCATCATTCTGCTGATTTTCCAAATCTAAGAAATCCAAAATATACAGTTTGTAGATAATTTTATTCTAAACATGTGCAGAAATGTTTTTGATAATGACATCATTTTCGTGATATCTATTCACAAAACACAGTCTATATGAGTATTATTTTCCCCATCAGTAATTTATCATAACTCGCAAGCGACAAACAACATACAAATGAAAAAAATGAATAAACTTAAACAAGTTAATGCCATCTCTTTAAATGCTAAAGACTGACAGTTTGCTAACAAGAACTGCTATAGGCTTTCGCACATCTTGTGAGCATAAGCTCACATTTCTTGTTCAACATATCGTCTGAGTTCGCTCAAATATTTGTCCTATCTGTCAGCAAACTTCTGAATGCCCTATGCAAACAACGATGCTGGCTGTTGTCCATGCCACTGAAGAATGACTGATTGCACCTTGTTATATGACACAAATTTCTGCCCATCTGGCATTTTGTTACACCAAACATAAACTGTTCGCTTCGTAATGCACTTGTCACCATATATTGGATGTATCTAAAAATGAATCTGATTTGCATTAATTTTTTTAGCCCACAAAAATACAATAATGGCATGCTGTTCGTTCGTCACAGGAAGATTTCAGTGGCAACGTCGCTGTATTTGATGTTTATAAATGATGTCACAGTAACATCATCGTAATAAAACTCACATATGCTGCTCAGAATTAACTTCTCTACAAAATAAATATTTCAGATATTTAGTATTTCAAAAACTAACAGAATGATGCTGTTTTGTAACTTATTTATCGAACGACCCTCGTATTTACATGTCTCAGACTACTCAGAGTAAAAAAATGCATCAACGTGGTTTTGTCCCCAAATGACCTGTTGTACACCTCTCTACGCTGCATCCTCACAGTTCAGCAAATAAAAAGCAAACAGATGCAAAAACAAGTAAGTACAACTGAGTACTAGAAAGTCTGAGAAAAAAACTTTTTTAGACAAGAACAATAGTATACGCTGTAATTATAAAAGTATGCTTATTTTTCGGAAGCTACATTGTTACCAGCAAATGAAGGTCACAAGACAAACCACAACACTGCAAAAAAATAATAACTTTGTTAAGATTATCGACATCTGTATAACAACTCAAGAATAGCACAGTGGCCACACATACCCATGGGAATGTTCACACCAGTTTTGTTTGTCTAAACTTTTCTGTTTTTCAGTCAGGAGCCCACAAAAGTCAGATGAATAAACAAGCAAGACACACAATGTAGCCTAGAGGACAGCTGTATCATAATAATAGTAATGCTGTATCAACAAAGACTAGCAAATCCAGCTAAAAGATGGTTCTAGTAAGTAAGTGTATGCAGCTGGTTTATAAGGTTTACAACTTAAAAAACCGAACCAACTTTCAGTTTTCTGCACACCGGTAGTTCGAAAGTATGAGACGACATTACTGACCTGATAAAGGACGGATGTAGAGCCAGCAGTGAGGCATGGACAGTAAGTAAAACCGCTGACAGATGAAAGTAGTCAAACTGCAGCGGCAGATAGTGACGTACGCCATTGTCATGTTTCACGTGAATAGCGACGGTCCGAGTACTCAGTTGTTGTAGCACTGTTTCGGCCTTAAGTTCCTCCTCGGTGAACCAGAGTTCAACAGACAGCTGGAACTCCGCATCAGACAGACACTGCTCTATCTGCAATGGCACGAAACTGGGTCAGTGCAGCACTGATAACTAGGTCGGTCAGCACAAATTAGATCACCACACTCCAGCGATTAATGCAATGCTGTTTATCATTTGACACTGACGCTGACTCATTCCACATTCATGCTTTCCACCTTAGATGTGTATGTTTGCACCTCGGTTGTTGACTGCAATTCTCATACTAGCTGATCGAGCAGTTCCGCTTTGAAACTGTTGCTTGCCCAAAAATGCTTTCAAGGAAAAAACTAACTAAAGTTTAAAATTCTGAATAGTTCAAACTAGTTATATTAAAATGAAACAAACTTTCAGTCTTCCATACAATCGTAATAAAAGCAATTTAATTTTTGCACCAGGCAGCATGTTAAAAACATATATTTTAGAAAAGGAAAAGGTTGGTGACGGTACCACTGAATACAGAGTTACTGACTTCCTATAAGCTCTTTATATAAACCATTCTGCTATAAGTAATTGTTTGGCTGCAATTTGCAGCACAAATTTTAACTGGGGGTTCGAACCCACAAATCTCTGAATCTCCCTTCCTGCACAGAACAGCAATGGACAAAATGAGTGTACATTACACCATAAACTTCATAGCATAGAGAGAGAGAGACAGCATAAAAGAACTGGCAAGTGTTGCATACCTTGTTGACGTCGAGCATCATGTAAACTTTAAAAGTAAAAACGTCATAGAGTTCGATATCTTCTTTACGGTAGAGAATCTGAAATGTTTTGCTGACGCCGACTGTCCCACCGAGCACATACGAAGGCTTCCAATGAGACCCTGCAATGCAAAACACAGTTTCAATGAGAGAGCAATGAGGGAAAAAATCCAGCACCATGCAGGTCTGCAGTCAACTTCTTCACAGGAGTTTCAAAACTGTGCATTACAAGTCTACTGGTAGTTTAAAGTTATGTGTCACAAAAACGAGGCCAAATGTCAAAAATCCAGCCAGAACAGATTTAGATACGGTATTATCTCCTATCACAAGTCTTGTGTCCTATCACCAGCTCTTACTGTAAATGGCAGAAAAGATATACATTAAAAATCTTAACCTTGGATCGGGTCACAAGGCATAACTAGTGTCTACCTACATATTAATTTCATTCAAATTTCATTCAAACACAACAACCGACAAAGAAACTTCTTGTGGATAGACATACAGATGGGTGTACTAGCAGTATGGTAGTTCTACATTGCACAACAAGTGGTATTCAAATCGTATTACTGAAGTACCTACTCATTACTATCACAAACAAAAAAAACATTACAAAATTATATGCATTCACATGTTCTATTCTTATCTAACAACAAAACTAGCTTCTCTTCCCAACATCATTGCTTTCTGCTACACAACAATCAACTCAAACTCAAACAACAAATACCTTAAAGAGCCTCAAATTACAAGTTACAGTCACCCTGCTGATACCTAGACAAAAGTGCCAAATGTTAACAGTGATGCTTAACAAATGTCAGGTATTATATCCAGGTAAACCTGTGGCTCAAGCTCATCAGCTTGGTCAAAAGAATGCCAGTATTTATGCTACATTCATCAGATAAACCAGGCAAACTCTCACAGTGCCATAACAACAACAACATTAATATACTCACGTAAACGTACACACACAGTGCTTATCAATCTACTATATCACTTAAACGTATTAATCCATTAAAAGGTATAATGACAGAGAATGCACAGTACAATCCGTTACTGACCATGGCTACGAGACAGCACTGTGTCAACTTTTGCTGTAACTTTCGGTGATGTTTTCAGTGACGTTCGTATCTGATAATATCTGCACACAAGCATCACTATTATGCATAGAATATCTATTCCAGGGAGTGATGGGCGAAAGCTTCAAGATCTAGAGACAGACAATGTGTGTGGTCTGTTTAGTATAGGCTCAGCTCATGTCTAACAGCTACACTCAGCCTGACCATTCCTTGCTAGGTATTGCATAGCGCTAACTGAAAGCTGTGAGCTGACACACCATGTGTGGTCTGGTCTGCAAAGCAGTAGCCTACAGGTTCAATATTTGACTGACAGCTCATACTACAGTTAGAACAAGGATCACATCAAACTACTAGACTCAAAACTGTTGTGGAAAAAACTTTTTTCCTGGTGTTTAAGCAAAGCTTGAAGTGGAAAAACAGTGAATGCTGATACGGAAACTGATAGGAGAGTGGTATTAAATACGTTATTTTATAACTATTTCACAAAAGCAGTGTTGGTGTGCTTTCCAAACAGGCAAGAAAGTGTCAGAATGTGACACCAGTCCATTTCAAGCCATAAGATAAGTCGAGACACAGACATAACATGTCAGGGTGAAGAACAGACTGCGAGCTCAGTGTATCAATTATGTAGCTACAAACAGTTCGAACAGACTGACTAACCCGCGCTGAAACAGGTCGATGTTGAAGAACTTGAATAACTCAACCTGAAACTCTAACACTGCCTGCAGCTCCGCCATTGCAGTAGCAGATCTATCTCACACGTACACAGAGAGAGGGTTACACGCATGCATACACCGTTGCATACTCCTACATGCAGAGCAGCATACAGACGTGCAGACATAGAGAGACATGAACAGCACAAAGGCTTGAAACTCCGACACTGCCTGCAGCTCTGCCATTGTAACAGCAGATGTATCTCACACGTACAAAGACAAAAACACCATTTTCACTCATCAGTTGGCAACATTCAATCATTGCCCCAAGAGACACAGTCAACTACTGTCCTGTACCATTTGGCATGTGATCCCCACAGTGACACGTCTGTCATTAGTGGCATCAGGAGTTAAAAAACTGGGGAGCAGAAACTTGCCATTTTCTGACCAACAGCTGCATATGTTTAACAGAGAAGATTATGGTGTTCACAATGTCAATTCTGCATCTAAAATTTCCAACAAAATGCAGTGTTCCAGTCCAAATTTGGTATTTTGGAAACAAATTTTCGACCAGAATGAGATTTTCCAACAAGTTAAAATTTCAGGGGAAGAGTTGTTGTCCCCCATGCTCCCCTGCCATGACACCACAGTTTGTCACTGATGGCAAATGACAGGTAAGCTGACAAAGTACCACAACAGCAGTATCAGCAATTCAGCATTATAAGTCACTGCATCACCAACTTCAAACATTACAGCATCATATAGATACTGAACTTTAATCCTTCAGCTGCAATACAAACAATTAGCTATACTTTATCGATGCATTTCTGCCTAACATCTTGTTCTTACAATTCCCTACATGCAATCAATGACAATTCAACATAGTCAACATTCCCACTACACTAAGAATACACTGCAATTACTAGCACAAAATGCAACCAGTTATAATTCAGAAAATCACGCTAACATGAACAGCAACTGGGCAGAAGACAGCAACAAACTGACCAGAAATTGGTAATATGTGTGATGAAGCTGTCCATGAAGTAATTTGCTTCACATGTGATGCAAACAATCCTTCACTTAAAAAACAATACACATGCAAAAAATATAGTAAAAAGTGTGTGTTCACTAACTACATATTTTAAAAAATGATATTATACATGACAAATTTAAATGAGTTACTAAAAAGATGTCATTCCTTTCAAAATATGAAAAATGCAACATACACGTTTGGTAGGGACTTTATTATTCATCAGTATCAGCTGTTAAACATTATGTGATATTGCACGCACTTAAAACACAGTTGGTTCTGCAAATCATCACAAAAGCACTTTTGCATCATCCTCAACTTCGACCCCAAAAACAACTATATCATTATCCTGTGCAGTGCCCCGCCCCAACCACCCCGACGTTTGGTTTCGTGTTTACCTTGCCTAATAATAATTTTGAAACATCGGTAAAATGCAAACCTGTGTACCAGCGTATCGATTATTTGTAGAGTAAAAAGTTGCAGACCACCACTGCAGGCCAGTGGGTAAATTGCAGAGTACAAATATGCATAATAAAGACTTAAGTCCAGTTTTTCCATCACAAATCAAATCAAATTTGATCTGCGATTTACTGACCTCCAATTTACTGATCTCCGATTAACTTGATGTTCAGAATTGACAGTCGATGAACTGTGTTTAGTTTTTCTACGCATTTTCGATCTCCAATTATGTGATCAGCGATTAGTTGACTGAGCATCAACTAAGCCTACTTTATACCAATATGACTGGCTAACAGTGACATCAATTTGCAGTGTTGTGTGCTAAATTACCCAGCATGCGCTGCACCAGCACAGATAGCCACTTAAACGTCATCACAGCAACCATATCAACGATATCATCCATATCGTCTCATTCGTCTGCTGTCAAAAATATGTTCTATCATAAATCAGTACAGGAGCATCAATCCATTTTATTAATTTTGTTCGCAAAACACTATGCACAGTATAGATTGATCAGTAATGATTGATCACCATGCCTGGAACTTCATTTTAATGTGTGAATTGCCGTTCTGACCGTCGAAGTAAAGCGATGTTTCTGGTGCAAATAAGCAATGAACTGCAGATTGCCCTGTTTAATCATCAATTATCTGACTCGATCGACCAATATTCGGCCATCAACTTGATGGGAGATTTGATGGACAATTAGTCACCAACTGGCGATGGAAAAATGATCGCTGACATGATCTCCAATCAAGTCCCAAAGCTGATCGGAGATCAGTTTGATCGGCTATCAAATGTGCATGGAAAAACGGGACGGCAATGAAAGATCTGACATAATGCATACACTGTTTTAACAAGCTAATGGGGTTGTGTATTGGTATTATAAAATTTGTGTGTAGGCATAAAATACCTAATTACAAAAAGCAGAAGAGCCTAAGTGTGTCGCTTTTGATATCCATTCTTTCTCTGACACTGATTACTGATCCGCTAGGTCCGCATCCGCTTTTTACCCGTAGCCAGCAGATAAGCCTAAAATGCGATCAAGAGTCCGTCAAAAACTAAAAGCAGTATTAAAAACTCCTTTAGCACGTGCATAAAGTAACTATTATGCATCTCCCTGCATATTAGCTAAGCAATGCAGATATGACATTCAACAACATTTTTTATACCAAAAAAACAAAATAAACAATCACAACAAGCAGGTATAAACATAGAGTAATTGATATTTTTTGTTCTATGGTTTTTTTCGTCGTTATTTTGTTACTTATTTATTGTTGTAAAGCAGGTGCTCGTGGGCATGCATGGAAGTATAAATAAAAAGGGTGGGCATGTCTGAAAACCGCAAGACACCGCAGGACACTCTTGTAAAGACCGCAAGACTCCAAAATAAACAATTTAGACCGATAGTAATTGTTTTTAGACTGTTTTATTTATTTTGTCATCTTTAATAAAGAAAAAAAGACTATTTAATAACACAGCGTCGTCTTTGGCGTCAGATAACCCAACTGTCTGAAAACCGCAGGACACTTTTGTAAAGACAGCAGGACACCGAAATGTAGATCTAGGTGTGTTGTTACAGTAACAAATTCATTTTCTGTTTGTTTTATTTGTACGTAGGCCTATCATTCCAGCTACTATGTATATTTTTAGATTCTTTACAATTAAACTCTATATCGTTTTTTAAGTAAGTAAGTAATCGATTTATAAAGCGCCAAAGTCTCAGAAAGAATCAGGGCGCATGTATGTATATTATTAATTTTTCTTTCTTTAAAGTGTTTCAACTAACTAAAAAAGTAACAACGTTTGTTTATTTTGGTGTCCTGCGGTCTTTACAAGAGTGTGATGCGGTGTCCTGCGGTTTTCAGGCATACCGGTGCTCGTTTGCTATTCTATGTGTTTATTCGATGTGGGAGTTATGGCTGGGCCGCGTAAATTTAGTGATAAAATAGCGTTGTTGACGCAAAAACAAATAGAAGGAACTGCGGAATTTGACGCCATATTGCGCGAAGTGTCAAAAGTGTCTGCTGTTACTCGGGTAACTTTGTTCTATTTTTCCTTGCACGTCACTTCTGTTATTTCGTATCGAATATTATGTCTGCCGTGAAGGAGGAAGAATGTGAAGTACCCAAGCAACAGCGATGGATCCTAGTTAAAGAAGCAACAGTCAGAAAGTAAAAAAGTGGGACTGACAACTTAGAAGCACTGAGAAAAACCTGGAGAAACGATAATAACGTACAGCAACAATATGACGAATGGGAGTTGTGTATACAATATATACTGGACAATACACAAGTATCACAAGAACAAAAGAGCCTCTCACTAGTGGACAGACCAAATTTGAAATTTTTAGCATTGAACGTAGATTTCTACGGTCTAAGTCTCGATTTTCTAGGTTAAAGGAAACCTGCACACGAGGGCATCAAAGAGCGGTACCCCTGTAAAAGTCAGTATTTTACCGTTGTTGGCCAGTCTTTTGTGAAAACAGCTGGAGATAGACTGACAGTGTGTGAACAGGAACTGCTATAGGCTTTGACGCGTCTCGTGAGCCTTAGCTCAAATTTCTTGTTTAAAATGGTGCATTTTGGTGTACTTTATATTTTTGAGTGATGGTGGGACCCCCTTAAATGTTGCAGGCTTGGGGTAATTTACCCCTCCCTATCTCCCCCTTGATGAGCCTGCATGTGCAGAATGTTCGTCACATTGGCACACTTTGTTTAGATTCTTTCTGTTTGTATATGTGTGATTGCTGTATTATGTGTTCAGCAACACAACGCTCAGAAGCAGACGGTTGCTCCACAGCAAATACTGCAGCAGAACTTGCTGCAGCCTGCACAGGCATCATTCAATGTTTACAAAGGACGCTCACTGCCAAATGTCAGTGCCATTGATCTTCAGGTGATTTGCCACTGAACTAACTTTGTGAACTCATTGTGACAGCTCAACTGATGTCTATTTCGAGGGCATCGTATTCTAATGACTTGCCCCTTTATTTGTTACAGTATTATACTATTGCATAAGCTACTTTTTAGTTCCGCTATTTTAAGTACATAGTTAACTGGTTTTCATGTTAGCATAAAATAGAGGTGAGTGTGGACATGGACATTTTGTACACATAGTGCAGAAATCATGCAGTAACCAATTTTGCAACATTTGTTCATGTTGTCTGTGACACTATGTGTACAAAATTTTATAACAAATGGACCACATCATGAGAACAAGAACATCCACAGATTTTGATTAATGATACTATTGTTCCTTTTGAGAAACAACTGAGAATCCTTGGTGCACATGATGTACACTTTTGCCGCTCTCTGTCTGAATCAGGCGGTCAAGGTTAGAGCTTGAAACAACATCCTTAAAGCATTAACAGGCACAACATGGGAACAACAGAAGGAGACCATTATTCTCACATATCAAGCTATTGGCAGATCTGTGATCAACTATGCTGCACCTGTATGGGCACCAGTAATTAACGAGTCTTCATGGAAGTGTTTTCAGACTGCTCAAAATGAGGCTTTGCAAATCGCAACAGGTTGTCACAAGATGGCACATTCAGACCACTTTCACCAGGAAACTAAGATGCTTCCAGTCAAATCACATTCTGAATTACTGGCTAAACAATATTGGTTATCTTGCTTTCAGCCACACCATCCCGGTCATTATTTGGTCGCCAGCCAGCCCCAGCTAGAAATATGAAGGGCACGCTTAATAAATTTGACAGGGGCGTTGTACCACTCTGTGATGATGGCATCTCTGAAGTTGAGCAATACCGTTCTGCTTTACGCAATCTTCACAGCCAAGCTGTTGTAGATGCACAGTCAAACTTTGTACCTAACTGAGTCCTTGGAACTACTCCACCTCAATTATCATCATTCGAATGCTACCTTACTAGATCTGTCCGCACTATTCTTGCTCAGTTATGTTCGGGTTACTGCCGGCTTCTCAACTCTTACAAGGATCGCATCGCTGCAGGCATGACAGAATGTTTGCCCGGACTGTAGAGTGGCACCACACCCGTTGAACATTTGTTCCAGTGTCTTGTCTGCCTGACGCAACTGACAACTCAAGATCTGTGGGACGATCCAGATGTGGTGGCTGATTTTCTCAAGCTTGATGACAAAGTCTGACGAAAGAGGGGAGCTGTGGGCTACAACAACAACAACCACATTTGACAGAGTTATAGCAAAAATACTAGAAATACCGATGGATGCAAGTTCGTGGATCCAAGCATGGCCGCAGTTAGTCCTTATTCAAAGAGGTCTTTGGTTTGTGCATATTATGAGTTGAATTGTTTGATTGTACCTATTTGAAGGCTGCTCTGACAAATCTTGAAAACATAAAGCAAGATGCACAAAGACGTCGTCCAGCAAGTCCCCAGCTAGCTCGAGGTCAAGTTGTTGCTAATGTTGAGCGACTTATAGAGAAGAGACCTTCATCACGAGACAGACATGCACATGTAAGTATGTTAGCTCATGCATATGCATATGCAGGGTGGTCCAAAAAAACGGCACAAAGTTAATGACACCATAATTTTGCAACCGTACGTCATAGAGTCATGTGGTTTTCAGCAAAATGTTCTTAAGGAAATTTTTTTACATGACTAAAGTCAGTATTTGAATACAGCTGTTAAATATTCTTTGTTATTGCCGCTGGCAGTTGAACTATGCAAAAACACTGTTACCCTTGACACCGCGGTTCATAAAAACGTGCCACTTTTATTTTTTCAATAGCTCCATGAAACCTTGGCCATTTTAATAATTTTTGGCGTGCAATATTGAAAAGAAACTTGACGTAAATGTCTGCAGTTTTGGCCACCTCGCCCTAAGGTTGTCGCTACACTACCTTGTGAAATGCAGAAGTCATATTTTGACCATTGACAACAATGAATTCATACTTGGCAGTGCATGCATTAGCTCAGAAAATTACTGAGACCACAAAATCATTAAAAATCTGTTGCTTTGTCTTTATTTAAAAATTTTAAGTCGACAAACTGAAATGATACATCAACAGCGAGTGGGCTGCTTGAGTCAACGTCTACCGCTTGTGTTTGTGCTGCAGAAAGACATTTTGAGCACATGCTGAAATGATGATGATGTGATGTGACACGTGTGATTTTTTAAGTGATAATAATTGCTAATTGCGTTTGTCGCTATTTAGTTTATAATTTCTGAGCTGACGCATATGCTACCTGATAGGAATTCATTGTTGTCAATGGCCAAACAGCAACTTCTGCATTTCACACGGTAGTGTAGCGACAATGTTAAGGTGAGGTGGCCAAAACTACAGAGTTTTGCGTCAAGTTTTTTCTTAATGTTGCATGCCAAAAAATTATTGAAATCGGCCAATGTTTCACGGAGCTATTGAAAAAATAATAGTGGCAAGTTTTTATGGACCAAGGTACATTAAAGGTAATTCTGTTTTTCAATAGATTACTTGCCAGCGGCAAAACAAAGAATATTTAGTTGTTGTATTTAAACACTGACCTTAGTCATGTAAAGAATTTCTTCAGAACATTTTGCTGAAAACCGCATGACTCTGTGATGTACGGTTGCAAAATTATGGTGCCATAAACTTTGTGCCATTTTTTGGACCACCCTATACATATATGGTGTTAAACTGAAAACTTTACCCCTTCTGACATTGCTGGAATTTATTTAGCAAAAACTGAAAATTTTAATGTCAGTCATATTTTACCCACATATTTCATGTTCATATTTATGCTAGACTACAAAGTTTCATTCAGTTATCCTTTACTTTGAAAAGGTTATGCAACATTATGCGTGATCACTCAGAGTTTTTTCTGTGTTCCAATGGAGCTTTGCTGATTGCTCAAGTAGTTAGTCAATTGAAGAAGATTGGCATTTTTGCAGAAAGCTTCACAAATCTAGATTTAGTAAATTGGCGAAAGTATTTACTGGCAAACAGCAAATGTTGTGAAATTTTGTGGAAATGGGCAGGGCACATTTCATGGCATGGCTTTAAATTCTGTGGTACACAGAGGACTGCGATGGCTACATTTATGCTGTATATGCTGTGCATCTGACTGCAAATTAAGCATAAGTTGAGGGTGATGGTTAGTTACTGACAGTAGGACATCATATTTTTATTACCTCTGCGAAGGAGGTTATGTTTTTGCCGGTTTTTGTTTGTCTGTTTGTTTGTTTGTTTGTTTGTTTGTCTGTTAGCAAGATAACTCAAAAAGTTGTGGACGGATTTTTCTGAAATTTTGAGGGAATGTCGGGCATGGTATAAACTACAAGTGATTCAATTTTGGGGGTGATCCGGCAGGAATCCTGGATTCTGGATCACTTTGAAGTTTTCGTTACCATTGCATTAAAGGGGGAATAAGGGAACCACTGGCAAAGCGAAGATGGTGACGCCACCTGACGAATAGCTTTGCCTTGGCGGAGGTACCTGCAGGCTATGACTGCTTTCTAGTGTTGATGATGTAATGGGAGGTTGGCAGATCAATTGATTAGTAAACAGCAATTTAATTTTTAAATTTTGTTTGTTGTGTTAGCGTGCTTCGTCACCGTATGGCGCTGTATCACATCTCTCACCACCAGCTGACAACAACTGGCGCAGGTTAGTTTAGCAGCAATTTGCTGTCATTTAGCAGTAGATTAGTAGCATAACAGTAGGCCATCATAGTTGCAGTCTAGAGGTTAGTGGTTGATTGTCTGCAGCCCGACAGGTAAACCAATTAAAACCATCTTGGTAATAATCAGCCACCCAGTCATTTTTCTTTCTTCAGAGTAGGTAAATTGTGTACCAGTTTGCTTGGCTTGGTTTAAAGGTCCATGGCCATGGTCAAACTCACTCGCGCAATTTCTGTAGATTTAAATTAGACATTTAACCTTGCATTTATAATATGTCGATTTGAGCTTCATAAATATATGAAATTAATGCGCGAATTCAAATGAAATGCGGCATTACGTTACGTTATGCGATATATTCTAATCTGTCAGTGCCCGCAGTGACGTCATGACCCTAGCCCATATAGATCATGAATATTAATGGCTAGCCGACGACGTCATCATTCTAGGCTAGGCCATAGCCTATAATAACGTCATGAATATTAATTCATGACGTCTATAGGCTAAACTCATGACGTCACACCAGGTCATCATGGCGGCGCATTTTCTACGTTGTTTTCGTAGATCGTCGACTTAAAAGGTAAATTTTTCCATGTTGACAGAACGCTGGGCGCCGATATTACTGTCAAAGTTATCATAAAATTCTGCACTTTCAGGAAAATGGGTAAAATATATATGTTAATTTTGGTGACCACGGACCTTTAAGATGTGGTTCATTTATTCCTGTTGAATGGCAAGTAACAGTGATCTTGAATATAGATGACGCCTGACGACACTTTGTATCACTAACGTTGGTTTATGAGGAGCTAGACTTTCTTTAGGCCTTTTAAACTCTTAAAACTTGAACTGTTTTATAACATCATTGCTGCTGTAGTTTTTGTTGGTGAGTTTCCGCAATGAGCACCACTGTGTTCACCATTGTTGACACTCATAACATCTCAGTGGTACTGGTGTTTGTCGTAATTATCAGCAGTGACCAGATTGGAGTTGTGCCAGAAATATTTGTTTTTTGTGATAGATAGGAGACTTCTGTGTGGTCCAGTTTCTGCGAGTAGATGGCTGAGGTGTGTGCTGATGATGTTTTATCATTGCCAGAGATGTGAGTTGTGATGGTGGCACTGCATTGGTGGCACTGGACTGCTCCATGGCAGACTTCAAAGCTGCTCTATGAGCTATGTTGATAATCGTGTTCTTGATGATGATGATGTGTGGGTGTTTGTTTGTTTATTACAGAGCCAGCTCGGATCCTGCTCTGTATGCCAGCATCGCTGCTTTGCCATCACAGAACTCTGTTTCAGCCATTCAGCAAAGTAACTGTCAATCATTTACTGCATTGTTGTTGTTGGTTCCTGCTACACAGTGTACATGTAGTAGTAATGTAAATGTTATGGCCATAAAGCCATAACATTTACATTACCAAGTGTCTGCATGGAATGGGACCACCATATCTGTCGGAGATGTGCTTGCCGATCTCGTCGTTGCCTGGCCGTCATCATCTGCGTTCTGCTGTCCATGGACAACTTGCCGTTCCTCGTTACAGACTTACAACAGCTGGCAGTAGGGCATTCTCTTTCGCTGGCCCGTCAGCTTGGAACAGTCTCCCGACGTACCTGAATGATCACACACTCAATCTGGACTCTTTTAAACGTTTCCTTAAATCATTTTTGTTTCAGATGTACTGATAGCGCATTCAGCGCACTAGAGATTTCTTCGAAATGATAGTGTGCTATATAAATGTTCACTTATTATTATTATTATTATTATTATTGAGTGGCGATGATCTTTATTTCCTTAGCCTTTGGTCAGACATCAGTTTACACTGCAACACCATGGATATGGGGCTCATGCATTGCCTGATTACATCCCACCTTCCACTGTTACTCATTGCTTTTACCCACAGAGGAATGGCCAGGCTGAGTTGACCTGGCTGGCTGGTTATGTACCGCCATGTTTGGATGATCCATCCAGGTACTAACGGTGCTCGGCAAAAGGACCGACATCATTTACTTCATTGATGTGATCAGTGACATTGCCAACTAAGCCAAACCATCTAGAACTTATCACTAGACTACTGCAGAGTTCCTAGCTGATCTGTCCATCATTGACTTTGAGCAGATTTATAAATTTACTGATCGATAAGCTATGCAAATTTGTCAAACTATAATAATACTGAAGTTGTTGGTGTTTTGGCAAGTGCTGCTGCCTTTCTTGGTTGGAACCACTTCTATTTGCTGCTAGATGTTTCTGCAGGGCACAAATTGTTACGGGTGTGAAAAAGTTGGTAGGACTTTTTGTTTTAGTTTCAAAACTGACTTGTCCGTGTAGCGTTGGCTAATGGCTATACTGATTGTTGTGTATGCATGTCTTAGGGTGCGTTGCACCAACATCGTTCATGATCTCGGTTCAGCTGAACCTAGCTAGATCAAAAGTTGAACCAAGTTCACGCTGAATTACGTTGCACCAAGTTGAAATCTAACATATCCAGATCATCAGAATAATTGCATTAGAGATCTTATAATTCGACACGAGGAAGTTTTTTGGACAGGATAAGATTCGAATCAGACAATTTTTTTTATCTCGGAAACAATTTATTGTCTACTGCGCATGCATAACTGCGAGTTGAACCGAGATCAAAATTTGATCGGTGGTCAGATGGCAGTTCAAAATTGAACGGAGATCAACGCTTGAACCGCTTTGGTGCAACGCAATTTACGCCTGAACTAGGTTCAAATTCAGATTTGACCCGGGTTCAAAGTTGAACAACGTTGGTGCAACGCGCCCTTAGTGATGCTTTGTTCTCCCTGTGAATTTCACTGGTGCATTTTGTTATCATTTTCTATGGTTGAAAATACAGTCTTTTTCACTGAAAAAGATACCAAATTTTTAATAATACCGTTTATGATAGTCATTTGTTGCTGTCTAACTGATGGTAAAATTGAGTGCTACTTCCACATTTGAAGAATAATGCAATAATGTGCTACACTGTTGCAGTAAACTTTTTATGGCCAAGTTTCTTCAAAATGCCAAGTTTTACCTGTTTGGTGCTTCAAAATGGAAACACTTCTAATGCACCAGACAGTCTGTTGGTGAAAAAAACGAAAGTGATGTGTATTCTTATGCATGTGTTCTGTGTGTGTGTAAATATAGAGCCGTTGCTGCAACTCTGGGCACCACCAGTTATCAGTATGAATTGTCCAACTGATCTGCCTCCTCGTCACAATGTGTGTGATTTTCACTTGTTCTGTAATCATGTTGCAGATAGGCATGGGCATGCTGCCTGTCACAACAAGCAATAGTGACCAGTTTTTCAGTCATATCAACATTGATGACTTTGAAAGACGCTGAACTTCCAAAATAAGGGTTTTTTATTGATTTTTCGCAATCTTCGGCTGCAGTGCACACTCCAAGAATAAACTGCGACGAAGTCAGTGGAGATAGACTGACAGCTTGCAAACAGGTTTTCGCGTGTCTTGTGAGCATTAGAGCTCAAATTTCTGGTTAAAAGTAAGATGGAAAAACAGCGATTTGCACACATTTGGTGTATTTTAGAAATTTTTTGGCATGACTCCTATGGACTTTTATAAGGCAGGGGGATCAGCTCCTTCTGCAGAATCTCTCCTCTTCCCATTTTTCCTCGCTTTTTAGAGGTTTCCCTCCCCATGACTCTTTAAGTAATTGTACTAATAGTTGTGGTAATAACTGTAAGCTAAGATGCTCTGCTGCATAGGGCTTATGCATTGTAGCATTTTGCCGAACTTTCAGATTCCTCTAGTTATTGTGAAAACAAATGCTGGATACAGAGTCATATCCCACCGTATTTTTTGTTAGTCCGCCCGTAAGCGATAGCTTGCGGAAGCGGACTTAAGTTTTGCTGTGGTTTATTTTTTTCTTTTTTTTCCCCTCGCGTAATCTCCGAGCTCCGTGGGCCAATCGCCGCAAAATTTTGCACGATGCTCTCAAGTATGTTCGATTTTATAATCCCGGGCCGAAATTTTTGGGCCCCTCCCCAAAAAATTTTCAGGGGCCAAAAACATGCAAAATTTGGCCCGATTTCGGTCGACTTTGAAGTTCGGCGGCCAATTTCTTCAGAACGGTTGAAGATATTCAAAATCGGTGAGTTACTCGTTCGACACCGATTCCTCCTGCGTTAGGTGAAACAAGTCCGGTGAAATTTGGTCCAGTGACCTTGGAGATCTCGATGTTGAATCGTACCCACCCAAAGTGCATTAT
>Ga0209671_1000352_pt1 | contig 28770 bp, 23 predicted proteins | sample WorMetHERISLAND2_2_FD_187401 | JGI IMG/M metagenome (GOLD analysis project Ga0209671, IMG submission 187401) | Marine gutless worms symbiont microbial communities from Max Planck institute for Marine Microbiology, Germany - Olavius geniculatus... | ecosystem: Host-associated > Annelida >...
GTCTAGTACAGACCACAGCACAAAATTTTACGCCAAAATCGGACAGCGGAGCTCAGAGATTCCATGGCAAAAAAAATAAAACTGATGTGAAACATAAATCTGCTCTGAAAACTATCATTTTCAGGTGGACTAACAACCACACTATACTGCATCCTGTTTTTAAATAGTCGCATTTTAATTGCATCACAAAATGCTGAGCCATGGTCTACTCGGACTATGTAGCAGATGCACATGCTACTGGACTGCAGTGTTGTGAGAAAAAGTGACAAAGCTGAACATGCAAATATACGGTCACAGGAGATGCATGCAATATCACTTATGGTGATGCAAAATCTTACACGCTGAAGTCAAAGAGCCGAGAGATGGCAGAAAACAGGGTAACTTTACCTTGTTTTACCTTATATCACATGCATATGCACGCTGCTGCCACAGCAAAGAAAAAGTCACAGGAAAAAAGTGACGTGTTCAGTTTGAGACTACTTGCAATTTACTAATTACCTTAAATGTCCAACCTTGACACTGGTAACAACACAATATATAACATTAACACCAATACCATTAGAGGTCACTGCAATAGCAATGTCATCATTATATACCGACTACATACAGTGCAAGTTGCCTCAGTTTCACTATTTATTTGCCTATCAACAAATGATCAACAGATAAATAGAACAGTACTAATGACACCAGCCTGAAAAATATCTAAGCACAACAGATCTGAAATGGGACTTCAGAAGCAGAGAAATTGCTCGTAATGTTTGATGAATGGAATTACGGAAGCCATCCCGCAGGAAATTGATTTCGAGACCCAATGGATAAAAATTGTCTGGTGCATTAAGAAAACATCACCAAAGTTGCTAGCAAGCTTTTTAGCTAGAGATTATATGCAGTAGTTCTAATCTATTCAGCTAATCAGAACACTGTGTGGTGAGTAAAGTTAAGTTTTTAATACACACTATCTATTCAGTGACAACATAATTCATTTATGTACAAATAGTGCTTGCTGATTTAGATTACAAGCTTGTTGCTCTGCCCCAGGAAGCACTTGGTAATAAAATTTGTAGTTGAAGGTTGGCTTCCATAAATAATACATGGTATGGCAAGCATGAAGACACAAAGAAAACAGAAATGTTAGAATTTCTCTTCGGCATCGAGAATTTTGACGTCGGTGAAGTGATTAAAGCGCTCGATGACGTGAGCGACGCTGTGTTCACCGTGAACCTTGTTGTCACGTGTACGAATGTTCACCGTTCCATTCTGATGCTCCTTCTCTCCTACCACTGAACGAACAGGCAACATAACATTGCAACAACTACCAACTACAACAACATCTATAACAGCCACGACTACAACCATTGCACAGCAGACCACACGACGATAATCAACAACACGCACACATTTCACGGCACTCCTCTCCATGCTGCAGTTAATCAATATCTACATCATGCATACCATCACAGTAATAAAACACGTTGGTAAATATGCCATATAATGCTGTATGGCTGTACCAGAATATGGCTACTTTTACGCATCTGGCCAAAATCCGGATCTATCCATATTACTGTGATTTCCGCGTGTAACGAACATTTTAAAAAATGAGCTCCATACTATTCGTTTTTGACATATGATCACCTTTTTGACATAAAACTAAAAATTGACATGTAGCCTACTCCTGTTCCTGGAAATACTCACATCAATTTCGGTTTTTTTCTGCACCTTTCAGTTTCCAAGTTAGGAGCCCAAGGAGAACAGACATATGGACATAGAGACAGACAAGCAAGAGTCATAATGTAGCCTATTACTACTACAGCCAAATAATTACTTCATCCAAGCATCCATGATAAAAGCAAAACGAAATATTATACCCAGTATGAAGTTGAACTGTGCAAGTTGTGCATTGCGGATTTTCTTGTTCATAGTATCACTGTCATCAATATCAGCTTCGCACATGAAGCCAGCTGAGTGTAGCTCGCCTTGTACCTGACAAGCATTCACACATCAGTCAGTCACTCAAAGCGATGATAAGTTGATAACAGTAACCATAATGGTGGCGGCTTTGTGTAGCGGTTGATGTGTTAGTCTTGATCAACAAAACTGCTCTACGCTGGGTCGGATACTAGTTGGATGGGTTACTGTCTAGGGACAGGTAAAGGCATCAGAGTACATAACCACCATGCCAAAGTCAACTTAAAACTCCATCTGCTCCGGGTAGGTATATCGAGGCCTAGTACCAGTGAGTTTGTGGCTGGGGTTAAATTGGGGCATGTTCAGTTGTTCACCTGTGTCAAATGGCAGGTAAAACTGTGTGTCTCATATGGCAGGTGATGCTCCATAACTCTAAGAAGGGTTCCCATGAAGGGCTGTACACAATACACATCTAAAACACTTTTAACTGTTAATTACAGCCACAGCACGTGATCAACAAAATGCACAAAAAATGCAGAGTCATAAATTACCTTTTTGGCATAATCATCAAACACTGGCGCAACTGGAATAACTATGGCTTGACGTGGTGACAGCCAGAATGGCCTGCAAAACATGCACAAACGTCACCATGTAACAGCCATAGCGTGTGAACAACATTTCACTATGCAGCGCACAGCAAATAATGAATCTGATACACAGAAAAGTACAGATGATTAACGCCAGAAAAATAGCACTAACTCTCTATTTGAATCGCAATCTAAATTCCGAATAACACAATTAATTATTATTGTATCCTTTCAAAATCACTCTCTCCACCTTTAACCTTCTTGGCCCCAATCATGAGTTAATATCACTAAATGTTCTCCCCACTAGCCACTACAACACGTAAAAGTAAACTCCCCAACTCTCAATATAAATCGCAATAAAAAGACAAAAACGTACAGCAATACATTACCATTTGCCACCGCAGCTCTCAGTGAGAATGGCGATCATGCGTTCAACAGAGCCGAGTATAGCACGGTGAATGATCACCGGACGTTTCTTCTCACTTCGATCATCGCCACTGGAACAAAAACACATTTTAGTCAACACCATCTCGGCTTCAGTCAATACTGAAACATGTACAAGTTAAACAAAAACCAAAGTAACTTCAGTATAGGTCGAATCGCTGAATGACACAGCCACCTGGTGAATCACAAATTATTTTCTGTAAGTCAGAAGCAACTGCATGTCTTGGCTTATGGCTCGATCCCTTCCACTGGACCCCAAAAGGATACCTGCTAAATGTCATCCAAATCTGTCAAATGGTCTAAACAGAATGCACAACAAAGATATCAATTAATTGCTCAATCAAACATTCAATCATATGTAAACTGTGGGCCATAAAAAATGTGGCACTTTACTTTTGTCAATATCTGTGCCGATTATTGACCAATTTTCAAAATTCTTTTACTGGCATATATGAAGACAATTAAAAAATATGATTATTATATATCCCACCACACGGTAAATGTGTTTCTACACTACCTTGTGAAATATAAATGTAAGCAAAAACTAACTATACTAACAAAAATTTAAGTAAATGAAAAAACACTTCAGACCAACATTGCGATGAATGATCTGTATGACACTAGACTGTGTTAGACCCACACAGTTTAGTGTCATACAGACCATTCACTGCAATGTTCGTCTAAAATGTTTTTTTTTTCAATTTTACCAAAATGTTAGTTTGTTATTATCATCATGTATGCATATTTCATTGATATTTCACAAGGTAGTGTAGAGACACATTTATGGTCTCGTGGGATATGTAATAATCATGTTATTGCAAATTGTCTGCAGAGTGTACCAGAGAAAGAATTTTGAAAATCAGTCAATAATTGGTGAACACATGGACAAAAGCAAAGTGCCACATTTTTTGGCCCACCCTGTACAACACTTTGATGTTTATATACGTACCAGACATAAGTCAGATCAAAGCGCTGTGGCAGCTGAAAGTCCAGCTGTATAGTAGCACACTGATGTGGCCTTCGCAGTGCATCGAGGATTGTGATATCAATCTATGAAGTACATTTACATAACACGGCAATTTCACACAAACTGAGCACTTTAATAATGCATAAAAATTGTTTTTAAAATAAATGCTGAAAGGTAAACATGAAAATGATGGTGATATTAAAGTTTAACTAACACAATAATTGTGCATGACATGTCAATGTATTTAGATTTACTCACTTGTTTGCAATGATAAAAAGTCAACAAATATAAAAAATGTGCTCTAAAAAGCTATGGAGTCAGTCGATATGTCAAGCTAAACGATGGTCATGTTTTTTTATTACAAATTCAGTTACCAACGTTTCTCCCCACAAGATGTGTTTTTGGTATTTTCTCTTAACAGCAACGCCGGCTTAAAGACAAAGCTGGCATATGAATGGAGCAAAGGGCTCTATTCAGTGCACATGTAGCGTTTAGACAGTTTTCAATTCTAACAACACTCTAACAATCAATAGCTAAGTCTATAAAACATTTCTCACATGCTGCAAAATCTTGTTACGCATCTGAGTTCAAACCTGCTGCATTATTAGTAAAGTACATATATCTGAGACACACTGCGCTGTATCAGCAATACAATAACCCATCATACTGGGGTTTCAGCAAATAACAAACAAATTCAACTTATTCAGCCGATAAGTATAAAAACTGTGACCAGCCATACCTTTGGTCCGTAGAAAGCTCCGTCACCAGGATTCAGTTCCCATTTCCCTCCAAACTCGTCCAAACTCTCCGCCAGTTGCTACAAAGCACATCACAACATTATCCCAAACTACAAACACACACCATATCATTTGGAGATACATACTATCAATTAAACCATGCAAAAAGTATAGCATTAATTTCGCATAGCATAGCATTAATTAAAAAAACATAAGCAATAAAACCTTCTCAGCCAAGTCCCATTCCTCGATTTCACCAAGGAACTTGTCCGGCCGGGTTGAAAGTCTGAGCTGAAATGTAAATCCAAACACGGTGTAGATGCACTGCAGAAAGTCCAAACAGCTGGCCATCTCTTCCTTGATCTGCATGGAAAACACATCAATAGACATATTAGTAATTATTCTCAAAATGACTAAACATTACTTAACAGAGCAACAAATTCATTCACCCATCATTTCATTCATTCAGTCATCAGTCACCGAAGTGAAACGTTTTTAGACAGCATCTGAAAAAGCCGACTGATGACAAAATGACATTCTGGATTTGCAGAGCGGAATAACTCAGAAGTGCGACGATGCACACTGATGTATCAAATGCGAGAAGTAAAAGAGAATGCGTAAGTATTAAGTAAAGTATGAAGGTAGCTAGCCAAATGAAAGTTTATGACAACAGTAAATATGAGAAAAGTGTATGCAGGCTGTAAGCGGTCATCCACACACCTGGTCAGGTCGGCAGAAGATGTGCGCATCATCCTGCTGGAACCTGCGTACTCGGGTCAGACCCGTCAGCGCCCCGGACAATTCGTTACGATGAAGCACACCAAAATCAGCCAGACGCACTGGCAGCTCCCTCCACGACCGCGGCCGATGATCAAACATCAAACTGACATGACATGAACGCATAAAATATGATCATTAGCATGTCAATGGTAATTATGAATCTACGTTCGTTGTGTCCAAAGAAAAGTTCATTGTATTCCTTGTGTCTAACGCTGACAAATTAAACCCTAGTTTAATAGTCACTGACACAAATCATATTCATTGATTTACCATGTACTAAAACATTTTAAAAACTTATCACATACATTGGCATGATTATTACCTTGCTAAAGTTCAACATTAGATTTTTTACAGATACAGTGTACTGTATAATAACACATTATTCGTGTGACATTTGTACTGCAAAAATACACCATTATTTAGAGAAATATACTGTCTCAACACACACATAAAACCACCTTATCCTTCATACTTTGTAAAATTCTCAGAGATCTTGAACACAAGTGTAAAAATGGCAATAAATTGCCATATTCTGCCAAAGGATATACAATCAATCATATATTTCTGACAGCATGTTGTACAATGTGAACTGTGAAGCACAAATACCCTGCCACTCACCAATGTCCTGGACAATTCATCGGTTTTAGTGCAAACTTCTCGTTTTCGGACTCAAACGAAAACATGTGTTCCTGAAAATTGCAAATAGCACCAACGTTACTGCTGCTTACAAAATCAAACAGGGTGCAGCCAAGCAAACAGACTTCAAGCAGCTCCCAAGTCACTATATCAGTGGATAGAAACAGAACAGATATGCTGTTTCATGATAAAAATGTTACAGTAACATACATTCATGACCTCTTGACTGAAGCATGAGTGAGTGAGTAGAGTTTAATGTCCCGCCCGACACAGTAAAGTCACTTCGGGGACGGCCCTTGCAGGCAAAATTGCACATACACATAATAACGAAAAAACAGATTAACCTTTACAGAAAGTTTAGCCTTTATGAAACACAAAACACAAAAAAGCAAACTGAACCTAAAATTGTAAGAACTGACGATTATAATTGTGCATATGTATTGATAATGGCAGTTCTGACGCCAGTGTTGTGATCAGGTCAGTTCTGTTTTCTTGTACTTATCTAAATCACTGGCTTCAATAGTTCTAGTTTTGTTCTGCAGTACATCTGCAAATGCCTGTAAGCATGAAGCTGTAACAATGCCAGATTATCTACATTCCAAGTTCCATGTCAAAGAAAAATACATCAGATGCCAGTTCGTATACTATCCATACTTTTTTCCACAGTGGAAGATCTCATACTTTCATTAATACTACTACTCTGCCTGCCAGATTCTGGCTTAATATAACACTATAAAATATCTTTTGAAAAATTCCTGGATCAGTATCATGTTGATATACAACATCTTATCACTTGGTCCCAAATACTCCAAAAAATGTTAAGATTTCATCAAAACCAGATACGGAAAAATAAAGACAAAAACATTTTACCCCCACCCTTCATTAGTGAGGCAACAATCTCACAAGATTCTTAACATAAAAGTACTAAATATGAGTAAGTTAAACTGCAACCAGTGTTGACCAGCTCCGTCTGGCAATCCCTCACTGGAAAACCTGATAAGTAGGGCCTACAGTTTTCTGCAGGCCACGGAATTTTCTCTTTTCTGCGGAATTTTGATATATCCGCGGAATTTCGCAAAAGTTGAGAAATGGCCGGCAATTGATACGATTTTTGGCTAGATGACACAATTTTATCACGGAATGTGACGGAAAAATTCAAACTGAACTGCCTAAAACTGTGGGCCCTACTAATAGCTATCTCAGTACGGCAAAATCGTATGAAGCAAACACAATGCAACTTGACAGATTGCACTTAAAAACAAAATTGATAATTATCTTTGTGTGTTCCTAGCATAACAGAGTACAATGGACAATAACTGAAATTTCTGAACAGAACACAGCTCAGTTAACTCACAAATGGAAGGCTGTGGCAAGCCACGGAATTTGGACAATTTTCCCATGGTAAACCGTGGAATTTTGCAAACTGGCCCGCAGAATTTGTCAAAATGTTCCGCAGAAAACTGTGGGCCCTACTGATAAGTACCAGTGAAAACTTTTGTACCTATACACTTGCAATGTGAACTGGCATGTGGCAGATGGCAAAAAAAACAGAATCGTGTGCATCACTCTATGCACCATGCGACTCGAGAAGAACTTGCACCAATGTTGCTAAAGATAATGGCGGCTGAAAAACAGATAACATGCTGAACTTACAGCATAATGAGACCAGTGACCGGAAGTCTGCCACAGCTTCACATTGTACAGGTTAGGTGAAACCACCTCTGTGAATCCACGCCTCCTGTACTCGGACTGAAACATCAACACAGTTGCAATCACATAGACTGAATGATGTTTGGGAAAACACAGAGTCATATGCATAACAAAAAGCAGTCAAGACAGGCTGGTGGTCGAGTGGTGTAATTGAATGCTGTTAGACCTACGATTGAGAGGATCAACTCCTGGTCAAGTCGCTATCAAGTGGTTACTACCTGGATGTGTGACTGCGCACAAGTAAATCATCTAAGTATAACCAACACCAATGTCAACTCAGTCTTCCACCCAGCAACTCATCTATTAATAATGCAATTAGCTCAACTTGACATCAAAAGCATTAGAAATATTAACAAAAAAGTGCCTACCCGGATCAGATCACAGAGTTTGTTGTAGATGTGGGCGCCTTTAGGCAGGAAGAAGCAGCTGCCAGGACTCAACTCATGGAAGAAAAACAACTCCTGATCCTGTGTCCACAGCACACACTAGCAGTCATGTGCATGCAAACAGATAACCGTTTAATCTCTCTATATGATCTCAGTCTACTCTATTTTATTCGTATTCGGTAAAATAATATCATAAATTATTCTTATTTAGCCAAATAGTAAAATCTATTATTCAGTACAGCCCTAATCATCACCTAAACCTGGTTAATATTTCTAACACTGAAGTAGCTCTGCTATTAAAACAACTCCAACTGAGTGATTGATAACATGTCAATAGAGCATCTTCAGATGGGCATGGTTTACTGATAATAACAACCTGACATGTGTGAAGCTTGCAGCTATCCGAGATAAAGAGTACTATGTATGCAGTAATAAAAGTATTGTCGGAAAACTGTCAATGCACCCGGCCAATTTTCCTGTGATCACGTTTGGCTGCTTCCTCCTGTATCTTCAACCATTCTTTCAACTGTTTTGTATCCGGGAAAGAGATACCGTAGATTCGCTGCAGTCTCTCAGCATCCGACTTGCCTTCCCAGTAAGTTGACGAATTCTAGACATATTAATTAACATAGAGTACTCACACCATTAGAACACTTACTAAAAACACACGGTAATACTAAATCAATCTGCACAACAAGGTATGTGTTACAAGTAATTCTTGATGATGCAGTGAAAGCAAAATTTCTGCGTTCTATTCTCCATTTTCTACTTGATTTGGTGAATAACAATATGTACATTACTAGCAGCACAGCATATACAGCACCATAACAAAACATTGTAGCACCAAACAGCATTTTTTGCTTTTTGTTAGTTTGAATTTATATTCACTCAAGAGACCGGCTAGTGATCAGTAGAGAGCACTTAATGTAATCTTCTTGAGATCCCACAAGAACAAAAAATAGTCTACCAAACCTAATCTTCAGTCACAAGTCTATATTTAATCTTGATTACATCACTGCTACAGTGTATAGTACACAACTACACATTATACAAATAGTGACTGGTGTCGAGGTCATCATTGAAAATTTTTGACCCAAAGTTTGTGAAATGTTGCCCCGAGATCAAAGATCACGGAAAGCATTTTACGAACTGAGGGGAAAAATTTTCAATGATGACCAACATGTCAGTCACTGCTTCTTTTGTTATACCCCAAAACCAAACAATTCTACAAGTCAATAAGCAAACAATTACAAAAAAAGCTGTGATAAGACTTCAATGTTGCCCAAGCAACAGTGCGTGGGGCCGGGCAACAGTGCATATTTGTCAATGTCACATGACGCAATTTAGACCAAATTGTGTGGAACTATTTTGCATTGAGGTATAACAATACAATATGACATTCAATAACTAAACAGTACTGATATTCTACACTCACAAAAAAGACATAAGTCAATAAATCATTCTCAATGACAAACAAAAAGTCAAACTAACACAAAAAATACCCAAATAACAATAATAAATACACACACAAACCTATTAATAACCAACAAACAATATTTATTTTACTAATTACCTTGGTAACGTGCATAGCTTTAATCTTGCCAGTGTGTCGAACGTGTGGACCACGACACAAGTCAATCAGAGGACCACACCTGTAGTGCACAGTTAAACCACAAACACTCCAACAACATCAAAAATAGCACACAATGTCTGTACACACAGCTGCCAGCCTGTCAATCAGGGTTACTAAAGGTCTTCTGTAGCAAAATTCCCTGACTTTTCCAGTCATGGAATGACAATTTCCCCGACATTATCAAAACAATAATCCTATTGCACAAATGTCATAAATGGTATTAAGTAATGAAACGATATTAACAAAGCAATATGTACATGATAGAGGCCCTGGTTGAGGGATCAGCGGGGCAAAGACCCCTGAAGCTGAAACATATCTAGCTTTCAGACATTCAGTGGAAGCCGCAAATATGCTTGCTTTTCAATATTTGGAGATGCAAAGAAATCACAGATATCTGCAGTCTGCACTCTGCATGATCCAAGATCATTTTCCCTGACTTTTTCAAAAATAATATTTATCGCTGACTTTCCCTTACCATACAAATTTCCTGACTTTTTCCAGTTTTCCCTGGCCTGTAGGAACAATGGTCAATACCACTAACACTAATGCAACTGACAGAATTCACTGTAATGATGTAAAGAAGTGCAACAAATATATATTTCTAATGGCTAGTAATGTTTAGCATGGCTGGCATAAGATAACAGAAACAAAATAATTCTTTAATGATGCGTTACTCTACTATGCTTGCTTGCTATGCATCGACTGGAATACTGAGAACAGTTAATAGTGATATGTGCAATGCATTGCTAACTTCTGAACAGACAGCCACGGTAAATACTCGAGAAGATTTGATCAGTGAGATATTGAAAAAAATCTCTCTCGTGATAGAGTATAATCAAACCCAAAGCTCTGCTAGAAGCTTTTCAAATTTGCCTAAAAGATACATTTTGGTTTTCTAAAATCCCAGAATACAGACCGTGCACAAAGAAAAATAATCACTTCACTGACCTGTAGACAGTGGTGGTGGGTGTATCCACTTTCTCATTGATGATCCTTTGCTTGAACTTATTGTGCTGCAATTCACACACATACAACATTGCTGGATGTTGTTACATATAACACATAACATAATGAAACAGGAAGCATACAATTATAATGCAATCCCGATCTATTGTCCATCTGCTACATGCTGTACACTGTACGGTGTATACTACTATAGCAAGTACAGAGATATACCTGTGAAATACTGCGTCAAACTCAGATGAGATTTATGACAGTTGTACAATGTACATATAACAAAAAGCACAACAGGCCACTATTTCGCACCAATAGTACTGAAAATATCAAATCAGAAGGGCATTATTACCTACAGCAAATTGGCATAGCAAGCATTGTACTTTCTACACAGCCATTCATAATTATGGGAACCCTTGGTTTTTATGCGCGACAGCTAGCATAGCTAGAGCTACAGCACACATTAGCTATGGTAATTCTGTCTTGGTGTCTGGCACAACCCGGTACCGATTGGAGCCCAGGTGAGATAGAGACTTCTGGTTTTCATCATATGATAGCTTAGAGCCTCTAGTATTTTGTGACAAAATTTCATGCCACTAGGTGAAAGAGGTCCCCACGAACAAAAAGGAGAAAGAAAGGCACCCCTCTTAAAAGGCGTTATTCTACCGCTATTGGCTCACCTAACGTCAAAATGGTTGCAGACAGGCACAGACATGCTGCTTAACATAACAAGCACTGGTCACAAGCTTCTTAGAAATGTCAACATCGATGACCTTGAATGACCCTGAACTCGCAAAATAAGGGGTTTTAGTAAATTTTTTGCGATTTCGGGCTGTGACATGCATTTTAAGAGTAAATTGCGCTGAAATGGCTGGAGATAGACCAAGACAACATGCAAAAGTAATTTTCAGCATTGAATGTAGATTTTACCAGTGTAAGTCCGGACCCTCTAGGTTCAACAATGCCTGCGCATGCGGGTGTCAAAGAGAGGTTCCCCTCTTAAAAGTGGTTATTTATCCGCTGCTGGCTTGTCTAATGTGAAAATAGTTGCAGATAGGCAGGACATGCTGCTTACTATAACAAGCACTGATGATGAGATTCTTAGGATTGTCAACATTGATGACCTTGAACCCTAAAATATGGGGGTTTTTGGTGATTTTTTGGCAGTTTTTGGTGATTTTTTGGCAATTTTTGGCTGCAAAAGAGTGAATTGCAATGAAATGGATAGAGACAGACCAAGATTGCCTACGAACAGGAACTGCTGTAGGCTCTTGTGCATCTCATGAGCATTAGCTCAGATGTCTTGGTATTGAATAACTCCGTGAAACATTGACCAATTTTGATAATTTTTGGCAGCAACATTACAAAGGAACTTGATGTAAATGACTATACTTTAGCCCACCTCACTTTAATACTGTCACTACACTACCTTGTGAAATGCAGAAGTCAAAATTTGGCAATTTACAACAATGAATTCACACTGAGTAAAACATGCGTCGGCTCAGAAATGATTAAATGAATAGAGACAAACATGAGTAACAGTTATTATATCTCAAAAAGTCACACGTGTCACATCACATTATCTGTATTACTGCATGTGCTCAAAATGTCCTTCTGCAGCACGAACGCAAGTGGTGCACATTGACGCCACTCACCAACAAAATGTTCAATAACGTGCGACTTAGAGCAGCTCACTCACTGTTGATGTATCATTTCAGTTCGTTGACATACAATATTAAAATGAATATCATAATTGTTATACACGTAACAAATTTTCAAAATGATTTTGTGGTCTCAATGATTTTCTGAGCCAATGCATGCGCTACAGAGTATGAATTCATTATTGTGAATGGCCAAACTATGGCCTCTGCATCTCACATGGTAGTGTAGCGACAGTAGTAAGGTGAGGTGGGCTAAACTACAGTCGTTCACGTCAAGTTTCTTCGTAATGTTGCGTGCCAAAAATTATCAAAATTGGCCAATGTTTCACGAAGTTATTCAATAAAAACTAAGAGTTCCCATAATTATGAATCACTGTGTATAAAACTACTTATGGGTAACAATATTAGCAAGGCAGGACACACACACCCAACTCAACACACCCAACTAAATACAGCCGAGTTTAGTATAAAACACAAATAAAAAAATTTACAAGCACTGAATAATAACTAGCAGACCTCAAACATTTTCAGAAGATCCTCTTTCTTCATTTCTAGCCTCTCAAATGGTTGCTTTTCACCAACAATCTTTTTCACTAACGTCTCGAGCTGTGGAAAATCATGCGGTGTTACTGACCTACTGGCACACATTCACAAACAGTTTAACAAGCTTTCAACAGTCAATAATCAAACTCTCACGGTCGCTGGACCCCGCCCATGTTTGGAACACTCTGCCAGAAAACACAATGACATTTCAGTCACTTTTGACCTTTTGTCGACATCTCAGAACCTGGCTCTTCAGAAAAAAAATACCCAGGCATTATCAACTAAACCAGCCTATTTTACAGTAACTGTGTGTTACCTCTGCAATTAAGGCAACACTGCTGGGTTGACTGATGGACTGATAAACAATGACGACAATGGTACAAATACAGCTATAAATTAGTGACAAAAAAATTACACGTATCACATGCTATTTACATTGCAAGACACTAGATAAGTAACAAAACCAAATCAGGTAATCTTTTAAATCGACTAAACTGAACAAGTAATATTAACAGTAACCACAAAAAAAATTCAACTACTGATAGTGTTGTCTCAGCACACATAATGGTTTGTCTCAGATGACTTCAGGTTTCACGAGAGCCAGGTTGTTCCTCACGATAAACTCATCATGAAGAAACCATGTCTATCTGAAAATGCTCCATAGTTTCTTAGATTTACCTTTCTTCGAGGAACATATCATAGAAGAAGCCTTCTTCAACAGGAGGGCCATAGCAGAGATGTCCTCCATAGTGTCTCTCCATAGCCTCACCAAGAATGTGTGCACTGGAATGCCAGAACACATACTGACCTGAGCACACACACAATACCGAGCATACATATCAAATGACTACCTGCTACTGCAGCCTGTTTCTTATGTCACACTTGCTTCAAAGCTACGCAATGTTGCTAGTCATCTATTAGCTTAATTTCTCATACTGATGAAACAATGCGAGACTGTTCACTATAAACAGTAGCCACATTTAGCATTTAACAAATCGAAGCTGGCAATTAATATGGGACCCAAATCCAAGTCAAATCGCCAACAGCCCAATGTTCAAAAAAAGTGTTCGAAAACAAGAAAACTGTAACAAACCATCAGGATCATCAAACTTCACAAGACGAAGTTCACAATCGGTCTCCAGCGGTCGATCTAGATCCCAAACTTCGCCATTCACTTTGGAAATGACGCAGTTGTCTGCAAGACCTTGACTGCAATGTGTTAACAATACCACACAAATTAATGAAACCATGTATCAAAATATGCTCATTTATCAACGTTTTTATCCGGGCATCCTAATAAGTTACATTACCGGTATGTTTTTGCCCATGCATCTGTCCTGTGCAGACTCCTAACTTGAAAACAAACAAGCCCAGAAAACCAAAACTGGCATGAATGCTTCCAGACCCCGAGATAACCCAGTGTGCCAATTAAATACAGCTCAAAAGATCAAAACTCAAAGCACTGGAAGGTGAGAGGGAAGGGCATTTTTCTAGTGCTCTAAGGTCAAGCCTAGAATATAGTGTGGCACTTTACTTCTGTCCATATCTTCACCAATTACTGACCAATTTTCAAAATTCTTTCACTCGCACACTCTGCAGACAATTTGCAATAATATGATTATTATATATTCCACCACACCATAAATACATATCTACACTACCTTGTGAAATATGAATGTAAAAAAACTAACGATAATAACAAACATTTAGGCAAAATAAAAAAAAACACTTTAAACCAACAATGCGATGAATGATCTGTATGACACTAGACTGTGTTAGACCCACACAGTTTAGTGTCATACAGATCAGTGTCATACAGATCATTTACCGACATGTTGGTCTGAAGTGTTTTTTGTTCTTATTCACTAAATTGTTTGTCTGCTGTTATCATTATACATTGATATTTCATCTATATTTCACAAGGTAGTGTAGAGAAGCACTTATGGTGTGGTGAGATATATAATAATCACATTATTGGAAATTGTTTGCAGATTGTGCCAGTGAAAGAATTTTGAAAATCGATCAATAATTAACAAAGATATGGACAAAAGTAAAGTGACACATTTTTCATGGCCTACCCTGTATATACCAACAAGTAATATAAACACTAATCAATATTAACTCCATACATTATATTTTTCTTTGGCTTTCAAAATAGATGTCACATCACACACTAATGGTCCACAAAACAATCTCTTCACTAAAGAGCCAGTAAATTAATAAATTCATTGGAGGATAGATTAATGCAACAGAGTAAGCCATTTCACAAGCTGAAAGGAATATAATGCAATACAGTTATCATTTTTCAGATCTAAGTCACAAGTTGTAAACCAAATGCCAACTTCAAGCTAGAACTAAATTTATATCTACTAATAGGGTTAGGATGATAACAAGCAAGCTCTCCAATGCCGAATACCAACAGTACTAGTGATGACATACAGTATACAGTGAAGCAGTGTAATGATTTTTCACGCAAACCTGATACTTTTAGCTATTTCATAAGGCGTAGTACGCCAGGACAAGGCCTCGACAACTTTCCCATCGGGTAAAGTAACATGAATGGACTGCGGAGCCTGAGCACCAACCCACTCGTCATACTCTTTCTTCAACTTGTCCCACATCTGCTGCCGGTGCTGGATGTACTCCGGCTGAGGATCCATCTGCCAGCAAATCATCACACATCAATCACTTAGATACATCGCAATGTCATTTCTGATCAGTCAAATCTTTAGAATTTTAACAAACAATGGTCTGACAAAGTCTGTCAAAATTCACCGTCTGCTGCATGACCAGACCAGGACCAACAAAATTTAATTAATTATACAGTATAACAAAATAAGAAACGACATGCTTCTGAAAAACGCATGACAATACTAACAGTACTAACATGTGACGTGTGAATGCCGGCAACACTACAAATCAAGGGATCAAGATTAGATGTACAACTCAAACAAACAAATAAATCACTCAGTTAACCTCAGCAGGATACTGTGAAGCAGGAACATCTTTCTTTGCCTTTTTGCTCTGTTTTACTGCCACTGCTGCTGTGCCATCCTGACATGAAGCAAACAAACTCAATGCTTAATGGCATCAGCAATACAACTAAAATCTTGACCAGTTCATATTGGTGTTACCGCTGTAATAATATTGCTTTCAATCAAGTAGCACTAACAAAAAGCTGCATCAGCATCACGCTATGTAGGCCTATTTGTTAGCTTGGTGAATACATTGGATGACTTTAAATTTCGCTTAGACCTAAGTTTTAAACTACAGTTTTAAACCAAACCTTAATCTGGACTCTGAAGTATGGTTTTAAACCAATGCTCAGATTAACTTCAGTTTTAAACTCGGTTTTAAGCTTAAGTTTTAAACCGAAAACCTACTTCCTTGGTATCCTATAAATATGCAGACGATACACAGATATTATACATTCAGCACTGGTGCAATATCTTGCATTTGCACCATCAACCTGACGACGCCAGGCTAGCTGGTGAATCTGTCTAGCACTAAGATGCGTTGAAAGAAACTCATCTTCGTCAGATAAACATGATTCACGCTGTACATTAGGTGCATGTTGTAGGCGACTGGGCCCTAGAACGCCGGCAGCAATAGCAACCGCTGGGTAAACAAACGCCATCTTGTTTTCGCTAAATCGAAAGTTAAAGTGGTTTTGGTTTTAAACCAAACCTAAAGATTAGTCTTTAAGAAGAAACGTCTATCTCGATGCATTACAGAGATCAGGTTTGAAACTGGATTGTTCAGATTTAGTTTGGTTTTAAACCAAAGTTTGGTATTATGTTCAGTTTTAACTTTGGTTTCAGCGGAAGCGTCCGGTTTAAAACCCTACTTAAAACTGGATTTGATTGTCACTTTAAATTTTGCATTAATTAAGTTTTAAACCAAGTTTTGGTCTAAAGCTATAGTTTAAAACTTAGGTCTAAGCAAAATTTAAAGTCACCCATTGACATCATCAATGCATCGGTTCAGTTCAGTTCAATACAAATACTTCATTTAAGCACAATTAAACAGAACGTTGCATTGTGCCGAAGTAGCAACCCTAAAACCAGTATGTCGCTAAGTTTATGCCTGAAACTGTTGTACTGGTAGATATTTCTGTTCATCACACAGTGTTCCAAGTTCTAATGTGGGACATGACAGCCAGTGCTGCCTCACAGGCCTAGGTTGCAATGTGGGCCGATCAGCCATTGCCAGAAACTTCCTGCCAAGTACTGGGCACTCAAAGCAAAAAACACAGCTGCAATGTCTTGAATTCATAGCACTGGCAGAAAATCAAAATCAAAACCGACCAAAACCGCGGTTTTCCCCCAAACCAAACGGAAACCAACCGATTTTGACCAGTGGGAAACTGTAACAACACTAGTAAAAAGTGCATTGCGGACGTGAAAACCTGCAGATGTCACAACATGTAATGCTGTAATTAAGCTGTAATTTATTAGATTAACCACCTCCTAGCCCTATTCCTAACCCTAACCTTATCCCTAACCCTACTCCTAAGCCTAATCTTAACCCCATCCATACCTCTAGCCCTAACCGTGTTGCGACATCTGCAGATCCGCACATCCACCGATCCGCTTTTTACCATCGTCTGACTACCAAGCCACACCATTCCACTAATTTTCCGTTTCAAGTCAATTAGTGGCCACAATACGGCTTTTCCGGTGCCTATATAGTAAAACAAAACAACAAGCCAATAATATATGCGACTGCTAGCAGATGGATGATGCAATAACAACCAGTATGACAATCAGCATCTTTGTGACTGCTAGTAATTGTCCAAAATGTCATTAGATCGTTTAATAATTTCAATATCGCACTGAATCACATGTTCTTATAGCTAATACCTACAGAAAATAAAAATCGACGAACCCATCGCATTCGTTTGACGCTAACAAATCCCACGCCCTTTGCGATGTGTCGAACGCTTAATCGAGAAAGCATAAGTAGGCAAACAACACAAATCAAAGTTTAGCTGACAATGTAATTATTTCATGCCTTATGGTCGCCATCAATGTGCATATTTTCAACCGCGGCATTAACGGTTTCTGTCATCATTTTATTGTTTATTATTACCACACACGACACAAAAATCGTCGATAGCGTTCACTTTATTTCCATAGAATAGTGCTTGCTACCATAGAGTCTTAAAGCTTTATGAAAAGTCAATTTACTTTTTATGCGCGACAGCATCTTAGCGATAAAGCCATGTCCTAAGGTCTTGTTTAAAACATTGTCTGCTAATGTCCCTGCTTTTCAGTTTCAAGGGTAGATCGTTTCACACGGTTAAATGCTGAGCCTGATGAGCGAAAGCTGCGTTGGCGAACCGAGTTGTAGGCCTACGTGAGTCCGGAACGACCACGTCGCGTTGGTCTGCAGATCGCAGTCTGGCCCGAGCTGCAACGGTGTGGACTGGTGTCATAACATTGCCATGTAGCCAAAACCTTGACTACGAACGCAGTCGAATGCTATCAGCACAATTTTGAACATTATGCGCTAAAGCACCGGCAGCCAATGTAACGTGCACATGCATTGTCGCAGTGATATGCTGATTTTTCAGCGAACACTAGTCGAGCGGCAGCGTGTAGTACTGCCTGCAGCTGATGAGCGACTTTTGCTGAGACGCCGTACGGCACAACGTTATACCCCGTTTACACGATGAAGCAAACATCAAGCAAACGTCAAGCAATTAGAGTACACGTCGTGCACGTGTATTTTGAATACATTTGCTTGATGGTTGCCTGATGTTTTCTTGATGTCTGCTTGATCGTGTAAACGGGGTGTTACAGTAGTCAACGCGACTTGTGACGAACGCATGCCCCAGGTGCACGTAGCGTCATCTGGAACTGATCGTCGGACTGACTGTAGCTGTCGCAGTTGATAAAAGCAGCTATGTACGACGCTGTCGACGTGCTGCTTGAACGACAGCTGAGCGTCAAGGGTGACGCTGGGTCGCTGATAGCGTCTGCAGGTGACATAGGAACGCCGTTGACAATCAGCTGAAGAGAGCTGACTTGCTGATGTTGTCGAGGTGGATCGTGCCAAATAAACTGCGTTTTGTCAGAGTTAAGTTTTAGCCGGTTGGAGCACATCCAACGGTTGAAGTCGTCGATACAGCGCAGGAGTTGCACGGCCGACGTTGCACCATCAGCAGCTGAGCAGGACGTGCTGCCAGAGTCGAGTGTCTTCGACGTACGTGTGGACACGAACGTTGTGCACGGCAGCGATGGATGTGACGTCAGCCGTGTACAAGACAAACAGATGTGGGCCAAAGACTGACCCTTAACGCATCAGAGGTTAGCCAACGTGGAGCCGCGGAACACAATGGCTTGTACGTCGTCCTGACAGAAACGACACGATCCGCTGTAGTGCCACACCGTCGAAACCGAACGATTCGTAGTCGCTGGATCAGTATGTCGTGGTCGACGGTATCAAAAGAGGCGCTGAAGTCATGTAAACCCAACAGAGTCACCTGACCTGCGTCGGCTGCATCAAGTAGGCTACGTCGGACAGTACTTTCGCTAGCGCCGTTTCAGTCGAGTGATGTCGACGGTAGGCAGACTGAAGCTTGGGCATCAGACCCGTGTCGCTAAGATGCTGCGTCATCTGGTCCACCGCCAGTCGTTCAATAATGGGGTGTTTACACGATCCAGCAAACGTCCAGCAAATGTCCAGTTCCATTATAACATATGGCAGCAAACGTCCAGCAAATTTCCAGCAATTCACGTGTGTTTTGAATACATTTGCTGGAAGGTTGCTGGACGTTTGCTGGATCGTGTAAACGCCATATACACTGTAAGTTTTGAGACGAAGGTTAAATTGGAGATCGGTCGGTAGTTTTTTTTGGCTCATCAGGATCAGCGTCAGACTTCTTCAAAACAGGTGTTACAACGGCTTTCTTTTGAGAATCTGTCAGATGGCCAGTAGACAGTGAGACATTGCACATCACGGCAGAACGTTGTCGACCACTTTGCGTGAAATATCCGTCGCCAGTGGATCAAGTGCACAGCAATGGCGATCGCAACAACTATATAGGCTGTTTTTTTATAGAATCACGCAAATTGTTTTGTAATGTTTTCAGCCGAATATACTTTCAACTCTATGTACAGAACTCAAAACTTCCTTAATAACTTAAAGGCTGTCTATGCCCTAAAGTATATTAAATATTTTAATAACCTATTTTTTTGTATTTATATAAACAAAACTGTTAGGCCAGGCCCTTTATTTAAGTATTTCAAGGTAAGCTTTGTGAGGTTTATCGACACTACTTTTTATAAGTCTACTTTCAAAAATAACAAAAAAACAACTTTTCCTTTAAATCTTTTCATAAGCGCCATTGTGATTGCCCATCATTCCTAAATCCGGTAAGCTAATTGTAAAAATAACAGGAAAAGAAAGAGTTATATTGCTGACTGCTGAGCTACATTTAGCAGCCAATAATGACGTTAAACTTCTGCGTATGCCTAAATGTTCACAACCAGCGGGCGTGTAAGCCGTTCTTGTCAAACACTGACTGACAAACTGTCAACACTGCAGAAAACAAAATCGACTTTAACTCACAAAAATATTATGTTATGTACAAAATGTCAATTCAGATACATTCACTAACTTAGCAAATCAAGCAAAGACCGCAGAAGCACTGGGTTATGTGGGTCTCACTGGACGTGAACAGCTCGTTATACGTACCTCGTATTTGCCATACTGTTTTACCGAGTCGCAATGTAGGTTCTACTTTATTTACTTTCAGCCAAGTATTTTATTTTTTTTTATCTAGCCATTGGCTGTGCATAATAAAAATGTGTTAGTCATTCATGTAGTTTGACCAACAAATTTTTGGTTCTACAAAAAATATCAAACTTAGTGGAAATAGGGCGCATTCAACATTCCCATCAAAATCGCTCAGTCACCAGGGCTTTGCTCTAGAATCTACTAAAATTTGCATGAATCAAACTTTAAACATCTTCTGCGATTTATAAAATAAAGCACTTTAATCTAATAAAATATTATTTATAAGCTTACACTTAAACAATCTTGGTATTTTGTTTACATACAGCGTATGAATACAGTTTGCCAATTATGTGATTAGTCAATGTAGGCCTACAGTAACCAATGCAAACTTCTACTGGCGTCAGAAGACTTAAGCCTTAGGCTTTCAAAACGCACACATTTGTATGCAAATAAAATCCCACGCGTGCTGCAAAATAATATGCAATAGGCGTTACAATAAAACAGCCAGAGACGGTCATCGTCGACTTCGTTGTTTACTGTTTGTCTGCAAAGCGAAAAGGGGCGCCAGAAACTTGTATTCCGTCGCAGGAATTCGCATTGCAATACGACAAACTAAGTTCTTTCGTTGCAGTTAAAACGCATTGTTACCGGTATCTAATTACACCAGTGTTTTTCAACCTTTTTGTTACCGCGGAACCCTACGCAAGCGTGAAGGTCACTCACGGAACCCCATGAATCGATCCGTGAGTCCAGCGACGTACGCGAGGTAGAAGCTACATTTCACTAGCAGGGCATTGAGGACAGAGCCGTCATGAGGACGACAAAGCAGACAAAGTTCACCAATATAAAATTTGACCGCATTAGTAGGCAGCAGTATGGTATTGTACTTAACCAAACACGACGGGCGAGAAGCCCCGCCACCAACCTAGAAAATTGTATCACGTGGACGCCCTCGGAAAAGACAGGTTTACGTGTCTTTTCCTTAGCTAAGTTTAAAAAAAATTAAATTAACTAAGAAAATGGCCAAACGATTTCGTAACCATAACCCTAATCAATACGTTCTTTCTTTCTTTTTTATTTTTGATAATGCCTTAAAGTTGAATAATGTCGTGCATAAGAAGCGTACGTTATAATATAGGCCTAAAATGCAAATATGCCAAAATTTTACTCAACACAGTAGGCCCTAAGTTTATGCAAAACGACGCGCAGAAACGCAATTTAAACAAAAAAAACATCGATGCTGAGTATTTCTACGACATTGTCTGGCGTGATTTTGTACGCTAGGTTATTCGTTACTGGCCAGCTGCGGAACCCTTGGCAGACGGAACCCCGGTTGAAAATCACTGAATTACACGTTGCACACTGATTCCCCAGGCGGCAGCACCGATGCTGTCGCGCGTCGCGTGAGCGTTGATCGGATTACTTGTACATATTATTATTACAGACGCGCCAGCTGGATGCAAGCTGATTGCATTGACGGCAGCTAGTTGTTGGTGTTGGTGGCGTACTGGCCGACGAATGACCCTTCTTCGTTGAACTTGCCAAAGTTGACGTCGCCGGCGTACTCGTTTAGACTTCCGCCCTCCTCGCTGTTTGCTTTGTTGCCCGTACTCTCGAGCGTAGCACGACTGCCAGCCAACTCCGACCTACGCCCAGCAAAATCTCATATCAAAAATCCCATGTGCAAAACCAAATCTTTGACAACGAAGACTGCAATCTTAAGGCCTCATATCTCAAATATGGCCTACTAATCAAATCTTTAACGCTAAATCTCATATGAAATCTCAAATACCGATCGTATGCATATCAACATGCACGGTTGTATGAACAAATGAACCTAGCCATCAAAAGGTAGTCGGCAAGCTCGTCCATCAGAACAACAAGAAGTTATTTTAATGTGCAAAAATATTTTCTAATGCTTTTATTAGCACAAATGTCTAGGTGTCAATGAAAAAACTACAATTGCACAAAGCGACGTCTAACTTTATTATACTAGGACTAGGTTAGTTATTAACCGCCGATGATGACGATGATACAATTATGATAGGCTATTCGTAAAGTTTTGCTGTTTGAAAAAACATGTTAGCAACAACGTACGGTCTTTGGTAGTCATGGAAACCGTTGTCAAGCAGTTCTTTCTCTGGGTTGTTGCCGGTCGTGCGTTCTTTCTGATCAACTGCAGGCCAACAGATCAACAGACGGTTGAGTTAACAGGCAGACAGTTATAGCACGACATATCACACTTGACTGTTTGATACAGTGGCAACTGCATAATATGGATACCATGGATGAAATAGCCCTTGAAAAAGTAATTTCCAAAAAAACGTTCAACTTATGTTTTTGTACAAAAATACGTTTCGTTAACGTTGAGCACGTGACTCCCTTTTACTTGACGTTTTAACTACTCGCAAAGTATTTCGGATCCGCAGTAAGACGGACTGACTATTTTAATTTTCTGCATGGTGATGGCCCCGGCCAGCGACTAGCTTGCCTTTTCTTACAGACGTCACGACAGAAATGGTATCGTACGCACCCGGGTATGTTTCACCGGAGTATCGCGTGCAGTAGACGAGGCAGGCGAGCAGGAGTAATGAAATCGTCATGATGACTGCGACCACAACGAACATCCACCAGACGCTTGCTATGCCGGCCGTCTGTTGCTTCGCTGATACAGACATATACCGTGTACATACATATTATAAAGCGGCAGCGGGTCAAGGCGCCGAAAATTAAGACTCCGAAGACGTTAAGAAGTGTCGGGGGAAAGACAATGCTTATTTTCCATCCTCAGCCGACAGGACGTTCAATAAAAACTCGACCATTTTTATCCCTGATGTACTGACACGATTACACATAAATAATTAAATATAAACACAAACTGTATTATACCAGTAACAAGTCAATTTTCGTCCATAAATACTTAAAATCATTGTCATGTTCACACTGACCAGCGCTTATTAAATTATAAACTTTAAAACTGCGCATCGGGTTTGTACGAATTTTTTTCGTAAGTACAGAGCTAAAAGTGGCATATATAGCTCTTAATAGGAAACCCATCGCAGATATACGGAGCGGCACCTGCCATATCGGATCACACAGTGTTAGCTGCCACCCGACGCAAGTGAACCTGTCCATCGACAGTAACCCAACCGAGTAGTAATTATTCGATAGTATAACCCGACCGGGAGTCGAACCCGCGACCTCGCGATCGCAAGTTCGACACCCTACCGTTACACCACCATGCCGCTAAAGAGATAAAATTGTGTGATCACAGTTTATGAACTGACCTTGTCTGGCGTAGTCCTTGACGTGGATGTAAGCGTCGCGTACGGCGTCACTGTAGTAATTGTTAGCACGACACCTGTACAGTCTGTGAAACGTGTCCCACGCTTCCGTATCGTTGTTCGGAGTGAGTTGTATCATCAGCGAGCCATTCAGCGCGACGCTCAGTCTGTCCGGAATGACGCGCACCGCGACCTCTTCGTCCGTGTCCTCGTCGACGCGGAACCAGCCCACGCTCACCGGCGTGCTGTCGTCCGACTGCGCCGAGCACGGAAACTCAAACCGCGCATCCACGTCTGACTCGACGCTCACGTGAATAGTTGACGAGTTGCGTATAACCGTTCTCACTGTCAATCAAACCGTCAATCAATCGAACAATCGAAGAATCAGTACATAATACAGTAGTACAATACACAACAAATTTATGTATAAATAACGTAGCAATATCAAGTAGACGGACAAGCAGACAAAGAGAGAAGCCGGTAAACAACGTGGCTTGCGAGTACTAGCGATCGCCGACTTGTGGACAGACTGGGGACAGACAGACAGCGGACACAGAGATGCAGACAGCCACAGACACGCTGTCTGACCACAAGGGTCCCTTGACAAGACAAATGACATTAGATGAGATCAAGTTTTGGTAAGACTTTGATTACTGAACTCGGCATATGTGGTTTCATATTCGTGATCAATGATGACCACGCGTTTATCTTCCACGGTTATACGAGCGTAGAATTAATTAGCCACTCGCAAAGAGGACAAATATGTTGATCTTGGCGCCCGTTATATCTTTGAGCCCATTGCCATTGAGACTTTGGGAGTTTTCAGCCTCAAAGATATTAGTCACGAGTGTGACCTTTTGTGGTCACACGACGTCATCGGTCACGTGACCATTGAATCCGCCTACCACAAATACCTTACTCTAGAACCAAACCCGAAGTGGATCCGCTGCTCGGTTGCTGAAATATATGTATCTGAAGGTGCCGATCTCTTGGACGCTGTACGTAACTTACGTCACTACGTGGCTCACCGTTGCAGTGAGCAAAACTAAAGCCTTGCCAAGCTGATGCGTCGCAAGCCAACGGACGGGCAAGACCGTAATGAAATCTATTAGGATGGCCCACAATAAGTCACTAAATGTAAATAGATGAGACTAAACTGCACGATACAGACGTAAGACGTTGACGTAGGCGTTGTGAAAGGCGTATCCGTGTTCGTTGCTGGCGTTACATTGGATCACTTGCAGATCAGACGTGCCGTCGCTGCACGTCTTACAGACGTCCAGAATCTTCAGCTGCCGGCCCTCGTCCAATAGCAGAAACCGCGCTGGCAGCCGATTCGCTGCAGATAAAACGATAATAATTCTGCGGTAATCAGAAAACGCTCTGAAACTCTGAATTTTTGATGTAAGCCTAGGCATTACAATATAATACAACGAAATTTAAAGCAAAAAATGCCTATGGCACCGCAGTCACTTTACAGTAAGCTATGGAAGAGAGGCAGAAAACAGATGAGTGTTGAGTTTAGTCAAAAAAGTTTATAGACATTGTGAAGCCGTCACTTTTGATGTCAGACTGTTCCAAGCTTTTGCTGCAGCGACGGGGAACGCTCGGTCTTTCATCGTGCATGATACAGCAAACCATTTATGTTGTCACGAACTCACGATGTTAGTTAGAATGGCACAACTAGCCTACGTGACATAGGAGGCCTATTTTGATAATTATGTGCATCACGTGACATTTTTTGTCAAATAGTTAACGTGTTAGACGTAACTGTGTTTTCTACATCGTGTCCCAGATACATGTAAAAAATGCCAGCATTATTTTTACGATAACTTTAGCAAAGCCCGATGTCCCTGTAACATGCATTTAGTATAATTTAGTGTAATTTGGCTAGCATGCAGAAAAAGTTGTAGCCTGAACATTAAACATTAAATTTAACAACATCACAGCAATAAATCTGCCATGTTTTTTTTACCTAAGACACAGTGTGGTTATCTTATTTATTTCATTGTAAACGGTTGCGATTTGTCTACTGTTATCTATTGATGGGGAAGCAAATTGATAACTAGATAGCAGTCGTAGCCCGCAGGTACCTCCGCCAAGGCAAAGCTATTCGCCAGGTGGCGTCACCATATTCACTTTGCCAGCGGTTCCCTTATGCCTCCTTTAACGCAATGGTAACGAAAATTTCAAACTGATCCAGAATCCAGGATTCCTGCCAGATCACGCCTAAAATTGAACCACTGGTAGTTTATGCCATGTCCGACATACCCTCAAAATTTCAGAAAGATCCGTCCATAACTTTTCGAGTTATCTTGCTCACACACAGACAGACAAACAGACAAACAAAGTCCGACAAAAACATAACCTCCTTGGTGGAGGTAATAAATGTCTTAGGCAGCTACTGAGACTTACGGTCTATCGGTTGAGCGTCCTTGAACCAGCGAACTCGAGCCTCGGGCTCGGCATAGGCACTGCATGTGATGGTTACGGAGTCACCTTCTGTCACGTTCACGTTGTGAGGTCTGTCCGCGATCCGCCTAAACACCGGCGCCGCTGACAATCGACAATAGGCACACAACAATTACCTACTTATAGATATTTTACAGGGTAAATGTGGCCCGAATCATCATATAATCATTTTAGACCCGCCAACATTGAAGATGCACTCAAGCTGAGAGTCAAAACGGCAAGCAAACAAGTTCTTTGTCTTAAGTTCAACAGATACATAAACAGATATTCACATTACACTTCTTTTACTTTTATACTCGATAAGCCTAGTAACAGGACGTACAACGAAATCAACGAAACCAAACATTTAAACCTCCGTAAAACAACATAACAGGCCTATCTTATGCAAATTTGCAACAGATGCGATAATACAGTTTGCTTCACTTTTAGCATCAAACAAACATTACTACAAGAGGTCTACACAACTGGATGATGTTGACTGGCGTACAATCCTCGTCCCTCGCCCTCGTCGTCTGGCTGTATGTTCTCAATGAACAGCTCGGTGCCTTCATGTCTTATTCTGTGTCGGCCCAGAGGCAAGGAACCGTCACGTTTCTTGAAACTGATCGACGGCGCAAGGCTACATACAGGCATCGTTAAAAACACAAAGTCCTTCTTGAATGTCAAGGCCCATAGGGCGGTGCTATCTCCGTTTCGTTAGCCCTCAGCCAGACACCAGTTTACACTATAAGAAATCACAATGTCAAAAGTTCAAAACTAATTTGTTCACATTTTCTCTGCTACCATCAAACAAAAATCATTCCAGCGGTTGCCAAAGCGTCAAGTACAGTTTAATGTGACAGGATGCTGACAGTCAGGTAAACTTACCTTCTACAGCGATCTGTATAATTTCCTCGGCGTCCCCGAGTCTGTTGGAAGCTTTGCAGATGTAGTCGCCCTCGTCGTCTGGCTGTATGTTCTCAATGAACAGCTCGGTGCCTTCATGTCTTATTCTGTGTCGGCCCAGAGGCAAGGAACCGTCACGTTTCTTGAAACTGATCGACGGCGCAGGGCTACATACAGGCATCGTTAAAAACACAAAGTCCTTCTCGAACCTCAAGGCCCATAGGGCGGCGCTATCTCCGTTTCGTTAGCCCTCAGCCAGACACCAGTTTACACTGCGGGGTGACCACGTACATGTATGCTGGGTTAGTGCATCGCGCGGTGTGCCTGTTTACGTCCCAGCTTTCACTGACATTCATTGTGCCTACCCACGGAGAGATGGCCAATCTGAGTTGACCTGGGCGGTTGGTTACATATCAAGATAGTTTACCCGTCTGCTGACGGTACGTGCCTTGTTCCAGACTTTAAAAAGATAAAAACAATCAAAATTGATCAACAAGATACTGTAACTACAAAAATGTCAATAGCGGTAACCGCTAAAACAGAAATTGACTTTAATTTTTTAACAGCACACAGGGGCGTTAAAAATGTCGCAAAGTGAATAAAAACAACACATCACTAAATCCCGGTGCAAACGGCAGACAAAACACACTGCAGACGCCATAAATTGTGACATAAACAATTGCTTAGTTAAATGTCGTTTCTGACGACAAAGTTAAGCTACTAGGCCTACAGTCTCTTACTTTCCGGAGAAAAAGCATCGAATTGAAACGTTTCTTCCCTCAACAGCGATGATCGGAGTTGGAGACGCGAAAGCTTTGATAGGACGGAACTGGTCGACAGGACCTAAACACATTTCAACGCAGTAAACACTGCTAGGTCATCGTGTGTGTTCTTGAATTAGACGAAATAATTAATTCTACATGCACTCCATGTCAAAGCTACATAGAAAGTGCTGATACGCAAAAAATTTAGGCCAACATAATATGCCCTCCTTTTCGCTAGCAATGGCATTCTAAATATTTTTTGCTAAAAATCATGTAAGGTTTTAAAATGTACTTAAATGACCTTGAATGACCTTGAATAACACTTACAGTCGTCAGCTGAAACTAAACTTAACCCGATTGCTAACCCTAACACTAACACTAACCTTAACCCTAACCCTAAACCCTATAACTCTAACCTTTATCTTTGTAAGCAAAAACAGTAATTTTAATATTAAGCACAAAGCGGTACTATATTACACGTGAAATTGTCGCCTCCTGGTGAATGTGAATGTTGCGTAATGATTCGCCTGTCCATATTGTACATTAATTTAATTTATGATGTGCATTTTTGTCACATAAATCTTTGAAAAATGCTAACCCTAACCCGATCCCTAATACTAACCCTAACCCTAAACCCAAACCCTAAGCCTAATGTTAACCGTAACTGGAGGCGAAAACC
>Ga0209671_1000353_pt1 | contig 28761 bp, 13 predicted proteins | sample WorMetHERISLAND2_2_FD_187401 | JGI IMG/M metagenome (GOLD analysis project Ga0209671, IMG submission 187401) | Marine gutless worms symbiont microbial communities from Max Planck institute for Marine Microbiology, Germany - Olavius geniculatus... | ecosystem: Host-associated > Annelida >...
GGCCAATAAGTTGCTGTATCTCAGTAATGGTGCGAGATAGGGCCTAGGTTACTATTAATCACTAATAAGATGTCGTACACTGGCTCATGATTGGCGCCGAATTTAATGACCTTGAACGCCAAAATAGGGGGTTTTATAGATGTTTTGCCGATTTCGGGCTGCGACACATCTATATCATTCACAAGGTGACACCACGCTACTGTCGTTATACGATCCAGATAGAGAATTTGGTATTTGTATATTAACTTAGCGTGAACACCCCAATTTTCAGCTACACTACTGAACCGGAACTGTTATAGGCTTTCGCGCATCTGTGAGCATTAGCTGAAATTTCTTATTAACTTTATATTCTACAGGCGGTGCCCCCCCAAATGTCGTGGGGCCTGAGGTAACTTTTCCCCTACTCTTCCTTTCGACGGGCCTGGGTGCATTAATAATGCATTAGTTAATGCATTAAAAAATTAACGCAGTGCGTTCATGCATTAAAGGCCAAGTCGCATCAGTTTACGTAACGTTTATAAAGCGCTTAAGTGGCTTAATAAAATGTTAATTTGTCAGTATTTATTAGAGCTGTCGAAGCGTTAATTTTTTAATGCATTAACGCACTGCGTGAATTTTTTTAATGCATTAATTAACGTATCTTTAACGCACCAGGCCCCTCGAGTGGGAGAGTATGGGGTAAGTTACTCCGGGTCCCGCGATGTTTGGGGGATCCCGCCTGTACAATATAGAAAGTTAAAAACACATTATAAACGTATAATCAACAATAACTGTCGTCATAGCTATCATAGAAATCTATTAGCTTTTCATCAAAATAATTATTTATTTACAGTAGTGGTAGAACGGCAACTACAGTTTAGTTACTTGAATTCATTCAGTTGTCAAATAACCGTAGTTTAACAGAACATGGGAACTTTTGCTTCATGGAATTTAGTAAATTAACATCAATTTACGTATGTGCGTTAATTATTTTAATGTGTGTTAATTTTTCAAACACGCGTTAATTTATTAATGCATTAATGCATTAATTTGACAGCTCTAGTATTTATTAATATTCCTGTTGCCAGTGTTATCTATATACTGTAAAAATAAAGTTTAAAATGGACACATGACGAAACTGTGATGTCACAAACAACTATTAGCATCAATGTAGCGTTCGACAGAATTTGAACGCTAGCAGCGTCAATGGAGCGCGGTACCGGGCGAAAAGACTTTGCTTGCATTTCGAGATGTCACTGTCATACCAGAAGTAGGCTGACTGTATGCCCTGTCTGTTGTACCAATCGCCGACAGATTCCCACTTTCGCTTTTAGAATGCAAGCGAGTTCCCCTCTGTGAGCACGCACTGCATCGACGCTACGGCCAGCTCATGGTGTGAAACTTTCTCACACGCTGCAGTACATGTTATAAACAAAGTGTAGTAGGTGACGTCATCATTTTGTTCGCACAGCATTAATTTTATTAAAATTTATGTAAAGCGATGTTTTTATTTCAACTGATCAGCTGATCAACTGATCATTAATTAGCATTACATTCTACATATATTTAGCCAATATCATTTTTTCGTGCGACTTGGGCTTTAAAATAATTTGCGCTTCAACAGCTCTAATTCTTACTGATAGATTAATTAGCTTTTTAGTGAGTGCTGTTTGTATGCTTTCTGAGCACTTGTTGATGCTGTGTTCTTTCAGATATGTGTCGAAACCATCCGGTAACATTGGTTTTTATGATCCGGCCGAGATACACAACAGGCACCAGTTGAGTGGCTACATGACTCAGTGCATGGTGAAGCTCGGCTTTCATCTGCTTCTCTTCTTTTTCTACCTCTACAGGTTGAAGTTTTTCCAGCATTGTGGCACTCTAGATTGCTGTGCACGATTTTATTTAGTAACAATTAATGACTATTAGTAATAAATTTATGGACCAGTAAATGGACAGTAACCAAATGAAAACATTTAGTTGATGAGAGGTATCTTTTCGTTAATATTTATGCTGGTATTTGCTATTTCATTATGAAATACTGCCATCATTTATTTAAAGCATTCAGCTACTAAATATCTTGCCTCACGAAGCCATGGCTAAAATGAATATGGAACATTTTCATGTTGTTTCATGCTTGTGATGGAAGAAAATTAAGTCTGTTTGTAGCTAATTTCAACCAAAATAGAAATACAAGTCCAGCCCATTGGTCAACAATTAGTTACTGGTGCAGTGTTAAACGAGGCTGTGTGTTAGAGATTGGGAGAATGTCTGGTTAAACAAAAACTAACATTGTTTGCTAGATTTGGTAATGGCAGTCTGTGATGGGAGTTTATTTGTAGTTTCTTTGAACAGACTGTGACTGCATGTTGTGTTTTGACAGCTTAATCGTCGCACTGCTCAGCTGAAAGTTTGCTACCATTATTATTCAGCAGTCATCACATCTACGGCATCAGATATGAAGTTCTCAACAATTATGATCGTGTGATATTAGAACGACTAGTTTCTGTTTGAATCGTGTTTTTCTTAATGCTGCCAGACTGTTACAGCATTGAATTGTGAACGATACTAGATGGTGCGTTGCATAATGGTTGCCCTTGTGCAGTTTTGTGTGTCCAAACGCTGACCCGTTTTATTGCCATTTGTGGACCAAAGTTAACCAAATATGTCACTGTATGCTAGAGAGATTGTGATTTGCAACCCTTTTTTCCAATTGTTAATATCTTGTTTCATCCTAGAGATGTGTGATCGTAGTAAAAATTTTAGATTTTTTTAGTGCCAAATTATAGCGGACACCTAAATTTGTATGTATGTGGATTATGCACTTAATGACCTGGCAGTGAGAGTAGCGATAATGAGTTGTCTAGAACTGATACCGTTACTATTGCGCATTACATTGCAATCTCATGTGACAGGTTAATATGTTTGGTGGGTTTCATAATGTTTTCATTGCTGTGCCTTAATATGAGAATGTTCAAATTTGCTGCAACAGTGTTATTTATTTTGCTGAATATGCATCATAAGTCTGTTTAATAAGTTAATTTGGTCCCATTTGACTGGCTTTGCAAGTGTCGATACGTGCAAGAAATTTCTATGTTTATATTGTACGGGAGGAACTTCACGTTTACGCGCCATAAATTTCTGCTTGCAACAGTGAAAGAATGGTTAAAATAGGTGCTGAATTACCGAAGTTATCCCAAAAATAAAACTGGGTATCCGCTTTTTTGGACCACCCTGTATGTGTACGGGAAACATTTAGGATACAGAGCTACTGGGCCGTCAGTCTCAACATTTATAGGGTGCAACTCTCATTCCGTCACTGTTATAGCAATTACCAAGCAGCAACTACTGTATCTAATGGTTAATGGTTTGGCATGGCTCAAGTGTTAATGATCTGTATATTGTTTTTTTTTGTTCAGACTTTTGCTGTATAGATAACTCTGTTAGAAATGCTGTGAAAGTAGTGAAGCACCTTAAAGAAGTCAGAATGTTGTATGTGCATGCTTGTCACAGGAGTCACTAACCTTAATGTACGAGTTTATCGTGCATGGTATGTTAATTTTTTTGCCCCATTTTGAGTTTGAAGCTGTAAAATACAGGCTAGGTTTTGCTATGCTTTGTCATAATGTTTTGAGTTTTAGCAGTATCTGAAGCTACGAGCTAATTTGGCTGAATGTGTGATTTGATTGCTTACTGTAAGATCACATAATACCTCCAAAACTACACTAGATTGAAAGTTGAAACCAGGCGGATCCAGGAGTTGAAAAATAAGTTGATAAATTCATCAAATTACAACCTTTATATACATTGTTGATGTTGACGTTTTGGCAACCGCTGCTGCCTTCGTCGGAACGACTTCCACCACGTGTCGCTGTGGCGGACAGTAAGTAGTCATAGATGTGTGGAAGTTGCTAGGACCCCTCGTCTCGGTTCATCGACTTATCTTGTTCTTTTCTAATGTGTATTGCTTCCCTAATCCACTGACACAGTTCATCATCACGATGAACCGAGACGAGGGGTCCTACCAACTTCCACACATCTATGATCACTTACTGTCCGCCACAGCGACACCTGGTGGACAGTCGTTCCGACAAAGCCAGCAGAGGTTGCCGAAACGTCAACATCAACAATGTATGTAAAGGTTGTAATTTGATGAATTTATCAACTTAAGTTACATTTCAACCTATGAGTCTATTTAAAGCCAGGAGTTGAAGTTAGGGGGGAAGGTTGAGCACCAAATGTGCAAGCCAAGTCAAGGAGCCAAGGGGGTGGGACATAGGGAGGGAGTGTCCCCCTCCTGACAACAGGAGGGGGCATGCTGCTGCAGAAAATTTGCAATATTTTAGATTCAAAATGGTGTATTTTCATGGACTTTTTGGTGCAAAATTTTAGTTTTTTTTCTGTGACCAAAACAGTATATAGTATATATAGTATATATACAGTATATCAGTATAACACATGGAAAGTGTGGACTTCCATGGAGGTTGACTTGCATGCGATAAACAGCATTATTTATTCTTTATTCTTATTTACTCTTACATGTGCAAGCCAGAAATTGGAGTGACAAGAGGTAAACTGGCCCCCAAGGGCCAAAATTGAGGCCAAAAGCTGAGAGCAGAGATGGACAACTTGGGGAGGGGCTAGTCCACGGTGCAGCCCCTGAAGCAAACATTTTTTGGGGTATGATAACCCCCTAAGTTGCATATAGTGAGTATAAATTTGATTAGTTTTACTGCACAAATTTATAATGCACTGCATATTATTAAGGCAAAAAGACAACTTTTGGCATCTTGGAGTGGCATGGCCCCCTTACCTCCCCCCAAATCTGTCTATGGTTGAAACTCTGTAGGTGTGCTGTGATCAGTGCTGGTAAGTTAATGCCTAGCCTATTTTTGTCTTGGATTGTCTTAAGAAAATTATAAAATTCTTAAATTCACTGAATTTAGACAGATTTGATAAGTATAATTGTTTTGTCATCAAATGAACATAGCTAAACATCGGTCTGAAATTTATTAGCAATTAAACGTTGAAAATTTTTCTGCAGAAATGTCTGGAACCTGAACAGTAACTAAGTGGTTTTGTTCTTAATTATAGTTCTGCTGGTATGTGCTGCCTTTTTGTTACAGTTGGTAGTAAAAATAGGCATGCAAGTTAATATTATTTGTCACCGTATTAAAACTTATACTTTTTGTCATTGATTCGTTGATACATTAATCAGCACGTTAATCTTACAGCTCTAGTCTAAAGTGTTTACTCATGATTAACATTTGTTTAGCCTATTAGGTTCACGGTTGTAGACATTAGGACTTGCATCAGGGTTACGTGTAATGTCTGTGTAGTGTGTACTGCGACAGTAGATTGTAGTTCTGTACCATAATCACTCTATTGTGTGTCACATACAGTTGCTTGTTATCAATGAGTTTGATACTGCAATAAATTGTAACAGCAGCTGACTGTTATTGACATCTGACAACAGCTTTCTAGATGCAAATTATTTGCTCACAGAATCATGTAAAGCAAAATCCTTAACAACATCTGGGAAGATAATTACTTTCAGTGGCGTCATGACATGGGGACAATGCTGGTGCTAAATTTTGGGCTATGAGAAAAATTGTAGGCAAATCTTCTTGTCAGCAAATTATCGTGCAAAAAATGCAACATTTGCAGTTGAAAAAATCCCATTTTGGAGAAAATTTTGGCAGACTTGAAATTTTGAGTATCCATAATTTATTTAATATCCCGTGTTGTAAATGTGCACTGTGCAGCTGTCAGAATTGTTGTCAGTTGCCTTGTTTGTCTGGAGATTGCAACTTCCTGCTTTGCTTATTTTTTCAATTCCACAACACCACCGATTATTTTATTTCCTCTGAAACTGGGATAAGTCGGTGAAAGGCTGTTATGCCATGTATGTATTCCCTAGATAGTAATTCATAACTTTCATATGTACACACCATGAATTTCAAGAAACAGTTTGATACAACACCTCGTCATTGGCTAAATGTGACTATCTCCATCTCTGTGATAAGAACATACTGTGATGTATCTGTTCTCATATGCATTAAAGTGTGGTTCTGTCATCCCTGGGGCCATCTGTCCAACTTTGGTTTAAAGCAATGCTAATGACGTTATTGCATAAGTGTCACAGCAACATTAATGGGTCACAAGTCAAAATGCATGAGCAATTTTAGCTCACACCTACAATGCAATTCAAATGAACTGAAAAGTTGAGTCGATTTTGTCATAAGTGTGAATTAGCTATATATAAAATATGTGACAATAAATCATGCCAACAGTCATCCAGTTAACTCAACTGAACTTTACATTGCATGGCATAGCTTCAACTGCACTGCTGTCACTGTTTTTCTTTGTCTCACTAGTCAAAGTAATCAGTTATAACGAAAACTCGGCTGTACGTGCACAGCCAAGTTTGATATAGCCAAGCCTGTCTAAAGTTCTGCCAGTTAGAAGCTGACAGATAGCCGAGACCTATGTAAATGCTGACTGCAAATACTTTTAAACAAGTGCTATAACACTCCAGTCTGAAAAAAAATCAAAAATTTGACATTTCTCTCTCTCCTTCAGGCTGGTTTGACATTTAACAAGAACAAAACAGCACCAGTCAGTTGATTGAGAATATTTTGCTTTTGACAGAAAACAATTATAAGCTCAAAATTCAAAAATAAATACAACCTAATACAATGAAAAAAATGGTAATATATCTTTTGACAGTATAATGTTTATGATGCACAATTTGACTGACACCATACATGCCCTTAAACCAGTGACAAACAAGCTAAATCTACATTCAATTTTATCACAGATGACCAAAAATCTGCCAAACATATAAATAGTGATATTTTACACTTTACAAAAAGTTGTTTAATTCATCGCACAAAATCACACCAAGTCTGTACACAGGACACACACAAGCACGTATTTTAAAAAGGTCGTAACACTCTAGATCATTCACAGGCACACTCATAACTGCAGCATTCACACAGACATCGCAAGCACAGGCCGTGAAAGTGTTTCTAACGCTTCTCGAATGTATATTGAACACGAAATTATGCTTTCTGATGCAGCGGTATGGCACTGTCCATCGCCGGCAGTGTCCAACGAATGTACAAATGATAATGACGGAGAGTCGACAACACTGTTGCTTGACAGCAAACCCTGAAACCCGGAGTTAAAGCAATGTACAAGACTCGATAACTGCACGCTATCTGTTTCCATATCGCTATCTGCAGAATCACACACCGAATCGGAAACGCTTAGCTCGTGTGACGGTGACACTGCAGCAGCTTCGGCACTAATTTTTGAACATTTCGTTTTGACAAAATCGTTTACTTCGTCTGCATCAGACCCAACCCGCTTTCGTTTTTGTCCACACTTCACAACTGTGGTTACGTAATCAGATAATCGGTTGATGGTGTCTTGTTCGATGTCAGCTGATGCTGACGTGTCGGGCAGAACACAGTGTACCGTCGACTCTGAGTCAGTACCGGTATCTTGTAGCGCAGGCGCAGAAACGACATCGTTCACGGCATCGTCAGATAACCAGGATTCGTCAACAGAAGGCGGCAATAACGGCGTCAAAGAACTCGAATCTATGTCCCCCTTTTCAGCGAACTCCACGTCGTCCACTTCAGTCGCAGCGTTCTGGTCGTCTAAAAGTTCATCATCAGAGCATACAGCGGTTGCCGAGCGAGCGTTCATAAGTACGCCGGCAACAAGCAAGCTGCGATGTAGGCGGGCGCCGCCACGTTGGTTCCGCGACGAGGCGATCTTTCCCAGCGAAACTGTAATCAACCGTTGTGCAGACTCGATCACCATACTGACGCCTTCGCAGACAATTTCGTCCTTAGCCGAGTATAACAACAATGCTGTTAGCGTATTTTATTTCGTAATTTCGTTAGTTTTTGCACAAAATTTACACTTTTAAGGTCATTTAAAATTCCTCCGACGTACTACTAACGACTGCCGTTTCCTTAATGCGCTGACTAATTAACTTCAGCCAATCACAGTGCACCGTAATAATTTGCTTGCATTCAATTGGACCAGACTATCTGGGTCGTCCAATCGTATCGCAGCTATTAATACACGTCGAATGAGGTCATAGCGTAACCTAGTTATTCTGCCTATTATTGGATGAAGGAAAAAGCATGACAACAAAGCCCTCACAGAGCGCTGACTGGCTGACTCAGGAGCACTGGGCAGCGCTGAGTCACGCTCAAGCGCTCGGTTGGATTCCTGTCAGGCTAACATGGCCGTTACCATACCTCTCAGTCCTCTCTCTACGCCGTTTGGGCTATGATAAGCATTGGAAATAAAATTACCTATGTGGTATTTTATTCGGCCAAATATTGCTGTTTTGATCTCGTTGGTCTGTTATTTGTGGTCACGGGCACGGGTCATTTACCCGCTGCAGTAAAGCAGCATTCCATACGTTAAGTTATGTTTTGGCTTATATTAATCATACCTGCTTTGTTGGCGCGCTGTTTGTAAACAAATTTCGTTGAAACTAATTTAAAATAAGTCAAATATGCTGGCAGAAAAAGCATTAGAGCTTGTTAAAGAGCTGCAGCGATCACGAAGTGGAACTTTGCCACCGTTTAATGTAGGTTGAGGCATTTTGGCCATAATATATGATACATTCTCATAAGTGATAGTCTAACATATATTACATCTGTATGTAAAGTATACGTGGTTTATTATTACAGAACGTTATTTGTGTCTTTGATGTCTTTTCAACATCGTATTTTTGCCTAATACAATACATTGTTTCATAAAGCCCAAAATCCATTATGTTACGCCGACTTTCACTGAAACTTGGCCTGTCCTAATCCTCGGGGCGGGGCGGATCGTCGGGGCGGATCAAGATACAGTCTGAATCCTCGGGGCGGATCATACGGTTCACGAATTCTCGAAGCGATCGCATGGCCTCGGATCAACTCGGGGCAAACTTTATAAAACTCGGAACAAGATGTGTCGGCATTTATATAGGCCTATATAGCGCGGATCTCACTTCTAGAAGTTGTCTATTAGTCTTTTGAATGAAATATGAGTAACAACAGAAAATATGCAAGATAGACGGATAAAAGGAGCAGCTGTTAACTTAAAGTCGAGCGCAAAAAGAAGGTACATTGGGTGCACGATAAATGCGATTATATGTGAATAAATGCAAAACAAATGCAAATGCCAAAATACGGGACAACGACAACGTCCCGGTGAACGAAATTTTGGCGGCCGTAGCCTGTACATTGCGCATGGCTCGTTTGAAACAGTCCGAAAACTCGGATCACCTACGTCACAGTCACATGATCGTTTAAACCAATCAGATGGTGCCCCGACGATCCACTCCGCCCCGAGGATTAGGACAGGCCCTGAAACTTTCCCGCGAGGAAAGTTGCTGACACAAATCATGAAAGTCGCGCACACAAACCATCTCGACGTGTCAGCATACCCATTTGTGCTGCTGTGATGGAATTTAGTCGGTAACAGTGCATTGGAAAATTAGCGACAAAATCCACATCAAAGTTGTCACAGACACAAATCATAAAAGTCGGCAACATGATTTGTGTCCACGACTTTGCCATGAACTGTCACAAAGTTAGCGTAATTGAATTTGGGCTTTAGATGCTAATCGTAATGATTATTATTTATCATTGTAATTGGTAAATTTTGTGTGCTGTAGGAAGATCTGGTACGCCAAGTGTTGGAAGAAATCCGAGCTCTTTATGATCAGAATCAGCATGACGTGTAAATATGCAATTATACACAGTTTATTAATTTTATCAGAAATAGGTCTTTAATATTTCTGAGATAAATTGTTGTATCAATGTCTAATGTTTTTTTCATATGTGTACAAAATTAAGATAAGATTGAAATTATGAAGATAATATTAATGTAACTTACTTCCTGTGCATTGTGCAGTCTCATTGTTGCCAAGTTGGCAACTGAACCAGTATTCATTGGATGAAAAATTAGAAAATATTTTGGTCTATGCATCCTACTAGCTTGAGATGTAGAAACCTATTTTTCAGAAAGCATTAAGAAATTTATTTTGCTGAAATTTGTGCAAAAATTTGTGCAAAAATTTGCTATTATCAACAGCTAAATGTATTGAGGGGCTTTCAGATAAAGGGTGAAGTTAAGTGTAAGAGGCTGTTATATTTGTTTATGTATTTTATTACAGAAACACTGTACAAGGTAACGAACATGAAGTATATCCTACGATACAGATGCGGCATGCTGCTCTGGAGCGTAATAAGCGTTGCCTGCTGACCTACTTGTATGTACTAAACCATGTCCTAAAATTAGTGGCACTTCTACAGATATGTTAGTGTAAAATCGTTAGTACCTGACAGATTTTTTCAAAATTTAAATAAGTCATAGCGACAATCATTCTGAACTTGTGTTTAAAGTTTGAGTTAATGTGGCCACTTTTGGCCTCAATGTAAATTCTTAGCCTAAGGCGCTGCTGCTTGATCCCTTTGTCAATAACAATGCATTGAACGTATCTTAATGTAAACCACTGAGCACACATGGTAAGATGTGTATGTCATACTTTGTGTGACAGTACGTAATATTACGATACTGCAGTATACAATATTTCGTTCAAATCCATGAACTACAAGCTGAATTAGGCATGTTTGAAACAGGGGTGCCGCTAATTTTGGGACACAGTGTATATTTATTAATGAAAGCATTGGTATTGTTTGTGTGAAGTGTATATGTTGGATGGCCTGCTTCTGGATATTCATTGATGATGATGATAATATGACATAATTGTCACTAGTTTCTTTCCTATACTAAATCATTGTGACAGATAAAATAGCTCAGTTGAAACTTTACGTCCTTGGTGTAATAATCAGCGAACAGGTCTGCTAAATATGATTTTTTGTTTTGAAATGGAGAAAAAAATTGTCAACACTGTACGCAATTAGTGCTGTATTGATGTTGGTTTGATGACAGGTGTGGGAATCGGCCCTTAGAAATTTGCTGAACAACCACCAAAAGTTAAAAAGTTTGCTTTTTGGGAAGTGGTTTAGCATGATGTAAATCTGGAAATAAGTTGTCTTATTAATGATGATTAATAAACAGTCACTAAGATCTGCAGTATAATGAATGGGTTAGGCAACTGGTTTTTCATGTGTTGTGGGTCGTCGTGAGAATTCAAGTTCACTCAACTTTGTTCTTGTGCATGCTGTGTTAGATACAACAGGTTGAAGGTAATACGGCAGATGAGATGGGACTTTGGCAGCATTTTGCCACCAGATGTGAAATACTGTCTTTCTGAAGAGGAGGTATGGTAGTGTTACAATTTATAGGACCGATATTTCAGCAGGTCGCTCATTGATGAAATAGGACTTGTTGTGCATTGCAGTGTATTCATAATATTAGGCATAGAATATGTGTAAAATTGGCTAAATTTTAAGATGTACTCAAAACTGTGGTAACATCTCTTGTGTAGAGCATATAAATGTAGACCTAGTGGTTACTGTTACTTCCATGTAATTGTACTAGTTGCAATGGTAGCATTGGCCAGCGTCATTTGTCATTAGGCAGAATCACCATGGCTTCTGAGTTGTTTTGCCTGCAACTTGCAATGCAGATTTTCACTGGGGGTTCCAACCTCAAGTCTTTGTTCCCAACTGTGTTTATTTCCTCACCAACGACACCAAATGGCCTTTCGTTCCATCCAGCAGCTATACAAGTGTAAGACGGACAGACGTACAGACCACACTACAATAATATCTTTTGCAGTAGCCAGTATTGCTAATGCTGTCTGTGATTTCATTCCACCTAAAATGGCATTAGATTTGTCGTAATCACGTCAGGTAAATTGTAATTTTCTCAATATGTGTAGGATTGAGTTTGTCACAAATCATTAACATCGGTTATTGTTTCCTTCAAACTCATTTGGTGGTTTTTATCGATAACATTATTTCATTGATTAATATGCAGGTCCAGTGGTTCTCTGAGTACAACAAGTGTCTGGCAACGTACATGAGGTCTATTGGGGGATATAGTGGCCTTGATTTAACGCAAGACTTAAAACCACCAAAAACACTCTATATTGAGGTAAGTAAGAATAATAAAAACAAAGTAATATTGCTAAGTGCCGTATTTTGTATTTTTAGCACTCATATCAGTACCGGTACCATTGATCTGGCAATCATGTGAGATGCTTTAATGGCTATGCAATCATTAGATGCACTTTTTTGCAGACCTTTTATTTGCCGTAACCTTCTACATGAGAAATCGAGTATATCTTGAACATTTTAATTTCTTGCATTTTATAATCTGTTATTAACCTTATTATAATTTTCGCCTATCGCACTTTATGTTATGCTCTTCCGCTAGGAGGTTACGACATATATGCAAATTCATGTAGTCTGTACAGTGTTGGTTGTTACCGGTATGTCAATGCTAATAGGTTCGCTGCCTATCAGATCACGGTGAGTTTGAGACACAAGATGGAAATGTCATTCTGCTGAAGAAAAACACTCAGGTCGGTCGGTCAGTTTATGGTTTGTTCTGCGGCTGTCTTAATAGCAGTAATGTGTTCTCGAGGACTTGTCCTCCTCCTCGAGGTGCCTCGAGGACAAAGAGCTATGTCCTTGTCCTCGCGATGTTCTTGGACCCAAGTCCTCGTCCTCGGGTCCTAAGTCCTTGAGATAAAGTCCTCGGCCGTAATACCGAGGACTTCAGTTAAATTCTGTTTATTAATCAATACTAATTTGTGTAATTTATTACCGACAGTTTGAACACAAAACTGAAAAAGTGTTATACGTTAGCTATTGTCGTACCGAAACTTGCGATGCTAGTAATTGCATGGAACTCACTCAGTTATGTCACATTGGTCTGATGTTCTTAGTGGTATCCCACAGGGTTCAATATTTGGGCCTATTCTGTGTGTAATTTAAGGACACGACCATCTTCGACAACTGTCAAAGCCAACACAACATCATTGTCAACATCACTGAACCAAATATACAACTTTAAAGTTGTACATAAATACAACATAATGAAAAATTTGTCATAAAAAGTAAAAACCTACTCAGTCTGGAATTGCAAGAGTCAGAATATCAGTTTTTTTGTTTGTCTGATATTTTAAATAGCATTGTTGGTCTATTCCAATTTCCAGTATTATGATGCTACTGTTGATGTTCAAAATGTTCAAAATCCTATTAAAGTCACCCCAGCTGACAGTAGTGTGTTGCTGTAATAGTGGCATTTGGATGTCCTTGGTTTTGGCTTTGAGTTTTTTGGCCTTGGTTCCAAGTCCTTGTCCTTGGCTCTAAGTCCTTGTCCTCATCCTTTGCCTTGCTGTTTTTGTAAGTTCTTGTCCTCGTCCTCGGGTTCCATGTCCTTGTCCATGGCCTTGTCCTTAAACACAAAGTCCTTGATAACGTCACTGCTTAATAGACTGCAGTACAGGTCTTGCCCATCCGTCTCAGACTGTCTGTCTGTCCTCTAAAAGCATCTGCAGAGTGATGTAACTGAACTGAACTGACCAGTGGGCATGTTCACTTCACTTACGTCGTTCTGTGTGTGCCTTAACTCTGAAACTAAAAGCAGCAAAAACCCAAAATTGGTGTGAACGTTCCATAGCAGGTGTAACTGGTGCGCTAATTTTCAGATGAAAAAAAGTCAAAGGTCAGACTTAGTAGCTTTAGGTGGATGGCTGGATTTGGCTGCAGAATATGTTGCCACTGCACTGACAGTTGAGACATTTTCTAGTTTTACATCAGTGTGACTGTGTGGCTCCATCACAGATTGTTTGGCAAAAGCAAAAACAGAAAATTACTGCAGTTGTTGTAAACATTTTAGAACAAGCAGTTTTTAAAGGTTTGTTTTTCGGGTGGTTAATCACATTCAGGAGCTGTTCGTGTAAACTTTTTACGCACCATTTATTCTGCACACTTTGATCGGTACCATTTTACGGTGGAATGACTGAGTAAATGCAAAAGTGCACAGTAATCTCGTAGTTGATAATTAATCAATTATTTTCGTTGCAGCATTTCCTTCTGCGGTCAGAGTGTGAGCATCTAATCCGGCAAGGCATCCTGGAGCACGTTGTGTCATGAACTTATGAACTGCTGCATTTTATACATGTGATTAGTTGTACAGTATATATTTCCGTACGAGTTGTGAAAGGCACATGAAGATATGATATTTTCTTGTGCAGCCTGCTGAATGATCTAGTTAGTGTATTAAGCATTATCAGCAGTTATACATGTAGTAAAATACATAAAACATTCCAACAGTTAAATTGTTCATTGCATACTGCATGTTTTTCACAGTTCTAACCTATCTAGTTCATGTTGTGACTAGGTGTCAAACAATAGTTGACATAAATAGCATTGGCGATGCAATGGAAGCCTGACTTTTGATAGTTCTGTTTTGATGGCCAGTTTTTGAATCCCCCATTGCCAGTGTTTCTGCTCAGTGAGACAGCCAACAGGGGAAAGCAAGGTGCTAAAACACAGTGTTATTTTTTTTATCATGATTGTAGTCTTTAAGACATTTGATAACTGGACAGCTCTAAGGCAAACGAAGCTCTTAATTATCTCTGCCAAGGTGAATGTAGTGAACATTGGAGGAGATTAAGAGATTGGTCATTCTGTGTGTGAGTGTACATGATGACTCATAATAGCAATGATGTCATTGCACCAACAGCACAAGCAGCAACGCCGGCTATTACTTTTCCCTCATTTCCCCTGCTGCTTCTTCCTTCTCCCTCTTCTTTCCTTGTTGTATCTTGCAGTTGTAGGTGTTGTTGTATTTGTAGGTGTAGTAGTAGTAATAGTAATGTTTAAATCACTTCAGGCAGAGATATGCACCCTCACAATGGACTGGTGAAGTTCTTGAATAAATAAATGCAAAAGCAGTCAGTATATCCTGGTTAATAATTAATCTGAATTCGTCAAAGGCCACAATGTCCACAATGCATTTTGAATAAAAGCATTATATAGGGTGAGCCAATGAAAATGTAACAGTTTACTTTTGTCTATATCTTCACCAACTATTGACCAATTTTCAAAATTCTTTCAATGGCGCACTCTGTGGACAATTTGCTATAGCATGATTATTATATATCCCACCACACCATAAATGCATCTCTATACTACTTTGTGAAATATAAATGAAATATGATTGTATATCGATAATAGCAAACAAACGTTTTAGTTAAATTAAAGAAAAACACTTCAGACCAACATTGCGGTAAATGATTCGTTATGACACAAGACTGTGTGGGTCTATCACAGTCTAGCATCATACGGATCATTTACTGCAATGTTGGTCTAAAGTGTTTTTGTCATTTATGTAAATCTCTGTTATATTGTTAGTTTTTTTTGTTACATTTGTATGTTTCAAGGTGGTTTAGAGATGCATTAATGGTGTGGTGGGATATGTAGTAATCACATTATTGCAGATTGTCCGCAGAGTGTGGCAGCACTTGAAAGAATTTTGAAAATCTGTCAATAATTGGTGAAGATATAGACAAAAGTAAAGTGCAATGATTTTATGGCCCATGATGTACTTATTCAACATCATTTATTATCATTGCAAACTGAACGATAAATATGCTGGTGATCGTTTTTCTTTGTGACAATCTTGACACACCTTTAGGCAACTCAGCATTATAATCAATATCGAACCGTACAACTGAAATGAAACTGAAATAGAAATTACGTTCAGTTGGCCCACAATTAATGAAACTATTTTATTATACAGCTGTGCTAATAGCTGCATTGTGGGTCTTGCCTACTGCCCAACCGTCACTTTGTCTATTGTCTGTCAATCCTGTACAGCAGTGATTTTCAACCGGGGTTCCGTGGAACCCAAGGGTTCCGCTAACATCTGCCAAGGGTTCCACAGCTGGCCAGTGACAAATAACCTAGTGTGCGAAATCACGCCAGTCAATGTTGTAGAAATATTCAGCACTGAATCCTTTGTTCAAAATTGCGTTTCCCTGTGTCTATTTTTGCATAGACCTACTATGTTGAATAATTTTTGTTGTTGATAATCATGGCACAGCCTTTGGATTGTAAGCCTATAATAAAAATGTTATAACATAGGCCCTCTAATGGCCCCTATGCATGACATTACTCAACTCCAAGGATTAGTGCATTATCAGACATGAAGAAGAAAAGAACAACAATTGATTAGGGTTATGGTTACGAAATCATTTGATCATTTACCTAGTAAATTCAATTCTTTAAACATTCTGTCCGAGGGCATCTACGTGATAAGTTTTCCGAGTTTGTGGCGGGGCTAAGCAGCCGTTGACGACCGCCTTGCACGTCGTGTTTGGTTAAATACAACAACGTACTGCTGCCTACTAATGCGGTCAAATTTCATGTTAAAATTGGTCATCTTTGTTTGCTTTGTCTTTCCCATGGGGGCTTTGCCCTGCTAAGGAAATAAGTCCGTAGACACTTTGTAGCTTCAACGGTTCAACCTCGCGTACGTCGCTGGACTTGCAGATCAATGCATGGGGTTCCATGAGTGACCTTCATGCTTGTGTGTGGTTCCGCTGCAGCAAAAAGGTTGAAAAACACTGCTGTACAGGCTCCTAAGTTGAAAAGGACAATGCTCAAAGAGACAAAAACTGGTATAAATGTTTAAGGTCAAAATTTAGTGGGACAGCCATGTAGTATGTTACACTGGGCAAACATGTTTCTGGTTGATTTTTAGCCGATCATACTTAAGTAACGGTCGAGCTGTTGTCGTCACTGTCGTCAGTGAGTGAGTGAGTGAGTAGGGTTTAACATCCTGCACGATACAGTATAGGTCGGACCGGACGTTGTCTGTCTGTCCGTGCATCTAAGTAAGTAAGTAAGTAAGTAAGATTATTTAGAAGGTGAAATTTAACAATAAGACTAACTGATAATAAGACGCTAAGATATAAATAAAGCAGCACTAAGCAATAAATAGAATACCACCTGTCTGGAACAGATGTGATGTGGCTAATGCATAGGGCATAGGAGAAAACATTTTACATGACTAATTAGCCGTGGGTGTTAAACTCGGGCATGCAAAATTTTAGCCGTCTACTCCAAGAGGAACATTTTCATATTGGGGGTTAAATGGATGGGGGTAGGAAAAATGAACGTTTTCCAATGGACAACTGGCCGTATCTTGGAAAAGGTGAGAGATATGGCTTAGGTTACTATTGATCACTAATAGGAAATGGCATACTGTCTTTCAAATAACATAAAAATCATTGATCTTGGATGACCTTGAAGGTCACTGATAACCAGTATGGTCGGCTTTTCCTAGAAACAGCTGGGCTTTCTTGTTTGTTTCAGTGCACTGCATAGCTGATACACAAATGAATTTCGTTCAATCAAAGTTACATTTTCAGCACATCAGGACTAACTGATAACAAGACGCTAAGATATAAACAAAGCAGCACTAAGCAATAAATAGAATATCACAGCATCCTATACAGAGAAGTTATATCTTCACACTAAAGAGTTAAAATCAGCTGAGCATGGTGACTGAACAATGTTTACACATTTCTCTCTACTGCCAAACAGACTGGAGAAAGATATGTTCACATGTCAGGCATCGAGGCCAATTTCTAGCTTAAGGCTTACACCGGTATGGATATGAAACAGTTCGTGGCAAAACGAAGCTAAATGGCTAGGCTTTTCAACTAGTGATCTGGATATCGGGAACCCTGTCAGCATAGCAGTACTTGGCAACCGAGTTGCGATAAGAATTCTCATGAAGTACGCTCTGCAAAAACAATGCACAGCACAGCCTGGTAAAAATACTAATCTAACCAAATATATAGTTACTGCTGCAGTGTCCAACAAAGGCTATTAGCTATATGGTAATTCTGTCTGTCTGTCCTGGTGTCACGCCTCGGTACCGTTCAGAGCCCAGGTGAGATAGAGACTTTAGGTTTTCACCATATGATAGCCTAGAATCTGTAGTATTTCGTGACAAAATTTCATGCCATTGCGTGAGGAGGTCCCCCAAACGAAAAGGAAAAATAGGGGCACTGCCCTAAAAAGACATTATTCTACCGGTATTGGTTTGTCTAGCATATTTGTTAATTCTGGCAGAAGGTTAGATTATGGCTAACTGCAGGTAAAAGATGATTTTTCAGCCTGTCCCAGGATGAAGCATGGGAGAAACCAACAAACAAGTTTATTCGTCAAAAAAGCCGAATAAAAAATAACAGAATGATGATGAAAGCTACAAACTATAGAAATATTTAAAAACAGACATAACTATGCAACATTAAAAATTAACTGAAGAGGAAGGGAAATAAAAGAAATGGCTGTTAAAAAATGCATTCGAGCATTTAATCAAACACGACTTGCCAATGACGATGTTCGACACTTTGTCAGACAGAACTGGAAGAGATTCGATATGGACGAGAACAAGTTCTGGAATCTGCTTGACGAGCGCAACACAATACGCTTCAGAAGTGGAAGCTACAAAACACAAACAATGCAAACAAAAGTGAAATACATGGGCATGCCAACTTATACTGCAGTGTTAAATACCATTACTAAATTGTTCAAATGGCCCCACAATTTGTAAAAGAAGTACAGTTGTCAAATTAACACATTAATGTGTTAATAAATTAACGCACGTTAAAAAAATTAACGTGCGTTAAAATAATTAATGCACATACGTAAATTTATGTTAATTTACGAAATTCTGTGAAGCAAAAGTTATGATATTCCATTAAGCTGCTGTTATTTGACAATCGAATGGATTCAAGTAACTTAACTGTAGTTGCCATTGTATCACTACTGTAAATAAATACAATTATTTTGACGACAGGCTAATAGATTTTTATGCTAGCTATGATGGCAGTTATTGTTGATTATACATTTAAAACGTGTTTTTAACTTTCTATATTCTACAGGTGGGGCCCCGCAAACATCGCAGGACCCTGGGTAACTTACACCCCTACTATCCCTCTCGATGGGCCTGGGTGGGTTAATAACACGTTAATTAATGCGTTAAAAAGTTAATGCAATGCGCTAATGCATTAAAAAATTAACGATTCGACAGCTCTAAAAAGAAGCAAATAGAAAATTACACAAATATGCTGAAAGACTACTTATGTTGTTAACAAAGTAGGCTATTCCTTTTGACACACATGGCAGAAAAACTACCCTATAACTACTATTACTTTCCATATATTTTCATTCATCAGCAGCACTGCCATTTTTCCACGTTTTTTAGTTTCAGATTATGTTTGGTCCTGACAATGGACATTTTAAAGCCAGATGTAATTCCTGTCGCCTGACGAGGCTACTAGCACAGCCAAACACTGCCATACACACTGTATCATCAGTATATCAATATACACATTATAGATGTTAAGCAAAGATATACAAGTGAACAAGTAAAGTCAAAATATTTTACCGGTAATTACATAAATGAACTATATAAAAATTATCGATGATAACATGCAGTGGAGAAATGCATCAATAATATTTGCCACTGTCATACTAATTACATTCTTACACAGAAATGATGGCAAGCCAAAAGCAATAATTCTTTGTGAAATGTCACAATAATGTGCTATAGCAATTAAAAACCTTTTCTGGCTGTAGGCAACAGGAGACACAATGTTCATAGACGGCACAGCAACCGTTGCGCTGACACGAGTCACAGACGTAATGCCTCGAGTTATTTGCGCAACAACCGGCTGACGTCAACAAGTCATGGGAACAGATGAAACCTTTAAACACAGCTATTTTAACTACAATGGGCCTAATTTATTCAAGAGCAATGGCAGTATCTTCACCATAAGATACAAAAAGTTTCTGAAAGTACTCAAAATGACAGCAACAGAAAGTTATAAGAGCATCATAAAACTAATTTAAGTGAGACTAAAAGATTCTGCAAATAAAATACATTCAAAATCAATTAAACGCAGAGCTATTTTAACTGCAGTGGAATGAGTATAGACAGAATTTCCTTCAAATGCTGTGAACAAATTATTCATTACCTTTGTCATCAACAAGAATATCTCGTCCCTGAACTGAGTTTTCGCAGTGGTCTGTTACATTAATGGCTCGTATCAACCAGTTGAAATCTGCCAATGAAAACTTGCGTTGAATCTCTCCAGAGTCTGAAATATTCCTCACCAACTGTGACTAAACAAACAAAATAACAAAATTAATAATAACAATTGAAATGTTAAGTAAAATTAGCAAAAGTGCAATAATTTATTAGTACTACAGTGAAAAACCCAAATGTGCAGCACCCTTTCACTATACAAGTGCAACAACAGACGTTGACTAAAATATCACTTAACTGAAAATCTGGCAGGTCCAGTTCCTGGCTTCAAACACAAATCTTGTTAAAAGTGATGTGTAACAATATGTGTGGACTGAAACCTAGTAATTCACTAGTTTGATGTGAAAATTAGTAATCATTACACGATATCGAAAGAATATGTCAAGACATTGCGAAAATTTACAGACCTGTTTATAGATGCTTGTTACAAAATACAACAACGAACAAACGAATATCGCCGTCAAAACTGACTTTCGTTTTAGAAAGCGACTGCCATACATTTATAATCATAAATTATCACTTTTTCACGGTTTGTTTACTAAACAAAGCACACTCATCTTTAAACATTCTTTGCCAGAACTAGAGTTGTTCCATCCGATGCTTTATACAAAACACGAATACCGGTACTCAAAGTAAGTAACGAGTACAGTATTCGATCACTGAATACTTGCCTTGCACAAAAGGTTAACCATTTATTAAAACACAATAATGGAAAATTTAGATATTATCACACTACATACAAACTACTAGTGACTTAATGATATAGGCCTATAACAGAAAAAAAGTAAAATTCTCCAAATTCAAAAATAACATCCACAAGTCATTAAAATGTTGCGTTAGTGTACACTGCCCAAAAAATAAATTAAAGAAGCGTAAAGCAAAGATGCTTCTATTGTATAAAATATTCCTTCATTTAGTGTCATTGACGAGTTGCAATTGTTCCTGCAGTGCTGAAAAATTGGTCAAATCAAATAACCTACAGGGTGTTCCAAAAAAAAGGATACCCAGTTTTATTTCTGGGATAACTTTGGTAATTCAGCACCGAATTTAACCATTCTTTCACTGTTACAAGCAGAAATTTATGGCACGTAAACGTGAATTTCTTTCACCCACCGCACCTTTATTGTGTGACCACATTACCTAGCAAAACAGTTCTCAGTTCGTAAACCCATGATCAAACAGCGATCATCCTTTGTTATTCTGCCCATATCAAACGATTTATTCTAAAAGTTATTACTGGTAAAAAAAGTAAATAAACACAATATGACGTAACAATGACGTCACAAGGCACTACTGCGAATAAGTAAGTAAGCTTAACTATTTTATGCTACGAAATTGATGTCTTTTATGAGTTGCCTGTTCTCCGAGACCACTGTAGCTTTGACAGTGTTTGTTTTGCTAGGTAATGTGTTCACACGAAGTTATCCCAAAAATAAAATTGGGTATTTTTTGGAACACCCTGTAGGCTTTAAAATCTTTTAAAATACCTTTAAAACCTAAGTACAATTTGTGGGTTTTTTATTTGTGGTGAAATTTATTTCATATGTTTTATATTTCATATTTAATCGTGATTTTTGATTACTCTTATTATCTTGCCATAATTTATGGAAAACAATGTGATTAGGTGATGGAGAGGATGTATAAGATGTTTTTCCCCCAAGTCACAAGTTTGTGTACCATGTTCATTGGACACTGAATCATAAAAAAACTATAGAAACCCTTTAAAAACCCCCAAAATTCTTTCAAAAACCAAGTTTTTTCCAGCCCTGATTTTATCTCTCACTGAAGAAAAGTTGGCATGAAAATGATCATTTTACCTGGTACATGTATTTAATGTGATATCAGTGATACATTTTTTCCAGTATTTAGCATTTTTGTTGACTGTGGCTTATACCAGGGAGAAAAAAAATGAAAACCTATGATATAAGTTCAGCTTTGTTGTAATAGCGTTAAGACTATCACACATATAAACGATTCTATTGCATGGCAAATAAAAAGAGTAGATAACTGATATAAAAATACTGTAAAAGTAAAGCAGCATCAAATAGCAGTAATAAACTAGAAGGCGCTCGTTAGAGTGCATATCTCCGCCAATTCGTGTACACAGACAGACAGACACACACGGATGGATCGACCAATCTCATAATCTGCTCCAATGAACTTCATTCCATTGGCGAAAATAATGATAACATCAAATTCAAGACTGGAAAGCCTTGAATGACTTTACTGGACAAAATAAAAAAGCAACAAACAAGCAACTACATGCAATAATTACTAATTCTGTCACTATACACCATCAACTTAAACGTTTTAAATTGCAATACTGACAGTTTACCTGTAAATATGCATACCCTGTACAGTCAATGCATAGTGTACATAAGAAACTGAGCAGTCTGCAGCTTACAGACTTACCAAAACTAGACGATCATCACAAAATTATATGTGACTATTATTAATGAATGCACTAGTCTACACTACATCAGTAATTATTCAACTTCAACTGATATAAACTACAAAAAACTGTAATGATCAAGCAGGCAAATCTCAATAATGTAAAACTACAGAAAATTTTACACCACATAGTTGTTTGAACTTTTTTCAAAAACTGAGAATTTTTTAACCACATTTTACATGCATACTCTGTGTTCAGATATATGCAAAACTGCTAAGTTTCATTCAATTATTTTAAAACTTGATGAAGTTATGCCATATTATACATGCTCGCCCAGAAAAACTATTTTTACTACGCATTTACCACAAAAGACAAACTTTTTACGTGTGACAGCATGTAATGCTGTTGCGCGTCTTAGCCATCATCTAGGTGTCTGTCTGTCCATCCGTCCATCACATTCTGGCACTGTATCAAAACGGCGACACCCAGAATCATGGAATCTTTACCGTGGGCTGCCACAAGAACTCCAGTTTATCGCATGGTTCCTACTACTCTGCAGAATTCATTTTCCCTGACTTTCCAGGACAAAATGAATCGTTTTCCCTGACTAAATTGTTCACGCGAAATACCAGTGTTGGCTTTCAATCACTTGCAATCGCATTAGAAACAAAGGCAGCAGAACAAATTTAAAAGTGTAGATACAGATAAAAAAACTTGTGAGCTGTTGTACACGGCCAGCATAAAACAGTTCAAAATTTTTTCTGCATCTGCATTTTTTCTGCACCCTGGTACTTTGATTTTCCCTGACTTTCCCTGACCCTCTTATTTTTCCCTGACTTTGGAATGTAAAATTCTCTGACTTTCCCTGACCATAGGAACCATGTTATCATGACAAAATTTTGTGTCCCTGAGTGAAAGGGTTCCCCTCGAACTGGGGCATGAAATATGGGTACCCCCTTTAAAATGTGCTTATTTTACTGCTATCGGCTCTTATAGCGTGAAAACGGTTACAGACAGACACAGACATGCTGCTTATCATAACAAGCACTGGTGATGAGCTTCATAAGGGTGTCAACAGTAAGAACCTTTAACGACATTGAACACCCAAAATAAGCTGTTTCAGTGAATTTTTTGTGATTTTGAGTTGTAACACACATTTTAAGAGTGAATTGGGACAAAATGGCTGGAGATAGACCACGACAACCGGCATACAAATTTTTCAGCATTAAACGAAGATTTTAGCGCTGCAGGTCATGGCCCCCTAGGTTCAAAGAAGGTGACACATGCGGGTGTCAAAAAAGGGTACCCCCTCCCCTCTAGAAAGTGGTTATTTTACTGCTATTGACTCGTGCAGCATAAAAACGCTTGCAGATAGGCGCAGACATGCTGCTAGTGACAAGCACTAGTGACAAGCTTTTTAATGGTGTCAATATCGATGACCTTGAATGATCTTGAATTGTCAAAATAGGAACCCTTAGTGTTCTTTTTGCTATTTTGGTGCGAAGCACAAATAAAGACTATTGCGTGGAAATGGCTGGATATAGACCAAGACCACCTGCGAATAGGAACTGCTAAGGCTGTCGCGCATCTCATGAGCTTTGCTCAAATTACTTGTAATATCTGACAGCAAACATATGGTTAAAATGCACACATTGCTGGGATATTACAGTTAGAAAACAGCTAAGCATATACAATACAATATTTTTGATAAAAAAAGTTCATATCTGATGTTTGAAAAGATTATCACCGGCCAGGCCAAAGCACATGCGTTCAGAAGATATTGCAAAAATCTGCGAAAAGTCATCCCGTATCTGCTGCAGCGCACCCTTTAGCTCCAAAATGATCTTCAGCTTTAAGCTAAGTTTGTAAAATGTCTGCAGCATTGCACTCCGCACATCAATAGTCAAGTGGTTAAAATCTGGTGAATTTGGTGGCCATTCACACTTTACAATGAGGTCCGTACTGTAGGCTTTAAAGTGAACATCGAAAATTCTAGGGGTGACCACACATAAAATGGCATAACTTCATCAACTAATTAAGTGAAACCTTGTACGTTGGCATAGAGTTGAACGCTCAATATGCATGTAAAATATGGCATAAAAATTTTCACTCTCCCAAAAATAAAGTTCAAAAAACTTTAGGGTGTAAAATTTTCTGACTCACACTATAGAATTATATGACGTAGCAAATTTTAATACTAATTCATCATGTTACAACAACAAAACTATGCGTTAAATAAAATTTTTTATATATACAATATGTACATGAAAATAAACTGCCATAACCAATGTTCCGACTCTTTTACTGACAAAAAAATCCAAGACTTTTCCAGGACTCATTCAATCATTAAGTCTAACCACTTTCAGAAAGCAGAAACTTACCCGATAATCATCAAAATGTGGAGGGAGCTAAGACTTATTAAAAAATGGCAGTGCAGTGCCACAGCATATGTAATACAGAAAAAATAACACAAATAAAAGTCTATGAAATCAGCAATAAACAATGCACGATAATACAGACATCACAATAATTATTCGACTGAAAACAGCAGTCATTTCATAAAATGAAAACAACAGAACACCAAAATAAATGACATGAAGTGTCAGATCATTCAAATGATATATGTGGCCAAAAAGCGAACTGAAGGAGAGCAATAAAATGTTGCTGGCTGCACTGCATTTTAGGCTTTTAGCACACAGTGGCCCACAAAAAGCACTGCATATTTAACAACAGACTGCTATCCAAATGCATTACCTGGTATAGTAGTTTTCAATAACCAGAATGGCATTCACCAAATGTTCAGACTTGAAATGATGACTGATAAAAACCTACGTCACATCTGTGCATGCATGTCACTGTCCTCAGTGTCAAAATACAGTGCAGTCATTTGCTGACTCTCGTCAGCACTTAGTCGCGCCGACTCCAAGTCGACACCAGTTTGACTGCGTGGAAATGTGGACAGCAAACCTATGTCCTCTGGTGCAGATGATGGTTCTGAACTCAGGCGATTAGAAACATTGCTTTGTGCACTGTCCGAAGGTTCACCTGTCTCGATCGGAACAATAAACAGAGCATCAACAGCAGCTGTGGGTTGCATCGCAGTCTCTGCTGCAACTGTATTTTCCACCACGGAAGCTTCAGCAGCATCACTGTCAACTCCATCGTCCACCGGCACAATTTCATGTATGCGAGACAATGGCGGAAGGTCATTTTCCAGAAGACCAGTTTCCGGAGCTGGCTCAAATATATTATCATAAAAGTCCGATGTATTTGCAGAAACGACATCTGACTGCCGAGCATCATTGGGAGCAGTAGGTAAATCTGTATTGTCTGGCTGAATGACAATGCTGGACACCGAAATATGGATTCCACTGTCGGCGGTTTCATCATCGCCACAGAGGTCAATGTGTTCAACCTGACGAGGTCGTGACCTGCGCCCTGTCTGGAGTGGACTAGAAGGTGGCTTAATCGCTGGCGAAGATGTAACACAGCTGCCCGCTGACACATCACTCAATGGTGGTGCATTTAGAGCAAGTGAACCTGTCAGTGTCTGATGTCTGGACAATGTTGAGCAACTCTGTGTAAAACAGCCACCGTGCGCATGAGGAGGCTGAGTTTGCATCAAGGCTGGATTGTAAGGCTGCACGGCTTGTCTCAGTGGATGGCCCGATGCATGTCGCTTTGCTGGTGGGTGAAAATAAGCCTCACTATTGACCAACTGTCTGCCTTGCTGCATACTTTCATAATATGCGGGTGGAGGACGGTCATCACTGTATAACCTCAGCACACCGTGAACATGCTGTCTAGACAACATGGCTGGTTGACTAACAGTGTTTGTACACATGTAATGCAGCGAATCACCTTCGCCCCTCCGAACGCATGCATTATCTGGCGCAGCTGGTACTACAGGTTGCCTCAGTAGAGGTTGTGGAATGCCAGGTTGTTCAGTACCTCGCGTGATGCCATGGATGTGTTCAGTTCCTCGTCTGGCAACTGATGGTAATGCTGTATCTCCTGCTTCTGCCATCTGGTGGTGCACAGGTTGACGCTGCACAGTGTGATGTTGATCACGAAGTACCCAGTCTGCCGCAGCAGGCAGATGCTGCCTGTGATGCTGTCCAGGCAAACCTTGTTGAGGTGGCAGCTGCCTGTCACATGACAGCATCAAGTTACGGACGCTGTCAGCGTAGTCAGCAGGAGGCCTCTGGCCTGGAAACGAGTCAACAAAAGCCAATGCACTGCTGAGCTGACTGCGAGTTGAAGCCGAACGTTCTGCTGAATTCCTGCCACTGCTAGATGTACGCCTGTGCCAACCTGTTACTGCGGTAGTGACTGGAGCCAGCTGTCTTGGAGCTGGCTGTGAGTGATGATGCGATAGCATCACATTCGACAAATTTGGAGCAACAGCTCGCATCCTTGTCTGACTGACACTGCCCGTAGACCTCGGGCGTGTCTGAGTACCACGCAGAATCGGTGAGATGCTAGACGGTAGCTGAGGTGACCGCTGCACTCCTGCGGCAATATTTGGAGTCTCGACCAGACGAGTTAAGTCAACGACGTCCTCACTGACTGAACGCTTACTCGACTGGCTGCTGTCTGTGCCAGAGGCCGAATCTGCAACTGTCGACTGCGCTGATGTCACAGTACTATCAGACGAGCAGCAGAAAAAGTCGTTGACAGTGACTAGGATGACTTCGTTGCTGTCCACCGTGATACCAAGCAGACCTTGAATCCGCAACTCACGATCGTAGGATAAACCATTCTTGCACAGCAGTGTCACCGTGTCTGTTAACAGCTTAGTTACTCGTTCGTGATCAGGCTTCATCTTCAGTTCTCACACAACGTGCCCCTGCACACAGCAGCAAACAATCATTTTAATTGCAACAAAATAACCAATACATTAACTAACAGCAACATGACAACCCAAGCAGAATAAGTACCCTACAAGCGAATGTACCAAATCCGAAACTCCAACAACAAACATATTGCTTAAATCGAAGTATCCTAATTTGGTACGGCGCCCAGACATGATTTACGGTACTGTAACAACGCGCAATAGGCCTAATGCACGAGAAAGTGTGACGTCGATGTATGCAATGTGTGACAAGACGCTCAGAAATAATATACGACGATGATGCAGGATGACAACGTATGATGACGATGCACGACAACATACGATGACACGCGACAATGCACGATGACGATGTAGGCCTACAATGACGTCACTCGATAATGAACGACAACGGATGACGATGTCGATGACGATGACTAAAAAGTGCAACAGAAAGTTACTATTGTAAGCCCAGATTTGCCAACTTACTTATTTTGCCAACTTATGATTTTAACTTGAACAATATGCAAAGTATGGTAATTTCAATAACGTGCCATGGTGCCTGTCACACAGCATGGCGCCAAAACGTCCGGCGCCCAAAGGCCCCAAATTAACACACAGTTATACACCGCTTATTGGTCAAGAGGTGTGGCAGAGTACGATGGCTAAAAGGCGAATGTTCTCCATATCGACATCCATCTTTTACCTGTTGCCACATCTACAGATCCGCACATCCGCCTTTTACCATCATCCCCTGCTCTTCACTTTCTACCATAAAAACTAGATGTTTTACCTTTTTATGTTTTAAATGCAAAAATAACTGCAAAGTAAGGCAAAATATTAGCATCACTAACATAAAAAATAACAATGCTCCATTCAAGGGGTTCTCTCTAGTGACGATTCGATATATCGAAAATATCGATATATCGTTTTCGATATCGATACATCATATTGTAACGTATCGTCGAAAAAAAATATTAAATTTTTCGATATATCGCGATATCTTTTATATATTACAATATTTCCAATATATCGCAACATTTTACACTAATAGTTTATATTTTTATTAACGTATTACCAAAATAATGAGAATAAACGGAGAAAACGACAAACTAACCGAAGCAAACTAACTATAGTGTCGTAATTTAACGACAATTACGACAGTCTATAGTTAATTTTTAAGTTCACTGACACATTTTGGTGTCTACGTAAAGCAAACTGCCTTGCTGAACGTTCACGTCTTTTTCTTGTGCTTGTACATACTTATCATTTTAAAAATATTGATATCGATATCGCGATATTTTTAAAGTATCGTATCGATATCGTATCGAAATTGAAATCCTGATCATGATGATCCGAATCATCACTAGTTCTCTCTTTGTCCTATACGCAATGCAGTAAACAGATAGAGATAAGCAGCAGTTTATTCAATTTAGTGCAACGCAAATGCGAAAAAAAAACAAATTGTTAGATAACCTGAAAAATCACGAGA
>Ga0209671_1000354_pt1 | contig 28718 bp, 15 predicted proteins | sample WorMetHERISLAND2_2_FD_187401 | JGI IMG/M metagenome (GOLD analysis project Ga0209671, IMG submission 187401) | Marine gutless worms symbiont microbial communities from Max Planck institute for Marine Microbiology, Germany - Olavius geniculatus... | ecosystem: Host-associated > Annelida >...
TTTCAGTCCCAACCAGTCCTGGTAATGCAGTGAAGAAATATGGCTGCATTCTCACATTAATAATGTGATAAATGTAATTAGATAAAGTGGCGATCTACCACTAGTAATTTTCTGCTCACTAGTGCGAGATCGCTGATCTACCCCTAGCACTGACCTTTCAGCAAACGTAAAATTATTTGCATACATGCATATTCATGCAGGTGATCTGCAACAGTATCTCAAAAGTTCTTCGTCGAAATCACGCACAGTCTAATTCTCGTCCTTTAATGTATCAACTTGAAATCTACGACCACGTTCAAATATGACGCAAATTAGCAACAGTAGTAAACGAAATACCGAGTACCGCAAGACATACGTAAACAATAAGCAATACCTGACTCGAATACTAAAATTGCATAAGTCGTCGGTTTTGGTATCCTGTATTTTCTACTGCAGAGTCCGTGATGTAGAATTTTACCTGCAAAATGTTTTTCGTCGGCTCTTTCTCATCTTCGCTGACCCAGAACGAAAAAAAGTTGCCCATCCCGAGTGCATGAATTTTCTCGAGCGTGTCCTGGAAATCGTAGACGCCCAAGTCCCAGTTGACTGTCCACGCCTTAAACTGACTGTGAATAAGATCGAGCAGAGGCTGAGCACCGAACTTTTCAATGGTCTGGTTGGTGTCGAGACATGAAGTGTAGTAGATCTTGGCCTTTGCTTCAGCTTCACTCTGGCTCTCATTCAACGCTCTTTCTGCATCAAGACACACATGTAGACACTGCAGTCTGACCACTGCCGTGGCATAGTGACGCAAAGAAACACTGCCGAAGAAAAAGGTTATGTGACAAGGTCTATATCTCTGTCCGGCTGTTGGCTGTTGGCTGGATTACCCCAAAAGTCGTAAACGGATTTCATTCAAATTTCACGACCGAGTTGGCCATGTTTTGACACGACCAACTACTCAGAATTCGTTGTTCATCTACATCCACACAGACTACGTCTGTACCTCAGAAAAAACTTTCTCATTAATTCTTATTTGATTCCCTTTAATACTACACTAGAGCAACAGTGTTCATATATTGTACAACGCTGAAAACATCTAGGAAATAAGCAAGTAATTAGCCTAAGTTATAATTTATTGCAGATATTAAACGCGTTAGCAAAATACAATAAAACTTCAATGTTGCTCGTTGAAAAAATAGTGATTTATAACAGACTTCTCACTTAAGCGAGTAAGTTAAAGTAATATTTACATAACTACGCAAATAATAATTACGCAACTAAGGTATCAAAATTTAAGAGCAAATAACGAACTTTCTTTCGAGTGTCTTTCTTTCGTGTCTTTCGAGTGGCCGAAAGCCCGCATTTTGTAAAGGGTACCTAAGTTTGACGCCCCCGTACGAAAGAGTCTTTGAACGCAGGAGACCGAAATTTAAACTAGTAAAAACTAAGTTCAAATGTGTTTAAATAAACAACGTGTTATAAACAATCTAATCTAAATATATCTAGTTACTAAGTATCTTGTAGTGGATGAATTGTCAACAATAAAGTCATCGCTTACCAAGCACGTTCTTGATGACGACTTCGTTGTGTCTGCGTAGAACGTCCATTGGGTTCCAGCGCGACTCACTGGCGGGTATGGGGTGTGACTTGATCCAACCTCCGCATGAGAACTGATAGAAATCGTCACACGCGCTCACGCTGTCGTCCATCGCGTTCAGAATGGAGCTGGCCACCGTCACGCAGGTCTTCGTCGTACACAACCGCTCTGCGAACAGGCAAAATTGTCGGCACACTTTGAGCCGACATGTATGCGGCCATCAGTCTACTTGCGCAGGGTCGTACGGGTCCACTGCACTACGTCTAGTGTGCAGTGAGCGTTGAGTTAAGCCGCCTGACGGCCGGACAGCGCGCGAGCCGCCAGCTGAAAATCGGCACATCGTTACTGCTTCCCTATGTGGAACGTTCACGCCAATTTCGGGTTTCTACGCCTTTTAATTTTCGAGTTAGGAGTCCATGGATGATAAACAAACAAACAGATAGACAAACATACAGGTAAGACACGTGTAACAAACATTACAAGACAGCCCAGCTAACGCAAAGGGAAACGCGCGACAGCGGTGCATGTTTGAAGGCCCACTGCGAACAAAATCTAAGCTCACCGATCACAGCAATTTGGACACGATGATTTTCATTCATTCATTTGCATACGCTAAATGGCGTCACCGGTATCGCGCGGCTTGTGTCTTTCGAGTGGCCGAAAGCCCGCATTTTGTAAAGGGTACCTAAGTTTGACGCCCCCGTACGAAGGATTCTTTGAACGCAGGAGACCGAAATTTAAACTAGTAAAAACTAAGTTCAATGTCGAAAATTTTATATGTGATTTCGGCACAATTATCTCTTGAAATGTGTCGCAGCCCGAAATCGCCAAAAAAGTCAATAAACCTCCTATTTTGGCGTTCAAGGTCATCCAAGGTCACTGATTTCGGTGCCAATCGAAAGCCAGTATATGACTTAACCATATCTCGCACCGTTTAAAGATACAGCGACTTATTGGCCAAAAATCGCAAAATTTTCTTACCCCCTCTTATTTAGCGCCCTCGCTCGGGGGATCCCTTTTGAATTTTTGGAAAAGCTTTACGGATTCTGAAACTAGAGTCTTCCATGCAGCCAACAGTGAAATTTGGTGATTCTAGCTTGCACCGGTTTTGACCGATCCACCCGTGTGACGAACAGACAGACAGATGGACAGACAGACAGAACTGCGATGGCTAAGACGCGCTATGGCAGTTTTTGCTTTCGCACGTAATAACGACATTTTATAAAGTAAGTCACTGTAATTATATTGCCACGAACCTCACACATTATAGCTACATTTGATAACAATATAAGAAGACAACACTCAACGTAATCGAAGTCGACTGGGAAAGAACTGATTTTTTGCACATTCAGTTAGATATGTTGACACTACAGGGTACTTTGAAAAAAATTATAAGGTAAGTCTTCCTGGCCCTCGGTGACCTTTTGTTGTTGTGTTTGTTTTTTTTGTGACAGCGGTAAATGTCTGATAGACACTACATTGTGAGCTTCACTTCTAAATACAGGTCAAACTCTGTGGAAGTTGTTGCTTGCTTCTAGTGCGTCTTAATATTTAACGACTCCTTAATAAAGTAATCAAATACCGCACTTTTCTCATCATAGTTTGGTGTCATCGTTTCTGGACAAAACTGTAACGAGTGGTATTACTTTATATATACATCTTTATTCACCAACAATAGTGGCAATTACAACATACAACATAATACGTGCAAACACATATTATGAAAAAATAAACAATTTGCTGTTATACTGAGCTGCAGTATAACTTTTTCACAACATAATCTGCCAATTCTACCAAAAATAGCATTTGCACCATTATAAAAAATGTTTTGGCATAACGCAAATTACACTAAAATACGCTGAGCACACAATAAAGATGCCAAATTCGAAATTTCTTTTTAACGCAAGATACGATTGCCTTGTTTACTAAGCACAGTTGTACAAGATACATCGCAGCGCGGTCCAATAAGAACGCAGCACGACTTTTCACAGTTAATAACCATGTCAATATAGGCCACAATTCCTATGCCTAGTTCGTCTTCACAAATATGCAGCAACCGTTCCAATATCGTGATAGACGGTGCAATCAACAGTATGTTATCAGCACATAGCATAATGCAACATCTTCCTCCCAGTCACAGTGGTACACAAATCAACTCGAGTAGGACCGGATATTTATCCGATTGCCGTATCAATAGCCCATCGGCTAGATAAATATCCTGTGTTATTAAGAAACGTTAAAAACTAATTTTTAAAAAGGTTTATAATGCGTTTTATAGGGCTATAGACGTTTATTATTAGGCTATAGAGCGTTCTTAAATGTCGAATATTTATAGATACTGAGGGACCACATACTGACAGCAGTTAACGTACCAGCATCGACCAATTCGACACTACAATACAACACAAACACCACAGACATTATTATGTTATTAAGATTACTACATTGTGTCTTAAAAAACGTCCCACTTTGTCATGGTCCATATTTTCGCCAAATGTTAACCGATTTTCATACTTCCTTCATAGGTACATTCTGCAGACATTTAGCAATAACAAGGTTATTACACTGTGTCCGGAAAAAGTAACCCCCTAGTCATCATACAATAAAAAATGTCAAATCTAAACAAATTTAAATAAAATTTCGTACACTTAATTCCCAATAAACTGCTAAAAAGATCTTTAACTTTTGTCAAAAAAATATTATTTTTATAAAAAGTTATTAATTGTTGAACATCGATAACAAAATATCTTCGTCACCAATATGGTGTTGCATAAGTAAACCCCTTTGTTATTGTACATTTGCGTAACTCCAACAAACAAAATCTAATTCAGGCAAAATTTCATATCAACAATGTGCTATCTATTGGCAATCAAAGTACTAAATTTCATTTAAGTTTGCCAAAACAAACAATAGTTACAGCGGTTTTTGTGAGGTAATCCCAAAACGCTTCAGTTTCAAGTCTGTGTGGATGACATCAAACAGAGATTAACAGCAGCATCAAAGTGGTATTTGGTCAAAAACCGTTAAACAAAATATCATGACCCAAAACTAACACCACAGAAATCAGCTAATAAAAATTATTAAAGCATAAGTAATTATTAAAATCTAAAAATAAAAGTAGCAATTTTATAGTCAGTCACTAGTGAATAGGCTTCGGTTCATACAAGCGTTGTGAATGCTTACAACTTGTAGAAGCTTGCGAGGACCAGCAGCTGAAGCCACATCATCAATACCATTGTTCCCTCACTTATCTGCAGCACACAGCATACGTAAATAAAAACTGAGAATTTTAAATGTGGAGTTAGCAGTTGTGCAAATTTCAGCAATTTACAGTGTAAACTACATGCAGCTGAGTAAAAGCGTCCAATTTTAGCACATGTAACAATACGATAGAGGTTCCTTCGTTAACAAAAAGCCAAAATGCGACTGATAAAAATTGAAGTCAATACTGACCGAGCAGGCTGTGCTCTTTCGTCGCGCGATCACACAAGACTGAAGAAGTTGCGAGAATCAAACGACTGACAAACATCTCTACATTCAGGCTTATCGACAGCTGTGGCAGCCAGATGGTACCTTCTCGATTGATCGTCATGCAGCTAATGTCGATATACAGGGTGCGGCAGAAAAAAGTAAACCCCTAAAGTTTTTCGCCGTTTTCTCAGCAAACGTTTGAGATTTTTAATATAAAATTTTACAGCTTTATTTACTGATACCTTCTACATCTAACTGTCAAGTAAAATGTGATTCTGTCGAAAAACGACGAAGTTATAAACTTTTTAACATGACTGCCTATGGATTTTTCAGCATTCAAAAATGTTCATGCTAAAATGCTATTTAATTTTCAAAAACTGGTTACACGTTACTGCCAATGACGTCACAGTAACGTTCTGTTAAACAGCACTTTATATTGTTTATAAATTATCACTAAATTATCGTGCCTTTAAAAGCAATCGCCGGCTGCCCACCGGATTCATTTTTCAGCACGACGGCGCGTCAGAACACACAGCGCGCAACGCCGTGCAGCGCACAGAACTGGCTGCTGGCCAGACGTCCAAATATCATCACAAAAGACCAATGGCCTCCAAATTCCTTGAATATAAACCCAATGGACTATCACGTATGGGGTGCAATGTTAAAGGCTTACTGCACGCTTAAAACAAAGCTGAAAACAAGCGCCGAACTCAAGGAAGCGCTTCAGGTTATCTTGGGCAACCTGCCACAGTGACCGATCGACAAGGTTGTAAAAGATTTCTCAAATAAGGCGACTGGAGGCTGGTGTTGTAGCTTGGAGCTGGTGGTGAACACTTCGAACATTTGCAGTGACAATGGAATTCTGGCATTTAATCTTTATTTAACTGCGTTGTTTTAAAGATGTTATTAAATTGGTGTTGTAGCCTGAACATTTTTGTATGCTGAAAAATCAATAGGCGGTCATGTTAAAAAGTCTGTAACTTCGTCGTTTTTCAACAGAATCAAATTATACTTGACACTTAGATGTAAAAGCTTTTACTAAATAAATGTGTAAAATTTCAAATTTAAACTCCAAACGGTTGCTGAGAAAACAGCGTAAAACTTTAGGGGTCCACTTTTTTGCCGCACCCTGTAGAGCTAAAATGTTCAGAAGACGATATCAGCAGAAGCACGCGAACTGTCAGTGTTGATGTGTGCTACAGTTTAACTGTTGTCTCACTCGGTCTCAGAATATCATTGTCCAAGACTAAGTTACGCAAAAAATATCGGCCACGGTTCTCAACCACCTACTGTACTCACTAATGTCAATCCAGGGCCCAGACGCTAGAAGCCTTTCGCGTGACATGCCAGCGGCAGATCCACTGTGTCCGGTGGTTCGATTTTATCGGAAACGACGAGATCGCTCTACGTATAGGCCTATAATACTGGTCTCCTCCTCATCACATCTCATAGCAAAACGCCAGTGTTCTGTATTTTCTCACACAGCCCGTCTATCAGAGACTACAATTAAGTACCACATTATGTTCAAATATTTGAAATTAATATTTTTTTGTACTACATCGACTAAAAATTTCGCGCAAACTTACTTTCATTCGACAGAACTATGAAAGAAACAAAAGGGGCTGCTTTTAATTGAAACACGTGTAGTTAGGCGGCTTGCTTTTTCTGACTCGCGATGTAGTAGGCCTGACACCAAGACGAAGAGGCGTGCAGTGAAATTTGTCGATAGCTCCGCCTTCAGCTGCTGATCGACATCTGGTTTGCTTGTCATAAACTATAGACAAGTTATCAGCATTATTGGCAGAAAAAGATGGTAGCAGATGGATGAGAAATAAAAATTGACGGAGACTGCTTGCGGCACGTAGACACTAGGTGAAATACGATCTACCGTGTAAGTGTAGAAATTCTAGGCCTACCTCCTGACGAATCTGAAATTTATTTATCAAAAACTAACAATTTTAAAGGTCTATTTTGCACTCATATTCTGCTTTCAAATTTATGATGCTAAAAGAGCATGCGTACTACCACACCAGTTACTACATTTTCAGGCCTACACGGCATCAATCCGCCCAATTCTTGAGTATGCCTCCCCAGTCTGGCAGTCTACTCTATCACTCGCCGCAAACTGAGCAGTTGGAATCAATACAAAAAAAGCAGTACATCTTCAACTTCATCCGTGGCATGTCATATCCTAACTTGTTATTTGTCGTTAACATAAACTCACTAAAAGACAGGTGAGATAAATATTCCAGATCCTTCTACCAAAAAATGTGTAATCCGGCTTTATGTCTCCATCACCTCTTCCTACCCCTCGCGACACTTCTGTAACTTGCAGGCTACGATTCAGCACACCTCTCCCTTGCCCAACCTCACGAACAAAGAAGTTTCAATCATTTGTAAATTTTACCCTCAGAAAATACCAATCACCTATATAATCCCACCTATAGTTCTAGTTGTATCTTGGTTTTTTAGTATGGACTATTATTGTTGCTATTTGCACTTATGTACTCATGAATTGTGTTATTTTGCATTTATGGACTGTTTTTTGTTGTATTTTGTTCACTGTTTGCACTGCACCGTTATTTAGTTATTCGGCTATCTTTATAGCCGCAAGTGTGCAAATAAACTCATTGTCAAACTACTAAGTTTCATTAAATTATTCCTCACGTTACAAAGTTATGCCAGATTATGCCAATTTTCAAGCGACCGTACTTACGTAACGGATGAGCATATGGTACAAGTTGTCGTCCGTCCGTCCGTCCGTCCGTCCGTCCGTCCGTTTGTCTGTCTGCCTGTGACGGATGTATTGTGGCAAAACGATGCAAGATAAGGCCTTGGTTGCTATTGATTACTAATATCAAGTCGCATATTGGCTTTCAAGTGACATTAAAATCATTGACCTTAGATCATAATGCACTGTGGTTTTGCCAATCGTGCGGTATTGCGGCTAAACGGTAAGTCGTAAACGGTCGGCAATGGTACTGTTAGATAGAGCGCTGGCGACTTCCTACAGGCTCTCAACGACGTCTGTATCTGCAGCGGTTTGGCTGCAATTTTCAATGAAAAGTTTTAAGCTATAAGTGGCCATATCTCGGAAACAGTGAGAGATAGGGCCAAGATTGCTATTAATCACTAATAGGAAGTGGCATACGCTCTTTCAGATTACATAAAAAATCATTAACCTTAGACGACCTCAAAGGTCGGTACGCACTATTGTGGCTAAACGGTGCGAGATAGGACCAAGGTTGTTATTGATCACTGAGAGAAAATCGCATACGCTTTTTTAGATGAGATGAAAATTATCGATCTTGAATGACCTAAAAGGTCACTGACAACCAGTACGGTCGGCTATCCTAGCGACAGTTGGGCTTCTTGTTACATTTCAAAACGCATTTATCATAAATCTGTACTATTTGACGATAAACCAAAAGTTTAAACAATACAAATTACTGGGGTATTACAGTTTCTGAAACAGCTGACAGAATGTAATCAAAATATTTCTTGAAAAGTTTAATTTCATGTTTAAATGTAAACCGCAAGCCGAAACGCATGCATTTAAACGTCGTTTGCGAAAATCGTAAATAGCTTTGTTTGTCTGCAGCAAGTCATCTCATATCTGCTGCAGTGCACTGTTTGCGCACGACAGCTATGAGCACTTGAGCAGTGCGTCTGAGCTATCGTAGAGGCGTCTGTCCCTCTGTCTGTCACACCGTGCCCAGTCCTTCCCTTTTGCAGTTTGTCTTCGAATATGTTGTCGATAACCTCCAAAAACAGTACGCTTTGAACTGACATAAGTCTTCACTGTTAAATGGCATGTTAGGCTACATTACGTGGCACTACAAACTTGCAAAGAAGTTTCCTCATTAGAGAAGTTCGCACGCACTGCGATAATATAGGCTACAATGTTGTAGGACGTTTTACGGTTGTTGCTGCAGGTGATTTGATTTTATTTTATTGCCACAGGTGCCAGCACTAGAAGATCGTGCACTAAAAGATAAGCGTCGTGTTGCAAATTTTAAGCTGTATGCGACAGTAAACATTTCGGGAATCAGTAAGTATTGGCCAAAAATAAGAAAAGTATAGCTCGTGAAATTTGTCGATTGCCATCCGCGTCTTCAGCCGCTGGTAACATCCGCTTTGCTCGTCATAGATTATAGCGAACCTGTCAGTAGTATTGACTGACGCCATGCATGAGTGACTTTGTCCGACAATAGGAATCGAACTTGCTTGACATGGCGAGCTACAGTTCTATTTACTTATTTCCTTATTTTGCTTATACTTACATACTTCTCTACCTCGACTCAGTTCGACTTTAAAATCGACTTGAACTGGACTTGAAGTCGACTGCTTGAAAGCAAAACATCTTGAACTGACGCAACATAAAAGCCAATCGACTTTTGACTTGAAGAAAAACATTAAACCCCTATAAAACGTTAGCTGTTATCTGTACTGTTTTGTTTAACCCACTGTCATTTTATGCTAGGTAGGAAACATTGGTCCTTTAATTTTTTTTGTAGTTGTACTGCAGTAGGCTATTTCGATAGGCCTGAGAATAAGCTGATATCCTGTTTGCTAGACGTTTGCTGCACAGTTGTCGTATAGGCCTACGCTGTGTCTCAAAAAAAGTAGTACACATAGGTCTTACTCACATACTCACTGAAGCACAGTAAAAGCATACAAAGCGCGCATGAACTACGACGCACAGATAAACAGACTGGTAACGGTAAGACCAGCTACAAGCCTCCATGGTACGGCGACCGTCGACTTCCAAGTGGGCACGCAACTGGGCCGTGAATCTTTGCTGAAAACTCATAGGAAACCGTTTGACATTTACCGGTGAGTCCAAAAAACAACAACGGAGTCGGTCTAATAAACTCCTTCGCAATTAGCATACCTTGTTGCGACTCTGAGCTGCGTGAGGCAATCAGCACCGCGAGGACGATGACAACGATGACCAGGCAGAGGGACAGCACCAGTAGGAATCGTTCCAGACGACTTCGATGCCGCCAAAGCACCTGGCAACAACCTGCTGTTCACTATTTAAAGCTTATACTTATATCACATGAACACAGGCTGAATTTACTTGGGTCTAGGGCCTCAAGCTGCAAACAAACCGTGCGGTACAGAGCCGACTTATGAAGGGATGGCTAGGCCCAGTTTACATGGACGCTTTACAGTTGCTTACATAATGAGGTAAAGACGGTTACCCGTCTCAGTAGGCCTACTAATCTAGCTCGAAGTAGAGTAACTTCGTTTACCGAGACTAATGCGATAAGCAATTAAGCAAAGCGGCCACTCTTTAAAAACCAATCAACCGCTTAACTAGATCGTTTACAAAGAAATAGGAAAAAAAATCATAAAATGACGAAAAAAATAAATAATTTAATCGATTTTAATTAATCAAACAAAGATGAGGACTATAATTAACCGCTGGTGCGTGGCGGCTGTATGTGGTTGTGTTGACATACGATGAGATCTGTCCTTCGCCGATATCCAGTCCAACGTCTGTGGACCTACCACCGCTGACAACCGGCGACCCATAGCTCACTGCTGCCCCTGCAGACGAGCTAGCCACCAGGTGGTCGTCGGCGTCAGCATTGGCGAAATACTGGTACTTCTGTCCTGACATTGGACTGCAAAGCACAACGTACAGGTATAAACGGGAGGAGACTGCACGGGGAACACAATTTAAGTAACAGTGCCACAACAATGAGTTCAATATTGTAGCTATAGGCTCAGCAACAGACAATTCCTTAATCTCTGTTCTATCATTGTCCACTGTGTGGCTAAGTGAGAATTTCAGTGTTTATCAAAACAGTCTACAGTGTATAAACAGAACGCGGTACAGTGTACATGCTACAACACCAAACGAGTAGAATTTCATACATTTAATAAAATGATGCAGCAGCTGCATAAGCGCAGACACTAGAGAAAGTCAGTTGTTATCATTTTGCCACAAAACTTTAAAAAGCCGGTTGTATGTCATTTCGACCAAACTGTATAACTTACGCTTGCAATCACTTAATCAGGTGTAGCGCAACGCATGACTGAGGCACGCGACAGACTAATGAAATAACAACTAGAATACAAATACTGTCGACAAATGAAATTACCGGTATTTTTCGCCAAAATGATATAAATTTTAGCACTATTAAGTTAAGCATGGTTAAACTATGCAAAAATAAAGCACTCAAAATGTTTAGATTGTAAAATATTTTAGCACGATCGAAGACATGGTTACATGGGAATTTGGGAAACATTTTACCATTCGCGGCCTATAGGCTTACGCTTGTGAAGTCGACTGCTTTAATACACCTTACATATTTTAGCCGTGCGCAATTGTGCAAACCTACCAGTAGTTTAATCAATGAGTACGTACATGATTAAATAGGCCTAGAGAACAATTTACAGCCCTCAATGCATCTGTTGAATCGCTTGCCGGCACCACACCAGATCCTGGCTGGAGAAGAAAGCCAGAAAGACCACGATGCAGCTGGTGATGTGACGTTCTGAAAGCGACACATTTGACTGCTCAGGAGGTCTGGACAAGGGCTGATGATCGTGAAAAGTAGAGAAAGCAACGATCCACCGCCGATCGCGCGTTCTGATGATGATGATGATAAATTGATAAAGATTTGCAGCGCAGTAGTTGACAATCTCTATTTTACCACCTGAATCACGAGTAGCTGACTGCAACTTTTCGTATGCCACGTACATGTATGCCTTCATTGGTTGTGTGACTATAGCAGACAGGCGTACACACAAAGTCGGTGTTCACCTGCTCTTACTCCGACAGATAGTCTCGAGCTGCGTGCTTTTGATATGCTGTTTTAAGTTATTTACAGTATGAATTTACTGTATTACGGTATGAATCCCTTAGTTGATTACTTACTTAACGCTTACTTATTCAGCTTACGCAACAGCACTGGGAAGCTGCTGGCAATCGTAAAAAAACTCGCTCGTGCAATTTGTGATTCGTGTGTCACTGGACTGAGTGTCGCACCTCGGCAAATTTGCATTACAATCTGCAGAGGCGACTACAATTAAACGCAGCAGATACACGCTATGCAATGTGTAGGCCTACGAGTACTGGCCTACGGACGCCATGGGCAGAATAGCTAGACCACTTCGACCTGCACGACCGAATACTGACTAAAAATGCTCACGGGCGTCCACAGTCATGACAAGACGGGATATTTTCCGTAAAATGCAAAAATGCAGTTTATGTGCGAATAAAGAAACTATGATACAGACTGTGATGACCTCCCACATAGCGTGCGACGAGAAATGTCTTAACCATGGAACAGCAGCTCCAGACCCACAGCTCACACAGGCCCACCAGGAAAGTAAAAATACCCATATTTTACAAGGAAATTCTTGTCTGTTGTATGTGTTTGTTATAAAAATTATATTTCCTTCACTGAACAGAATAATTAACATATTGCAGTGCAAAACAATTTAGCGAATAACTTGGAATGGCGCAATGATGCAGCAAAATAACACATTTCGCAAGCCGAAAATAGAAAACAAATCTGACGAGAGGCCACTGCACCCTCCACAGACCCCTTCGTAATCCCGAACAAATTTTAATAGGTCGTCGTAACAGGGACGGTAAAGTAAATCAAGGGAAGTGCGTTATTGTGACTTACGATTGTGATTATTAGCTTCAGTCACAACAGAACGATTGCAACGTCAGGTCTCGGGCGCGTTCAGTAAAACGGTGCCCTAACAAGTGACGATGACATAGGCCTACTTACGTAGCGATTGGTTTGATCTGTGATTAAATCTGTAGTGATCGCTTTAGGCCTGCTGCAAATTTCCTAGACAGCGTGCCGGTAACTCTATTTCAAATCGGCTAACATTCGGTGAAGATAGGCCTATGAACAACAAAACGACAACTCTCCCCACGATTTACACACACTAAAACAGATATGTTAAGATTACCATACGACTGCTTTAATTGCATGCGCACCCTTTAAGTTGCTTCTCGCTTATGAATAAAGTAAACGTGTATTATGGTGCGCTGAACAACGTACTTGCATAAATGAAAGACGTGTATGCTGTGATAATAATGTGTGCACTGTGTTAATATCAAAGCATCAGACAAGAGGCATTTGTTATATGACTTCAGCAGAAAATATCTTTTATGTTCTACCAGACTTTCAGGAACTCTGAATTAGGCCTACAGCTAAATATGGAACAGGACAAAACAGATCAAGTGTCATATATTTATAGTGTCAAAAGCCACGAACAATAATAGTCTAGCAACACGAGGTCGACAGCAATAGGCCTAGTACTGGAACACAGAACACACATATACATAGGCTTTAGACTATATCGACTGAACAAAAAGAAAGCAACAAACTTCAACTAAGACAAATTTCACAATGCTGCAAACACTCGTAATACACGAATACGAATAGATCTACGTTATCTAGCTTGGGACTGATATTCATACGATTTATACGAACTTCGTCAATAACATAATTATAAGCTTACTGACAGTAAACACGCAATCTTAAACCTGTGAGAAAACCGATAATTATTAAACTGATATATTTTCAGTTTTATTGCTACAAATGCTTGTATAAACGATCAAACAGGAATGCTAAAATGGAAAAAAATAAACAAAATCCACGGTATGCAAAAAAACTCTAGAGCGTAGCCTATACCATAAATTGCACACGATACCCCACTTAACACTAAACATGGTTTAGTCTGACCAAAGTTAAGCGGAACTATAAAAAGTTTTATTAGCGAGTGAAACCGGTTTTAATTCACCGCAGACGTACAATGCACACGTACTTTCATCATGCAGACGGACAGATATGTACCGTTATCGCGATGGTACATTAATTCTCTAGAGCCAAAATCATGAATAAAACTAACTGCAGTCTTGTCTCATTACCACAGAAATTATATCATTTAGGCTACTGTCACGGCTCACTTACAAATACAGTGATTCCACTAAAACACCTTAAGGCGATTTTGCTCAAGCCTATAATTTTTATAAAGTAAAAAAAATATATATTGTTGCTCCTCGTATGTATCAGTGTCACAAAACAGCACACTGCAGCGACTTCAGCTGGATATTTGTAATGGTCACGACAAACGAATGATTGAAACATCTTTATTTTGTGTTGCAGCCAATAGCTACTCGTAAAACATAACATAAAATACTGGAACTCGTAACGTTCTGACGTTAGACTAGGTACTCAACACGCTACGACTTAGCTCCACCAGCTTGTTTGTAAGATTAGTGTAGGCAGCGAATCACAATGCAGGGCCTACGCGTTCACAATTAACTGCGACGAGTCAACATTTCCGTGAGTAATGAACATGCAGATAATACAACGCCGCACTGTGGATACACGCAATAACGTGGAAGCAAAACTTTGCACTAGTACCGACAATCAACTGAACACGTTATTATGCAAAAAATCACACCACAAACAAACCTAAGAAAAAACAAACAGATGCTCTTACGAGTGTGTAGGCCTACGTTCCTGATACACAACGACCTACCACAACGAGCATTACCGTAATAATTTTTCCGGACAACTCGCTGAACGCTAGAGGGACTAAGGCAATGTCAACATTTCTCTTCATTATACTGGCATCAACAGCAACGCGATATCTGCAAACTTTCTATTTGTCATACTGAAATCCAATTAAGGCCTACCACGTAACAAAAGGTATCCGCCTTCTAATTCCTAACATATCACAAAATTCACAATACAACTGCGCACGTGCTGCTAAATGACAACAAAGAATGTACAGCCAGATGTAGTAAAACTGATACAACAACAGAGCAGAACACAATCTGGTTCGCCGTTCATCTACAGACTAACTGGTTTTATGATACAAGTTGGTTTATGTAATGTTATACTGGTGATAAGATGCAAATAAATGTGCAACTTTACAGCTAACTTAAGCATCAGTTCTGTCTGATATAGCCTACCGAAATGAGTGGTCGATATTGTGCTAGTCGAATGATGTATAAATATGCACAGACTAATGACTAGCTGTGCTACAATCCTTTAAAAATTCCAGCAATTAAGACTTATTAGTTAACAACTAATTGATAGCAAATGACTCCATCCAATACTCTGCTACAGTAAAAAGTCAATAGAGAACCAAATTAGACGTCTGTAAGACATTAAGCAACGACGAAACTCGTTCTAAAGACTCGATTCTTACTCCTGTTGTATTTTAATATTAAATAATGATATCTTGCAAATGTTTTTTAAATATCCAAAATGTTTAAATTCAATAGACTGTAAATTGTTTCTGCTAAGCAGTTTTAACCAAAATTAATACTAATATTTAACATACAAAGTACCGGTATTAAAATACGATTAACTTACAACGTACCAGTATAAATTTAACAGGGTTACAGGTCAAAAGTTCAGAACAATAAAAAAACCGAGTCAACCAGCAGTGTACTGACTACTGAGTACAAAGAACTGGTGTATCACGTGACGACCCACACGATAGAAGTATTATTCATTTAAACTAACGCAAGTGAACAAAACATCACGTAACAAAATCTGGGTCTAGTGTAACTAAAAGAATCTCAACAAACATGCATGCACACATGACTATCTTTAATTGCTATTCTTATTACGTTCGTGCATGTGTGTATGGCCAGTAGTAATAATTACTGTATCTTACAAATATAGCACTATCCACAAATGCTACGTTTTTCCGTAATTCACTTATGCTGCAGTTTGTCTGCGCAGCCTAAGATAACAGATAAGCCCAGATACTGCATTATGACTGGAACACAGCAACAATAAATACAAAAGTTCACAGAAGCAGTCAAATACTGTACTTATCAATCTGTCAATGAAATAACAAATGAACACTAAAAACTTCACATTTGGTCCACAATAAGTAACGATGCACGAACAGAGATAATAACACATTAAAAAAATTCTTGCCAAATATTATAGTACAAATTCACAAAATTCAATATATATATTCAACAGCAACAACGTGCAAAAATATCAGGTTTTAATATATTACCGTTATATACACTTACACTACATTGACATATCATGTGTGCAGGTGTGTAATAAAAATTCTCGGTATTAAAACATTTCCCTGTAACCCAAAAACAAATAACATTAATAATTTATCAACAGTGTTGACAGAATAATGCCACACAATAAATGCACATGATCAGGTAAAATGACAGCCACTCAGATTCAGCTAAACTGTATTGGCAAACTCATTAGGCAGTCACTAGAAATGTCTATTTTTCACAACATCTATTCAAGACTGAATTAACAATACGTGAACCTAACGTACATACTTTTTGTTAGTCGGCTTGCAAACCCAAGTAGTAATGATGCATCAATTTAGTAAAACTATCTAAATTAGCACTCAAATATGGGGCCATTGTAAAACTGATTTTGAGCAATATCTTCAAATGTGGTCCTGTGAATAAAGATCGACCACTAGATTCTATTTTTGTTCTAGTGTGCATCACGAAATGCATCAAAAGGCAACACTTGGATTTTCCATTCCATCTGTAGCAACCAACAGCACCAACAAAGTATGAATACGAAAATGTGTCAATGGTTTGGGCTCTGACCACAATGGTTTATGCAAGGGGGTTAACTGGGAAGCTCAGTTAACTCCCCACTCAGTAACACCAGTACCATAATACTTAGTAAAATACATGCACGTCTGTTGACTATTACTAAAATGAGTTCTGACAAACGTTTACCACAAAGACATAAATGCAATAACAAAAGTTAACCGCTGAACGCCATTTATATCTACACCAATATTACATCGTGGTGCACAAAAATGTGGAACAGGCATGCTTTATGTTGATCAAGCAATCAAACAGTTTCAGACACGAATAGCCACAGTAACAGCAGTGATGCTATGATGACACTATGTTCAAGTGTTCAACATGACCAGCCTTCACTACAGTAATCGAGTTTAATGTTTCTAAAACTGCCCGATTGCTCAATCTACATGATAAAGCACGTACGTTCCACTATTTCATGTGCCAACCGGATAATATCTACATTCTACAGGCAGCGTGTTCGCTACAGTTATCACATAGCAATGAAGTACCGGTAACAACAGTTTACTGGCATGCACACTAACGTCACAGACCAATATCGAACAACATCACGCAATATTCACTGGACAACTGCACAAAACGACGACGCTAATTACTGTCGATCAGCTGGACAACTGTGATCGACTCAGTCGGACAGTTGGCAATTGGCATAATCTACAATATCCAACCGGTTCAGCAGACTACTGCACTCTAGGCCAATCTAGCTGAAAGAGATTTCACATATCCACTGTCCAGTGATGTTATCAAGGACTTTGTTTCAAGACCAAGGCTATTGCTCTTTGTCCTCAAAGTGCCTCAAGGATGAGGCCAAGTCTTCGAGGACACATCACTGGTTTTGTGTGAAATATCATGTTTTAACGTTTAAACATAATTTATTACTGAATAAATGACTGAATAAGTGTTTTAACAGTACTTCTACTTATAATAAACGCAATATGACAACAGATATATCACTTTTGTTGCAATTAGAAAAGAATGAAAAATAAGAAAACGAGGTGCAATGCCAGCATGCTCAGCACTGTGGCAGCTCACCAGCTGTGCTGCAGAAGACATGGCTAAATCTAACTGATGTGTTTATCATCGCACTTAAGTGTGCAAACTACAACATGATTAATCAGAGCCGGTTGGGTATTGCAAGCGAGCAGCAGATCGTCAGTCATTTGTCGTCTCACCAAATGTCACACTTGTCAGGCGGGTTCATCGCAGACGTCGACGGACAACTGAACTCTCGCGAAAACTCGCGTGAGTTAGAGATCGTGCCAATCACCCGGAACTTCGCCAAGCTGTGTGGATCACTGAGAATACTGAGATGAGTCGCCTCGGGTCGATTGCTGCTGCACCACACCTGAACAAATAACAGCCAGCAGTTAACGACATGTAAACGACAACATAAACTTTTACACTGCTCCCTTGGAACCCATAATCAACTTCTTGGGAGTTTTGCTTCAATTTCCCTGACATTTTCATCTTCCCAAGTTCTTTCTAAGTCAGTAACTTAAGATTTAGCAAAATTATGTTTGTTGCAAGATTGTACCGTTTTTACTGTGGTTTTCTTTAGACTTTTGCAATTCACTTCTTTTTCGTAGAATTCTTGATGAGCAACATCCTATTGCACAAGCAACTAAAGTGTAAAACGTAAAAAGTGAAGCAGCAATAAAAATATGATAAATACAGTTTAAGCAGAGACAGAAATTAAAAAGAGAAACACTAAAATCACAAATGAAAAGCTAGTGTGAGTGTGATTTTTCTCATGTTTTCATCAGTGTAGCTTTAGAACTTCTGTAAATTAGGCCAATGATAAAAAATTGCCGTACTCGACTCACAAGCAGCAACTGAGTGATGGTGAATCAGTGAAGACTTGCCTGTGCAAAAGCGATAAAGAATAGCTGATTGTGACTGTACGGGAGTCCTGGTAACAATGGTTCATCGCCGTGTTCCTTCGTCCATTGCCTGAATGCGTTGTACGCTGACTTCAGACCACCGTTATCAGCTATGTTTTCACCCAAAGTCTGCCGACCTTTCAACTGCAAATAGCACACATTATTTAAATAATATCCGACTTATGGTACAACGTCATGTTCAGTCTATAAAATTTAACAAACAGAAGAAAATCAAAAAAAAAATATGAATCATATAACAAAAACTGCATAAGCTTTCATTATATAGGAATGACACTAAACAATAATAACCTTGTTAATCGCATTTTAGTTGATTTTCCCAATTTCCAAAAAAAATTTGTGGGAATGGTTAAGGCAACAAGTTAAGAGACAACGCTGTAAAACGCAATTCCAGCCCACTTTTAGTTAACGGTTGGTTGCAACTAAATGCTTCAATTTGTAACATATCTATGGTAATAAATCAAGCAGAATGAAGTAAATACTGACGTGTTCGCCATATTGTGAGGTGTACTTGCTGTACTGTTCAACAAAACACTGAGCCGTCTCGTTAAACCTCGTTATCACATCAGACGCCCACCAGGACTTTAGCACTCCGTCCTTGTCATATTCTCGACCTATACACAACCAGCACCGACCATACAAACAGTGCATCAGTACAGACAATCATGATGATACGTCGCTGCTATAAGTTGTACTGTAACTTCTGTAAAACAACACGTACAAATGGATTTATGTCATCAATTCTGAAGTGCACATCAGTTGAACAGCAGATGTTTTGACACATTTAAGCATGAAAAGTTACATTCAAAATATACAAACCTTGATCATCAAATCCATGTGTAAGTTCGTGACCCATCACAACGCCCATTGCTCCATAATTCAACGACCTGTTAGCAACAAATGTGAACAAGAGACATCATCATTGGCTGAACATGTCAGTGTACAAATGAAAAATACAAATTCACTGAAAATGCACGACTCTTAATACACCAATAAGAAATCTGTAAATTAAACCAGCAATCACCAGATGAAACTCCTAACATGTCGAACTGTAACATAACTATGGACAGTGGACAGTGTACTGATTCCAATGCTAACATGCAAAGCATTATGATTAGAAGGAATACAAATAAAAACACAACTCACTTTGGGTATGACTTGTCATAGAACGGAGCTTGAAGTATGCCAGCAGGAAACACAATTTCGTTCTTGGTGGGTGAGTAGTAAGCATTTACTGTGGGTGGCGACATGCCCCAACTATCAACAACAAATTACAAATCAAGCATAATGCCAGAGGAATGCAAATACGCTAATGATCAACACAGGAAGATTAACCCATGCTAACAAAGTTGAAGCTTTAGGCCGAGCGTTTTGGGAAACCGGGCTTGTAACTCAAAAGACCTGCCACGTGGTGAGGCAAATAATGGGGTGAACCTGTAACAGTGGCAATGCTGTGTAGACGTGCAACACATGAGCATCTGACAGTTAGTACTGTGATGGGTGACTGTCTGCGGGCAGGTAAACCATCTCGGTATGTAACGAGCCGCCTAGGTCAACTCAGCCTTCCATCCCTCCAGGGTAGGTAAATTGCATACCGGCCTATCTGGCTGGGGTTAAGATGGGGCGCATACGCCTCTGTCGGGTGGCAGGTAACACTGTGTGATCCCATATGACAAGTGACGCTCCGTAGCTCTGTGAGAGGTTCGCTTCTTAAGAGCTATATTCTGACCTTTACCATTAGGCCTACCTTTAACAACTATTGAAACAAGCAAAGCCTAGAAGCCTCCGTGTCATTAGTATGCCACTGCACAGTGTTGGGAATGAACATATTTTCCCCAGTCTAAACTCTCCCAGACAAACAGTATGAAAATTTGCATGTGAACACTCAATCAGTGAATCTTTAATTTTGTCAGCTGGTAACATCGGGCATTTATAATAAAAAACATGTAACTTAAATTTCAGCAGCTGTTCCATGTTGCTTTTTACTGGTCCATCGTTTTGTTGCAGTTTGAGAGGTTTGTCTATAAAGATTCCAATTAGGGGATTACGTTGAAAAAGCTTATGTTCTATCATCAAATCAAACGTATTCCACTTTCACAACAACCGGATTAGTATACACTGCAGCTACAAACTCAATATAAAACAATGACACTGTTCCTTCAGAGTCACAAGTACATGATACAAAAATAATGCAACAACTTTAACAAACCTGTACTTGTCCGGCAGCTTGCGCAATTTGTCCAGCATTCTCTTAAAAGTGTACTCAATGAGGTGCATGTTGTTGGCAAAATATTCGTTCTCATTCACTAACAGCTGAAGAACAATGCATAACGAGACGTACACAGTAGTAGCAATAGATAAAAAACTAGCAAAGCTAGCAAAACAAAAAGTTGTTTCAAAAACTGCATCTGAAGCAATTACCGCTCATTCGTCAGGTTTCATGCACCAAGGTAAGTTAGACAGAATTTACAATTTCATAATTAGCAAATCACAACGGCAAAAAAATCGGCAAACTTTCTACACACCAGGAATTATACCAAAAAGCCGAAAGCAACACAGACCTCTTGGTATCTTTCGTCAAGCTTTGTTGCATTAAGTATAAATTCAGGAAATCCAATCATATCTATCACAGCTTCAGCCTGCACACAAAATACAAAAAAGTATACTTGTTTGTTGTAGGCAGAGTTGTAGCAATTACACAAAACGTCATGTTTCTTCTTCTTTTTCTTCAGGAACCGTAGGGGCCAGCTATGACTATGAGAGTCCTTCACTTCACACGATCCTGTGCGTGGTGTGATGCCTGTTGTAATGTCACATTGCACCACTTCAGTATATCATTCACTTAGCGTCTCCTTGGTCGTTCTCGGTAGTTGTGACTTTCCATCATCCCGAACAACACTTTCTTTAACATTCTGTTATCCAGCAAGTGGCATATGAGTTGCGACCAAACAGCTCTCAAAACGTCATGCAGCTGAAATAAATTGCTGCAAAATTCAAACTGTATTTACACAAATTAACAATAAATTAGCAAAAATATGAAAACATAACTCTGATGCTTACCTTGCCAACAGCAGCTGTGCGTGTCGCATTGTCCATCCATTCTAGATTCGGCAGATTGTCAATGAAAGCCTTCTTTACTCTTGTGATCATTTTCTCAGCCTACACAAAGGCACAAACATTGCAAACTATAGAATATGCTTGGACTAAATAATGAAATGATCACATTATAAATATGCGTAAACTGCAATTCAAAGAAATTTTTGAGCAACTGTAAACAATGGTATTATTGCACATCAAATAATATACAGGCAATTAATGTCGCTGGTTTGCTGTCACGCAAAAACCTTCAATCCTCAAAGATTCACGAATACCTTCAGATCGCTGACAATCACAGTCACTGTGATCACGAACAAAGTAAATCAATCAGCTTGCTGCGTTTATGTGTGTATATACAAAAGACAGAGTGTGTGTTACTCAAACGCCAAAGAATGAACTCCTACATCGTCTTTGCATGTCTTAGCTCAGATAAACAACTGCTGAACGCAACTGACTGCACCAAAACACTACCTCCGTTTCACAAACCCTTCATTGTCTATCATACAGAAACTGTACTCACGGAGTCCTTGCTGTCCCCACGGAACGTTTCACGAACGTACATGGCGCCGACGGCAAAGCTCACGGCACTACTCGCGTCATCAACACAATAACGCCATTTCTCGTCTTCACCCGTTACACCTGAAGTTACACAAGAGTCGTTCTGGCTATCACTCCAGTAGCTATACGCCTAGCTCAAAACTTTTGGACTTGTCACGTCAATAGTCTACAGAGATCATAGTTCAGGAAAAAGTGGAAACATTTTAATGATGGGGGTAGGCCCTAACTCACTTTCTGTAGTCAGATACTCAGTTAATACAATCACTGACATTTTGACCTCTATAAAGGTCACAAAGCAACTTAGTACAAATTTTGGACATTTTTAACTGTGACAATCTACAAGAGCACATCAAGAAAAGCACCTGTTAACACTTTCATGAATTCTTTCCGTGCATCTCTGAACGGCTTTGACAAAAGCGCTGCGAGTGAGTTGATAACATGTGACATCATGTAGTTATACAACGTCCTCAACACAAAAAAAACATCAATAGCGCTTTATTACATTCAATACGAGTCTACAAATTAATTTAACTTGATTACTGATTAGTCAACTCCTGTGGTTATATACATTTTGAGCTCCACTGGCTTGATGCACATGAACGTTCATACGACTTTCTCTCTTACTGGCCTGATAATGTAAACACTTTACCGAGACATCTACATGATCCTGTTCACACCATGTTCACACCATTTTCGTCTTTGGACGACTACTTAAGACATTTTTCTTTCTTTTCAAAGTGTGCAGCGCATCAGAGATACTCAATTCCTGTCATTGTTACTATCTGGCTTTTTGGCGTTGATGCATTATTTAAATTTACGTTTTACTTACTTACTTATTTACTCACTAATAGTATAAAACAGCAGCTAAAATAAAACAAAATAAAAGAAAAAATATAGTGTAGATATCACAGCTTGATAACGCTCTAAAGTAAAATGATTTAAATCCTAGAAATATCCAAAATGACTAAGAAAGCTTCAAAGACTGCAGTCAGCAGCAAACGGAAGTTTACCGATATTTTATCGTACCGATTTCCTGTAGGCTGCTGCTGGGTGTCAGTGACAAGTTTAGAAATTTTGCTCATAAAGTCGTACTGATAGATGACGACCAGCTCGGATGAGTCAACCTGGTACTCAGTCACACTAAGCATGCTGTTGACAAAATGAAGCCAGTTGATCTAAAACAGTCAAACATATGCCTTTAACATAAGCATCAGCAACTAGCTGAAATTTTAATCTCACTTAATCAATGTGTTCAGTAGAGTACATTTCATAGTTCATAATCTTGCACTTCCTTCCCAAAATATCAGCCACTTTCATGAAAATTTCATACAACATAGCTGAAAAATGCTACTTTCAAACATGAACTGGGCAATGCCAGTGGGCATTTTTGTTTATGTCAAAATATTCTTTATTGATTGCATACATCTGAAAATATTCTGTATGTGTAAGATTTTGCCATATAGAGTGCACCAAAAAGAAGTTCCACAACACCACAATACTCTCTGCTAACTTTTCACATATTCTTCCTGGAACATAGTCAATGGAAATTAACAGCGTTATCGACTATTGGCATTCGGGTGGCGATAAAGTCTTTGGTAAATGACAATGATAAATAGTTTTCAAATGATTAATATATAAAAAATTAAAATATGAAATAATGCACTGTATTAGGCTAAATAGAAAACCCATTAGTCAGAATACAATACAATGCAACAAACAAATGAAAGATATAAATCAGACCTACGACAAAAGTCAAACTCACAAAAGGTGATGCAGTTTGAAGTTCTTCAAGTGATACTTTGTGGTATAATTTTTGACTATCGCGTCGATCTTCCTGTGCCGTGGTGATCTGTAATGTGAATGTTCATCAATACAACAGCATAACACCAACACCGAACCACAAGAACTAATATTCCGTCATCATTTTGTCAAGTTTCCAATACTGCAACTCGTCATCTCAAAAGTGTAGTTTCAGCAGCCTCTCTTTTATCCAAACTTTTCTTAGTCTATGAACGGTTTCCTCTGAACACATCTATCACTTTATTTGTACTACAGAAGAGAAAAAAATGCAAACGACCTGAGCGATAGCTTGTTCAAACACGACGACTTCTTGCATGCGTTGCATGATGATGGAGCAATTGCTGTTAGAGCCACCAAGCAGAACGCCGATGTCAGTCATGAACTTGAGGTACGCGTTCAGCACCTGTATATACCAGCCAATTATACACGTGCGCACATACTACGTTAGCAACTACAAGTCAAAGTAAGTCGAACTGATGGTCTGAACTTGAGTCTCCATGCACAGCTTAAAGATATTCGAAAAAGTCACACGTTTTTCTTTATTTCTCAATCGCCTTCCTCCTCTATCGTTCAAATACCAGATCCAAAAAAATATGCCACACCAACACCTCGGACAAAAACACTTCTTGATCTCTCCCAAATCAACCAATGATGCACGATAAAAATACAGACTGCAAACAAACTTATCAACAGCGAGTTGCTGAGCAAGTCCAATCTATCACACACTGCCAGCATTGGATGCAGCAAGAGTTTTTGTGTGCATTAACAGAGTGCAAATTCTCTACGGGAACGTTGTCTGTCCAATAAATGCAATGAAAGCACAGTACCAGCTTCTGCACCACGGTCACATTCTCATTAGTGTATGTACGCCTGGCCTGTCGCTGTTGTGCTCGCAGTTGATGCAATCTTTAAATGCTAATATTTCGCAAGATAGTGCGACGTAGCACAACGTTAAGGTGTGGCGACAGCTGTAATGAGTAACGACCGTTTTATTACCAATTTTCTACAGAGTTTACTAGTTTAAAATTCTCAACAACAGTTAAAGATGGCATATGACATGGGACGGGCAACAGTTTGATGTCTTGTTTTTATTACTAGCAATGTTCATTACCTTCGTTTGAATGTTGTCTTCTTCATTTATTTACTTTGAGGGCGCTGAACGGTTACAAGAGCGGTATAAATAAGTGCATAGAATTGAGTCAAACTGTTACAGCAGACAGAAAGGTCGACGACACTACCTAGAAAATAAAATATCAATATAAAACTAAGTAATACTTGTAAGTAATTTACTACAAAAGTTTGTTTTGTCTTGCACAATAATTAGCATATTCCCATAACAACACACAGCAAACCTTGTGGTCGCTGTCTGTTTTGTTAGAATACTGCTCCTTTCGCAGCCAGAGACCACCCTGGTCAAACTGTCACACACAAAACATATACTACACGTTGTCCCAAAACGTCCCACTTTGTCATTTTCTATATCTTCGCCAAATATTAACCAATTTCCAAAATTCTGTCACTGGCACATACTGTGGACAATTAGCAATAAAGTGGCTGTTAAATATCACACCACACTTTAACTGCGTTGCTACACTACCATGTGAAACATAAATTTTTAAACATTACGAAAATCACTATAATACATATGCAAAAAAATCATCTCCTGAAACAATTTTTACTAATTTTCATACAAAAATTAAATTATGTTTAGTGTTATGAAACAAACATATCGTTCAATACGCCTGATATTCAAAGAAACAGATCTAACAAACTTTAGCATCGTACAGATCATTTACTGCATTTTTTTCTGGAAGTGTATTTCGTTTACCAACACGCTTGCTGTCTATGACTGACAGTTTTTCTTACATTTATACTTCACAAGGTAGTGTAGCGACACAGTTAATGTGTGGCGTGACATTTAATAACAACTTTATTGCTAATTGTCCACGGAATGTACCAGTGAAAGAATTTTGAAAATCAGTTAATATTTGGCGAAGACATGGACAATCACAAAGTGGGACGTTTTTTGGGACACAGTGTAGTTGTCAATTCCAAACATGCACAATGAACGTAATACTGTTGGTCAGAACGTTACAAATAAGACAAGAAATTGGAGCTAATGCTCAGGAGACGCACGAAAGCCTATAGCAGTTCCTGTTTGCAAATTGTCAGTCTATCTCCAGCCACTTCTTTGCAATTCATTCTTGGAGTGTGCGCAATAGAACCCTTATTTTGGAAGTTCAGGGTCTTTCAAAGTCATCTATGTTGATACGACTGAAAAGCTTGTCACTAGTGCTTGTTGCGATAGGCAGCATATTCATGCCTATCTGCAACCGTTTTTTCACGAAAAACTGGCCAACAACGGTCAAATAACGACTTTTACGGGGTTACCGCTCCTTGATGCTCTCGTGCGCAGGTTTCCTTGAACCTAGAAAATCGAGACTTGGACTGTCAAAATCTAAATTTAATGCTAAAAATTTTATATGCAGCTTCTCCATGTTTATCTCAATTGATTTGGGCACAATTCGCTCTTGAAATGTGTCTCACAGCCCGAAATCGCCAAAAAATCCATAAAAACCCTATCTTGGCGTTCAAGGCATCGAAGGTCATTGAATTTGGTGCTAATTGACAGCCAGCGTACGACTTTCTATTAGTGATTAATAGTAACTTAGGCCCTATCTCGCACCGTTATTGAAATACTGCGACTTATTGGCCAAAAATCGCAAATTTTGACCACCCCCGTCTCATTTAAGGCCCTCGTTTGGGGTGACCTGAAACCAGAGTATTCCAGGCAGCCAATGGTAAAAATTTGGTGTTTCTAGCTTGCACTGTTTTTTGACTGATCCATCCGTGTGACGGTCAGACAAACGGACAGACAGACGGACAGAATTGCGATGGCTAAGACGCACTAAAGCAGTAGCTGCTTTCGCACATAATAAAACCAGACAAATAATATCGCCATTAAGTTCAACAAATAATTCATCGTTCACAAAAAATGCAGCATTATCATTACGGCCTTAATGTCAAATAAATGTACAAGACCATAACACAAAACATACTCATGTATGTACGACATAATACGTAATTACATTTCTACAGCGCCATTATCCTGTACTCCAGAAACGTTGTGCACGTTTTGTAGGCCTACTTGTTTCCAAAAGTACTCCAAGAAGAAGAAGATGTAAAGCTAGCCTGCAAAATGTTTTTCGTTGGCTCTTTTTCGTCTTCGCCGACCCCGAAGGAAAAAAAGTTGCCCATTCCGAGTGCGTGGATTTTCTCTAGCGTGTCCTGGAAATCGTAGACGCCCAAGTCCCAGTTGACTGTCCATGCGCTGAACTGTCTGTGAAGAACGTCAAGCAGAGGCTGAGCACCGAGCTTTGCAATGGTCTGGTTGGTGTCGAGACATGAAGTGTAGTAGATCTTGGCCTTTGCCTCAGCTTCACTCTGACTCTCATTTAGTGCTGTCTCTGCACCAAGGCATACACGACACTGTATAGACACAGTCAACTTAGCTCTGGATGGTTTACCTGCCCACCAGGGCCTTCCATCCCCCCTAAAGGATGGAGACATCTCCCCCCAATTAGCAGGGGCTACGAGACCGAGACGCCGTAATGTTTAGGGTTTCCCCCTCCCCAGCCGATTAGGGGGGTTGAGGGAGCGTCGTGAGCTTTCCCAGCGGGGTCCAGGGTGGAACCCCGGCCGAAAAACGAATTTCATCCATTTTAAGCTCCACAATGCACTTTTCTGGTGGATAGATAATATGATATTTACGACTCTATGGTCAGTTAAAATTTTAAAAAATAAGCACAAACACATCAACTTTTGTTAAACACTGTCTATAGCTAATAGCTTCGCGTATTGCTCTCTGCAAATACAATTATTATTAATTTATTATTATTACTAAAACTAGCCGTTTCTCTATAGGAATGACGTAAAATCTAAATTCATGTACAATGGAGCAAAACAGGCCCAAAACCGACCAACATTGGGCAGGGTGGGCTGTAATTTTAGCAGGGCGTCGAAATCACTGCAGTGGATCAGCTCCTAGCTGCCTCACTTTTTACAACTTCTCCCAACCAGTTCTGTAGACTGATATTACTAGAGTCCGAGACCAGGTTTGCAGTCCAGAGTATTTTTCAGTTTCGGAAAATTTTTCCAGTATTGGTCCTGTTGTACAAGACAGGCTGTATGTGACTAAGTGACTTTGTATATTTCAACAAAGTTGAATTTCGTTCACAGTGACAGTGTTACTACTGAATGGCCACATTGCTGAACATATTTTTCCAAAATACATAAGTTCGACAAATATGTGCACTGCACTGTAAGACAACCTTTTTCACAGTTAAAAAGCCAGTTGACTAGTTGTCAAAGTAGTCACAGGCTGAACGGTAGTTCAAGCCCTGTGTTAACGGCGACTTCTCTTTCTTATGGGAAAGCCAAAAATTCGACCCCCCGCAGAATCAAAACCCCTGACCCGATTAAGATAAAATTTGACACGGTTGATTACTTCGGCGAGGGGACCCGTCATGCTAAATTTTATGCAAATCCCTCCAAGGGGGGCTTCCCGGCAAATGGGTGAAATATACGCAAAAATTTTTATAGCTATCCATATACCTTTTTTTTCAGAAACTCACCTACAGGTCAGACCCTTAGGCGGATTTTTGCGCGCTATGGCTCAAACGACGCGGTCTCGCGCAAGGATGTGCCTTTTGGG